>Ga0179593_1506482_pt1 | contig 16459 bp, 19 predicted proteins | sample CZODoug2_1_08_16_FD_185931 | JGI IMG/M metagenome (GOLD analysis project Ga0179593, IMG submission 185931) | Vadose zone soil fungal communities from Angelo Coast Range Reserve, California, USA - CZODoug2_1_08_16fungal (PacBio error correction) | ecosystem: Environmental > Terrestrial > Soil >... | reverse complement strand
CTATAACAGGGCCCGCCTAACTTTTTGAATCCCCCTTTCCGCGTTTTCCACTGAATGCAGACTATGACCGACCTTTCGACCTTCTTTTTGCCCGCAAACTACTTTTCAGTGGTCCCCCCCCCAGTTTCCCCTCCCGTACCCTCTCCCTTTCCCTGCCGCATATTTTTTCCCCCTTAGCGCCACTGCGACAATGTTCTTCCACTTTTTGTCATTTTATGCCTGTCTAGTTGTTTTCTGTAAACAATTACACTGAAATTCTTTTTTTCTGTCTTTCTCTGTGAGTTTTTTTTGTGTCATTCTCTTTTTTTATTGTGGCATGGTCCCTTTAAGCCTGTCTCTTTCTTTTTTGGTCCGTTTCCCTTCGTGACCCCCTTTTCGATCGTCCTCAGTTTTTTTTTGGTCACCTCCGTCCGACTTACCCTCTCCCTTGTCCTTTTTCTACGAACTTTGAGTCATTCCTTTCTCTTTATGATTCCTTGGACAGTACTTTCCTTGGATGCACCCCACCTTCGGTCCCGCCCCCCTGGAAGAAACTGGTGCTTTGGGATTCTTAAAATGACTCGGGGTTTGCGTTGGGTTGAGTGAAGGGTCTGTTCCCTTGTTCTGATTTTTCATTCTCAGCACAAATTTTTTTTTTTCTGAAATCAATTTGGTGGTCGTTCTTACAAAGCTTCTTGCCGGGTTGTCCTCCTGCTCTTTCCGTCAAATACCACGGACCGCGACGCCGTTACTTCTTGTCGTCGAAGGACCCCCCTACTTGGTTCGGATTGCTGTTCTGGTTGTTCCGGGTGTTTTTATGTGAGAGGTCTCTAGCTTGCGAATTTATTCGTTCCCCCTGGGGAGGCTTTTCCAGCCCCTGCGTGACCGTAAGGATGTTCCCTTTTAAGGCAACCCCCCTGTGTCCAACAGGATGAGTTTCCCAATTTCCTCCGCTTCCAAATGCCCCTTATATTTATTTTTTTTTCGCACCTCCTTTTCTCTATTTGGTCAAACCCTCTCTCCCTTCCCCCCTCTTGTAGTTCACAGGCGTTATTAAGTTTTCTTCAGGCGGTTCTGGAATTTCTTTTCCCAGCCGGTTTTTTTTTTCCCTTCGGTGGCCTCGTTTCCGCGCCGACTTTTTTGTGCTTTTTCTAGTGCTGCTTGGAAAAACCTCCTCTCGTGGGGGGTTTGTAAAGTTTACATCTCCCGCGATTTTAGTTTATTTTTAATGCCATTCACCTAAGTCTACCAAATCTTGGAGACCCCGTAATGAAGTTCCTGTTGTCCCCAAGATCCCCATAGAAGTTTTTCCAAGTTAATAATCGTTGATTCTTCCCAAATTTTTGTGCTTATTGGAGGTACCTGATTTTCACAACTGTCCCCCTTTTCCTTTTTGTTTTTTTTCCCTTGTTCCCACTTTAGTTGTTATCCATTTGCCTCCCGGTCGCAAACGACCTTTCACTCCCCCCCAGTTTGGCTGCCACCCGTCATCCCGCTTCGAGTCCTCTCCTCCGGTCCCCCCCCCGTAGTCTGACTTGTTCTCCCAAATTCCCCCCTCCCCTTGACCAGGCGCGCGCCAGACGATTTTTAGATCTAGTTGTTTCCTAAGGTTCCCTTTGGCGAAGGTAAGATTCTTTTTTTTTCCTTTTGCCATGAAAATTCAACCAGGGGCTCAAGTTTTGTGCCCCCCGAAACCAGTTTGGGGATGTTCACCCCCGAGCTCATTGATCAACCTTTATTTCCCTACAGAAGCACCGTTTTGAACTCGTACATCGGATTTGCCGTCCTTTTTCTGCCGGCTCAACTTTCCCTTTACCACTGTTTCGCCCTTACCTTGAACCCCAGAGGCAGAGTTTTTTCCCCTTTCTTTCGTGCCTCAAATTTCTGTTTTACTATTTGTTTGTCTGCATTCTCTTCCCCCCCCCCCCACCTACAAGTGGTTACCTTTCACCTTCAGCCAAGTTTTCCCCCACCTTTTTTTTCGTCACTCTTCTTTGCCATAGCTGAGATTCTTGTCCCCCTGGCCTCTTCCCAGTTTTAGTGTGTTCCCCCAATTCATCCCGGGTAGTTTTTGAGACAATTTTTTTTGCACCACGTGTTGCCTTTTCAATCATTTGTTTGTTCCCCCCCACATCACCCTCAGCGTTCGCGCCATATTTCGTTGGCTCAGCCGGGTTTCAATTCCTTTTTACCCAGCGCCCCTTTGTTAAGGCACCACACCATTGACCGTTTGCAGTATCACCCCCCTTCTCTTCAGAGCCCCCGCCTCTTTTTGCTGGTGGTCTCCAACCAATGCCCTTGACCTAACCCCCCACAGATTTTCACCGAGTCCAGAGTCTTTGAAGGACTTTACTCTCTCCTATTCCCTTCCAAGCTTTTCGTTTCATTTTTTCGGCCAGGATGTCGCCGATGTTTTCCAGAACTTCCATCTTTTCCCAACGGCTTTTCCCCCAGCCCTGAACAAGCGGGTCATACCACTCTTTTTCTTGGTTATGTATTTTCGTCAAACCTTTCTTCCATTTGCGGGGAGCTTTTGGCTTCCTTTTTTTCACTTCGAAAAATGTCCCTTTCCCTGCCGTTGCGGCCCCGTTGCGATGATCCCCCCGAACTTATTTTTGTCTATAAGTTGTCCGTTCAATCGTTCAATAGTCTTGGTTTCCCCCCCTCCGTCCAGTTTCCCTACACTTTCAAAACATAGTACCACCCCACCCAAAACCCTCCCCCAGGGACCTGTCGCCCAGCCGCTTTAAACTTTTTAAGCCGGGGCCTCTTGAGGTTCATGACCATTTTCTGATACTTAAGCCTCGTAAGTTCCCCTTTCCCGGAAAGTTACTTTCTTTTTTTTTACCCTTGGCCTCTGGAACAATTTTCCCACCCCGGTTGACCCAAAACTTAGCCGGCTTTTCCCCTCCCCCCTTGGTTTTTTTTTTCAGGCATTGACAGGACCAGTTCGTATTTCTGTGGCCCCAACCCACCTCCTTTCCGGCCCCACAGTTAAACCGTCATTCGGTATATTGTTGTTTCGTTTTAAATTTTTCCTGAATTGTTATTTTTTAACCCCCCCGAACCGCTGAGGGATCGATGTCTCAGTTTATGTCTCTTTCCCCATTTATCCTTTCCCCCCCCGATTTTTATCAAGCCCCCCCGTTTTACCGCTTTTGCAGTTTAGCAGTCAGGGAGGCGTCCTAGACCCGTGTCTGTGCGTTTTCCATTGTGGTGGAGACCCTGCGTTCCCTTCCCTTAAGGTTCATCTAACAGTCGCGTGTACTTTTTCTCGCATTTTATTCCCTTTCTATTTCCTCCGTTTTTTTGGGTTTCGACTCCGATTTTTGAACCCCCTTTTCGTCTCCATGACCGCTGTTGTAGACTTCGCCTCCGCGGGGCATTTCTCCCACATGTAAAACGTCGCCGTAACTTGATGTTCGAATTTATTTTTCCATATACCACTTCCCTTTCTGCCCTGCCTGGGGGGCTTTGTTATCCAACCCCCTTTCCCTCTTCCTTGGTTCATGCTCGGGGTGTGCCCTTTTCCTCGGCTCTCGACCTTGCCTGATTCTATTTCTAACCCCCCAATTGAAGTCACATACGTGCCCTACTAGCCCTTTTTCTAGTTTGTTGTCCCCGTCCTTATGTGTTGTTGTGGCACCGTCAATACGACCGTCTCCATGGCCTTGTTCCTGGAGTTTTTTCCCCGTTTTCAGTCCCTTTTAGAGGGGGTTTTTTACGTTCCCCCCAACATTACACTACCAATACCACTGTTTTTCCCTTTCCCTTTTTTTGTTTCCTTCTCTGACGAGGTCTTCCGCCCTGCTCTGGTCCTACACCTCCGGGGGGCTGACCCTTGCCCCTTGGATTTTTTTTTTTTGGTTTTCAGGTTTTTTTCCTTTCCCCTTCTGAGAGTCGGGGGACCGCGGTTTTATTCACACTCCGTTCAAAGAATACTTAGCTTCGTTGCTTTCTGGCGCGTAAAAGACAAAAGGCCCCTGGGCGAGTCTGACCGTTTTTCCTTTTTCCCTTCCCCCCGTTAGGTTCATTTTTTTTTTTTTCCCAAGTTTCGCTTTTTTAAATGGTCTTTCTTCCTTTCATCAAAAAAACTTCTTCTTCTTGTGGATCGCTCCGGCTTTTAGGGCGTTGGTGGCGTGCGTTTTTCGTCCGTGGCGGATTCTCTTCGAAGAGGCATTGCCGCGCTTTCTCTTGCCTGGCATTTTATTTGAAGGAGCCTACTGCTTGCGCTCCATGTTTTCATCGGTTGGCCTTTCCTGATTTTCTCCTCCTTTCTGGGGCGCGGCCGCAATTTTTGACGGGTAGTCCTTCCTTTTTTTTCTGGGCGGGTTCCTTTGTGTTTTCCCTTTTTTTCCTTTTTTTTTGGGACAACTTGCTTTCTGCCACCGATGGGCCCCCCGCTTGCCTTTTTGCTTTTTTTTTTTTGTTAACCCCTTCTGGCCACGGTTTTTGCCCCCGTTTTTTTCTTCTCTTTTAGGGAGGGATTTTGCCCCTTTCCTTTTCTTGAAAGTTTTCTTTGTTCCAGTTTCCTCGTCCGCGTACTTTCCCCCTCCGCGTTGCTGTCGGCGTGCTCAGCCCCGGCCGCGTTTTCTCTTTTTTGCTTTTGACGTTTTACCGGTTTTGGGGTCTTCCCCTCTTGATGACTCTTCCAAAGGTCCGATCTTGGCTGTGTTCCTTGGGTTCCTTCCTTGTGTTTGCCCCTTCTTTGCTGGCCTTCCCCATGACTTCATTCGCGACCTCTCGTTTTCTTTTGCTTTCCTTGGATCCTGGCTATTTTTTTCTATTGTTTTGACGCTTTGGCCTTTTTGGTGTTTCGTGTTTGCTCTGGCCCGGTCTTAGATGTACTTTTCCTTCAACTTCTTCCCTGTTGGCCCTCGAGTTTTCTCAGTTCTGGGGCTGCATCTTTGTCCCCCTGCAGTTTGTTTTGGCGCCCTGCTTGTATGGATTTGGGGTCCGTCCTCGTCGTCCTGGTGGTTTGAATCATGTAGGAAACTGGGGATTTTTTATCTTTTCTTACTTTGGCTTGACTTCCTTGACGTCGCTTGACTGTGGCTGCCCTTTCCTTGGCTTAGTTGTTTCTGTCGTTCATTTGTGCCAATTGAAGGTCTCTCGTTTTTCACCATTGCTCAACTGATCCCTTCGTTTCGGTTGCATTTGTATCTTCTCCCGGCCCCCATTTCATGTTTCCCAGACGTTGTCTTGTACCTTCGGTGTTAAAATTTGTTGCGCGGTCTACCCTCTATCTTTTTCGGCCTGCGACCTCTTTGCTCTTCAAGGATTTCTCCGTTACCAGTCCACATCTGGCCTTTTGACTCTGTTCTTCTCGGCCTTGCCTTTCAGGTAGCGCTGTCCCTAACCCGACTCCGGTGAATTTCTGGGGTCACCCCTTGACCCTGACCCACCCTTTTTGATTTTTTTTTTTTGCCCCCCCCCCCCCCAGCTTCGGTGCTAAACCCCCGAATGCACAATAGCTTCATGCTCCCCCCCAACTGCGTCGTATTTTGCACCGGTGGTTCCCCTGTTCTTATGAACCTTTTTTCTCTTAGACTCCCTTTGCGCGTCCCCCTTCTCGTCCCCATTTCACATGGTCCCAGGAAAATCAAGCTTTGCGACGATCTTTTTTTTTTTTTCCCCCTTCCTTGTCCAACTTTCTTGACCGCCAACAATTTATGCCAATCTTTTCTCTGCGCCTCGCGAGAAGGAGGCGGTTACTTTGCTTGTGTCTGCTCAACTGGGCAAGGATTGTTCCCGTGCTTGGATTTTTTTCTCGCTTTTTTTTCAGTGCAGACGCTGACAAAGGGGCCGCAACACCCACCCACGCGGCCCTCTATTAGTTTTCATTAACACATGGCCCCCCTTCTTTTCGTTTCCTCGTCACTTTTGTGAATCACCTGGGCAGATTTATGCTTTCCCCCCGATCGAACTCTTTTTCTAGTTGAAGTTAAAGATCCTTCCTTCGACATTTTTTCCAGCGGTTATTCTTACGTCGAGATGTTCCTGGCACTTTCAGCATGGTGCCTTCTTTTTCTGTTCTTGCGGTCCATGTCAATACTGCTATTGCTTCCTTCCAACTTCCCCCCCCTCCCAACACAATTTAACCAGTGACCCCGACTCACAGGCCCCCGACTATAATGCATGTGCTGGGTTCCCGTCCCTAGCCCCGTCCGATCCCTTTGATCCACTTCCTTCGCAGTTCTGGTTAGGACTTTGTTTTTGTTGCTCTTGGACACCTCCATCCACTCGCTGGGACTTGAAACCTCCTCCTTTTTTGAGTCAAGTTGAATTAAACTTAGTGCTTGCTTCCCTATGTTGTGAAACTGTGTTCATGAGTTTTGTGGGGGGCGTTATGGTGCACCGTTTGTGGATTCTCCTGGTTTAGTTTTTTGTCTTAGTTATCTCCTTTCCCTTTCCAAGTCCTTCCTTTTTATTTTTTCTTTTTGTGACCCGATGATCTTCTCCCCAATTGACGCGTTCGCTTACGCCCTGTGCACTAATCCTTTTGAGGGTGCATCCTTTTGTTCTTTTTTTTTTGTTGTTCCGTTCCCTTTCACTGGTTACCGGAATCATCCCCAACTTCAGTTGAAGTGGTGACCATCTCTCTCGTTGCCACTATCCGTTGCCTGCGACCTCGGTTCCATTGCTGCCTCCACTTTCCGACATGGGCTTTTTTTTTTTTGAATTTTCATTCTCTCGTTCGTGATTCATTTTACTGGAAACTCCCCTGCCCATTGCTTCACTGTGTCTTTGTTTTGTTCCCTTTTTTTCAGGACCCCTTTTCATCCCCTTTTCCTTCATTGATAGACCTGAGGCTGTTTTTCTGATCCTTGTCATTTTTTTCAATTACTCCTTCCCTCGCTTTAAGTCTCGTGGCGTGTGGGTTATCGTTCAGTCCTGACTACCCCCCGCCGCCTTCTAGGAATTGTCCTTGGATGCTTACCCTTCGTAAGTTTCTATTTACCTTTGGCCTTGCTGAGTTTTGACCACCCCGCTCTTTTTCCCTTTTGCTTACCCCCACCGTGTTATAAACCCATCTTTTTTTGTCCTTCATTTCCATTTTTGAACGATGTTCGATGGATTTCTTTTGTGTTTCTGGAGGTTGTTTTTCTCTGCCTTCCCTCGGACCACCCCCCCTACGCCCCATCCCTCTTTTACCCCCCTTCCCATTTTTTTTTTTTCTGGGAGGTGAACCTTCCCCCTGACGCGTGGACATTTCCCGCTCGTGCTCAGGCCCAGATGCAATCCCCTTGTATTGGATTTTTTCCCCTTCGTTTCTTTTCTCGTCTGATTCGGTCAGTCTGTTATTTTTCCCTGCTGTTTCTGAAGGTTTGATTATGAACGTGGGTGGTTTCTCCCTCCTCGTAGCCAGTCTTTTTAATAATTTTTCCAATGCTGGTTTTTGCGACTTTACGTCCGCTTTGCAACTGCTGATTCCTTCTGTTCGTACCTGGACCAGATCTTGCCCCCCCCACCGACCATTTCTTTTATCTTTAGTACCTCCCCGTCTTGACCCCTTCACTTCAATGGATGGACGACGCCTGTTGTTCGGCTACATTCCAGTGGTACTGGTTGCTTCTTGAGAAATCTTTTCTAGATCATCTTCAATTTTGTTTATGTCATTTTTGTGAGGTTTCTAGTCAAGATTGCGTCCTACGCATTCTTGTATACCGCCGTAAATTATCGTGCCCCCTCTTGTCAGAGTTCTCAATGCCTGCCCAAAGATATAAACATTCGCCTCGGCGTTCCCAATGTCCCCACCCCTTTTTGACTGAATCCGATCATCCCACCAGTTCCCTCCATTTTCCCACTGTAAAATCTTTGTCTTGGAAACGTGGTTACCCCGGCCTCGGCTAGACAGGATTGGAAACCGTTACTCTTTCCTTTGGTCCTGTTATTAGGCATGCCGTTTGTTCCCCTGCAGTCCCTGTGTGTGTTGGTTTTTTAAAAGCGTATCAAGTTGCGCCAGATTTTTTCAGTCCCCCAGCAAAGTTTTTTTTGCCTCCAGTAACATGAAATCGCTATTTTCAGGACGGCCCCCAACGTATTAATATTGCATTGAGCCTCCAAAACACACTGCAGTCCATCCTTCATTTCCTCCCCCCGTCCTTTAGAGCTTTTGCGTCCCCCCCGTTTACTCCAGGTCAAGCTTTTTGAGAAAACCTTCCACCCCGTCCCCTGCCCTGTACCTTTTTACTATAACCCCATATCCCGTGTACACTTCAGGGTTTTTCACCCCCCGAGAACACCCGGGATCCCATTCTTCCCCCACGACACCAGTCCAATGCTAAACTCTGAAACTGCGCCTTGCCCCCGCCCTGCCCTGAACCCGCATGGGTTTCCTTGGTATCCAACCTTCTCCCCCCCTTTGGCCCGGGTGAGGCCGTCTCTTCTTTGAGTGCCATTCCCCCCGCGGAAACTAGGGCAGTTTCCTTTCCTGGGCATGGCTACTAAAGGGGTCGTGAACTTCCTTTCCCCCTCCCCTCAATTGAAGGATCGGCATTTCGCTGGCGCTTTTTTTCTCCTCCTGGCATTTCCCCTGGCTCACGGATTTGTTGCCCCACCCGGTTCGGATCCTCCCATGCCCCCCCCTCGCCGTTTTGCTTCCCTTTTCCCCATCCAACCCAACCAGGCCCAGCGGACTCCGTTCAGCGTGCACTTATGTCCGGGTGCTTCTGAGAGTTCTATTGCCCACGTTTTTCCCCATCTTCCCCCCTGCCGGAAAGGGCAACCAAATTTTTTTTTGATTTTTTCTTCCGGTCCCCCCCAACTTGGTCGGCAGCTGCCAGTCCCTATGGCGGCGTCCCCCAGACATGCTGACCCTTTCCCGTGAACAATTGATCCTGTATTGCTCACGGTTGAGTCCAAGCTCAGAACGTGTTACCCCCCTTCTTTAAGTGGTCCCTCCTGCTGCGCGATGTAGGCCCCTGCCCCGCGCAAGGACTCCACCACCTTCGGCCCATCCCCGTGCCAACACCCCTGGCTCCTCAACCCCTCATAGTATTTATTCCTTTTCCCGACATGATTTCGAAACTGATCCCAGTTGTTTTTTGGGCTCTGGGCCGTGTTGAACCAAGGAACCAACGGTTCTTTCGTCTTAGACGTCCAGTTTTAGATCTTCCAATGCGCCCCCCCCCCTACCCGCTATACTCTTCCTAGCTTTCAGGCAGTTTGATAGGTCACTTAGTCCCTTTTGTTCCCAGATTTTAAGCAGGCAGTGTCCACGACCCACCCCGCACCCACCAGCCATTTCCTTTTTTTTTCTTCTGACCCCCCTGAGTCCCGGGGGGTCCCCTTTTTTTTTCTTCCTCTATGCTTTTGTTTTGATTTGACCCTCGGTCCTTTTCATTGTTTCTTTAGCGTCATTTCCCCCCCTTTTTCATTGTCTTAGTTCCCTTTGGCCCCCCCCTCTCCCGTAAAGCGTGCCCCCCGCTTTTCCCCTCGTTCCCTTGGTTTTTTTACAGGTTGGGTCGGACGTTTCGTTATTTCTGTTTTCCCCCCCCCACCCATCCGGGTTCCGGTCCCCCAAAAAACACTTGAGGGAAACCTTCCTCGATTTCGTTTCTTCAATGATTAGTTCTCTCACTATTCCCCCCTCCCTTTCCCTGTGGATCTTTTCCTCCGCGATTGTCTTTTCACCTCTTTGGCCCCCCCGAATTTTTCTCAAGCCCCCCCAGGGTGTCCCCTTTTTTTGCACAGTTTGGTTTTTTATCTGCAGGGTCGGAGGCGAAAGCTGGCTGCTTTTTCCGGCTTTTGACATTTTTTTCTTTACTCCCGGATTTCTTTAACTCTAAGTTCTTATAAGATTTTTTTTTTCCCTGTCCCGCTGAAGGGATTTCTTGCTCTTTTCCCTATCCTTCTTTTTTGTTTTTTTTATTGATACCATATAACTTGACGTTCTTTATTTTTTTCCCTCCCTCCTCCCCTGCCCCCTCCCCAAGCCTCAGTTTCTGTTTCTCTTTCTTTTCTCAGCTAACCAGTTGGCGCCATTCAACCGGGTCTTTGATCCCCTTTTTTCGGGGTTCCCCGCGATCTTTGGAACTGGCTCTCCGGTTTTCCGAGCCCTTCTCCCCGATAATGACCTCTTCGATTTACCCCCAATTTTGCCAGTATACATTACCCCGGACCTATGTCTTTCTTCCCTCTGGACCGGTCCCGGATTTTGGTGTGCCACAGTTTAACATACGACAACTGTCATCACCCGCTGCAAGTCCCCTTGGACGGATTGTTCTATGCCCCTGTTTCCTCTTTTCGCCGTTGTGGCGGCGTCCCCCTGTACAACTTAACTTTTTCCCCCCACGGTCCCCTTTTCCCTTCGTGCTCTGAGTCCCGAGTTCCCCATCCGTGCAGCGCGATCCACCCGTTATGTGTTCCTTTTTTCTTTTGGCTCCCAATGTTTTTTTTTTGGTTGTTGTGAGGTGTTTATACCCTCTTCATGTACCCCCCGCCTTGTTCCCCGCGGTTATTAACTCTTCCTTCCCCAGCTATTATCCTATCGGGTTGATATCCCCCTGACCCGTTCTCCCTTCCTTGATTCTTCTCCCAGTTTTCCCCACTTTTCCCTTTCCAACCGTCGCTCACTGGCTCAGTTTAGAAAGGGGCTGTGTCCCCATATAAAGTTTGATTCTTTTTTCTTTTTTTTCCGTCTTTTTTGGGATTTTTTGGATTTTTCTTTTTTTCCCCGGCGTGCATGACGCTTTTCCCCTGTTCCCTTTACCGCTGCTTCTTTGTTTCCAGAGTGCTTGCGCCCTTCCTCCCGACGTGATAATGTGTAACTGGTCTTACTGTTTTTTTTTCCTGACATGGGGGCTGGGTCAGGGCCTAATGTTTGTTGACAGCTTTGATTTATGGTGGCAATGTTTTTTTAGGAGGTGTTTTTTTTCCCCTTGCATTTAGTACCGGCCCTTTTTTGCTCCACCCCCCTTTGCCTATTGTTGTCTCTTTCTGTGATGTGGTTGGCACCATCTAGGGCACGTGCGGTCGTTCTTTGGTCGCTCGGGGGTGCCCTGTGTGGACGGCAGTTATTTCGACCCGTCTCTTTTTTCTTTGTGCCAGAACCGGAAGGCATCCCAGGCGTTGGTCCGGCTGGCTGATCCTTTCTGTTGGCTTTTGCGTTCCACTGCCCACCTCGTTTTTTATCCTTGGTCCTTAGACCTTTTGCTAAAAGTTTTTTTTTTCTTCTCTTTCCATGGAGTCGGTTTGTTCCCCTGGGCCAGTTGGATTCAGATGTCTTCGCAAGTCCTTTCGGCCATTTCTGCTATCGAGTCGTGGAGATGTAGTGCCCCTCTGGTTTGTAGATCTTTTTTCTGATTTTTGGTTTTTTTTTTCTTTTCTTGTTTTCATGGACTTGTTCCTTTGCTTCTGGTCCATAGTGGTTCCCCCCTTTCGGAACCCCCTTGCTGGGCCATCTGTTTCCAGTTCTTGCGGCCGTCTCTTTTTCTTTTGAGTTGGTGCGCTTCCTTCTTACGACGGTTTCCGTCTCCCCGGCGTTTGCTATGTTGTGTGAATATGATTGACTTGTGCGATCTTCTTGTTTCCCCCTCACCCCTGGTCTTGGGTGAGCCTGGTCCCCGTGCGAACTTTTAGCCGTCGATTGTCCGTCAAACCCCTCCTTATTCTTTCCCTTTTTGCAATGTTCCCGGTATTTCACGGCCCTGAAGGCTGGACCCCGGTGCAAGCCCCTAGTTAGGCGGTCATTTTTTCTTTTCTTCTCCGGAATTTAACTTTTTTCCATTTGACTTCCTCGTCGAATTACGTCTTGAATATTTCGCTCTTACCCAGTCGATCTTGTTCTTCGGTCGTCGTCATTTCTAGATGTATGACCCCCCCCCCCCCTCCCCCCTTCGGAGCGACGATTGTCGTCTTTCCGTACCCACGCCTTAGCGCTGTCTTCCTCCCCCCTTCCTTCCCATGGACTGGCAGTGCCCTTTCCAGCGGACCGACTTTTTGCTTTTGTTAACAAGCATGGCGGGTTTTTTTTTTTCTCCCCTCCTTTCCCATTATTCAGGCTGTGTCAACTCCTGTCTTTCTTTGAGCCTTCGTGGCCGTGTTTGTTTAAAGCTTCCTTTTCTGACGCTGGCGCGCCGGTTCCTGCATGTTTCAAAATCCTGGCCCTCTTTTCCTGAGAGTAATTCCTGCCGTTTGTTTTTTTTCCCTGCCGCCTTCCTTTTCCACTTTCTGCCTCTTGCCCCTGCTTCCGTTTAGTTGACGGCTGGTTCCTCTGGTCTAATTCGCCCTTTTATAGGCTTTTATCTTTCCTCTACTTGCTCTTCTTTTGACTATTTCCCTGTCAGGCCCCCCGAGCCCCCTTGTTGCCCCTCCCCCCCCCCCCACTGCGCCCGATTATAGGATTCCTTGAACTGGCGCCATTAGTATTGGCGCGCTTTCAACAGTTTTTCCTACACGTTCATCTTTTCTTTGCTTTTCCCACATTTGAAGTCCCCTGCATCTTCCCTGGGTGACAAAGCTCTTTGACGCGATGGTATGCCAGGGCCGTTCTTCTTTGTTTCGGTCAAGTTCGCACTTCCGGATTTTGTTTTATGGCCTCTGGACCCAACCTGTTAATACCGCTAAGTTTTTTATTCCCCCATGCCGCGCCCCAGGGATGAATTGTCCTGACGTCCCCCCCCTTTTTTTTTGTGGGGAAGACACCCTGACTGGCTGGTCCCGGGAGATTTTCCGGCCTGCCGGCCGCCCCTGATCTGCTCCCAATTATGTCAGCAGGTCGTCTTCGGCCTTGTACTCCAACCCTATGGGTTGTCCTTCCCCCCGGAGTGAAGTTCGTCCTATGACCTTGTACCACTTCCCGGTAGTTTGTGGTTCGGGCATTGTCGAACAGTTTCTTCTTTCGTTGCCTTTGTTTTCTTCTTACTTGTACCTGTCTTTGTGACTTTCCGGTGGCGACCCCTGCTTTTTTTAGCATTATCTCCCCCCCCCATTCCTTTATCCCTTTTTGTTTGTTGTTTCGTGAGAATGTACTTGGGGCCCTCCCCAGCCCCATTTTGCCTCCCCTTCCGTGCTCCCCCGCCGTTGCCAGGCAGAAGTGTCTGAGTTTCATTGGACCCCCCTCCACACCTTGGGTACAGACCTTTTACCCTCCAGGTTTTTGACCATTTGTGTTTGTCACGGTCAAGTATCCTACCTCTCTCATGCTCCCCTACCTTCCTTCACTGATTTTCCTTCGCTCCAACCCCCCAGTTGCCCTTGTCACCCTTCTGTTCGAGAATTGATCCTCTCTGGCGTCTTTTGGGGTGCCCTTCAATAACCTTTCCACTGTCCCTCGCTTGTAAGATGTGGCTCTGCAGCTTTCATACCTTTTTTCGTTAGGCAGGTTGACTTGCCGTGGCCCACCCGAGTCCGGTATTTTTTTTCGTTTCCCCCTTTTACCACCCTTTTTTCCTCCTGCCCTTCGTTTCGTTTTTTTCCTACAATTTTTTTCCCGCGGACCGTCGATTATCGGGCCTTCTGAAGTTTTGCACCCCGTTTTGTCCATTTCCCTATCGAACCTCTGAGGATTTCCTATGTTGTTTTTACCACCTCTATCTCTGCGGTGCTCACAAAGTTTTTACCGTTGATTTTACCTCATGGTTTCTCATTTTTTTTCATTAAACACCAATATGCTTGCTCTTTTTTTTGATGCCCGGTGGTTGTCTCGTCTGCGGTACCTCGAGCCCAACAATTCACTGTCATCATTTTTGCCCAGCCCCTTTTCCCTAAGTTTTCGGATCTTCCTGTCATCCTTTCCCCCCCCCCTTCCCTGGGGTTTTTACGCCGTACCTTTTGCTCCCGTGTCTCGGAACTTTTCCTCACCCTTTGATTTTTTTCCCGGCCTTTTTTGCTCCGTCCCTTTCTGATCTGCGGCATGCTATTTAAAGCTGTTGCCCTTTTTTTTGCGGAGAAGCTTAGAACGCAATCCCGTACTTCCCTCTTTACACTCCAGTTTCCCCCTGTGGGTTTCTCCCGACCATGCTTTTTTTGGTTGCACTTCATGAGCTATTTCTTCTTTTTTGGGTTAGGGGCTGTATCACCAGCCGTTTGTAAAAACCCGCCCCCCACAAGTTTTTGGTTTCTCTTTTTTTTTATACGTGTCTTTCCCCTGTTCCGGGCTTGAGTAGTCCTAGTCCGGCTTCCAGACGGGGGCGTTGCCGGTCGCGAGCAGCGTCCGCGTTGCGAATTTTTTTTTTTTTCTCTTTTTTTCCTCTTTTCGAAACCAATCTCCCTCTTTTCTGTCATGTTTTCCCGGGGGATATTCTCTGATATTTGTGCTTCGTCCGCACACTTGAATCACACGCCCGACTTACAATTTCCGAGTTCAGCCCTCCCTGAAAATGTTGGAACTGCCGTGAGTCCCATAAAGGTCCCCCCCGCCCGGACCAGACCCAATAGTGAGCAACTTGTGAAGACTGACCCCCCGAGACCAACCCTCATTTTTGCAACATTTCCGCTTCCTTGTCAGTGTTCCCCAGCGCCCCCCTGGCCTCACAAGTTCGTTAGTTTGACCTGTTCACCCCCTTTACGACCCCCCCCCCAGTCTTTAATCCCTCACTGGGACGACCCAGATCCCCCCCCTCCCCCGTCCCTCCGACGTGGACCCTGTTTTTTTAAATCGTCCTCGGCTTTGGCGCCTCCCCACCTGTCCCTCGTCCCCCCCTCGTCTCAGAAAGTCTTTTCTTCTGAGTCCCTTTCGCACCCGTCCTTCCCCGTCAGGTTCCGACCTTGGCGCACCTTAAGTTTTCCCAAAATCCCATTCCGATTTTGCACACACCCCCCCCTGCGTTCCTCTCAAACCCGCTCCCCCCTCCCCCCTCTGACCGTGATCCTGGATTCCTCCCCCAAGCCAACGACACCCTCGAAAGGCGCCGAACCCTGTGCCTCAGTCCTGCGTGGAAGGCCAATCCTGTTTCTACCCCACTTTTTCAAGGTGAATCTTTCCACGAGATTTTCTCCCATTTTCAACATGGTTTCCCAGTTCTTAGTGCTCTGTAAAGCCCCTCCTTGTTAACCAAAGTCCAGGGGATCTTTTGACCAGTTTAATTTCCCCGACATCAGTCCAAGCCCACTGCAACTCTTCCCCCCTTTCGGCTGAGCTTCTTTAGTTTTTCCCCCCAGAATCTCTTTCGAGGCACCGGGCAGTTTAACCAAATATTTTTCTCCCGTCTCCCCCCCCCGCCACTCCCCACCCCGTGATGCAGTTTGTGTCGCATATTTGTGCACCAAAGCCACCCAGCCAGTTGCGGCCAGCTGCCAAAATTTAGTTTGACTTGGGTTGTTGCTCTCTGCCGCCGGCCGGTATGAAGTTTTCCCCCCCTTTTTTTTATTTCCGCCCGCCCATTGCCCTCTCCCTGGCCCCTAGTACAACACCCCTCTTTTTTTACCAGATGACTCCTTTGTCATCCCCACCGGCCCTTGATGCCTACCTTATTCCCCATGCTGCGTCTTTGAATTAGCCCCAATTTCCCCCCCAATTCCCCAATCCTCCCCATCATGAAGCGCTTACGGGCAGGTCTGGTGACTTCGAAGTGACGCCGATTGGACTGATTTTTTCTCTCCATCCCCCTCCCCCCACTCCGTGAACCCCCCCTGCAAAACCCATTTTAGTCCCCCTACACCTGGTGATCTTCGATGTTTTTGGACTCCAGACTTTAGACACCCCTCTTCCCCTTCATGTTCATGTGGTTCACAATGTGCCCAAAACTTTTAGATCGCCTTGCCACGTCTGTCAGTTTGCGATTTTTCACTGCCGACGCCTGGATATGTTCGGATTACGTCAATTATGTTTCTCCTCCGGACTTGGAACCTTTCTTCCTGAAGCCTTACTCCCCCCCCAAGACACAAAAATTCCAGTGGGCCATTTTTTTCTCCCTCGTTTCAGGTTTCCCGTTTTCCTTCCCCTTCTTCTTGCTTTGGTGCTTTTTTCCCCCTCGTCTTTCCTTTTTTCGCTCTTTTCCTTCGTTGCGTTTTTGAAGTTTCATTTGTTTTCTCTTTTTTATGTTTGCCCCCCCCAAGTTTTTTAATTTCACAGGTTGGCTCGCCCCGCACGCTGCCCCCAGAGGTCTCCCTCTCTTTCATGTTTTATTTGATTGAGGTTTTCCTTTTTTTAGTTTTTGCCTTTTTTGTCCCACCCTCCCCCCCCCCCCCATTTCCGCAACACACCCTTCCCCCCCCCCTTTTGTCCTCATCCTTAGGGGCCGTTTTTTTTTTTTCTTTTTTTTCCTGATTCCCTGTCACTATTTCCCTTTTCGGATGTGAACCAGTTGCTAGTAATGGCCGCAGATGCATTTCCCAGTTTTATCCTTGGCCCGTCTTTTTTCTTCTTCCCAAAGCCCCCGGGTCCTGTCGCCCCACTCCCTTTTTTTTTCAGGATTTTACCCCAGTTTTGTTCCCCCTTCCTGCCTTTTTCTTTTCTTTTACATGTGGGAGTCTACATTCGGCTTCGGACCTGCAATTCTCCACAGCGGTTTTTGTCCTCCCCCGTCAGGTATTC
>Ga0179593_1425521_pt1 | contig 16459 bp, 19 predicted proteins | sample CZODoug2_1_08_16_FD_185931 | JGI IMG/M metagenome (GOLD analysis project Ga0179593, IMG submission 185931) | Vadose zone soil fungal communities from Angelo Coast Range Reserve, California, USA - CZODoug2_1_08_16fungal (PacBio error correction) | ecosystem: Environmental > Terrestrial > Soil >... | reverse complement strand
GGTGCCCCCGTTTGATCCATACAAAAGCCTTCGTTTTTTGCCCCCCTTTTAGCACCGCTTCCTGCCCCCTCGCTTGGTTTTTCCCTCGTTTCATGCAATCCTTTCGGGTCCCCCCCAGGTCGTTAAATCCAGCATTTTGCTGTTGATTTTCGCCCCTCGTTTTTGCGTTTTCTCCCCATAGTCGATGTCCTCGAGTTGCGAAGTTCGTTTCTCTCTTAGTAGGTCACAGTGTTTTTTCCCCCCACCCCCGGTTTAAAACGTCGCTTTCTCTAGCATGGACGATGCGTATTCCCTAGTCCCTAGCCGAGCCCGAGGTCGGCGAGGGGTTTCGCAGCAGAAGAATGGGATGCACACCCCCCAAGCCGTCCAGAGCACTTCATATTTCGCCGAATTAATTCTGCGGCCCCCAGAAAGCATTGGATGGCGCAACCCGGTCGTTTGTTCATCGATTCCCCACCCATGAGAAAAATGACGAGAACCTTGATTGATGTTATCACTCCTTTCCCCCAGTTGTCCTCTCCGGATCCGCCCCTCATGGCGGGTGCGCTGGCTTTTCACTGGCAGGCCCCTTTTCCCTTTCCTGAGCTGCGCTCTTTTGCATTCACCCTTCCAGCCGCTGTTTGCGGTTTGGGTTCTTTTTTTTTTTATCTCTTTGTATTTTTATTTTTTTCGGCTTTTCGCGAGCTCGCTTGAGGCGTATGGGCGGCGGCACGGATGATTTCCACGCCTCCGTTTCATGCCCAGTTTTTTCCCCCCCCATAACTACCCATTTCCATTCTCTCTCCAAAAAAAGGGTCACCATTTCCCCTTTTTTGTTTTCCCCCCAGTGTCAGCGTAGAACATCGTCGAAAAAAGACTCCCCGGCTTGCCTTCCCTTTCTTTGATTTGACTCTCCTTCCTTACCTTTCATATTATACGAAGTGATCCCGACACCGAAGCAAGCTTCTCCTTCCCGCGCATAGGCGCTTCAGCCTCTTTTTTCTGAGACGAGTTGTCTAGATTCTCTAAGCCCACACCGCGCCCAGCGTCCCCCCCTTCCCGCCCCGCGCCTAGGACTGACCGCCACAAACGCTTTTCTTTACTTTTGCAGTCAACAGTAGGCGATTTTTCCCTAGCGACCCGAGTGCAGTTTTTTCATAAAGGGCCGATTTATCTCCTTACCCTTGAGGAAAAAAAATGCCGTCGACCCCCTTCCTTAAAAACTTCTCCGCGGTTTTCTGGTTTTTTCGTGAAAACCTCGGAATCCGGAACATGGACTTACTGCAGAGCGCAATCCCTTAGCGTCTCTTTTCCTTTTTGAGAACTGCAAGGGTTTACGCATCAAGTCCCCCTTTTCCGGATTGCCCGCGCTGTGACCGAGAATTGACGTCGTGTTCTCCCCATTTAGGAGATATCCGGCGTGGAGTTTTTTTCCCCAAGGGGAGTCTCCCTTTACAGGGCTGTTTTTGTTCATGCCCCATTGAGAAGAGAGCCCGATTTTTCAGTATTCTGTGCAATAGGGATGGGCTTTTCGTGGAGCATCCCATTTTTTCCTCTATCACCGCAGTGAAAGGAAAGCATTTTTATATTCCTTCTCTCAATGATATTAACTTTCCGTGAAAACGACCATGCAACGTGTTTTCCCCCCCACGGTTTGGATCCCCCCCGCGCAGCCCCCCTAGACCTCCTCTCTGCATTATGGAAACATTTTACGCGCCATGTCTGTCTTTCCATGTTTTCAGCCCCCCTATGCGCCATTCTCTTTCTTGAGCAGCAAGGTGGTCCCCTCCTCGCCGGTTTTAAACCTTTTCGGGACCTTTTCTTTCACGTCTGACACCCCTTTTTCCTACTACTCATCGACCGCAACAAAAGCAAGTAACAAATCTCCCTTTCGAGTTTTTTCCAACAAGTCCCAGAAGGAACATGAATAGAAAAGTGCAGGCACCCCCCGGTTTCCCAGGACCCACCTGATTTTCAACCAGTTTTGTTTGTTCGATGGGCTCTTCCTTTGTGTTCGGTTCCCCCATCTCCCCCATCGATGACGTCAGTCCCTCTCATGGTGAGTGACGTATCCGTCATCTTTTTTGAGACCTTTTTTGCCTTCCCCCTGGCGGATTCATCTTGATTTCCTATGATTTGAAACCTTGCACGCGTTTTTCCCGGGCTTCACGCGTAGTCCATCTCCTGCGTATCTTAACGGCCATTGGCCCTATCGGAAATGCGAGACTTAGGAGGTCTCGCTCTTTTTTCCCCCGGTAGTTTACAGGATTAGTAGAGTCTGTGGAGGGGCGCTTTTTTTTTTCTTTCCCCACGGCGACTTTTCTCCTGCACCGCGGTTCCCCAGCTGACGCGGTCGAGCAGGAACAGTATGCGTTTCCGACTTCTTTCCCCGGTTTTCTCTCCTACGGCATTTTTACTCTCAAGGTTTTCCTTCAGCCGTATGCTGCTGCCGCCCATTCCAGTCGTTCTTTTCGATGTACTGATCGTCGTTCTTTGGTTTTTTTGGACCCCCGCGGACAGTGGGTCCCCTGTTTCAACGAATCTCCATCGAGTGGCCCCTAGGATCAGGTCAACGGTGCGCGATTTCTGGTTAGGCTGCCGGAAGGTGTTTAGAGAAGGTCTAAACTTCCTCGATCTTCTTTTTACCGGGACTTTTTTTTTCCCCCTTTCTGGGAAAACTTCGGCTGGGGGAGTGGTGGCCTTCGCCATCCCTCCCTCTTTCCAACGTGAGTAGTAGCTTTGACAGACGTTGAGGTTTGTATCCGCGGACATGGCGGACCCATTCCGGGACCATTTATCACTCTCATTTTAGTTCTGGGCAGGCTCAATGAGGCTCAGACCCTTTTTTTCTTCCACATGCCTTGCCGCCTCTTTCCCGCTTATGGGTTACTTTTTAGAGACTGGCAAGGAAACATGGTTTCGAGCCCCCCGCTTTCGAGTTTTGCGGAGTTGTTTCCTTTCCTCCCTCCACATTTTGTCCTGTGGGATTTCTTGATGGATGCTTGCTATCTCTCTCTTTCTCCCTTTTTTTGAGCTTTAAGATTCCTTTCCCCCCCGTTCAGGTTGATCAAAATGATGTTACATGTCACCTCCGACACCGGTCGAGACAAGCTTTTTACTTGGAGTCCCGTGAAGATTTATTTCAAATCGAGCCCCCCACCCATCCTACAGGCCCCTTTTGCCTTACGTCCTTTTTTTCCTTTTTACTACCTCCTGCCTCTTGAAAGCCTTGGAAACGCTCATGTGGGTTGTTTTCCTGCGCGGGAATTTCTTCTTCCCCCCTTGCTTTTTTGGCTACGTCAACCCCAGCGATCCCCTGAAGGATATACTCCTCGTTTACACCCTTTTTAAGGCTCTTCGAAGATGGCCCTAACCGCCCCCCCCCCCGCTGGAGCGCGATTTTGAAAAGAATCTTTTTCTTTCTTTTCCATTTTCCGTCGAAAGACTCGTCCGGTGTTTGCCCCACCTGCGCGCGCCATCTGCGTCGCGATCCACCCCCGTCTCTCCCCTCCTCTTTACCCCCCCCCCTTCTTTGCTTTATGTTCACTCGAGGTTGGCGCGGCATGTTGCCGGCCCAGTAGAGCCCTCCAACTTTATGCGACCCCGCCAGTACTGAGGAGCAATGTTTTTCTTCCCTGAAGGATCGCTATTCTTGATTGCTCAGCCTAGGAGGATCCCCAGCGCCCCCCCCTGACAGTAGCAGAGAAGTTCCTTTTGTTGGCCCTTAGCCGCAGGGCTTGACTGTTTTACGCCGTGAAGCTTTCGCGCTTCAGACTTCCTTGGGAGTCCCGACATTCACGACGTCATCCCTCAACGGCCATCCTTCTTTCCTCACGAGGAGCTCGCTTTCAGCGATTTGGCACTCATTACGCCCTATCCTTTCTGAAGTCTTTAGTGTATTGCTTCTTGCTTTCTACCACAGGTCGCCTTCCCTTCACCCCGACGAAGCGCTCCTCTTTCCTTGGCGTCCCGAGTGTTCCTTAGCAAGTTTTTTTACGGGACGGATGTACTCACCCCAATGTCCCCGTTATCCTTCTCATGTGGTGAAAAGGAAGTATCTGGTGTGGTGATTGTCCGAACACTTTTCTGTTAACCTCTCATTCCCCACGCCCGATATTCAAGGATTTCGCGTTTCGTCCACAATTGCCTCCTCCGATTAAGTGAATTCCTTCCTTTTCATCTTCTTCGCTTGTAAGTTTCCCCTCACCTGGTACTTCTTTGATTAGTCACTGGGGACGATTGCCCGCGATATGTTTAGCTTCTCTACAGTAATTTAAAACAACCGGGTGAATTGTCCCCCTCGTCTTTTGTTCTCGAAGACGCTCAAGGGCGTGCTATTTACCTTTCGCCGAACACCCTTCTTCGTTCTTTTCTTGACCGCTCCCTCGGCAGCGGTGGCTTCTTCGCATTTTGGCTTGCGGCAGTTTCTTGGTGTACAACCCTGACTTTTTCCTGCCCCCTTTTATCATGGAATCTTTGAGATTTCTCCCACTTTCGGGTGTGACTCCGAGACCATGGTTGACTAACGTACAAATAAACGCCAATCCCCCCCTTTGATTCCCTTTCTTCCAATCCGAGACCGAACCCTTCTTTTTAAGGTTTGCCTTTTTTCGGGTTATGCAGGGGGGGGGCGAACCGTGTGCAGACCCAAAATAAATGGATTTTTTCGCCTCGCACCAGGGTACGGCTTGAGACCCCCCCGAACTAATTCGAGAAGCGTCTTCTCAAGTCCCCGATGCGTACACTCTTCCCCTTTTTTTCCCCGTTCCTCATGATGACGTCTTATTCTTTTTTCTGCTGGGCCTGCCGTGGGTTTCCTCTTGTTTCTTTCCGATGATTGACCCAAAGCTGCCTCGGAGGTTCTTCTTTCGACTTTTTCATTCCCTCGCCCCGAGCTGGCCTTCCCCGGAGTTTCCCCGGATTTCACCGATCCGTCGGGGCTTCGAGAGGTTTCCTCCCGTTACTATAATCAATACTGGTTCGTTCTGCCTCCCACACTATGTTTTTCCCCAACCCGTTTTCCCCCCAGAAAGTGGGGGGCCTGTTTAAAAACTTGTCCTATGGATTGGATGGACATTTTTGTTTGTCGACTGGACCTCTTTTTTCTTTTTATCAGCAAGCTGAGCGGCCCCTGCCTTTAGGTTATCAACTTCCTTTTGCGTTGTTTTTGGCTGCTCCCCAGACCTAAAAGGTATTTCTTCGTGAAGGATCGAGCTAGGAGAAGCGTAGCGTCCTCCCCGATCAAAGGTAAACGGCTGCCACGGTCTCTCTGGCCAGAGACTTATTTTTTTTGAGCCCCCGTCAAATGGGACACCAATGAACGGCCCGTTGGTGGGTCGGTCTTATGTCAGAAATTCGGCGCTTCTCATCACCACAGGCTGCATCTCCATTCTTTGACTGAAGCCCTTCCAAGCATAGAGTCTTCAGACGAAGTAACTTTCCCCCTCTACTTTAACTTATAAGAGCTACCCTCCCATGGTCGCTCCAACCACCCAACCACAGCTCTTAAGATTTCTCGATTTCTGCCCATCCCAATCGGCTCTTCTCCCGCCATCTGCACAATTTCGCGCAGATGAAAGCTATTTTTTCCCCCCCTTTGAAGATATTGCGGCCACGGCCCCCTTACCATCGAGTGAATGGTGTGCGACCTCCTATTTGTGGTCGATCGGATTCCCCCATTCTCTGCTCTCGAATAAACTGTTTCTCTTTATAATCTGTTAGACGTCTAGCAGAGATGATGACTATTAGTGTGTCCCGCTTGTCTTTTAAAGAGCCGGGATTAGAATTTCAGGAAAGACTAGCAGCACATAGGTGTGTGACTTCCCCTACGTCATTCCAACGCCTATCATTTCTAGGAAGACTACTACGGGGTGAAATTCTTCGGTGTCCGCGCCCTTTTGAGCCGACTCTTCACCCCGTGGCTTGCGCCGCGACAGTTTTCCACATCGAGATTTTACAAAGCGTGGCGCCGAAAAGCCCTGAGGGATTTGCTTGCGGGAAAAAGCTGGGGTGTTCAGCGTATGAAGACGATAAGGGAAAGACAGAAGGTATATTACAGATGGAGAAGCTTGTTAAACGACATCTTCCCACCTAATGGGACTACTGGCGATTCCCATTATATTTTTTCATTTTCTCAGTTGTTTGTTCTCTTTTCTTCCCCACGTACCCCTCCCACCTCCCCTCTTCCCGGTGTGCGATCCCACGTTTCGGGAAACAGTCATGTCTCCCCTTAGGTTGGGGGCCTGATTCGTGCCATTTTTTTTTCCCAATGCGTTTCCCAGTCCTTCAATCGCGCACTCATCTCTTTTATTTTTTTCGAGCGCGTGGAACGCCGATTGGGTAAATCCGGCCAGGCTCAGGCCACGGGTGATCTTCGGCCCCCTTGCGGCTCAGAGTGTTACGCGTTCCTTGCAGTATGTTTCGATGAGGAAAGGGAAATGCTTCATAGCCCCGTAGGTGACGGATATGGCGGCTTGATGTACGCCTCACTGAAGGGAACCCAAGAAACACCAGCTTCCCCCCTGAGCCTAGAAGCTTTCAAACCGAAAGACCGATTCTCCCCTCGATGTCCCTAACCCCCCCCCGGCCATGAGGGGGTTTTTTTTTTTTGGAACGAGCTCCAGTTCCTGCGGTCGCAAAGTCCTTTTTCCCTTTGTGTAAGAAACACCCTTCTCGAATACACGTAATCGTCTTTTTCTCTGTCATGGCAAGCCTTAATGGTCTTTACTTCCGATGAGAGGAGTTCCAGATTTTTTCCTTTTTTCGTGCTGTGCTTTTGATGGTCTCTCCTTTCTTATGGGATCGTCTAACTTTTTTAGCCGGGCTTGCTGCTGAGCTGCTCTGGATGCTTGTTCCCCCTTGTTTTCTTTTTTGAAAAAAGGCTGAGGTCCCTGGGTTTTCGCCAGAGGAACGTTCACTTCCATTCTAAAGCCCCCCCCATTGCTTGGTCGTCAACAGTTGCCGCGTTCAGAGGCTTCGTCCGCAATCAAAATTATTGCAGGATTTAAGGTGAAGCCTGAGGTCTCCTTTCCCTCCCCTCCAGTCGCCCAGATAACTTTTCTATCGCAGGGGAGGGAGGTTGGAAGACAGCACCGAAGAAAGAGCGGATGGTTTATAACGCCTTCTTTCCCTTCCTCGCCCCTCGTAAGCTTTGGATGGAGACGCCCAGATTTTTCTCCGCGATTAGACATTACTTCCTCACCACGGTCCCCCCTTCCTAGGCAACGCGTAGTCGAGTTACTCAAATTTTTCACATTTCGTTTTGCGCTACCCCCCCCAACCAAGGAGGATCGTTCCCCCCCCTATCTTTTTCAAAATGATAATAGACATTTCGCGATTTTCTTATTCGGTGAAAATACTTACCCCCCCCCCCCCCCCCCTTGCGCCGACCCCCTAAACCCTCCCCCCTCTCAAACAACTTTCGGAGATTTCTGGCCGTTTTTTGCCCCTTTTCTTGTTTCATCGCAAAGGAAAGGTCAATGCAGCGTCGCATCCCCTCGTCCTCATGGTCCCGAGCGCCCCCATTTTTTCAGGTTTGTACGCCATCGTCTCTCCTCCCGATGCAGATAGATCTTTTTTTTCCGGTAGAAAAGAGTCGGGTATGCGCGCTACATCAGCGGGCTTTCTTGAAGGTTATAAAGGCCCAGCGGACTGCCCCGTTTACTTCTCCTATAACGATAATGCTTTTTGTTTTCCCTTCGATTTCGCTTTTTCTTTTTCGCTCCCCAGTGTCATCCGGAACCCTCGGTCCCTTTGATCCCCCCCCTTCGATCTTTTTTTTCCTTGAGTGAAGGCGGACCCGTTCCCACAGCCACCCCACTGTTTTAAACACGTCCTCTCCCGCCTCAAAACCCCCTGCTGCCTTTTCCTTTTCTCGTTCAGCGACCTCGCCCAAATCAACGCAGTTTTTCCCCTTCCTCCCCTAAGAGAATTCATGGCTTTTTTTGTCAGTGTGAAAAGTTATCTTTTTTTTTTTCCCCCCATTTGGGACCCTTCGCGGACAGATATCGGGCTAAGACTGGCTTCCCTCCTCCCGCTTATTCCCCAAATGCAGTACCAAATTCCCTCCCCCCCCGGACCATCGCCCCCCAGAAGCCGCCTCTTCAATTCCCCCTTTGTTGCCGTTGCAATGGTCCGACTTATTCTCAGACCCCAAAACGGGGGCAGATGACTTCCCTTCTGCATCTGCAGGAGTTCTCAACCTTCCCCTACACATCCCCCCCACAAGCGGACTATGTCGGATCGATGTCCCGGATCCAAGGGTTTTTTCCTTCTTACCCCTCCTCTCGGCAGGAGAGGAACGGACGCGACGGAGAGTGAGGTCGAATTTTAAATAAGAGGTGTTGGCAAGCCTTGTTAGCCCGAAATCCCTCACACTGATTCTTCTTCTTTCGGTCACGCGAGATGATTCCCTCCGATTCTTTACGTAGTTAATTCCGAGGGATGGGCGGCTTGAGGGAGGATTCAGCCGGCAACGAGGAGATTCGATGGCCTCGGAAGCGGTCAACTGATTGACCGACCTGGCAACAGGCCGGTGAGTACACTTATTATGACGTTTTTTCTTTAGCGGTCATAATTTTTGTTGATCAAGCTCCAGGTTCCCCTCTATGAGCAAATTGTACCTCGCTTCAGCCTGCGAGATCTTCCTCCTTGCGCGGCATACAGGTCAGCGCCTTTCTCTCTTGACCTCCCCATAACTATGGCCCTGAGGAGGCCCCCTTTTTTTATTCTTTGCAATCTCAGAAGGTTTGTAGAATCGACTTCCCTCTGTTTTAGACCCTTCTCCCTTTCCACGTGATTTATTTTCCAACTCCTGAGTCCTGTTGCGGCAGCTCCCCTTCGCCTTTTTTAAAATTTTCGTGGATTATGATCTCCTTCAGTGTTTCTTCTGAATGTGGCGGTTTACTTTTTTTCTCCGTCGGTGTGATACCGGGACATTTTCCCCCCTACCAATCAGGCAAGTTCCAAGGTTCCCCTCTCCAGAACCTTTTCTTCTTATCTTTTTCCCCGGCCCTTTCGACGATGGCGTTCCGCTTTGGGTGTTACGGGTTTCCTATGTTCGGGCATCGTCAACTCCCGCGTCACCAGAGTACCACGTTGTCTTTCGCCCCTTTGAGGTGGAGACATGCCCCCGAGAAAGATTTGACCCTGCTTCTTCTCTTACGATGAAGCTCTATCTATCTTTTCCTCCTAATATTTTTTTTCTTCTTCCAAAGCTCGATTCTAAGAAACCCCGTCTTTCTGTCCCGCGGGACAGTACCACCCCCTTTCCTCCCCCCTTTCTTGAAAAAGTTCTTTTTCTTTCAGCGACTTCCTGTTTTTTGCTCCCAAGTGAACTCTTTCCACTTACACCCCCCCCCCTCGTTCAGGCACGTGGGTTTTCCTCCCTTTCAATTTAAGGTTTACGCCCTTGGTATCCGGCGCCCTTTTGCCACTTTTTCCCTCCAATGGCGTTGCGCGCGGGAACTTCCCCCTCCTTCGCCATTCCCCGAAAGACACCAACGACCTCCCTCCCGATACTTTTCACAATACCTCCCGAAGTACGCCACTTGCTTGACTGTGAGAAGGCCACCCCCCCTTCCCAAGCTTTCGGGGCGTTTGAAAGTCCTTTTCCTCAACGAGGGACCCTCCTTCGCTGTTTCGACGGACGCCATGTGGACATATTGACCGCTCCTTTCCCCCCCCTGCCTAGGCACCCACTCGCTTATTGGTCCCCGGGTCTCTTTACTTCATGCTGAGCCGGTTTCTCAGAAACCCTGCCTCACTACTGGCACTTTGAAGCCATTTTCTCCTCCCTTTGATAAGTCAGCCGGAGGCTGCTTTTCCAGGCATGAGGAGAAGAATCCTCAAACCGAGACAACCTGTAATCTCATGAAGTTAAAAGATCCTGTATATACGGATTGGAAGACGACCCGGCAGGAGTCCAATCCACCGAAGACAAGGGAAAATGCTACGACCATCTGCTACTTCAAGTAAATTTTTCACTTTCTCTACCTGCCGCATTTCCAGCGCTGAAGTACCTCCTACGACCCTTGTTCCTTAGCGTTCGCGATCCCCCGTGCCCGATGGTTGATTTCAACTCTCCGCTTCCACTTTTCAACTATTCCCCTCAAAGTCCACTCCCCCCGCGCTGAGTACGCGCGGAATCCGAGATAGAACCGGATAAACTCCCGCGCTGGGCACCCCCTTCTCCCAGGCCCCCCCGCGATGTGTGTTTATTGTCCGGATTTTCACAAACCTTGCGCCAACCCTCGCCCACAACCCCCCCACTTTTTCCGCCCCCCACGTTACCCGAAATTGCCTGGCACGCTTCATTCTCATGTTTGTGGCATAAGGATATCGTTGTAAGAATTTTATGCGGAAGTGTTACGTAGGACAATGATTTCCTTCACCCTTTTTTTACAGTCCGGTTTCTTCCGTATTCACTTGTCCTATCCCCCAGAAAGGCGCCCGATTCTTCCCTTGACCGCGTGCGGAACCAGACTTACTTGTAATTCTTTAAAAAGGGTATGCTCAGGATTCCTAGGATTGCGCTTTATTTTCGCATTTTTTTTTATGTGACGGAAGTTGGGAACCTATTTTTGGCGCGACGTTTAAGCATATTTTTTCCGAGGGATTTCCTTTCCTTAAAACGGTGTTTCATCAGACACTTTTGGGCTCGAAAACCTAAACCGCAATCCCTCTTTCCTCTTTCTGACCTCTCTTTAGAAAATATACTTAAAATGGGCGGCGCGGTGACTTTAGAACCACGCCAATAACACTGAGGGATCTTCATTCTCGATTTTACTGGCGGAAATTACTCGGGAAATTCCTATCTTCATCGGAGTAGAAAATAGATGATCCCCGAATTAAAGGTGTTTCCTGCTCTTCCCTTCCTTCTTCACCCTATTGAAGTTTCTTCCTTCTTCTTGAGTTTCTGTAAAGAGGTTTTTGCCCCATCATGAAGAGAACCAACTCCGTTATCTTGTTTGTTAGTGGAATTTTGCTTACACGGCGGGTCCCTGGTAACGCGGACTTTTTTCCCCTGCCGATCAGTCCTCTCTTTGTCTCTTGCTCGGAGAGAAATCCTCCAGCTTTGAACGGTTCGCGCCGCAAGATGTGTAAAACTTTTCAACTAAGAAGCAGTCGCCTGATCTTCTCTGGGCGAATTGCTTGTGAAGTTTTACCACAAAACTCTATCTGTCTCCAGAAGGCAATTCCTTTGTGCGAGGGTCCTAACGTAACATCTTGTTTTTTTCTTCTTACCCCTCCCCCCATCCACGGAGGAGACCCCTGTGATAGTTGCCTCTAATTAGAAGATTTGACGTTCCACCTTTATTCCTCGGTCTCCTTGGTAGAGTGAGTTTGCGACCCGCAAACCTTGTCCAACAGTGACTGATTTCTCCGATGTCAATGTGATTGAGTGACTTTCAACCCCTTTTAATCTAAGATGTGCTTCCGCGGGCGCACCATCTCTTCAAGCCCCAAGATAGCTAGAATCCCCCAGCCTATACCACCATTATAACGACGGATCCCATCCCCGTCGTAGCCCCCAACCACTCTTTTACCGCATGATGATGCATCCTCGTGTGAAAGGACTTTTTCCTATGACAACCGAGAAATATGACTCACTTCTTATTAGATGCGCCCTAATGTTGCGGCTTAAACCCTTAACATATAGACTTCTGACTCGCCGATTTTGGAGATCTCTTCTTGCATTTCCCACTACGTTGCCGATCATCTTCCGTCGTCTCGGCCTCTCTGCTGTGTGGGAGTGTTTTCCCCCAGCGAATCGACTTCACGACGACGTTCACCCCCTTGGGGTGGACGACTCCCGTCCTCCAGGAATAGCAGGGGGAGCCCGTCCGATTTTAACTGAAGCCCCCGGGACAGCGATCACCCGTGGAATTCGCATTTCCTGCCCTTTTTAAAAAAATTCGATGGATGAGAGACGGGGACCAGAATTTAGACCCGATTTCCGATTTTTCTTTCACAACGTAATTGGGACTGCTCGATCAGCAAGCAAGCCGCCTACCCTAGAAGCAGGTTTCCGAAACGATCTCGACTTCTTCCCTTATCCGTTATCCCACATCTCACTTTTTTCCTAATAATACGTTTTTGTGAGAGATTATACGTCGTCCTCCTCATGAAGGTGGAGAATGTCCAAAGAGCCCTAAGAAAGAGTCTTTGCTTGGACTGAAGGTTACACGCACTTCCAATTCTTTGTTCCAGAAAGGTTTTAAAATCCGGGCAAGAATTGCTGCTATTCAAGGCCTGGAGCTTAAATTACGATGGTTCTCCCTTTGCGCAGGGGGACCAGGTCGCTTGCTGTTCGTCGGATCCCTCCTAGGGTCCACACGGTTTCACGTTCTTAATAGCCAGTTCATGGGACTGACTCCTTGACCCCTTAATTCGGGTCTTCGTCCAACAGATTTCCCGGTGTCTTGGTTTCTGAGGCGCATCTTGAGATTTTTTCAACAAAATAAAAAAATAAATCCTCATCCTGCTAGTCTTACTACCCGATGAGCTGAAGGTTTATGTCGATAAAAAGCAACGGTCATAGACCCTCTTATAAAGCTCTTAGTCTCCTCTTTTTTTTTATTCACTGTTTCCGGTCCGCAAATGAGCCTTAATTCTGTTCGATGGAGATGAATTGTCACAGCCTTCTCCGAGAGATGAGTGCTAATCCCCATTGAGGAAATTGTCTATTTTTTTTTTCCGGGACGATGGCTTATAGTCTTTAGTTCTTCTTGTGCTGAGACTCGAGTCTTCCGCTTGATGAGTTTTGGGCTTCAACTTTAGGATACGCGCAGGTTTTCTGAAACAACTTTTCAATCCGATAAACCTGGCACCCCCATCCCATGAAGATTAAAGTTGATCGTTCCCCCAATCGTGAGCCCCCCTACTCAAAGAGAAGCAGGAATTAAGTCGCTTATCATACAATCCCCCCCAATTCAGTATCTCTTCGGATTGGATAATCCAGCCCCCTCTTAACTTTATGAACCCTTTGAGGAAAGCGTCCAGACTTTCTACATCCTCTTTCTCAATCCCCAGGATTTTTCCCAAGCACGCTCAGCGCCATCAGGCGAACGCGTCGGCTTTCTTCGGTGAAACATCGGCGTGTTGTCAACAGGCGTCGGACTCTCCCTATTTAGGCCCATCCGCTCATCGCCTCGCCCCCCCTTCGTCTGGTGAACTTCTGCCCACCCAACACAGAGGCCCGAGTTTTCGCACCGTCCCCCGTCGAACAAAACCCGTCGCCCCCCTCCCCCCCGGCTTTCGGACTAAGCAGGAATCTTCCTAGCACCCACCTGGACTGCTTTTTATCAGCGTAAGAATGAATGCGTCCCAACTGTCGCTCTTGGATTCCTCTCCCCCCTTTTTCGACTTCGGCTATCGATGATGCGCCGAGTACGTAGCGTAATGCGCCGCTCCCTGCTTTTTTTCCCCCTTTTTTTATCTTCAGGGAACCTTGTCCGGCCCCTTTTTTTTTTTCCTGATCTTTTTCAATCTTTTCAGCCCTTGAGAGAGTAATTATTCTTGAAAGCAATTGGCCTCCGTCAGGGCCCTCAACGTTCTCCCGCTGCGGCAATGATCCCTTTTTGCAAACGCCTCCATCACCACGTCAGCCAACACAACCTGCGCCTCCCCCTGTTCCCTTCCTGTTCATCTCTGAAAACTTTTCCTCACCCCTTCTTAGCAGGTCCCCCTGCACGCGCCTTCTGCCCGCAGCCCGGACAAGGAGGACTCCGGTTCGTGGGCCTTCTTGACAGATTACGCGCTTGCCTTCTCATCTCCTCAAGCGTTTCCGCACAATGCCCTTTAAAACATTCCTTTTCCGCCCCGTCTGCCACCATGAAGCCGATGCATCGGAACTCAAGTGTGCCGGCAGGTTTCCTGAAACGCGCCTTCGATCCCCTTTCTTTGCGCTGGGAGCTACTTCAGCTCTTGTTAGGTGTTAAACCTCCCGCCCCCCTTTCCCAACAAAAGCGGACGTCCTGTCTCGATCCTCTGGTGACGGTGCATCAGTCCTTGTTGCCGCGCCTCCCTTCTGGAATTCATGAGCTATGTTCATTTTTTCCCCTTCTTCTCTGTTGTAAAATCGGAGCTGGCCACTAGTATCTTTGTCTCCTTTGTTGCCCGCATCGCTGGCGTTTAATGCGAGCTTTCCTTCCCCTTTTCCGTCAAGTATGGCAAGGGTAGTTCAGTCGGTCTGTGCGGTCGGGTGCCCAGTGCGACGTAAGAGGCCCGCGCCCCCCGCGTCGGGACCCATATTCTTCCACAGCAGACCTTGAACGTTTCTGCGTTGCGAAGTTGTTTTCTCCTGTTCCCACTAATCTGGTCTTCTAACCTTCCCCCGACCGGAGGACTTTTCTGCGCCCCGGCTTCCTTTCCTTAGCGCCCGTAATTCCCGAGGCCGGCCGGGATGACGGAATCCAGAGACTACCCCGCAACCGTCCCCCTTTTGGCCCGTCTCTTTTCTCCTGGATCGCTTCCATGTTCTCTACTGTTTGTCGTTTTTTCCCGCCCCACTGATCAAGTTTTTCCCTCCTCGTATCACCGTGATTTTCCCCCCCATGCGTGCGCAGCTGTCCCGCTTGGGCTTGCCTTAGCTCACTCCTGCCCTTTCGTCCACCTCAGTGTAATCGAGGAAGATTTCGTTCTTTCGCCCATGGGACACTCCATGGTGTGATCCTTTCCACCCCTCTCACCGCCATCAGTCAAACACCTTCGTCGCCTCGACCCATTTTCCCTCTATTGCCTTGCCACCGAGCCGTTCTGCGGGGCGATGTCGGGGCCATGGCAACCCGTCCCGGTCAGCTGTCACCTCCCGCGTGATCGATCGTTGAGGATTTTGCTGTCCTCGCCTCCTACTCCTCTGTGCGGATTATCAGTGACAGATTTTTATCTCCTCTTTTCTTTAGTTGTGCGCTTCTGAACCTGGTTTGAGTAAACAGCACACTGCTTTAGCTCCTCAAATGATGTAGCGACTTTCTCAACACGTCTCTCGAAAATTGGATTCTTTTTCACAAGAACGGTGTCTTTTTGACGTTTTTATTACCTACTCCCAAGAAATAAGAAGCATTCTGAATTTTCCAAGGACGGCGTCCTGACGAACTTAATGTCTCGGACCCCCCCTTTTCCCTCTTAAAATGATCAGGAGTTGATTGAGACGCGGGAAATGTCCCCCCCCCGGGTTTTTTTCCCGTCCGCCCTTTCCTCCCGTCACCAACCCCCTCCCCCCCTCTCTGATACATGAAGGTATTTCTCCCTCCGGAAAAGCCTTTTCCGGCTCTTAAGAGCTTATTTTTCCCCGCGACAAGGCGTTGCGTTTTAAAATGCATCACTGTGTCTTAGTACTTGCTTTTTCGAACGCTCTTTTCAATTTCACACCGCATCGTTCCCTGCCCGCGCTCCGTTTTTTTTCCTAGGGCAATTCATATGGACGAGTTCAGTTATCTGGCTTTTTCGTCTGTTGCCTTCGGCCCCTTTTTACTTTTCCTACACGAAAGAGCCTTCGTCCTTTTCCCTTGACTAATGGGCGCATTAATTGAATGACGGACTCCGTGCGGCTGCTCTAATTTGTCCGAAAACCGACTAAAACCGTGGACGTCGCATAACACGCCGGGCGGCTGATCATTCCCGGACGCGTTTGCGCTTCGCGCTGCGCCTAATCGCGCGCACATTACGCTGTTCCATCCTGACCCCCCCCTTGCCAGAATTCGATTCGGAAGGCAGGCTCGAATTTCAGCGATTGTCCCCCTTCGTCGCCTACCATTTGATTTTCGTGTTACGCCGCGTCTTCTTACCTCCTCAATTTCAATCATAGAGCTTTTCATTGGCGTCCGCGGAAATAAGAAGAAAGTAGGCCGGAGACCGGTAACCATCTCTTGATCCCTATCCCTTCTTTCTTTTTTACCTTGACGTCAGAGAGGGTGGCTGTCTGTGTTGCGTTGACGAAACTCCTTTGCCTAGCCCCACTGAAAAATCTCCTCAAGAAAGCCATCCCAGTACAATTGCCGGCCAACCCTTTCTGGTGCTTCGGATTTTTAAGATTTTTGGTTACCTTCCTTTACGGCATTGGTGCGAGAATTCTTTGAGAGTACTGATGTTATTAACGATCTCTTTTTAGCATCTGCCCGCCGTGAAACCCCCTGAGTAGGAGCTAATCCATTTCCCCCTGATGTTCCCCCCTCAACCCTCGAGAGTATGCTGACCCCTTTATCCCCACAGAGTCTTTGCGTCGCATAGGGGACAAGACCCCCTTGCATCCGCGAGAGACAGGCTCTTTCTGATCGTATCGAAGTGGGTCTCATAGGATGCTGAGGGACGGGGACAAAGGGTGCGCCCGGATTATCCTGGGGTCTTTATGACCAGCGAACATTGAACTGCCCGAGAGACAGTTTCGCCACATTGGAGGGTTGAAAGCGGTGTTTCCGATCCAAGTGGAGGTGCCTCACTGCAAAAAACACTAGACCCCGCCACCTCAAGAGGGAACGCC
>Ga0179593_1296709_pt1 | contig 16460 bp, 22 predicted proteins | sample CZODoug2_1_08_16_FD_185931 | JGI IMG/M metagenome (GOLD analysis project Ga0179593, IMG submission 185931) | Vadose zone soil fungal communities from Angelo Coast Range Reserve, California, USA - CZODoug2_1_08_16fungal (PacBio error correction) | ecosystem: Environmental > Terrestrial > Soil >... | reverse complement strand
ATTCCAAGGTCCTTTCCGTCGATCTGTGTCGCCCTAATTTGGTGTCCACCGCGACCCTTTCAGCTTTGTCGCGCTCCCCCCCCAATACTCCAGTAGGTGAATCCGTGATTGTTCGCGGTCTCGTCAAACCCTTTTCTCGGGGAGGCTTTGTTTACGGAGTCTGAATTGCCAATAACCTTGGCCCCTTTTTTTTTTTGAGAGTGGTTCTTTCTGCCCTTCTTCCAGAACAACATCGCTCCCAACCCTGTTTTGCGGGGCGTTTTGTTTCATAACGCTTCCCCCCCGTGGATTAGGGCGAGACTATCTTCTTTGGGCCAGTCCCACAGCCCAACTTTGAGTCCCCTTCGGCGGGGGGCCCTTCTTCCTTCCGTTGCAGGAATCCCGGAGATTGTCTGTTCTTTTTACAGTCATAGTACCAAAATCTTTTAGCAATGGGTTCGCATGACAATGAGTTTGGTTTTTTTCCCCCCCTCTTGTGGTACAGCTTTTCCACTTTAACTTTTTTAAAGCATTCATTCCCTATCAGTGTGATTGCTTCTTTTACGTCTTCGTGGCTAAACCCCCCCTGTTCTCGACACTGTTTCCTTTAGTCTTGATCTTTTTTTTTTTTTGTTTTTTACTAAGTTGGTCTCCCAGCATCCGCTTCTCGCCGAGGCGTCTTTCAGTTCATCTCGGGACCCGCGGTCCCCCACTCCGTCTGCAGTTCGTGAAAGGGATGTTTGGCTTGCTTTTCTTTCGTTTTTCCCCGCGTTAGTAATGGTCTTTTCCTAATACTCTCACATTTCCAACCGGATTCCCGTACTGCCTTTTTTTTTTTCATTCATTTCTGACACCCCCCTCTTATCTTTTTATGGCTAGGAAACTCCTCCCAGGTTGCGAGATTTTTCATTCTCCTTCCCTCCCTTTCCCAATCTTCACGTTGATAGGCCTCGCTTTGAAGTGGGTTCCCCCTAAATTGGGTTATTTCCTTTTTTTCCTTCCCCCCCCTCCATGGTTTGGGGAGTATGTCCGATCACCCATTTCCCTGATAGAACCAAAGTGTTCTGCCCCCATTATGGAATTGCTTTCTCCCCTTAGCGGTAAAGTTTTCTGTGCCCGGCCTGTGGTATTCCAACGCTTCCTGCTTCGCGTGATGTTCCTTCTTTCGACCGGTTCCTTTAACCCACCCCCCGCAAAATGTTTCTGACCCTTTGTCTGCTCCGTTTGCACCTCCCCCCCTTTGAAGGTTTCCCCTTTTATTTGTTAAGACCACTTGCGTACCAATCTTGCCTAATTTTTTTTGACCCCCCCCCCCCTCTCCCCCCCCCCTTGCTAGGAACCTACCATTTCGCGTGTAGTCCCCCTTGATCTAGTTTAGAAGGGTTCCTGTCTCTAAAGGAACCTCCTTACTACTGAGGCTTTTGCCGAGCCTTCTGCTCCCTGTCTTCTTAGATTCCTCTTTCTTGTGGTGAACTCCGTGTCGTGTCAATTGGACGGTCTACATTTATTAATTTTCCTTTGTTCTTTCCCGACCCCGACTGCCATGGGATTTTGGTTGTCCCCGTTTCCCCATCTAGTTCCCCCCTCTTCCCCCACGGTCCCAGAGATTCGCCATCCCCGACCTCCACGCATCTCTCCTTTCCTTTTTACTCCTACCGGGGGGGGGTGGTGATTTGAGTAAGATTGACTTTTCTGGTCTCTGAACCTTCCCGCCTAATTGGTTTTGTCTTTCTTATGGATCCCAGTCGTGGACAATGGTTTAGCACCCTCTGTTGGACTTTTTACCTCAAACCCCTCCTTCCCCCAGGCTTAGGTCAGTTAGAAGTCCGGCGGGAGTCACCGATTTCCAATGTCCCCCCCTCCCAACCTTTTTCTCCCCACTGGGAAATGTTTTTTCCACCCCCCCCATTATTGCATTTTGCTCAATCCACTGCTTAGAATTCGCTGATCCAGACCTTGAGGAACTGGACGGGTTTTTTGTTTACCGACCTACCCAGGGAACTACCCCCACTTGGTGTATTTTCTAATCCTGTTACCCCCCTCCCTTTCTTTTGCTTTGCAATGACTTCTGGGGACCCTTTTCCTTTGGGTGTTGCCCGCAGTGTTCTCTTCGGGAAGTCCCCTTCCAATAACCCAGGGCTTTTCGTATGGGTCAGATCCGATAAATTTAGGCTCCTTTTTTTTTTTTTTTGAGTAGGTATAAGACTTCTCCGGGCAATTTACTCTCTTCTCTAGATGAGTCTCACCCCTTCCTTAAAGAGGGAACGACCTAACATCGAATGCAGTTTGGGATGATTGCCCCCCCATTCCATACCGTTTAATTTCTGACCCATGCTAGCCAGTTTTTGGTCTCTGGCAAATTTTTCCCCGTCCTTCCCAAACCCCCATGCGGGCCAGGACCCGCCCCCCGACAGAGAGGCCCAGTGGTTTTGCCCCGGAGTGTCCCCCCCCCCACCCGTAGTCTCTTCGGTTGAGGCTTTGCTCGTGACACAAGGCTTTTCGATACGGCAGTCTTTTGTGTTTTGTTCTCTTTTAGGTCGCGAGTGGAGTCGGTTTTTGGGACCGAGCAAATTGTCCTGGGTGAAGTTTTTTTTTGTAGTTCACTTCCAAAAGGCTCCCTTCGCTTCCTCCCCGTTTTGTGTGATTGTTTTGTCTTCGGTATTACTCTGGTTCTGAACCCCCCCCCCTTGCAATTTTACAAGTCCCCCGATGGGGGTTTGGGTGTCACCACCCATTCCTCCTTTTGCGGGCCAGAAAGTTTTTTGCCGAAATCCTCTTTTTTCTTTTGGACTTGCCACTTTAGGTGACGCTGTTCTGTCCGTCCTTTGGATCTACTCTGTTCCCCGACGATGCTCGGGCTCAGGCCCACCTCTTTTGATCCCACAAACTAGGGTTTGTTTTCTCGACTTCTCATGCGAGTCCCCGTGAGAACAAAGCATTTTCCCCCTTATAAATTTGCATCGTCTAGTCCTTTCCCCCCTTTCCCGTTTTCAAAATGTTACAATCCTATGCCCCTCCGAAACGCCTTTCCCCCCACCACCCGTCTAAGGCATTCTTTTTTTACATAACGGTTGTCGCGACCACTCTCGGCGTCTGTTCCTGCTCGTCGACGTCATTTTCGTTTTCCCCCTTGAACTTGCCCACGTTCTTTCTTTTTGAGGATGGTGGCAGCCTTCGCACCACTCGACGAGGGGTTCGAAACGACGCGATGGGCCCCGGCCCGGTGTGGCCCCGCCTTCTCTATGAGTTTTTCCCTCCCCGCCCCCCCCGTTGTGTAGATATGCTTCCTCAGTTCTTCTTGGCAGAGGGGCACTTCCCAATTCACCTTTTTTTTTTTTCCACTTTTCCAGGTTCTCATTGCTTGTGCCTTTTGGAAATAAGTACTCCCCCCCCCAACTTGGTCAGAGGACAATGCCCATTTTTGTTTCCCACAAATATGGTGGATTTCCTTCCCTTTTTTTTGTGTCCCCACACAGGATTGGCTGGATTTTTGGACTTTCTGTTGGTTTCGGTACTCCCCTCGTACTCCCGCCGGGTTTTTTGTTCTTTTCCTTTCCCCGACTTTCCTTTACCCCTAAACCCCAACCCCGTTCTGAGATTCCAAGGTCTGGAGCGTGAGATAACCAGGCGCTTCCCTTTGTTAACCCAGGATCTCCTGCCTTTTCTGGCTCTTTCTCCCCAAGGACCCCTTGCACCAATTTGTCGTTTTGATTCCGGTTGAGACAAAAGGGGGGCTTTATACGTTTTCCAGATGCGATCAGACGCTGCAACACGCTCCCCACGAGCGGAAGTCGAAAGTGACCTCGGCCATCAACCCGGGTGGATAGGGATGGTGACAGACAGAGGCAGTTGCCCCTACTCTCCGAAGGCCCTCGGTCCTTTAGGACCAAGTGCTCGCACCACCCGTATAGTTGGAGGGACCGGAGGCGGAGTGGCATTGGGCGGCGCGCTGCGGGTTAGGTGGGTCGCTATTCGAAGTGGGCTTTACGGGCAGGCGTTGTTGGGTTGTCTCTGTTGTTCTCACGAACCCCCGCCGATGACGTCCGGGACAACCGTTTCCCCTCAATGGAAAGTAAAGTTTTTTCCTAAAACCCAGTCGGTCAAAAACCCCTAGTCGAGGGACCTTCAAACCTAACTGACACATTTCCTTGGTCCTGGGCGTGGTCCGACTGCCCCCGCCCCCCTTCCAAATCTCCGTTTCAGGAGAAATGTCCCCCCATTTAAACTGCTCAGAATCTTTGAGACGATATAGTGATTCGCCACTTGAGAAGTATATTACGTCTATTTTATAAACAATCCTAACATATCGTCACCCTCCCCCTCTCCCATTTGGCCTTGGCGTTCCGCTTTGGTAGCCGAACTTTGGTTCCTCTTTTAATGCCGACTCCCGTGGGGCCAACGGCCCGTCCCCATTTCTTGAGGGTAAATGTTTCAAATTTTTCTCAACTCTTGAGGGCTTTGGCGAGACCCTTTAACCCTTCTGAACTTTGTCGTGCAAGAAGGTGGATCGACCGGTTTTCCCTTTTCTTCCCGCCGGGCTTCCTTTTCCTCCCAAAAGATTTTTGCGCGCTGCTGATCGTTCCTACTGGACCATTTTGGACGGCCCCCTTTTTTATTTTTTCCCAACTTTTTTGTCTTTTTGGGCCAGTCGCTTTTTTCATCCGGTGCTTCCCACCCCCACATTTCTCTACCTGTACCCTTTCTTGGTGATTGACCGTCGTTCTTCGTTTTTCTATTGTCATAGTTTATTTCTTTATCGGCCACTTAGAACCACCCGGCCCGAAATTTGTCTGCCGGTGCCCTCCTCGCTTTTTCACTTGCCCTAAAATTCTTCCTTTTTAGGTCTCCTGGGCTTCCACTTAACTGTCTGGATATGGTTAAATGTGGTCCCCCACCTTTCTGTTACAGAGCTTCACCTTCTTTGGCTCCCGTTCCCTTATAGATTTTTTTTCCCCCCTTTTGCTCCCTGTTCCCCGGACCGCCATAGACGTTATTGGGCATTTTTGGTTTCCTCCTTTTTCTTCTCTTTCCCTTCCAGTGGTGGGTTTTCTACCTACCCTTCTCAAATGCCCCAAGTTGCCCTTTCGAAGTGAAGGTTGCCAACCTCTTTCTTCGAGTTCCGTCCCCGTAAGGCCAACGTTTTCCCACCCCCCTTCCCTGACTTGTTCACTCCCCTTCTTTGTTCTACACAGGGACCCCCCATGATATCGTCGTGACGGTCTTCTCCCCAGAAGCTTGTCTTGCCTGTAAAAAACCCCCCTATCTTTAAGGTCTGTTGTCTTCCTTTTTTTTACTTACAGTGGCTGGAACGGCCGCATTACCTTCTCATCCGGACCTTCCAAATAAGTCCCCCCCCCAGACAGATGGATCTCCTTCTCCCTTTCTCCTAAATTATCCCCAACCAATTCATCATCCACACAAAAAGGGTTGACCTTTTTCCCCGACCTACCTGCATTTTCCCCACACCTGTTCCTGTTTTCTCCTTTTCTCAGCGCGAACTGTTTTCTCCAGAGGCTTGAAGCCCCCCTGTCGAAGGGCGTTTCTCTTTCCCCTCTTCTTCGCAGGCCCCTTCTATTATATCACCCGCCCGCTCAAAACTGACCTTCTTTTTTTTCCCCCCGGTGTGTCCCCTGGCCAGGTATTTTCGGTCCCCTAAGGCACCAGTTTGCGTAACCACGTCTGTACCCTCCCCCCACATTGGCGCGAGTTCCGAGATTTAGTTTCAGGATGGTGAAACCTTTCCCCTTTTCCGAAGGCGGGAACCCCTTGCTTTTTGTCTTGCCGTTATTATCGTGACGCTTCGCAGTCCTAGTTCTCTTTTCAAAAGTTTGCCCCCATCAACTTTTTTGTGTATGTTCGGCAGTTTTGTTTTTTGCCGCGCCCCCTTTTTGGTGTTTTTTTGCGTGGCGTTATTGCCCTTTGGCGTTCCCCACTGGGACCCGCTGGTTTCCCACTACTTCCCATTGTTGTCTGTGAACGGTTTTCTCCTTTTATCTCGGCTGGTTCGTGTGATCACCCCCACCCCTCTTTTGCACACGGATCCTCCCCGTTCAAAATTTCTCCTCTGGCGTTTCGTGGAAGCCGTTTTGCTTGAATCCCCATATGGTTTGTGAGGGATAGGCCCTTTGTTTTATTTCTTTTCCGCGTCTCCCACAATTTTTTTTTACATCGGTCTTTTTCTATTTGGTGTTTTTTTTACCCGGTTTTTTTAATGTAGTTTTACATATTATAACTTCTTGGTTCCGTGTCCAGAGACACCCCTTTACAAATCGTATTTTTCGATGTTTGGTTCCCCCCAATTCGAGGGTATCTTGCCACCCAAGGATTCGGGGTTATGGGATAAGGTCTGCTTCCTTTTTGCCAGCCATCTCCTGCCGTTACCCGCAAGCTCTGCAGACTCCTCGAACCCAATTTTTTCTCGTGCCCCATTGCTTATTACAAATTTTACGTCCGGACCCCCTGAGTTTCATCGCGTTAGGGTTCTTCTTTCCCCCCCTTTGAATTTCAAACCCTTCCTCTAACCACCCTGTCTGCGAAACCTTCCGGGTTGGGGGGTGGGGGGGAAGGTCCCTTGAGGCGAAGTCGGCTTCCACTCAAATCCCTCTCACGAGCTTGTTTCGCGTTTGTCTCCGTGAGAGTTCTCCCCACTCGGTTTTTTTTTTAAGTTGAGGTTTTTTGTTTTTCAAGAGGTCTTTCTTCTAGTTTTGGCACCTTAGGGTACTTCAAAGGTAGTGTAGCTTTTTTTTGAGATTCGCTCTTCTTCTCTTAAGATTTTCGGGTCCCGATACCAAGCTAACATGTGAAGAGCTATTCATTCCTTCCGTCCTCAGGATCGAGGCTTAGTATGGTTACCCCGTCTTGCGATTCAGAACTTACCGGCATGGGTCACCGCTTCAGTCCTCTTAGGTTCACTGTCCTTGGATTCCCCTCGACTTTCTCTTGTTCGTAGTTCCCTTTCCTTTTTTGTGTCTCCCCAGCCCCCAACGCCACCCCTGCAGCTCAGACCCCCCCTTCATTTTCGTATATTGCGACCCCCCCCCTTTCAGTTTAGTCACCTGCTTGCTTTTCAAGAATCCACGGCCTTAGTGATACTCTCCTCGCTACAAAGTGATGGTTGTTACCTCTCGACTTCTCTATTTTTCGTGGTGTCCCTTTATTTCTAGGATTCGACTTTCCCCGTGGCGCGCATGTTTTTTTTGGTTGATTTTTCCCATCACCCGCCATTGCTCTCACCATGGTTTTCTCCATCCCCAGGCCTTTGTCTTGCATCCTCTTGCTTCTCGCTTTTTTTCGGTGGCTATGTTATTATCACCTCCCCTCAGCTGACGCGTAACTGCCCTTAAAGGGCGTTGTCTTAATTCCCTTGCCAGTCACCACTCTTCAAAGTGATGGCCCATCTTTCAAGTGCCTTTTTGCAGGGGGGAAGGGTTTTCTTTCGGACCAACCCCCCTTAGGCCCCACATCCTTGTCAATTTGGCCCTTTTCATTAACCGAAAATTAGCTCGCAAATGAAATGCTCTTACACTCTCCCCCTGTGCCCTGTTTTCTTTGTACTTGCTGTCCATGACCAACGCCCTGGGACGATGGTTGGTGATCGAGTTCCCCTCTAAGGTTTGCCGGGCATCATCTCCCCCCCGTTGTTTTGTACCTCATACCCGTGCTCATCTTTTATTGTCCCCCCCTTAGTTTTCTCGGTTGGCCTCTTTTTGAAAAGGAGGTTCCCAAGAACGCTCCTTTTTGTTGTGCGTTTGGCAAGCCCGGGCTCTTTCCACCCCAAGCTTTCACCACTTTTTTAACTTCGTATGTTCTCATCTCAAGTTTGGACCGCATCCCTCTCCTTTTCCCCCTACCTCTTTTTTTTGTTTTTAGGAGAAGTTTTTTGAAGTGCGTTTGGGGTTTACTTGGATCGGCTGGGGGGAGCAAAAGTTGCCCTTTGTTGGTTGCCCTTTTCCCTTTGGCCCCTCCCCCCACCAGCCGCCCCATTTTTTTTTCAGGTTATGTTAGCCTTCTTGACCACTTTTCTTTTTCCAGAAAGTTTCCCCCCTCCCAGGCGCCACGTTTCTTTTCTGAATGCGGCGGTCCCCCCCCTGTTTTTCTGTGAAGACGAAGCAAACTTCCCCCCTATTTTCCCCGTTGACTCTCACTCTGTGACCCCTTTTCACTTTGCCTTTTCAGCCGACCCGGACGAAAAGATGATCTCAGCACCTTAGCTCCCCGTTCCACCCGGCGGGGGAGGGTAGGTGCCCGCCCGGCTCGTTTCACTTGCGCAGGATGGTCCCCCCCTTTTTGCAGTTTGCACTACTTTCCCCCGAAGAAAGTTTTTTTCAAGTTTTGGCCCCAGCCGCCGCACATGTCGGCTCTTTTTTTTGGGTCCTGGCGAGTCTACACGCTTTGTTTTTTCCGGTTATACCCCGCGAGAGCGTGATCACCTCCCCACCGGGCCTTTTTCCTCACAGTCTTACCGCCTTGTTGACCCGAGTGACAGCAAGAGTCCCCCCCTTGTCTACAGTGGCGACCCCCAAACCATTGTCGAAATTGCAAGGGGATCCGGCCCCGGCCCCGACTCCACCCAACAGGCGTTTGTCACACGATCGGGAATTAAAGCACCCCCCCTTAGTTCCCAATAGATTCGCCGCCTTTAAGAGCCATTTTTTTTGGGGGGGTGACGCTTTGTTGGAGTGCACGACGGCGACTGCCCCCTGTTTGCTTTCTCGTTTTCGTTGTGGTTCATTGAGTCGGTTTGTTCTCCCCCCCTTTTCTAAGGGTCTGGCACCTAATAAATACATATGGCTGTTCCCATTCAAGATTCGCCGTGGCCGTTTCTGTTTTTTTTTGGCGGTGCGAGCTGGTTGCCCCCCAACGCCATTTGATTTTCCACTCCCCTTGCCTGCCTGTTTTTCAGCACGATCGCGTCTCAACCGTGACGTTTTCGTTTTCGACGGAAGTTGCTGTTTCCTGTGCGTATTGGGATAGGACCGTCCCCTAGCGGCTCCCGATAGAACCCCTCGGTTTTATTCAAGGATCTGGCGCGCTCATGTAGGCCTTGGGGAGCAAAAAGTTCCCCCAGTCGGCCCCCCCCACCTGTTCTCATCGCGCCCTTCGTTGCCACGATTAACCTTAAATGTCCTTGAGCTGCACCTACTTGGACACCAACCCCCTGCTCTTCCTCGCACCAGATGTCGACGATTCACCCAGGTCGGACGGTTGATCATGTTCGGGCCGTGCTCACGGCAGCCGATCGGTGTCCCCCCCCCCCGGTCAGTTGCGCAGCACCTTGGTCTTGCTGATTTGTTTTCGGCCGAGATTTCCTTCCCCCCGTTTTTTTTTTTTGAGTTTGTGTCTGCGGTATGTCACCTCCCCCCCTCCCCAAGTTGGGGACGCCGTCCTGCTGATTTTCTTTTTTTTGCTCGTGTACGCCCCCAATTAAGCCTCGCCATCCCTGCAACGGCAGGACTTTTATTTTCCCACAGGTCCTTCCTTTATCCATCCAACCTGAAATCCTGTGGCCCTTTAACCCCATCCCAGGATTCCCCCCCTCGAATGCGTGATGGGGGGATGCTCGGACCCCGCGGACGAACGGCAACCCGGGGTGATGGTCTGGTTTTTTTTTTTTTTCAACGACTTAATGATCCCCCCACACAAATTAGACTCTTCCGTCTTTTGCAGAGCACAAAATTCCGTTCCGACCACCCCCCCAGACACTTTAGGTCCCCTTTCGGTTCGTCGGCGAGGATTTTTGCTCCAGTTGGGCGTTCATCCTGGGGTCGGGTTCACCGTTCGGTTCAAACAGTTTTTGTGTTGGATGCGCAACTGGGCGAGGTGCTCCATCTGTCTCAGAGCGACCCCTCGAAAGCCCGATACCCCCCGTCACACAGATCTCTTATAACCCCCGAGGCGCATTCGCTTACATGCGGTTACTCCTTAATTACTGTTTCCCGCCTCACGCGGGTTTGCCCCCCCCACTGAGTCGCGTCGCCAATAAATCCCCAGTCTTGCACCCTTCTGCGCCTACACCGTCCTTGCTCCTCGCCTATGCGCCGCTCCCGTAGATGCCGATATGCGTTCCTAGCCGCTTTCTTTTTCTAAGGGCCAGGTTTAGGCATGCCCCGTGCTGTCAGGACTCTTTTCTTTGTCCGGATCGCCGATGAGAATGAGGGGAGAACGCAAGTAGGGCACTTTGAACGGACCATAGGCGCCGTTAGACCGCTCACGGGTCCCAATGCGGTATCGTCGGGACGACTATAGCTCCGTCTTCCCGGGTCCCCTCCAAACCGCGATCCACGCCCCATCCACTACCCCCCGTTCCGCACAGTCTCGGCATCCGTAGGTCGGTAGCGTACCCGACCGCTGGAGGAGCCCGCATGGAGTGGCACCTCAGTTAGAACCCTTGTACGCGGGCCTGCAAGGATCAGGCCTCGGGCCCGGCGGCCGTAACCCCTCAGATCTGGTCTCCTCCCGGAGCAGCCGCGTCGGCCCTAGAGCGGTAACGTAGCGTTGCCGTCCGAGGTATTCTGTCTTAGACATAACCCCACGTTGTAGAAGTGAGTCCTTTTTCGTTGCCATCAAGTCTTTCGCAGGCCAAATTATAGCTAATCATCTCCCCGGTGGGGATTCCGGGCAATCACCCCGCTCAGACCTTTCTACAACTGGGTTGCATTTTCAGCTGCTCTTGATGCGGACCCAGTTCCCGGTGCCGTGGCTAAACTATTAATGGAGAGACTCGATCCCCGATGCCCCCGGTGCGCGTACCGCGCTGTGTGTAGGTGAGGTCTATTTTTGTTGTTTTTTTGTTGTTTTTCAGTGACCCAAAAAAAACGCCGCGCTCTCCCAGGACAACGTTTCCCCCTTCATGGAATTTCCCGTGTTGCGAAACCCCCTCTTCACACCCCCCCGATTTTTCTTGGAAGCCCCCCTGCCTAACCAGTCCAGGGTCTTTATTTCTTTTGGACTTAGAAAACACACCTCCGGTTTTCTGCCGTTCTAAAAGTTTTTTACCCCGGAGTAACTGCATTTCTCGCCTTGTTTTTTTTCCAGATTCCCACTCCCACGCAGTCGCTTTTTTTTCGTTCCCTTTCCCTCTCCCATTGATTTCACATCGGCTCCCCATGCACGGGCGTGTTCGATGGGTGTCCCCCGCCCTTGGTGGCCCTCCGCTCTACCCGTTGTTCCCACGGACCCACCATTGGGATCGGTCAAGGTTTTTGAGCCCCTTCGGTTTTTTGTCTCGACAAAGTCCCCCCTTTGCGCCAACTTTATCTTTCTCCCCCTGGTCATTTGCGGGCTTTGCCCCCTCTTTTTTTTCCCCCCCCCCTCTTTTGTCTCGTCTGATTCGGTCGTTCCGCTTTGTTTTCCCCCTTCCTTTTGGTCTTTGGAATGTTTTTTCCCAGGTCGTTTGTTGGCATAGTTTCTTTCGTTTTTTTTTTTTTTGCTCACCTGGGTTTGAGTCCCCAAGAGGCTATTCATGATAGGGTTTGTTGGTGCTTCAGCGTTCTTCCCGTTTTCCCTTCGAGGATGGTCTGGTATGGTGTGGATCTACCAAGAGAGGGCCGAAAACTTTTTTCTCCCTCCAAATTCCACTGTTTTTCACTGGCAGGCCCACATCTTTTGGGTTGGCCTTTACCTTTTGACCTACGGGTTCAGTTATATGGTGTTTCCCCCCTCCTTTTTTTCACCCACCTGGCGTTTCGTACCATTGCTTTCAACCGGCTTACCCGTGGATCCCGGGTTGCTCTAACAGCCGCCTTCTTTTTCCCCCTTTTTTTCACGGTGAGTCGTGCGTTTCTTAATGTCTCTCTTTCTACCCATTTTTTTTTTTGTTCTGATTTATTCTTTTCCCTGCCCCCCCCTCCAGGTTTTGGTCCAAAAGTCTGTTCTTGTGCTCAGGTGGCCGTTTCAAGCCTGTGACGGCTTTTGTGTCTCCTTTTGGTGGACGCCCCCCCCCTTTTAAAACCCCCCCTTTCTCGTTGTCGTGCATTCCAGGAAGACCCCGAATGATTGGCTGTTTTTGAAAAAAATCTCGGGCCGGCGTTTCCCCCATTTCGTCCTTCTCTCTTACCAGTTGATCCGGGCCCTCCCCCTCATGGAACTTCCAGAAAACTTTTTTTTTCCCCGTCGCACCGCCCTTTTGGTCCTCGCCTCATTATGGTCATATAAAGGATTCCCCCCCCCGTAGAGCTATTTCCCACTTAAAAGTTTCGATGCCACACTTTTTCCGGAAGTAACCAACATGTCTCCATACGTCGCCACCCGCTTGTTTTTTTTTTGGGGAGTTCAGCAAACTCTGTAAATACCCCCTGCAGTTCCCTCTTCTGTCGCAATTTGGTCTTAGAAGAGGCCCCCCCTCTTCACCTGGCTTCCCCCCCCCGACATTCTTCAATTTCTTGGGGACCCCCCGGTTAGTCTTGGTTTTCCTTTTTTTTATCCCCCAACAGGTTCCCGCATTCTGGACTGCCACTTTTCAGGGACGTGCTTACGCATGAGGCTCTTTATGTTTCTTCAGTTTTTCCCCTCTGTTGATTGATTGTACCCTCTTCTAGTCGTTCCTTTTCGCTCGTAGTTCCGTGTAAACCCGCCTTCACTTTTTCCTTTTTTTGGGAGGCTGTTAGTATCCCGGCCGACAACTTGCGGTGGTTTGCTTTTCCACTTCCCCATCCGGGTTGGATTGGTTTTCCCCTACTTTTTCCTTTCCATGGCTGGGCACTTGTTCTTCCGTTGTCCACTCTTTCTTGCTCACCACAAGATTTTGCGAACCCCTTTTTGACCTCCGGACCACATGCATGTATTGTCGGCTCGTTTTTTTCAAGAGTGCTCCGTTGGGTGTGTATTTTTCAGTCATTGGTATGCATCCCGCTATCCCCCCAAGGCGCACTTTCCGTGGTTTGTTTAACGGTTTCCCTGTGTTCCCACCGGCAGTCCTTAGTTATTTTTTTTCTACCCCGTCGGCTTACCAAATCCCCTTTGCGAGTGTTCCCCCCCCGATTATTGGTCACAAGTTATCGGCTCAACGGAAGTCTATTTGTGCCCCTCTCCTTGCCCCGTGATTTACGTCTGTTTGCTTCTGCGTTTTTTGATCCCTCCACACCTTTTTAGCGACAAAACATTCGGCGGGACCTAGCCTTTCCCGCGTTCCGTAGTTTTGTTATCTTCTTAAAAACCCATACTCCGCCCCCTGTCCCCCCCAACTCTTGGCGTTTTCCAGCCCTCGTCGGCCGTGCTTTTTTTTTTCCTCAGATTGAGCCGTTGTCTTGTACGTGATCGCCCCCCACCCTCCCTTTTTAGAGTTTTATCAATCTTTGGCGTTGGTAGTGTTCTTGCTACTCTTTCCGCTTGCAGGAGTGCCTTTATCTTGTAAGCTTTTCTTTTGCTCAACCTATTTTTTTACTGATCGCGCGTCTCACCTCTGTTGCTTTTTTTTTTTTCGTCCCCGTTTTGTAGACGAGTTTTCTTCTTTTCCCCCGCCCTTCTTTGGACTTCAATGTCCACCACCCGTCTCCCCTTTCCGTTTCTTCAGTTTTTCAGGAGTCCGTTTCTGTTTACCCGGCTCTCTTTGTTCCCTTTTCGTTAGTCCTTCTTTTTTCGGGTGTTTTTTTTGCACCAGCCAATCTGCACTCCATTGATCCTGAACTCATTCGATAGGCGCCCCCTTCGACCACCGTTTCTCACTGGCTTAGGGAACCCAAACGGTCCCCCGATATCCCCTTTTGCCACTCCTTTGGAAAGGCCATTCCTTTCATGCCAGGAGATTTTTACCTCCCTGGCCTGTCTTCCATATCTGTTGTTCCGCTCTTTTTTTTTTTTCTGTCGTGTTCCTTTTCCGATCCAGCCTGTTCTCGACCACTTTTATTCCATTAAGTACTGATGTGATGACCTTATCTTTTTTTATTTTGTTTTTTTCCCGGAATGTTTCTCCTTGACGAGATTGCTTCCACCCCCTTGCCCCCTATTTTTGATCCCGTCCGTCCCCCCCCGCGATCATGTCTCCCCTGCGGCTGTAAACGGCCACCACCAATGTACGTTGCCAGTCTCCTTTCAGTCACTTGCACTTTTCGCAATTTGGCGCCCCCCCTTTTGTGGGGTCAACGCAACCCACTTTCGATTTTTCTTCATTTTTCCCTTCTTCTTCTGTTTTTTTCCTTGGGTTTTTCAGTTGTCCCCCCCCAGCATTCCTTTCCAATTTTGTAGTGACCGTAAGCCGGATTTTCATACGTATTTTTTTGCTGCCAGGTCCCCTTAAGTGCAGCACCGTCCCTTCCATTCTTTAATTCTTGGAGATGTTATGTCCCCTTTCTTTTAATTTTTTCTGCCTGACTGTTTTATGACCCCCTTTTGTTCGGGGTTCCCTTTCCTATTTTTCCCCAAGAAGCGTAGGCACCCCAGCTTACACATTTCCCCGTATAAGAGGAATTCCTCCATCATTCCCCTCAATCCCCTTCAATCTTCCTCATTTTTGAGGAACGTTGTTTTCCAGTGATGTCGTGGACTGGTCTAGTCGTTTGTCAAAACTTGGTCACGATTGTTGGTCTCTCTTTACCTCCACCAAGACCCCCCAGGCTCTCTCCTCCCCGGTTCCAGTGTCCGCCTCCTACCCCCAAAAATTCCCTCAACGCACAGTTTTTTTGCCTTCCTTTTCTCCCCCCACTTGCGGATGTCACCAACCCTGTTTTGGTCCTTATGGTCTTGTGCCCAGCAATTCCCCCTATTAGCGAAGGCTGCAGTCCTGTATTTTTCTTGGACTTTGGTTTTCCCATGACAGCACCCCCGTGGAACGACAAACCCGGCCCCCCCCCTTTTTTTCCTGCATATTTTTTCCCCCCTAACAGACTTTTTTTTTTTTTTTGCCCCTGAGTTTCTCCCCAATGCCGCCTGTTTGAGTGTTGATAGGAAAGACGACTTGCCCCCACATGCACAGTCACAGGGAGTTCCATTTCGGCGAATCTAGAGCCAACGGGCGAGGGGGTTGCCAAGGCGTTTTATTTCAAATGAACATGTTTAGTTACCCCCCCCTGAATGCTAGTATGATTCGTCTTCTCTTTGGACGGGATGTTTTTTATCACGTGCCCACCCTCCTTTCCCTTGTACTTGGCCCCGAACGATTTTTAACCCAAGCTTTCATGCGTTTCTTTTTCGAATCAGGAAGGGCAAATTTGTCACCCCCACCTTTCTCTTCGGCTGTGTTTTTTTTTTTTTGCGGTTCCTTTTTTTTTTTTCTAAAGGAAAAGACCCCCCCCCAGGCGCACCCCCCCTCGTTAGAAATCCCCTCCCCCCATGGTGTTGGACACACCCTGCTTAGAAGCAAGAGTCCCCCCCTCGAAGGATACTTCCCCCAAGGGAAGGTTCTTTACCCCCCCGGTCGCCCGCGCCTCTTATCCCTCCCTTCTTTCCTGTGTTTAGTCTTTTTTTTTTCCCTTCTCCTTTTTTTGAAGCCTTTTTGGGGTCTTGGTAGGAAACCCCAAAAATCCTTCCGGAGGCACAAGCCTACACGCCGGCCGTTGCTTTTCTTTGTTCTTTGTGTCCAACTTTTTTTTTTTTCCCCCCTCCCCTTGTAGCCGGGACTCCCTCACTCTTCGCGTTCCCCGCCCCTTTCCCCGCTCGTTTCAGACGGCCCGTGGGCTTTCCCCTGTGAGTCTTGAGAGCTCTTTGTGCTCCAATTACGCTGCTTTTCCCTGGGCACTGTTTTCTCAACGCCTCGACCCGACCGTCGGCATGGCCTTTGTGAAAGCCGTGTCCCTGCGGACCTTCTCCTGCCTCTCTGCTTGTCCCCCCCCTCCGGTGGCGTTGAAATCCCTGGACAGTCCCCGCGGGCTTGCCACAGTTTTAAGCCCCACAGCAATTTTCCCACCAATCGTTACCCCCTCAAGTTTTTTTTACGATAAAGGGCCCTCGACACAAGGTTTCATCGATTTTTCCCTCCGGACTTCCTTGATCGTGCCCTTAAATTGCGTTGCCCCTCCCCCCAGTGCTGTTTTTTGGTGTGCCGTCTCGAACCCTCGGGACTGAGCTGTTCTTTTCTTGCTATGGTTCTGCCTTGTTGTCTCCCGATTTGGGGTTTGGGGCCGAACGTACTGCCCCCTCCAGAGGCTGCACTCTCCCCCTCATTCCCCGTCCAAGGGAGCTTGCTGGCCAACCATTCCCCCTCCCTTGTTCCCCGCCGAATCCTTTGCTTTTTGTGACGCTCCCCCCCCCCGCTGGTCCACTGAAACAACCTCCAGGCTAACAACTGGGATGTCCGTTTTGTTGGAGAGGCCCTTTTTCCCAACGTTTCCCAGACCTCCCTTTGTTTGCTTTCTTCCGGTTTGGGCCCCGACCATTTGAGTCCCCAGGTTCCCCCCCCCCCGAGTACTTGCCCCGGATTTGTCCTCTTTTCAGCAGAAACAGGCCGATACCGTGGTTCCACCAGTCTTTTCTCCCTGAGGGAGTATCGTACCCTTTTTGTCCGAGCGTCCGTGTCACATTTTTTTTCCTCTCCTAGAACCATTTTGGCT
>Ga0179593_1570824_pt1 | contig 16461 bp, 19 predicted proteins | sample CZODoug2_1_08_16_FD_185931 | JGI IMG/M metagenome (GOLD analysis project Ga0179593, IMG submission 185931) | Vadose zone soil fungal communities from Angelo Coast Range Reserve, California, USA - CZODoug2_1_08_16fungal (PacBio error correction) | ecosystem: Environmental > Terrestrial > Soil >... | reverse complement strand
CAAGAAGCTTTGCCTTGCGAATGTGACGCCGTCATGGCCCCAAGGTGTGATGACCACAGCTCCCCACGCCCCCCAACTGCACTGGTACCTGAAACATGCGCTCCGGCGCTCTTGGGATACTTTTCCTGCGCCGAGGGCCGGTCGCCGTCGGCATACATCAACCGGTGGGCCTCTTCTTCCCACCAGAGCAAGGCTTTCCTGTCGTTAAATGCCAGCCGCTACGAGTATCCTTGTTCGGCGATTGCGCCGTTGCGAAGGACGAGTTTTATCCGTTTACTATGATTTGCTCAGGTGACAACCGAGGAGGTATCGTTTTGGGTGAGGCAGTGCGGACGAGATCTCGTCAACACGTGCCTTCATATGAGACAATGCTTGAGAACCACTCTCTCAGTTTGTAGTTGCCCTAATCTGCGTGATGTAGCACGAATATCTCCAACATGGTCTAATTAGGTTTATCGTGCAACCCCCCCGTATGTCCTGCTGAGGAAGGATCGGTCAATGTATCCTTGCGTATCTCCCTCGCTGCACTCACAGTGGTTGCAAGAATCGAATTCGGCGCTGCCCTCGCCACAGAAGCGGGTCAGCCCGCACTCCCTAGCATCCAAGAACGCCTCTTTGCAGGTGTCTCTTTTGAGATGACCCTCTGTTCGGTCGGCGGCAAATTATACTTTCCCTCAATTTTAAGGGTCGGAACACCCTAGACCTCTCTGCACACGACGAAATCATATCTCTTGTGAGCAGGATGACTCTTTTCAGCTGAGTTCCCCACTCATGAGGATACGCAATCTGTCGACAGAAGTTCGAAGCGCCCCCAGGAACACCTCCGAGACACCGCCTGTCGTCGTTGGTTGGCGCCATTTACAGCAATAGCGCCCGCGTTCGGGACTGTTAGTTCGCTTGGACCTATTCGATTAGGGGAACCCGTTTTTTTTCAATGCCTCTGCCACAATAAAGTTAGTTCCACCTTACTACGGTCAGTTCACAACCCCACCCTCGGCCAAACTTTAAACCCCCTGCGCGCAATTACAACTCCCCCCGACTCAGACAAGAAATACTTGGTTAGGATCATATGCACACATCAGCCTTCTTTCATTGAACGCGCTCCTAGTCTTTTTTTAACTATAACGAGATCCTTTTGGGCACATTAACCCCCCTCTTTTCAGCTCCTCAGATTATTCGATGAGCGGCTCGCACGCACCTCCCTCGATCCAGGCAAAAACAATAAATTTGGGGTCTTTTTCGGTCCTCTCCCTTCCAACCCTGCGACGTCCAGAAAATTAGCCGGTCCTTCATCCCCAGAAATTCGAAATGGTCCGCATAGAATCCCTCCCCATCGTAGAAGGAATGGGGTCTCCCTTTCCCCCACCGAGGACCCAGTAACCATAGAGGACTCCTAGATTTTCCGATATTATGAACTCCGAGAATTTTGCCCTGCTCAGGCCGAATGCAGTACGCACCCAACTGAGCCAACCCTTTTTTCTTTTCCTAACTTAGACCCCACCGTCACGTAATACCCTCATTCACACGACTTCCAAGACTGCGACTCCACCCCCTAAATTGAGCCGACCCCCCACCCATACCCACAGCCCTTATGGAACTTTTCACGTGAGACTCCGTCGGGTCATTACTTTATAGTTATCTTGGGGGATTTTTACCAACAATACCACGCGAGGCGGCTCCAAAAACAGTAGCCAGTCATCCAACCCCCTGATTTCCTATCGGCTCGAACGCCCACCTTGAGTGGCGCCCGCCCCCCGATCGAACTGAGGATGCACCGTGTTCTACGATACTGGCTGCGTGCGGGCTTGGCCTTTGCACCCTTCGCTTCCCGAGTATACCCCCAGAAGGTTATTTTTACCTCCCCCCCCCACTCCCACCCGACGAACTTCAAACCATTCCGTTGGACAAGAGATCTTCTTTTTTCTCCTCTCCTTGAAACCTCTTTCGGACGCCTCTTGGTTTCGCATCGAACTTCCCGTGTAAGCAGTCTCGGCCGGTTTCCTTCCTAATCTGATAAGTAATCCACGTAATTGTGCCGGGCGATCGAACGAGCACCCCGTTCTTTGCCAAATCCCCCCGAGACATCTAGCCAACCCCATTCCGGGTGTTTACGTTTTTTTCACCACCTGACAGACCCCCCGATTCCCAACATGATTCTGGCTTGCGGACTCGTTCCAATTCCCTCGTGACTGCCTCATGTCTTTCCCCCCCATCTATCTCGTCGCCACAATTCTATCTCATTGCACCCCATTTCTGGAAACATCAAGGGGGTTTTCTTTTGCGCGACGGCGGCCTCCCCACTTCCGCGCTTTATCCCTTTTGGTCATTTTCCATTTGACAGATTCCTTTCCAAGGCCGGTTGTCTTACTGGGCGGGGGAATGCGAATGCTTAGCCCGGCGGCCATTACCGCCCACTTTCCATTACAAGAGTACTCACCCCGGCTCACCTCAAGACGCCCTCTTGGCCTGTTTCTCTGTCCCCTTCCGTCCCAATGCAGTCTGAAGGCCTTTTAAAATCACTCTGAGCCCCTAATAACTCCTACCCTGTCTCGATTATATTCTATAAGCGGGTCTATAGTTAGCCATCTGCAATCTTCTTGATTAGGTTGGTAGAGTGATACAGGCTGATTCCCGATTGTTTTCTTTGTCGACTGCACCCTTGCTTAGTTGTCCTAGCGTTGTGGGTGGTTGTCGATTTGAAGCCATGCTTCATTCGTGCGGCCAGCAGCCCAGGTTTTTATTCAAGCATACCGGCTACGCCGACTTCACGAAGGAAGCCCAATGCTCCCCACTGTCAGCCGCGAGCTTTTAAGCACCCCCTTTTTATTCCCAAGTCCTCCCCCTCTTTCCTAGAAGCACGGATATAGTGTTTCATTCGCTCTTGGCATGTTGAAGCTTCGGAACCTCCCTTGAACCTTGGACCCGATTCCCCCCTACGGCCGTTGGCCATTTTTGGCGTCTGGCTGGTTGCTGTTTTGCCGCACGACCACCCCCTTTTTCCTGGACCGTGACGATTAGCATGCTGTAGATGTGTTTTTTTCCGCTGTCTCCGATATGCCGTCAGAGACAGCAAATCCATCGCTTCTCCACACCACGAGCTTTCCTCTACTTGTTCGTTTCGACATTTGACCCCTTGAGATCCCCCCAAGCCCCCGTTCAATTTTCCCCCACAGCTGCCCCTATACCAAAGCTTCACCCTATATGCTGGGTGCCTGTTCACAAGAGGTGATTTGAATGTCGGGCCTTCCGCGATCGTCGATCCGACCATTTTTGTTTTCTCCCGTTTGATTGTCGATTGCCAGCTCTTTCGACCCGACCCATTTTTTAGCCGAAGAAGGGGTTCCTGCAAAGGAAACCCCGTCGCCTTCTGTGTCTCTTGCACCGTCTCTTCCATCGTGTCGGCAGCCTTTCCCCACCGGTTGGCCTTCGACCTGTCTGTCGATAAGTTTGTTGGTCATGACGTTCTCGCACTCCCTTTGGTGTTTAGCCGACCGCCCCTTTTTGTTCCGCATCACCCCCTTCGTACACGAAATTCCCACCTCGCCCACACTGACGGCTTCCTTTCCTCCGTTATGGGAAAATCGTACTTTCTTCTTTTTTTCGCGGTATTCGTTCCGTTGTCTCCGAAGCGCTCTGAGATTGATCTCCTGACTGGATTGGACTTCTTGATACGTAGCACGATGACTAGGGAATACTGCGCTCTTTCTGAGCTTCTTTGTAGTCTGCGGCGGACGATGGGGCTCTGGAATCGTTGTCGGTTTGATAGGACTCATATGCCTTTGGCTTTTCCCCTTGGAGAGCTGCCGAACCTGGGACATGGCGTCCCCTTTGTTTACCTTAGACCCGTCGCCCCCAGTTAGGGCTCTGGTCATGCTTGACTTGTCCCCCCCCGGGACAGGACCATTAGTCCACCGGATCGCGGGGCGTTGCGAAAGGCCGAATCAGCTCGCTTGTCTTCTATGCAATCTCTTCCTCGTAGGAATCTTGGTTCGAGGCCTCCCCTTCTCCGATATGGTTCCGGTATTTATATCTTGCGAGGCGACTGGTTCTTTGGCGTTTGCGTCGCCTGTAACTCGTTGGGACCCTAAAGCTGACCATTGCCGCAAGGTTAACTGGTCTTCCAACCTTTCTTTTCCCCCGTACTGTGCCCCCCTCCCCTTTTTGACGAGACCCTCTTCACAGGACACCTTTTTTTGTGATGACCCCCAAAAACCCACCACCCCCGGTTGCCCCGCCCTTTTGATTCGTGACGAAAGGTCCTCGCACTCATCGCCAGCCCCTTGTCCACATCTATTTGGCGCGATCCCTTTGATTATATGCCACCCGCCCAATGCCAACGGCCGACGTACTGACCGCACTTGGTCCCCACTTCCATAGAGACCCGATTTTTTCTTTGCTTTCGGTGACGGCCTCAAGACGTGCCCAGTAGCTAGCATACGATTCACATTCCCCCCTCAGCGCAGCTGTTCCGCCTTTTTAGAGCTCCCTCAACCCCCCACCGCCCTACAGCGAGATGCGGTCCCTTACACGCGGGTGCGAAGCGGCCCCAGCAAAGCTCCGCACCTGCGGACACAACTTCTTCTATTTAACCGGAGGCCCCGTCGTGGTGTCGAGGGTGTTGGAAAAGAGACAATTTGCAAGCACTTTTAGCGCGCCGGTTCCACGAGCTCAGCGCACTCCACCAAGTCCTCCCGGCTATTCCCTCAGACTATTCTCTTTGGTCCGTTGGCTAGTTTACCGCTCCCTGGAAACACCCTATCAATCGCCTTTGTCTTCTACTTTCACGCAGGTGCGATGGCGAGATACCCCCCAACTGGTCTGAGCAGAGTTTTACTCAGGCGGTATCAGCGGGCAGAGCTTCCCTGGGTTCCCCTCGCCACACCTGATCCTCCACTGTACAACCTCTCTCTTTCGGCCATTCCTCCGACTGCGGCACACCTTTTCCTGTACCTTCCGCGCCGCAAGCTGCCGACCGGCTCTTTCGCCGCCAATTTCGGTTCCCTTTTCCCCCTTGGCTCCCTTGTGTCCAGTTGATTCTAACAGATGCCCCTTGCGCGGTCGCCTTCCCGCCGCGTGCCGTGCAGCGCCTTCTGCCGCAGTCCTGGTGACATTTTCTGCAGCTCCTGATTCATCCCCTGACTGGTTCTTGGCTTCCATGCGATGCCCCCACCTGCTTTCGCCATCATCCGCGTTACCTCTGGCCTGTGGGCCGTTGGCCCACTTCCTCGTGTCATTCGCTAAGGCCGCCGAATTTTTCCTCTTGACCCCACTTTTTCCCTCTTGTTGCTCACTGCTGCTTCCTCGCAACGACAGCAGCGCGTTGGCGGACACACAGGAGCTATTCGTGTACAGCCCTTTTGGTACCTCCAGCTCTTCCCCGTTTCTGGCAAGTTTGTGACGGTTCACCAATTCTTTAGACGCCCACCCCCAGTCGCATTTCCACCACCACACCTTTCTCTTCTGGGCACGTCCAGGCTCCGGTACCTTTTGCAAGCCGCTTCGGCGGATTTCCTCTCTTGCACGAGCTCGGGCATCCCCCGCAGCATTATATTACGACAGACACTTTGTTGCTGAACTGTCCAGTCAATGTCGAGAAGGTGGTGTTGCTGCTGCCGCAGATCTCGACTTTTGGGTTTCCCCCTCATACATACTCGGTTTTTCGCGAGTAGTAGTACACATTTTTTGGATCTTTTATGTCTCTTTTCGTCCCCGTAACAACCCCACCTTGTGGCTCGACAGACTTTGAAACCACCGCCTCTTTTTTGTAGGCCTTTCGCAATCCCCATGGACAATATTCTTAACCTTTTCCTGCTGGTTTTCAGCGGATCGGCCACTTGCCCCCGACGGTTTTGTCCTGACTACAACTTTCAACTTGCTAATGTTCCACTTATGTTGCCCGGACTTCTGAACTGACACAGCTTTCTGGAACGCTAACAGTCCACGTGCTCTTTGCAGGTCCCCGCGATGGTCACCCGAGCCCCCTCCTGTTCCACGCGCCCCGCCCTGAAAATAGCTCCCCCCCCTCGGTCCCGACCTTTGTGCGGAGCTGAGCGCCTTCGCACGGACCTGGGTTCCCCCACCATCGTTGATCAGGTCACCTCTCGCTTTTTTCAATCTTTAATTTCTCCCCTATAGGCCCCAATGCTAGAAACTCCTTCGACGACCCCTGCCGTGAGCCATGTGATCTTCAATGACTTTTTCAGCAGGCGGAGCGTCCCAGGCAAAGAAGACAGTCGAGGACAGAATGGTGCCAATGGTCGAGTCATGGCCGGCCCTTCGCCTCCCCTTCCCTTTTGCTCTGGCCGATACGCCCGCTTTTCAAGACAGAGTTTTCCCGGGCTTGCCTTGCGAATTTGTTGCCCATGTCGGCCACCTGGTGGTAAACCGGAACTTTTATTTGTTTTTTCCACTTTGGTCTGATCGCCCCCCGTGGAACGTTCGGGCCCTCCCCCCATTACCCACGTTAATCCTTACAGCTTAAGGTACAACTTCCATTCGGGGCACGACCTATGATGATTCTGCCTTTCTTTTTTTTTTTCACCTACTCGCCTCTCCATATCAGTTTCCAGGATGCGCTGCAGAATGTCCATGCCCGGCACTCATTTCAGTCTCGTTTCTGACATACGCGTCTCTCACTTCGCGCCTGACGCATCCTCCTCTGAAAGCCGCGTCTCCTGCTCACTTCCCCCTCCGTCGATCTGAAGTCGAAGATCCGTTTATCTCTTGCCGGCTCACTGCAGCCACGATCAGGAAACCGCCAACGTTTTTGTTTTCAGGACAGAGTTCCTTGTCCCCCCCCTTTTTCGTTACAACACGTGGTACACCCCCCTTATACGAAAGCACCGACTCACTCGGGTTCGCAGTCTCCTCCTCCCTCTTAGCTTTCAAAGCGTTAATTGTCGATATCATCCCCCCGTAAGCGCGCAGGATCTAAGACCGCAATGCCCTATTTTTTCATCGTATAATTCCGTTGAGCCCTCTGCCTTAATCCTTCTAGGAATTTCCCCTTAGATTCGCTCAGTTTTTTGCCGATTTGAGGTTGGGCGCTCCGTTCTCTTCCCTCCTATGTTTCTGGTGAACATACCTGGCGATTTCTGGTCAACCAGGTCGTGATGACGTCTCCCCTGCCCTTTTTCTCCTCTTGGGCGTTTAGGTCCCATGCTGTGGTTACTCCAGACACCTTCAGGCTGATTCGGTCAGGCAAGTGCCTACTCCTGTGCGTTTCCTGCCAGGGGACTCCATTTAGTCTCAAGTAGCCCCAAAACGCGAATCTCCTAAGAAACTCAACGACTCGTCCTCGTTGTTTCCCTGGCTTTCGTGTTTCTCTCTTCTCCAGAGTTGATACTCTTTTACTCTACCTGCGTTGATGCCCTCGCGGCCTTGAGAGTGATGCGGCCCTTGTCGATGTATGCGCTCCCGTAATCCGCCCTTTTCCCCGTACATCTAACTCGTAATCCGGGCTGAACGGCGCTGGTGGCGCGGTCTCCTTCATATCAGGAGTCCCCGCATGTTAGCACCACATGCCTCTTCCTTTTTGTCGTCTGCACGTTTCGCAGCAACCATCGCCGCCACCGTTCGACTCGATCTGTCCAGGGTAATACGCGGCGCGCCGTAACGCCTCTTCTTCAGTCCCCCCCCACAGAGCCTTTCGATCACGCTCTTACTGGAAATCTGTGCCATAAGGGGGTGGTGTCTTCGGGCTCGAGCTGTCTTCATGCGAATCAAAAATACTTACCCCTTCTTCGCGGCGTTCCCCATTCATGCGCCAGGTCCCTCCGCGCCATCGACAACTCGGAGATAATTTTCCGCCCCCCCCGGCAATTTCGTAATGTTACCGTCAGATTACCGCGACCGCCTGAAGGCTGCACTGAGTCAGTAATAGCGAAATCGACCTTTTCACGCGTTCTCCCAACGTTCTTGCCTCCTCTTTGCGTTGATCCCTCACTTCCCAGAGCGTTGTCTGTTGCTAGTTGTTTGGCCTTCCGCATTGCACTTCAGGGTTTCTGCCTAGTACGTTCCCCTAGACGGATGCATTATTTAGGCCTTTTGTGCGGCCGTGGTGCGCGCCAGGTTTGCTGGTTCCCGTAGCGGTCATTCGCATTGCACGCCCCCCGCTTGGTTTCCTCTCACCCGATTCTTCTCGCGTAGCCTTTCCCCATCGACCACAGCCATGCTTACGACGATTTTGCGGCCGCGGCGCGCTCTGCCGCACTGAGTTTCATGTCCATAGATCTTTCCGAGTTCTCGTTGTTCCCGTCACTAATGCCCCCGACCTCTCTTACTACGAGAACAGAGTCGCGGCGCATGAACCGGAGCACCTTTAGCTACGTGGTGGTGTTGCGAACGCCGTCGTCCCAGTTACCGACCGAGACCCAGCCCCGGCCCCATTGTTTTTGCCATTTCTTCCTGATAGACTTTAGTCTCCCACCCCCCGTTCCGATACACCTTGCCACGAGTTTACGAGGTTGAAAGCTTCTCCCGGTACCGCAATGCCGCACCAATATAGACCTCATTTCGTTTTACGATCGACCCAAAGACCCCATGTGTTTGTATGCAAGGGCCCCCGTACCCCTCTGTTCGTCTTAATCGCCACGTCGACAATCTGCGATCGGGGTCGTCTCAGCCTGATTGGGATTTAGCTTTGTTCCTCGACACTTGTTTAGTGGACGCTTGACCCGTGGCAGCGGTCTCAGGTTTCCCGGACCCCTTTACGCTTGACACTATTGTATTCTCAGATAGACACTTATTGTCCTCCATCTTGTCTCAGGCCCCCGAGTTGTACCCCGACCCGTCGGCTTCACTTGTTGTTGTTGCCTTTTGGGCATCGACTCCCCCCCCAACTCAGCCCCCATCCTGCTTCGTGAAACACTAACTCAGCGCAAGCTTTGAGTTTTAACTCCTGCAAGCCACCCCTCAGCTTTCCTGCAATCAGAGCATTCATGTTCCCTTTGGATTCTCCATCTTACTTTGTCCGTTGGTTCTCGCCTCGGAATTTGATCCGATCCGCTTGTGTTTTACTGCTCATCTGGCGGTGCTGGAGTCTCCGCCGGTTCTCGGTCGCGTTCACAGAGTTCCTCCTGGTATTGCCTAGAAACTTCCTTCCTCCTATCTCGGGGGAGCTGTGCCAGAGGAACTGTTTGTCTTTGTTGAGCCGGGGTTGCTTCTTACGTGGCTGTGGCATTCCCCCTATTGTTTGAGGCCCCGCCTTCCCGCGAAGTCTACCCCCCTGCGTGCCCCTGTTTTTCCTCTGGGACCTTCGCCGGCTCGCATCCGCCTTCCTCTCTGCTTCACCTCGTCTGTTGGCCGTTTAACCTGATGTCTTTCTTCGGGAGTCGACCTACATGCTTCTTCGTCCTAACGGTTTTGTATCCTCATCTAGTTTTTTTTTTCTCCGACTGTTGTTGTGCTTGAGGTGAGCTCAGGGAGCCTTTTTTCTGGCTGAAGGGTTCTTTTCGACCGCTGTTAATTCCACCCGGTCCCTGCCCCGCTCTTTCACGAGGTCAGCTGCCCCCTGGTGCCCCAACCTGGGTTGCCCCACCCTATAACTGCCAAGTTCCCCCTTATGCGCCCAAATATGTTCTTGTCTGGGAACGTGTTGCTGCTTGGTTTGCATGCGACCACAACCTGCATTACCGTGATCGTGGACCCTCGCATCTAGTAACAAGATTACCTTGACATGCCATCAGCAGTTTTTGGTCTACCAGCCATGCAATGACGGGAATGCTGTGGCTCCGGCCCCTCCCAATAGCCCCTCGTTAACTCTCCATCCTTCCCCTGCTTTTAGTATCTTGTCCGAATACCTTGCCCCCATTCAACGCGCGATTTCTGGCCCTCAGTCGTTGTTTTCCACCCTGCCCCAGTCATAATTTATTTTCGACACCTACCGCTCGCCTAACTATGGAATTCCCTACGATTAAGGCTGGTTCATTTTGAACCGCGCCGGTGAGAGGCTTCCACCAGTTTTTCTGAACTGGCTTCTTCTTAAGCGGCCTCACGTCTGCTCAGCCACCCAGATCTTCTTTACCAAGGGCAGCACTTTTTCTTGCCCTTCGATTTTTCGTCTTTCCGGACTCCAAAAGCCGCCCTGTCTCCCTTGCGTTCCCTGCTATAACTTCCCGATCAAGGAGTGTTTCCTGTGACTTTACAGCAAAAACTCGATCATTCATGACTCGCCTCGGGTCATCTCCGGGGTACATCCGCACCTCTGCGCCTTTTGCCGCTCCTTCCTCCCACCTGGCCTCAATTTTACCTCCCCATAGTCTTCATCCTTTTTTAACCGAGACAGATCACCTCGATCCTCCCTCTTGTCTCCCACCCCCTGTCTCAAGTTAGGCGGTCTCCAGGACTCTGATGTTTCTTCCTGGAATATTTCTGTCCCGCTGTCGTTAACGAAGCCTCATGTTTGCCTTACGGTCCACGGCTCCGTGTTGCACAGTCCCTGAAGGATTCCCTTCAGTCCGGCCCCTCCTTTTTTCTCCCCTCATTCAATCATCGCTGCAGGGATTGTCTGACTTTACACGCAACGCTTCCTTAGCCCGTGAACCTCCGTGGCGTCACCGTTTTTTTCCCTTGCGCCAGCTCACTTGGTTTCCGCTGAGCCTCGCTCTTAATGCGCCGAACCGGCTTGAGCGATGTCCTCTCTTTCTCCCATCCGTTTCTTGTTTTCTTGCTCTCTGAGCTTTTTTCTTTTCCTTAATGACGTCCAGTTTTTTTTTCTCCTTTTCGCTATTTTCAGTAGATGTTTCAATTCCCCCTTCCCCAAGTTCACTTGTGTTTTTGAAGGCTTTGCGGATTCCATCGCGCGTCGGCAATCGTGCGACTTTCTATTCCCCTGGATGTTCCTTCTAGAGCCGCGCCGCCTTTCTTTTACGTTCTCTACGCGCCCCCAGGGACCCTTTCTGCAAGCTTTCGATACGTAGACAGACCTTGCGCACATCGTTCGAAGAGATCGCAGGTTTTCTTTTAAGTCCCGATGCGATGCTCCTCGTTTTTTTTTCTTCGGTGTTATGTTCTTAGAATTGTTCGGAGAGGATCATTTCTGATGATCGAGGCAGCTTTGGCGCATCTGCCCCTTCATAATTGCCTCCCCGGCTTCTTTCGGTCGTACCTCTCCGGGTTTCGAAATCTTCAAACCTCCCTTGTCTTTTTTAAGTCACATAGGCCCCTTTTTCGATATTGCGCAGGGATTACCCCCTCTGTTGCACTGACCTTGTTTGGTTTTGTTTATGGGTACCCTTCGCCCGTCTTGGTCTCACCCCGGAATTCGGCGCATCGCAAGTAGCTATACGTCATGCGTTCGCTCACCGCAGCGAAATCGTCCTATTCAGCCCCTTGCTGCGTAGAGAATTCGGCGCTTTTTTGAGGCGGCTTGCGTCGAAGAATTACTTCACGTTACACATCGCTCTTTTCCAAACCTCATTTTCATGACCCGCGCCCCCCTCCCCCTCCCCTTTTTTTGAGTCCGTTTTGCCCCTTATCGGCATTTCTTCGTCGCTACCTGCAACGGCTCCCCCGTCACCCACTGTCCTCTCCAGCTGAGTTTTGGAAGTTCGACCTTACGTTCTCCCGCCACATCTCGCGCCTTCGTGCGCCGTCGTTTTGAGAGTGGCCTTCCTTTGTCGAAATCATCTTCTCGGTCCAGGAACCACACGATTCGTCATGTGGACCCCTCTTGATCGGGGCGAATTCTTTACAATGTTTAGAATTTCTTTCCAAACCGGGCAACACTGGGGGTCCAAGCCACACCCCCCCCCCCCCCCCCCCCACCCCCTCCCCCCCTCCCCCCCAACCCACCCCCCCCCCCCCCCTCGCAAAAGACCGTCAGATACTTACCCCCTTTTTCCCTTTTCCCTCGGAGACAACATCCACCCCCCGCTTGATCCGCTTCCCCCCCCCCTCACGCTCATCAGAATTTTTTTTTTTTCAGTTTCATATGCCTATTGCAATAACCAACTCCTCGTTCCCATTTCCTGTTTGTACCCAATACCCACGCGCTGATACCGTTCCCCGTAGTTACGATTATCTCTTTTTGTCGCTGCTTTTTTTTCAGCCGTGACGAGCACCTGGCGGCGGCACAGGCATTTCCGCGATTGCCGTCTCTCGAAATGATTGCTACGTTTTTTTTTCTTAGATGACGCTTAATGCCCCCTCCACTGCATGTTCCCCCCCCAGGAAGAGTTCAAGGTCCCCTTTTGCCCCTCCTTTTTTCGGTGGGGCCCCCTTTCAAGTATATCAACCCTTGACGAGTCACGGCGTCCTCCCCCTACTCCTCAGCCGATATTCTTGTCTGCCCAGCTCTCCAGTCCCTCTTACCCAGCTGACTGCGTGTTCTTTTCCTCTCTTCCTTCCTCGAACGTGGCTGATACCACTCATTCCCTCTTTTCGTACCTTCACGATTATGATTACCCAAACCCGTGAACTCAGTCCGACCCAATTCAACCCTTCCTCCCCCCTAATCATTCCGAAATTGGTCCCTCTTTCCCATGACTGAGTCGAGCACACCCTCTTGTGACGATTGAGGGTTGGCAGTCCAGCCACTACTACCTTTCCCTTGCGTCGAGGGACCCCCACCGCTGTTACCTTTTTTCCTTTTCCTCCCCACAGGGATCTTTTGAGAGGATCGACGTCATAGCCACAAAACCCGTTGTATCGCACTACTTCCTCCTGCCGTGCGGTCCCCCCCTCGGAGACCCCCTATGTGACACCATCGAGCGTTGCTCTTCCTTCGAAAAGGTAAAGTTTTGGTCCCACCCTCCTCTCCTGGATTACTTGTTCTCTTCAAACAGTGCTGCCCCCCCCCCTTTGCAGCTTCCTCAGCCAAATAATTTTTTCCAGAGGATTTTTCCCATTTCCACCTAAGCCCTTTTTTAACTGCTAATACACTTTCCCCCCGAGCGCTCATCTTCAGACGACACTTCTTTCATGGGGTGGTTTGTTAAACATAGAGTACGCCTTTGGATTTCCGTCGTGTTCTTCATCCCACTTCCCGCGTTTGTTGAATCCCTTTCCCCTTTTCGCCGCAAGCGGTTATCTTGAGCCGTTTTCCCCGGAACTCTGACAATATCCCATTCCCCCCCCCCCCCCTGCATTTTTCCCCGGCGAGCTTACCCGGTCCGATGGCTCTTTTTTCTCCATGCCTGCATTATCCGGGAGACGCCGTTAAGCCCCCCCAACAAAGAACACTCTTGGCTTTGCCCCTTTTGAGACCTTTTTGGGCGTTCCTTTCCCCCGTCCCGAAGCCAAACAGCTCTGCACCAACCCTGTCCCCGCTTACGACGATCTTTCCCTTTTTTCGTGGCAGCTCTTAGTTTCCTTACTCGTTACAAATACCCCCCCAACGTCTAGCTCGGTCGCAGACTTGATGGCCCCGCGGAACATCCCAAATTTTTTTTGGAGTACCCTCTGCGTCCTAGCATCCTTTGGGGAGAATATGGTCGGGTCCTTCTGTCCCACTTCAAATTATCGTCCTGTTTTCTCTTTCCCCCTTGCGATCAGGTTCCCTTGCCGGTTACCGCTAGGAGACTTGACAAACTCTTGTTTTTTCACCCTCCCCCCCCCGTCTTAACCCACCCCCCCCTCTTTTCCTAAGCAATTTCATAATGCTGGCCCGAATACACGATCTTTCACGTGCTTTTTCTAAAGTCTCGCACAGGACCGAATCTCTTTCCCACGCACGCCCCTCCCCCCCGAACTGCGTGATCTCTTCCCCCCTCACTTCACCCACTCCTCCCCCCCCCGTCCCCTCCGTTTTGTTAGGGACTATTCTTCTTTCATAAGAGCGGTAGTAGCGCGCAGTTATGCGGCCCAGCCTCCCTCATGGACATTTTGCTTTCTGGCCCCCTAACTCATCCTGTGGTCTTCCGACATGACTCAGTTTTTTCTGGTCCCCTTGAGTGGAGTATTTTCCAGAAGTAGTCGTCGAAGGTCTTTTTTTCGCGTTGGTGGTTGGACCGAGGCGTTTGAATTTCTCCCCTACTCTTCTGGTAATTTCGCCCGAACGGTTCCTCTCCTTTAATAGACCGTGTTTTTGTTTTTTTTGGGTGGCGTGATTAAAATTGTCATTCTTGTCGACCACCCGACCCCCCTCTTCCTCGAGTGTACCGTGATATCCGCTAAGCCCTTCTTACCGCCGGAACAAAAAACTTCGGTTTAAATCCTCTCCCCCATCGAAAGCCTATCCTTTTTTTTCTTCCCTTGCCCTCCCCGTTGGAACTAGTTCCTTTCCCTGGAACGCACTCCCGTTAAGAGTCTCCCTCCCCGTGCGATGTTTTGTCTCGGTGTTTTTCTTCCCTTCGGTATTCCTTCCGAAATCCCACCCGTCCTCATTGAAGCTTCCTGTACTTAAAGACAGCGTCCCTCTCATTGTTTTTGCTCAACAGTGTGCGTGATATAACTCTCGTTCCACACCTGACCATCCATCGACCTTTCTGACATTGTACCGGATTTAAAAGCTGAGCCATGAGGACTCTTCCGATGATTTTCACTCTTTCCTATCCGGGGTGCCACAACCTCTCCGCCCCTGACCCTAGCGATTGCCAGTAATCCACCCTCATAACCTAGGGGAGGGTACCCTTAGCGTTTTGAACTCTCTCTTTAACAGACGACGATCTTCTCCTCCCCCCTTTCGAAAAGTGTCGGTTCACGTACCCTCCAGCCAATGGCTTTTTTCGTGGTTTTTTATTCGTTGTACTCTTGGTATTAGTAATTGAGCCTCCACGGTCTTCTCGCCATATTCGTACTCTCCTCTCCCCATGAAGCACGGCTTCCCAGGACAGTCGTGGTATCCCATCGTTTTTCCATCCCTTTCCTATCCTTGATGCTTTCTTGACCCCCTTTCCCTTTGAATATCATCAGACACGATCCCCGCGATTGGCGTTCTTCACGACATAAAGTGTTGCCCCTGTTCCTTGGCGATTTTGGTGTGGTCTTTTGCAAACTTTGAGTAGCCCTCGCCACCTTCCTGGGTTTCTGACGACGATTCCCCCTTTTTTTTCCCCCCGTCATGCCACGGTGGTAATCAAGCCGTCCCGGAAACCCTTCTATGCCGTTGTGAGTGAGCTTTCCCTTCTCCTCCGACCCTCCCTCATGACCCCCCCTGTCCCTGAGCCCCTATCCTTCTTTTTGCCGTTTTAGTTTGTCCCCATTTGCTTTCCGTTAGACAAGAGACTGACTTACAGGTTTGGTCTCACGACCGAGATGTCGCCCATTTCCTCTTCCGCTCTCTGGTTCTTTTAGTCTCCCGCGGTGTGGATGTACTTTGGTTCCTCTCCCCACCGAGCCTCAGTGATACTTTCGCCCGCTTTTCCGAAGCTTCCTCCCGCTGTAGGGGATCTGTGCAAGAGGACCCTTTGATGTACGTTGATTACGTCCGGTTGGCTGCCATTGTTGTAGAGGCCTTCCCTCCCCAAGGGGCCATTGCTGCTGGAGTCAGATGGCCTCGGACATCCCTGCCCCGGTGCTGATCGTTTTCCTCTTTCCTCTACAAGTTTAGGCCCTGTCGTCCGATTCTCCTCATGGGCACTCTTTTCTTGTGTCCACGTGCAGACCGCCTTTCTATTCGACCATTTTCATGCTGCTCTCAGTCTCTTCCGATATCTTTGTCAGCGAGTTGCGCTTTCCTTTCTTCAGCTTCTGATTTTCGGGATTTCTTTCTTCTTACCTTTTTCTCTTATCTTCTTTCTAGGCGATGGTTCTTTTCTGCTTTGGATGATTATGAGGATGGAGTTCATTGGTTTTCTCTTTTATTTTTTGTATTGCTAGGGCCTTTTTTTTTTTTCTCTCAGGTCTGCTGACTTCGATGTTTTCCGTTTTTCCCTCTTCCCTCCCAATTGACAAAAGCACTTCCCCCTGACGGTGAAAACGAATCACTGACAATTTTTTTCCACATGGCCACCGCCACCTTTCTCTTGGTGAGGCCGACTCGAGCTCTTCGCTTTCTCTCCCCATCGGCTCCCTCATTGAAACCGTGTTTTTGACCTTTTGTGCCTCCGGGTTGCCTCCCATGGCTCGGTGACCCGCTTGTTTTAACCTTTTTCAGAGTGACGAGCATTTCTTGACTCAAGTAGACTTTTCTCCTGCTCCCTTGATTGACATCTCAGCCTTTTCCTCACGATTGTAAGCTGCCAATGTCAACTAAAGTGATCCCCTTTTTCTCAACCGTCTCCTCTTCCGCCCTATCTGGCTTTTCCGTCATTTTTCTCGTCCTAGTTTTCCCCGCACTTTACTAAACCAGTTCAAAAGGCCCTTGTGGATTTTGCTCCTTTTTTCAATCCCCTTCCTCGAGAGACTCTCCTCCTCCCCAAATCACCCGACGCCCTCGCCTCTTTTTTCTGGACTGGACACGATTCATTCTTTTTTTCTTTGTGCATTCCCCCCCTAGGGTTAGAGTGCGCATTGTGCCCCGTTCTCCCCTGGCTCCTCCCCTCCCTGTGGTCGTTCCCAACCTTCTGTTGGACCGCGTCC
>Ga0179593_1465513_pt1 | contig 16461 bp, 10 predicted proteins | sample CZODoug2_1_08_16_FD_185931 | JGI IMG/M metagenome (GOLD analysis project Ga0179593, IMG submission 185931) | Vadose zone soil fungal communities from Angelo Coast Range Reserve, California, USA - CZODoug2_1_08_16fungal (PacBio error correction) | ecosystem: Environmental > Terrestrial > Soil >... | reverse complement strand
TCGTTTCGCGCATGATGGCGAGCAGACCTTTTCTTTCCCCCCCCCTCTGCTCAAAGTAGGGCTAGTTTACCGCTCCATGCAACGCGCAATTTTTTCGTTTTGCGGCTCTTCCCCCCCCTTTCCTGCTTTTCGATGACCCGATTCGGCACGTCTACGCCGACTTCAGACGTTTGTGAGAAAAGAAGAAGTTTTGTCCTGCCCCCAAAACAGTTTACCCTTGGGCTTTTTCTTAGGTCCTCCCTCCCATCAACTAGAGCTCTTTTCCCCTCCCCTGACTGCCCGAGGGTTGCAACTCATCTAGCGTCCTCCTGTCCACATTCGGATTCTTCAGAAAAGACTCCCCCCTTGCGCTTGCAGACACCTCCCAATTTCGCTTTTTTCACTTACAACCCCCCCTTCTTCTGGTTACGATTACTCTTTGCGCGTATTCGTCCCGGTGTTCTTCAGACCAGTAGCCCTTTCTTCCGAGATTTCCCCTTGGAACACCGATTCCGGTGTTTTTCGTGGCTTCCAATTCCCCATTCCCCCCCCTCTTTTTTCCTCGTGACAGCGTATCGCCGAATCGATTGCTGACGCCCCCCTCTTTCAATGACCTGCGACGTCCTGAACAGGACCGATTGCACTAGCTTCCTTCGTTCCCCAGCCGTCCAATACCTCGCTTCCCGTTATGTCCCCGCTTTAGACTGAGGCTTCTCCCCCTTCCCCTTCCGTCTTATGCACCTCCTGAAGGTCCCCCCCTGAGATCTGCGCGAGAGATCTCTTTTCCACCCATGAGTGCTGTCCTTTTCGGCCAGATTCCTAGACGCGGCAAAATTTTGAAACGGGGTGTTACGTCCCCTTTCCTGGAGTCGCAGCCCTCCGCTCTGCTGGGACGTCTGCAAAAATTCCCTTCCAACCTTCCACTTTTAGGACTTTCAGGGAATATTTTTAGGCGCTCGAAGGTTTGGTTTTCGTTTTTTCAAAGTGCCGGGCGCGCCTGCCGGCGGAGTTCCCGACGCCCATGCCCCGCCATTGCTGAATTTATCCCTCCTGCCCCTCCCTTTCCAGGCCTTGCTTCCCCCATTTCGGAGGGGTCGGGCGGGCGAGAGCTTTTCCTCTCTCCCCCTTAGGTGACCAGTCACGCTGCACCCGGTGGACACTTCCCCCCTTCTCCGTGGCTGCGCGCATTGGCAGCTTCGACCTCTTGCGTTTCTTTGGTTTGATTTCTTACTTTCTGTCCTCTTAGCCTTTTGCTAGTAGTCATAGGCACTAAGACGTACTTTTCCCCCCTTTTTTTTTTTCTTTCTTCGTTTTGCCCACGCCAATGGTCGTAAAGTTGCCGTTACACCCGAAATCTCTTCTCCGTCCGACGAAGCTTTCCTAATTCGAGTCTGAAAGAATGTCCCTTTCCCTCTTCCATCGCATTTCTAGACTTGTTGTCCGCGTTGGGGAGCCTCCCCCACCCTCTTCCCGTTCAGATGTGTCCAGAACCAGTCAACACACAGTGCGGGCACCACGTCTCATTTTCCTTTCCTTTTTTCCGCCGTTTCAATCGTGACCAGGAGGTGAAACATTAGACCTCCCCACATGAGTTTATTCGTTAGCTTTTTAGACCGGCAGATGCCCCCCTGATCTTTGTCTGCCGCAGAGGTTCTTCCTTTAAACTGGTTTTCAACAGACTCAGGCTCCCTTCTCGGAAGTCCCTTCCTGAAGGCGCCTGATCCGGGTGGCGCTCAATGCATCATCTGTAGTTTAGAAAAAATTCTCTCCCCCCCCTTCGCGCCCTATGAAAGACCTGCCCTCGTCGCTTTGTCTGTCCGGCAACGTCCGGCTTTTTTTAAGTTTTCCTTCCCTTGTTCACCTAGAGCGAGGGTCTAGTCTCCCGTCGCCGGGCCTTTTTCAGGATAGAGAAGGTCTCCCGGACCCTTTCCTCCAGTTTTTTTATAATGCCGTTCGGCCGGTTTTCTGCAGATGACTTTTTCCTGCTTGATCGAGTGACGGAGCGGGAGTGTTTTCCTTTATTTTCGAAACTCCCCGCGCAACCTACAAAATTTTCCCAACGGTTCTTCAATTCCCTTGCGGATCCGATGGTATACATTCCCTTGTATCCTCTGATTCAATTCCGCGGACGTTGAGTCGTTCGTTGGCACCCTTTTTGTCGTCGCCGACCTTGCTGCGCGCGGTTGCGGCTCTACCTCCTCGAAAAGATTGCTTTATTTTCTTGATTGAACGCCATGCGGCGTTTTCTTTTCTTCTGGCCTTCTTGCATCGTGTGCTGGCCCTTTCCGGCAGGGATTTCTGAAATATTCCTTTTTTTTCTCTCATTGCCTTTTGGTTTCGCCAGGGGACTCTATCTTTCAATACCTTTTGGTTTTTCGAGAGATAAGTGTGAGACGACACCAGGACAGAGGTACATCCCTCCCAGCATCCAGGGCACTTCCCTGCCTATCCTGGCCAACTAGCCCAGCCCTCCCCGCCCCGCATTGCGCGGGCCCATCCCGTAATAAAAAGCATGATGAGCCTTTATCATATTGTTGCCAGCGCGCGTCCACCTTTCGCGCGCCAAACACGTTCCCCATCGACCACGCAATGCAAGCGTTTTAACGATTTCAATGTTTTTTCCCAAACTTTTATGATTTGCGCCATGGCTAAGACCGCTGACGCACAATTTTCTTCTCCCCCCTTTTTTTAAACCCCTCCGGGTTTTTTTGGGTTTCGGGGGTTCGACCTCACATCCCCAAGGACCCTAACTTTCCGGAATCTGCTACAGCCGCTTCCCTTTTTTCCCTCGGCCTCTACGAACATCAACGCAGATTACCTCCCAAAAACAATTCTTTTTAGGGTCCCGGGATCTCGGAACTGTTCCTCTATCCTCCCTGAAAAAGAACCCGCCTTGACTTCCGGACATCCACCCCCCCTCTGTCGATAGGAGTTAACCCCCTTCCCCCAAATCAAAACCTTTTTCGGGCAGTTTCCCCCAAACTGGTCTTTCTCTCGTTACGCCCGCGTGTCATCGGTCTCACCACAGTTTCAGAGAAACTTTTCAATCATCGATGATGCATTTTCCCTCACGCAAAGCGCTCAGGCGACATTCCGCGGTAAGTTGCATTTATTCCCTCTTTTTTTCACGATTATCACTGACTGGAACGTGAGGGATGTCGTCCCCCCCCCCCCCCTCTCGCCTTACACCCTTTCTGGACGGACGACCCCAACGCGCAGGGAGTATCGTGTTTCCCTTTTCTACTTCCCTCTTCGGTAGCCGAAACAACTGCGCTCCTGGGTTAATTTTTCCCATGTTGGGGTACGTTTGAACTCAATCGGACCCCCTCTTCGCCCCCCCCGGGCCCATCTAATGTCACGTAAGCGAGGATCACGCCCCTGAACTTACCCTTGGGTAAGTTTGATCCTCCAGGATTCTCCTCTTCAACTATGATGTCGGACGTCAGCTAGTTGATGACCCTTTTAACTTCCTGGACCATCTTCAGATGGTACACGATAGTGTAGTAGACGAATAGGATTTTCGTTTCCTTACCCCACGCTCCTAGAACCGTACCGAAGCGACTCAACAAATCAGAAAAGAATTCTCAGTTCCCCCCTCTGAATACCCATTTCCAATGGAAGGACGTAAGTGGTCTCCCGATTGTCAGAATTTTTGACCTGAGAGTGATGTTCTTCTCCCCCCCCCGCCCTTCTGGGACTGCAAGGATGGACACGGCTTGGCTTATTTGAAAGAAGACCCCCTTGGAACTTTGGACTTGTTCTTTCCCCCTTTAGACCCCTGCCAGAGCGGGCATCTGCCACTCCGGTTCAATGGGTGAAAGAGAACCCCCATTATTACTAAGATTACCTGACGCTCCATTCGAGAAGTTGACGTAATATTCCTCCTCCCCCTCCACTCAAAGGCCTGTGCTTGACTCGCAGGTGCGAAGTGTGTTCCTTCCCCCGTTTGTGGCGAACTTTGGCCCGCGTTTTCCGAGTGCGCAGTTGCCCTTCTCTCTTTCCCATTTTAGCCGACCCTCCCTTAGTTCCTCACCTCCAACACCAGTGCGTTCGCGGCATCGTCCATTTTTTTTTTGAGTTCTCCCCTTCCCTTTCTCAAGAGGGGCGGAGAATTAGCTTTTATGGAGCGGATGGCGTTTTCCTTTTTTTTCCCAATCCTCGTTGCAGACTCCTTGTGCCCAGTGAATTAGAAGTTCAAGGAGATTTTCCCCTTCCTTCTCCTGCTTTTACTCCATTGTTATCAGAGCATTGCACGAGCCAGCATTTTTTCAACCGGGCGAGTCCTTTCTACCCCGCTGAAGATAAACAAGGAATATTTGTCTTACCTATTTCCGGCGCCACATGGAAACACCTTTTTTCTCGAACTGACTTCAACGCATACCTCGTCACCATCAGTTGTCCTCCCTCCCCTTTGGTTATGGAATTTGTTCCGGTAAGAGAATTGGTTCTTTCGGAGAGGTCCCTATTCGTAGCTCCTCTTTGGACTTGTTTGGCCAGAATCTTTTTCCCCTTCAATCAGGTGGCAACACCGCCATCGTGAATGGGGAAAACTCTCTTCCCCCCTCCAAGATTTAGTTACCTTTTCCCTTTGTCGTCACCCTTGCTCGAAAACAAGGTTCAGTCGCTTTTTTCTCTTTCCTCCCCCCTCTTGGTCATCAACCTGGGACCGATTTGGCTCGCCTCAACTCACCCCTTGCGAGTACGTTTTTTTTTTCCGAGATCGACATGTTATTGACAAGTGTCTTTTTTTTCCCTCCCGTCTCTTTTTCGACATGTCCCGACACCGAGGAATCTCTCTCTATCTCAGTTTGGTTGTGTGAAGAGATGGGTTCTTCCCTTTCTTTCTTTCTTTCTTAAGAGTGACCCGTATCTTCTTACAGTCGAGTCGACCGGCTAGCTTGCGTTTCTTCCTTCCCTTGTTCTTTGCGAGGCCATCTTTCCGAATGTTCGATGCCATGACGTGGCTTCATTCCTTGACGCCGAATTACGAATTTTTTTCCAAGATCTTTGCGACCCCCGTTCCATTCTTGGCGTAAATTTCTTATTCCCCCTCTCTCCTCCCCGGTTGCCCGAAAATTCGGGTGGCAACGCATCCGGAAGATCTCTGAGGATTCGTAACCCAACTATTGCCGCCCCTCGGCGCGTCCCAGAAACTAACGCCCCCCCCCCCTTTCCCTTTTTTTAGACGATCATCTGCGGCGTATCGATCGAAGTCCGCCGTTTTCTAATAGTCTTCTTCCCCCCCCCCCCTGTCGCCCTTTATAGTTCCCTAAAGCTCCTTTTTATCTTTGTTTTCCTACTATGACTCCTTTTCTCTTTGCGAGTGCAAGGCTGCGCTTTCCTAAACCTCTTCTGATCTATCGCTTTCCCTTTTTTTGGATCTTCAATTCCCCCCTAATTCTTGGAAAAGTTATGTTTTTTGGTGATGTGGTTCTTCCCCCCCTTTGCCTTTTCGCTCCAATTCGTTTGTTCTGTCCCCGTTTTCCCGTTTTCTGATCGCCACCTCAATGTGGTGTCGGCCAAGATGTTGTTTTCGTTGCTTCTTCTCCCTATTTCGGCGCCATGTCGGTGCATGCCTGGCGCCAGTTTGGACACTAGTGGAGTCCCCCCCCTCGCCCCATAAGAAGATTCGCCTGTGTGTCGAAGGCATAGGCTGGCTTTTCTTTTCCCCCCCTCCTTTCAAGGCGCGAGGTCATCAGGGAATATGGAGGATAGAGACGAGTTTTTGTTTAGCCCCTCTTTAGTGGCTCTCCGCTCCTTTTCTTCGCAAGAAGCGCAAACTTTCCCCCCCTCCCCCTTTTTTTCCGTTTCATGAATAGGACAAGTCCCCTCCCCCCTTGCTTCCCGGCTCCCCTTACGTCGGGTTCGGACTTTCTGCCCAGCGTCTCAGGAGTTCACTTTTTCGGGGGGAAACCTCGCGCGGCAAACCCTTTTTCATACTGCCATTCATGTCCTTGTTGGCGCGGCGGGGCGAGTAATGTCTGATTTTGATTAAGTTTAGCCCCCCGTTCGGAGCGGCAAATTGACTCCCCCCCCCCCCTCCTCTTCGGTCTGTTTGTTTGACGACAAGAGGTTCTTCTTAACTCTAAGCGTCTTCCCCTTTCCGTGATTCCGACCCCCATCTTTCGAGATAATACCGTGCGAGAGAGACAAAATTTTCCCTTTTCGTAATTCTTCTTCTTCCCAGTCGAGTACTTGATCTGGTTTGCTTTTGGGGCGCGAGGCGGGTCGGCCCTCTGTGTGTTTTTCCTCCCTTTACCGCAGTCAACACAGTTCTCAACGTCGCGCAGTTTGTGGACTCCCTCCCCCATCGTGAAGGGGAAGGTTCCCCCTGATCGAACCCTTTGCCTGATCCGTTCCGGGCATACTTTCTCGATATTTTTGTTTTTCTCTCTTCGTGTTTTCTTTTTGGAAAGAGGGTTATCACGTGCCGCATTAGGGCTCTTTAAGTACCTGAGATGAGCGAATGGGTTTTTCCCTTCCCCCTGTCCTCGAATCAAAAATTTTCGTTTCCAATGTAGAGACTTGTCCCCCCGCTTTCCCTGTCGCATCAAGTATGTTCCCGGCAATCTTTTTTCTTTTTGACGTTGAGGAAGTGATGACTGGTCCCCCCTCCTTCCGTCGAGGTTTTGAGTCCGCGGCAGTTTGGTTTTTTTCAGGCATTTGCGAGACACTTACTAATGGGCTTTTTTAGGTCCGGCCGTTGGATTGTTTTCTGCCGATTGACAGAGTTTTAGCGGGATGATCAGAGTGAAGTTTTCTCTTTAAACTGGCCTTGAACCGACCCTACGCACTTTTGCTTTTCTCAACTTTTTCTGCCCCCCCCCTTTCGGCTTTACCCTGTAGACATTTTTCACTATTAAGAGGAGTTTCCCCCTCCAGCCCTCTCTTTTCCCTTTCTTGGTTGTCTTCCTTCAGGTTGTCCGTTTTGAGCCCATTTTCTCTGTTCTTTTTATTCGCGCCGCGGACAAGCCCCTTTTATTGAAGGGATGGCAAGCATGACCCCTTCTCCGGGTCCTTGTAGTTGCGGATATTTCCTGTGCTGGAATTTGGGGGCTTTGCCCCTCTCCCGTTGAGCCGCATGCGTGGTAACGCGATGTCTATCTTTTCCTTCCCGACAGTTGTTTTTTTTCTTTTCATACTCTCGGAGACCCTCTGCCTTCGACGGTTCACCGGGTACACTCCATTTCCCCTTTCCTTCCCCTCCCCCTTAGATATTCCTTTTTAAATAAGGACAGCGCCCGACCTAGAAGTACCGGTTTTTCCCCCCTTCAAATTGGCATGGGTTGCCCGCCTTTCTCCTCAAACATCAATTCGAGACGACAATTCCCCCCCCTTCCCCCCCCCCACGAAGCAGAAGTGCGGCCGTTCCATTCCTCGGTGGAGGACTCCCTCCCCCTCCCCTCCCGCACGGAATTGCACGTTGGAACAGTTCGTATTAGGTTAGGAATCTTCCCACCGTTCCTTCTCCAATAAAGACCTTTCCTTCCCTTTCAGCCCAAACTTTAAAGACCCCGGAATCTTCTCCTTTCACCAGAATTGATCCGCCCCCACATGAGTGGCCATTCAGAGATGAACCTCAGGATCGAGACGCGGACTCCTCCCTCTCTCCCCCGTGCTTTTGACCATATTTTCCCCCCCCTTCCCCCCCCCCAACAAAAGCGGTACTTGGCCGGGCAGAAGGCTTTTTCTCCCTCCCGGCCGTGTACTCGGTAAACTTTTGCTAGAAAAACATTTGCTCCCCCCCCCCCCCCCTCTATCATTGCCTCGTCACGCTCAGGCGATCATTGCGTTCTGAAGGAGGGACTAATGGCATCTTTTTTTTGTTTTCCCCCCTATTTTTTAGGATCATAGGAGGCGCGGACCCCCTCGAGAAGATTCTGCCCTCTACTGTTTTAGCTTCCCCTTCCCCTTGTCGATCTCTTAACTCGACCGGCACGATTGATCATTCTTCCAGGATTTCCCTCCGTTTTTCCCTGAATGTGGTGACTGTTGCTCCCCCTGAACGCTTGGCCCTCCCCCTCCTCCCTCGCCCTCCCCGAGCCCCCACTATCAAGTCTACATGGCGTTGTTCCCCCCCCTGGGAGAATGAATACCCTTTTTTTTTCCTCCCTTGCCCTTCTCTCCAGAGGTCTTGCCGGTCGGCCTTGCTACTGCCATTTTTTTTTTTTTAACTGCGGAACTTTTCCGACTATTTCCGATTGGTGCACCTCGTGTTTAGACAGAAGTCGGATTGTTTCCTTTTTTCCTATATCCTTTCAGGATACCCGCTTCCCTGCAGCCTTTTCAACCAAATGACCACATCTTTTCCTCCTTTTCCCCCCTCGTCCCCGCTTATGTCAGATTCCACTTTTTGCCCCTTAGAGGGGCACTACCTCCTTTTCATCTGCTGGCTAGCCCGCCCAGCAAAAGACAGAATTCTGGCAGCAAGGCCTTACCCCCTGCTTGCCTATGAGTCCTTCGGAGACAATTGGCGTTGCTGGTTGAGGTACGCGACCTCCACCTTGCCACTACAGCTTGGGCACTACTCCACCCCCTCTCCTCTCCCTTCCTTCCCTGACGTCAATCGCCTCTCGGAGCCGTTGCCGAAATCGTTGCAAAGTAGACCTCCCCTCTCCTCGGCTGGACTCGAAGTAGTGCTCCGGTTTTTCCCACGTTTCGCACTTTTTTTCTCTATTACGAGCAGCCAGGCAGCGCTCAGGCTTCCGCAAGGATAATTGAGCGTACCAACCCCATTTTTTTTCCTCAGCCAGGGCATTGAGTTTTGACGCCCCCCCTTTCCTCCTCGGGACCAGAACTAAGCTCTTTGGATGGCACGCGGCAAGTACATTTCCTCGTTGGCAGATTTCCCCTTTTTTACACGGACTTTCAGCTCTGCATTGTTCACTCAGAAGAGCCTCCTCGTCTCGCGTCCTAGGAATTGCACTCGCCCGAAGTTTGAGTGATTGGTTTCCCCTGCCGGACCTTGGTTGCTCGTTTCCTTTCCTTTCTCCCGTACCTTTTTGTGTTCCTCTCTTCTCCATTAATCTCTGAACTTCTATACCCGGCCGGTACGTCCCACCGGAGAGACCTCTTCCTGATCGTGCGACGAGTTTGAATGTGTTTTTCTCATTGGCGGATGGCGGCGCAAGCTAATCTTTTCTTTTGAAGTTTAATCCGAATAATATTTTTTCACATGGGCTTCCGCCCGAGGATCTTTTTGACCTAAAGTTAAGAGGTTCCTTTTTTTCCCCCCCCCCGTCTCGCGTCCAGAAGATTCCTCCCATCTAGTGTCCATTATTCCTTTTTCCCTATGTCAACTGGACTCTTGTAGCCACATCTGAACTCTGTAGTCGAATGAAGTCCCCCCCCCTCTCATGGTCCCCCTCCCCTTTCCCAAGATTTTGCCTCGCGCACTTGCGCGGTCTCCATTCCTCCTTTCCGTAGCTAGAACCTGTTTACGATACTTGTCGCCGCTGGTGACCCTTTTCCAATGCGCTAGCCATCATGCACTCAACCTCTTCCTCCTTTCCCTTTACCTCCTACTCCGTTTTTCGAGAGTCCTCGGTCGCGAAGGATGTTCTCTTCTCTTCCTTTTTTCCCCAGGGCGACCTAAGAAGACAGGTCGAGCGATACCGAGACTTCTTCCACCGGCTGGTGGTCTTTTTTCTCCCCCAGGCCCCCAGGTCTCCCCCTTTAATGTCGTGTTGCTTCGATTCGATGCGTTATTTTCTTCCCTCCCCCTCCCTTGTTCCGCCGCCTCCACCGTTCATTCCGATCTTTGGCCCTCCCATTTCCACGAACTCTTTCCCCTGTGTTGCCCCCGATGCTTGAGGGTTTTCCCCCCGATATCGGCTTGCAGCCGTACATTTCGGATTTCCTTTTCCCCTCGGGACCCAATAGCCTTCACTTTTCAAGTGCGCGGCCGAACTGAACCTATCTCTCTCTTGAGCGATCGGTTTTCGCGGCCCGGCCCATCCTCTTCCCTTCTCAAGGTCAAGACAGAGTCGGGGGATCGGGGCTTTAACCCCCTGAACATAGTTACCCCCCCCCCCTTTGTTTCTTGCAAGTTCTTTTTCCCCTCGACCGATGCTTTTTTCTCGTCTGACTATGGCCAATCGTTTCGCTCCTTTCCCTCGTCATATTGACTCATGGCTGCAACGAGTTAGTTTCTTCCTACGCTGGCACCGCTCCTCCTCGCATTCGTTCTATCCCCGCACATCCTCTTTTCCCGGCCAACCTACAATGACGAGATGCCCCTGAGCTGCAAGTGTTGTTGTAGTGCTGCCGCGAGAATTTTCCCCTGCGCCCCTTTTTAGATTCCGCCCTTCGTCTAACCCCTTTCCAACCGTTTTACCGGCCGCGACGCAGAGTCATCCTCGCTATGGCGTTTGCCTTCCCCCTCTCCCCTTAACTTTTGCTCTCTCGGGCGGAATTGAAATTTTTTTTCTACGGTTGTGAGATTTTAATTCGTTTTTCTCCTCCCTCCCGTTTGTGGCGCAAGTGACCGCACCATGCAACGCCCTTTAAAGGAGTTCAATAAATAATCCTTTTCCCTTTCCCTTAGGAACCTAGGAGGCGGGCGGAGAGTGCTTTTTCTTCTTTCCCTTCCCACTGGAGGGTCCTAGCGCACCCCCTGTTGAATCCTGCTCGGTTCTCCGGGGGAGCGCGATTTCTTCCACGTCTTTCGATTTGTTCTTTAGTCCTTCGTTATAGGGTTAGATCCTAGGATACCGTCGCATGGTCGTAGTCCGAAAACCCCTTTTCCCCCCCCCCATCTTGCACCTTGTTGTAACGTTCCGCCTTTCAGACAAATAGCTCCTCCCTCCAGTCCGCAATTTTCGATATAATCGTGCCGCTTCCCCCTTTTCTCTGCGGCCCCTTGAATCCCTCTAGTGTAGACTTGTCCCCTTTTTAGCCCTTTTTTCGAGATTCTTTTCGTCTGCTGAGTTTTTTTCCTCCCTTATCAAACTCACTTTTTTCCGTCGCGCAGTTTTGGACCTGTTCGCTTCTCCCCCGTGCAGGTCGGAGTTGAGAGATCGACATGCAGCCGGTTGAGGAGAGGTCCGAGTAATAGGGACCTTCGATCCCTTTCCGACCCCTCCTCCCCCATGCTTTTTATTCTTAAGAGGGTAAACTCGACGTCCTAGGCCTCCGGCAGTTCCAGTCCCTGATCGCTGGAGAGTTGCTCTTCCATCATCCTGATCCCACAATGTTCTTCCCAGGTCGCGACGATGTTTCCCCCCCTTGGCCTGCTCGCTATCAGTGTGACCAGGGCAAAAAGGCTTCTTTTTAGGACTTGAGCTTTTTTTCCCCCTTTAGAGTTGAGGGTCTGAGCTCCTCTCCAAGGTTGTTCTTGCTTTTCCCTCCCTTCCTGCGAACTCCTCATGGGCCGTTTGCGCGAAGAGGTTGATTTCTTTCTGATGCCTTTAGAGGATTCTCGATGTGCCTTCTCGTTGAGTTGCTGCCTGCACCTTTTTTCTTTTCCGACCCGAACCCGACACGGCGTTTAACCCTGTGGCGGAGCCTTTTGATCGCGTCGGTCCCACTTTTTTCTTCTAATGTGAAAAAATTTTGCCAGCTGCTCCTTTGCGTTGTCGATGGTCCCGGTGGTCGTCGCCTATTTCGCGCGAGGGTGTCCTTCCCCCCTGAGCCGTCCCCTTTTTTTTTTCTTATTGCAAAGCATGTCTTTTTGGTTTCCCTGTTCTTTCCTTTCTTCTTGGATCTTGTTGGAATTTCCGGCATGTTTCCCTAGACATGACCGCAGTGTCAACCTGAGGGTCGTCGGCTACCCTTCTTCCTTCTTTGTTGTTTAGTATATCACTTCCCCCCTCTTCGACGAACATTGATGCGACACGTTTTCCTTAATCAAATCCCCTAATTCACTCCCAAAAGAATCTGGTAAAAGAAGCCCCCCTACCTGACCCGCCAGTCATGCGCGGGCCATCGTGACCCCCATCACAAGCAGGATTTAAGTCTTTGAGACTTCAACCTCCCTCCTCTTTCCCTTCCTGCGCACAACCCCGGGACCACACAACGCAATTTTTCCCCAATGAGCTTTTTGCGGTTATTTCACCAATACGCCCTTTTTTTTTTTTCCCTTTTCAGCGCCCCGGCCTTTAAGCCGCACTTGGACAACGCCGTGCGTAGGTTTCGGGGGCCTGTTCCCCCGGTTAACCTCCAGTCGCTTACCCGCTCAGACTCTCAATTTCCCTCCCCCCCTTCTTCAGCCAGCCTCAACGGCATGCCTTTCATGACATGATGAGGTATTTTAAGCATCCCAGATCCCCAGGTCACAAGAGCCGGCGTCCCTGTCCATCATCGCCTTTTTTTTCCCAGTTCAATTCCTCCCCAACAGCCCGGACGTTTTGGGTTTTACTTAGACTGCCTTTTCCCCTCTATAGGGGCGTGCTCGGTCTCGAAACCTTGGCCTAAATTTTTCCCCTCCCTTCGATGTCGATCTCGCACTCTCCTGCGCTCAGTTTAGATTTTTCCCTTTTCTCAATCCTCGGCCGAGTTGCACCCCCCTCTTTTAATGACTGACCCCTTTCCCTTCCCTGGACCAGATCGAGAATTACCCGATTTTACTCGGACTTCTCCTATACAGGAGCATTGATCCTTTTCCTCACCTGAACTCAAGTTGAGAGCCCGGCCCCCACCCCTTTCGTCCCCAGTGGTTCCTTCCTTTCTCCTTTGCGGAACCGTGACGCATCCCCCGTCCGCCGCTTCCTCACACCGAGACAATATTAAAGTAATCTTTCTTCTCAGTGGCTAAACATGTTATCGCTCGCCCCCTGATTCTCGAAAGCTGCTGTCTGATCCCCCTCTTCCCTCTATTGTGTTCGGGGTTCACGTCGGCAAATGTATTTTCCTGTGAAGATTTGTCACCGTTTCCGTCGTTGCCGCAGGGGCTTTGCCTTTCTTTGCCAGCGAAGCACACCGGTCTTCCCCCCCACCAGTCTCCCGTAATACCTTATTTCCCAACCCCCCCAACCTCCACTCGTTATCGACTTTTCTCGAGCGAAACGTTTTTCCCCATGATGGCACTTCACGTGGTTTCAGCAGTCCTTGTCCCCCTCGGTGTGTAGCTTTCTAGATGAATCCGCCCGTCCCCCCCCCTCCCCATTTCGCCCCGGAAGCCATTACTTTCCCTTCTTCCTATGACACTCCTTGCAGGCCCACAATTGGCATTTTTAAAGTTAACCCCTGCGGCCGCCTGATTTTTCTCGCCCCAATACCGGCCGTGGTACTCTCCCCCCCCAAGTCGAGACCCATATTCCCTGACGTCCCTAATTCGCTGCCGTGCGACCCCGTTCCCTTTCCCTTCCCCCACAGAAATAGTGCTTTTTTTTCCTCTAGGGCTTTGTTCCCCCCTTTTTCTTTACGGTTGTTCTCCTTTTTTCTTTGGGAGCGAGTGTAGAATTTTTCCCTTCCTCATGGCCGGGGCTATCCCTCCGGCCAGCTCCAAAAACTCGCCCCCTTTTGGGAAATCCCGCGAATTGCGTGTTGCGATCAACTTCTATTTTTTTTGGACGTAGTCACTCCCCTTCCCTATTGTGATGGCTAGGCGATCCTCATAGTTGGCCTCCGGAAGGTTCCAGATTCTTCGCCTTTCCGATTATTGGCCAATCGTCGAAGTCCCATTCATAGTCTTTTTTGTCCCCTCCGCGCCCTCCTGAATTTTCCAAACGTCGATCCTAGTGCTTTTTTTCCGCCTCCACCTCTTGTCTTACCATTTCTGAGACTTTCCCCTCTTTGCGAGAAGAACCTGACGTCCCCCCCTTTTTTCCCATACGCTTGATCGTCGGAGTTTATGGAGGTCTTTTGCGCACTTTGAGATTTTTGTCCTCTTCAGAATCCTCATATAATTGGCTTCCCCTCTCTTTAATCGTTTGCACAAGCCGCGTTTTAGGGCCAACCTCCCCCTCCGTGCTGCAAATGATTTGACGCCACTTCCTTCAATGCCCAACGGTTTTTTCAGTCTTTTTTTTTTTCTTAACACGGCTTTGTCGCCCCACGCATCGAAGTCGGCGTCGCGTGCCGGAATCACTTCTTTTTCCCACGAGGGTCCCTCACCAGTTTTTTTCCTCTTTGTTCGGCGTTTTTTTTTCTTGACCCTTTATGCTTCTATTCTCTGCCGCGGTGAACGCCAAGTTTTTTCTTTCTATCTTTTCGAATCAAGATTTCCTCTCTCCTCCGGTGTTCTCTTACCCCCCCTAGTTGCAGATGGCGAGTTTCCTTTTGTCCCGCACAAAGTCGAACCTTCTATTTCCCTTTTTTTTTCTTGTCGAGCCTCCGGAACCTCTCCCTGCGACCGCCTGCCGGTTTGAGTCTCTATTTGCAAATAGGGGAAGTTAGCTTCTCCTTTTTTCCCTGCAGCCCAGAGGACTTTGTTCTTCCCCCCGACCTTCCGTTTTTAGCAGTCCGAAATTCCCCTTTTGTTTCCTTTTTGGCGCACTCGTCAGCCTGACACTCCTCTCGAAGTGTTGCTACCTTTTCTTTTGAGGTTCCCAAAACGATCTCCCGGGAAAACACTTGGCCAGGAAAGACCCCCCCCCAATAGTTAGCCTTCCCCCCTCGCCAATGAGGTCCAAACTTTCCCACACCTAGTCAGCGCTCCCTTCCAAGCGTTAATCGGTTGTACCTTGGTTTTTTTTTCCTCGTTTTATGTCGTCGCCGCATTTTACAAGACACGAAGATTTGATTTTTTTCATGCACCTCTCGGCCCCAACATGGCGAGTGCCCCTTTTTTTTCCCGAATCCCCTTTTTTTCGTAGACGATGCCCCGAGTCGTTGAAAGGCGCTTCACTGGAACAATTGCATTTTTCACCGATGATGATGCTGATTTTGTTCCCCCTCTGCTCCCCAAAACAAACCCCTCCGTTCTTTTCCCCCCCCCCCCTCTTCTCCCGGGAGGAAGACAACCTGGCGGTGCCGCGACTCTTTCTGTGTTTTGAGTCTTAGCGCAGGTTGTTCCTGATGCTGCCTGGCGTCCCCCCTCTTACCTCGTGCTCTTCCCCCCCCATGCGACAACACCGAGCCTCCTTCGACCTGCAGGTCGTACATCATCCCTTGCTCTGGCTGTAGAGTTGTCCCCTTCTTGGCAAAGGAAGAGAGCTCGATGAACGTAAGGTCTCGGCAGTGGATGATTTTCGTAGATGACGGAGTTGACCCTTCAGCTTAGTTGACCCTTTTTCCCCTCGCACAGCCCGCCCAATTTTTCACGTGCGCACTCTTAACCTCCTGTCCGGCATTGTCCAGGATTCCATTTCGGCTTGTCTGCTTCGTGAAGTCGCTTTCAGAGGTTTCCCCCCTCCTTTAGTTGGTACCATCGCTCAACCACGTGGAAAATGCCATTAACGTTTACTCTTTTGATTCGCGAGGGCTTTTCGTCTCTTGCGGATGTTTTTTCGGCCTTCGTTTCTCTTTCTCGACAGGGTCGAGCGTGCCAGACGTGAACAGCCGTAGTTTATTTCCCCGATCGTTCATACTATGGTTCCTCCTTTTTATACGACGTTCCAGACAATTTTTCTCTTCTCCGAAGGTCAGGCCGCTTTTCGAGCTCAAGTGCGTTTTAGTTGCCCATTTGGTTGTTTCTGTCCCTCCTTTGTAGACTTTCTATGTTGATTTTTTTCTTTGAGCGGCGGCTGTTCGTTCTACTGTTACCTCCCCCCAGAAAAAAGTGACGCGGCAACTGTTTTTTCCTTTGTCAGTCTCCCCCCTTCAATCGTGCCTTCTTCTTGAAAAATGATAGTCCTACCTCTTCCCTTTTTCATCGGTCTTCGGGATAATTTCTTCTCTTGGTAAGGACTGAGTTTTTTTATGAAACTCGGTTCCCCCAATTGCCTCTTTCCTCTTGCAAGGCGCGACTTCTTCCCCCCGCGTCTATTCCTGATTCCCAATGTCGTAGAAATGTGTAGAGACAGATGCCCCCCTCCCTTTTCCCCCTAGTCTCTCTCAAGTCCAGGCGGCCACGTCCTTTTTTCAATATGACTTTTTTTCACCCTCCCCCCCTCTCCCCCTCTTTTTTCTTCTGTCGACGTCGTCATTGTTCCGTGGTTTTTTAAAATAGAGGAGTCTTCCTCTCATCTGGTTCTCAATTTTTCTTGTTGGTCTTTTCCGATTTCCCTCTTTTCGCGGGATCGCTGGCCGGATCTTGTATTTGTATGGGTAAAGGGGAGTTTCAGTCTTCCAACCTAAGAGGCTTCCACCTTTATTGCCATCCCCTTTTGTTTATCGAGTGCATGGAACTTTTCTATGATTTTTGAACACAGATCCTCTGGAATGATTCCTTAGTTGTTCATTTTTCCGGGGTTGGTCGGTCGCCACTTCGGCGCGCGCGGGGTTGCGTTCTCTTCCCCATGCGCCTGTGCCGTTTTTTTATGCCGGGCGCCCTCTCGTATGTGGTTTCCCCCTTTCCTTTTCCCATGATATCTCGTGGGGGTGTTTGTTTCTGTCTGATGAAAGCGGGTCTCTTGGACGGGTTTTTCGCCACAGAGCTTT
>Ga0179593_1408806_pt1 | contig 16461 bp, 12 predicted proteins | sample CZODoug2_1_08_16_FD_185931 | JGI IMG/M metagenome (GOLD analysis project Ga0179593, IMG submission 185931) | Vadose zone soil fungal communities from Angelo Coast Range Reserve, California, USA - CZODoug2_1_08_16fungal (PacBio error correction) | ecosystem: Environmental > Terrestrial > Soil >... | reverse complement strand
AACGGTTGCTCCCCGTCAGATTCCCTTTTCCCCTCCCTTCTCCGTTCTTCTACAGGCCTCCTTTCCTGCCTGATTAAAACTTGAATTCCGGGGTCCTTAAATAATTGATTGGTGCTGCCCGGGAATCTTGATAGAACCTTATATAGCGCCTTTGGCTAGGCTCGCCCATGTATGATAATCCTAACTTTGGTAAGGCCCCTCGATGTTTCGATGTCCTCCCCTTCCTCCCCGCGAGCCCTTCTAATCGGACCCTCCTCACAGTTTTAACCGGCAATTACGAGTCCGTCAGGAAGGTGTCCCCCAGAACCCCGTACCTTCAGTAGAAGACCCGGCCTTGCTCCGCTATGAATAGTGTGCCTTCTGTCCAAATTGAGGTGTTTCTCACCGTCGTTTCTTTTTCTTGACTATTCCCAGGTTTACGCTCATTTATTTCTGGTCTGCTAGCTCTTCCAAAGGAGCAGGAAGACCCTGTGCTAACCCTGCGTTTGCACCAGCCGTAGCTTCTTCCCCCTTGTTGAACGGCCTGACGTGATTAGTCTATCGACGACTTCAGACGTTCACCCGGCGATTACCCTCTTTTCGACTTCCCGCCCACTTCCCTCGCCGTGCGTATTCATCCCACCCTGGCCCTAAGATACATCGTTGACGCCAGGAAAGTGGGCTCTATAAGAGTGTCCCTTCCTCTGACACCATTTCCTTTCCACGCGACCAGGCAGCCGCCAGGTTCGTTTGTTATCAGCTTTTTGCGTCCAGATCATGGGCGAACCTGACCGTAGTTTGGTTCCCGTGAAGGAAACCAGCCTCCATCTTCGCCGCCAGTCCCTCTACTGAAGAGCGTTTTTTCTTCTAGTGCCTTTTCTCTATCACTTTTTAGCCTTTGCCCGACCACACCGTTCTTCCACCCCCGTACTCGGCGGCAAGTGTTTTTTAAATGCCCCTCATGGAGCTTCCTTTAACCCTCAGCCCGCCCCCCCCTCCCCAGAGTTCACGCGTTCCCACTTGAGGCTAAACGCCCCCCCCCCACCCTGATCCCCACAGCTTACTCCAGCCCTCCCCCTTTCCCTCTGGACTCTCCGATTAACCGGATGGTTTGGTTATCCCGGGACACAAAGCCTCCAGCTCTCAATCTGACTTTCCCCCTTCACTGGTATCAGGCCATTTTTAGTAGACAGGTACTGAGTTCCCCGGGATTGATCTAGGCGGAAAAAACGCTTGTTTTGGCTTTCCCCTTTTGGGCAGCCAGGCTGATTCAGAACCACCATATTCAACTCCCCCCCCAGAACCAAAGTGTGGTGATTTGTCTCACCCTTTTAAGAACCCCCCCCCCCCCATAATCGTGGTTTTGTGTTGACCGGCCAACCCCCACTTCTTTTCTGATTCAAGTAGCGAACGAATTAGGATACTTCCCTTCTCAGCTTTTCATCTTCCCTTCTTTGTCACCCGCTACTTTTTCACTCCCCCCTCTGAAGATGAAACCTCTTCGAATCCCCTCTTCCCTTTCTCCTTAATTTCTATTAGCAATTTCCGGCCGTGAAACTCCAACAACTCCCCTTTTGGTCATTCCCCGTGTTTGTTACCATCGCCGCGTTTCGCGTCAAGTTAAACGCCACTTTCCCACTGATGGCACAAGTGCTTTTTTTCCTTTTCTTAATATTGACGGAAAATTTCCTCTTTATGAACGATTTTTACAAACGTCTTCTCTGCCCGCTACCTTCCTGCCGCAACAAACGGAAAAGCCTGTCTGGGCTCCCGAAGAAGGCTTTTTTTTCCCACGTTTCAAATCTCCTTTTCCCGTGGCTTCCATGGCCCGGAGGAAGGTCAAACCTTTCGCCCCAGGCATATATATTTTCCCATAACAGTTGTGTTGTGATAGCGAAGCCCAACAGGGTCGCACCTCCCCCTCCCCCCCCCCTCCGGCAAAGGAGTTTTTTTGCCCCCTTCACATGGGACATCACTACAAGCCCTTGCTTTTCCCTCCCTTCTGGTTTACCCCCCCCCCCTGTTTCCCCTTTTTTTTGTGGGTGTGTTTTTATTTTTAGAGGTTTTTTCGGCAGTCTGGAGCAGAAAGCCCGTTTCCACGCTTCCCTATCCATCTGCGGTTCCGTCATTCTTCCCCCGATCCCCCCACGAATAGAACTCGCGGTGTGGAGGGTTTCCACTAATAAACGACGCTATGTGAAAACTACCCCCCTTCTTTGTTTCGGGCGTGTCCTGATGGTCAGTGTCGTTGTCCCAAGTGTATCATCATTAGATAAGGCCCTCGAGGAGAAGAGTTTGATTCCTACTCCCTATGACTTTTCATCGGTTTCACACGATAGTCAATATTGATTTCTTCTTCAGTTTATATTCTGCCTGATAGCCTCCACATACCTGAGGTAATCTACGTCTTGGATAGTACAATGAGACCCTTGGTGTAAAACCACGATTCTTTTTTGTTTTCTGGAACATAACCCCCTTCATCTTGTTTGTATTGTTCGGTTTTCCCTCCTTGTGAGTGCTCTCTCTTGCCGTTAATCCCCCCCTTCAAGAAACGCACACTCTGTTTTTTGTGCCCTCTTCTCAGCACCGCCCGGATCCGCAGTTTCCCTGGACATGAAAACGTCACTGTTTTTCCCTCCGAGGTATCTCTTCACCTTCCTTCGTACTTTTTTGGCCTCTATTACCCCCCCCCCCAGCTCCGTGTTACGGCAGCTGTTTGATATTGTCAGAATTCCCCCCCCTGTTCCAGGTCTGGTTTTTCTATCAGGGAGCCGCTCCCTCCGCGTTACCACTTGTCATTCTCTTTTCGGCTGGCTTCTGGATGTCCACTTTCCGCACTCGAATACTATCATTTTATTTTCAGTTTCTCCTTCTTTGTGCCCTCCCTTGTGGTTGATTGTTCCGGCTAACTGCCTTCATAGATATGTTGGTGGTTGGGCGTCCAGGTACACTTCTCTTTTTTTTCGTCGCTGTCCCCTTGATCACCTTCTCTTTCTGTTTTGTTCTTGTTCAACCCCCGGCGCCAACCATTCGGTACCCTCGACCTCCTTTACCCACCTCAACTGGCGGATGCAGTAGAGATTTATTCCTTCTTCATGCCTCACTCACGTCATGGTGGCTCCCCCTGACTTGATTGGTCCTGGTGGTTAACGCTGCTAGGCAATTTTCACGGTGTAGGAGTAGAGCTGTCATCTTTATGGGGCCGTTTTTTTTTTTTTTTTTTTTTTTTGACCTTTCTTCTTGGTGCTTTGCTCCCACCCTCTAAGACGTCTTCATTTAAACACAGTTTTTACTTGATCTTCGACCCAACTCACTCTCAGTTTCTTTTGGTCGGAATGCATCGTTTGCAATGATTATAGAACCCGCCTATGATAGTATCCATGTTCCTTCAGTTCAAACCCTTGAGACCCTTCACTTTTTCAAAACCTAGTTCCCCATTCTTCTAGGCATTTCGGACATGTGAGTGTCATATTGCCTTTTTTCCCTCTTTTTTTTCAATGCTCCCTAGAGTACTTTCCCAGTTCCCTCCCTTTCGAGGATTCCATCCAGAGCTCGACCATTCTCCACAAGGTCCACCTCTACTTGGATTACCAGGTCTCTGATAAATTTCGAGCCTCTACAGTGACCGACTAAAGTGCGATGCGAACCTTTTTCCAAAATCCCCCCTGCGCTTTTTTTACGCTTGTTTCAAAGTTTCGGAGTTTTTTCTTGACCTCAGCGCAAAGTGCCGTCGACCTCCCTGATCAGGGGAGTCAACGTTCCTCCTCGGATATGAACTTCCTCTCCGTGTTGGTTAGCTCTCTCCCTTTTCCTATTCAACCTGTTTAAATAAATCGCCTTTTTGAAGTTTGAGCGCCGGGTAAATTCCCTTGACCCCAGACACGCCTTTGACCCACATGTGTTTCTGTCACGATTACGTGATCTTACCCCCCGGTTATATCGACGCCAATCTGGTCTTGATCCTTTAGTTCTTTCTTCCCTGACCCAAATTTCCTACTTAAACCTTGATCCGGCGGCTCGCCATCCCCTGTAATCTTTACCAATCCTCACTCGTGAACAAGTCAATTTTTTCCTTCGGACGTGGGTCCCCCCCACCCCCCGAGTCCAAGACCTCTTGACAGAAGTTTTGCACCTCTGGCCGCATTCTTCCCTCGGGTTGCTAGACCGGCATGGGTTCATCCGTTTCTTGCGATACAAGGTTATACCTCAGGGCGGGTCGGCTCGCCGCACACGAGTCCCGTGACTCACCGCAGTGCGGTAGCCCAACCGTGCTTTTATGACCACCGATCTAGGCTAAAACGTGTGAACGAAAGAAGTGAGTACTTATGTGCTCACGACCCTCACCCCCCCGGACGACGGTCCGAACTTCCCTCAATGCGCTTTTTTTCCTCTGCTCCACCCCCCCTGGTTGACTAGCCGGATACCGTTTTTAATAACCCATTCCGCATCCATAGCATTTTTTTCTCTTCTTCCCCCGCTTTCTCGCCATTTTTAATTTTTCCCCCCCCCTGAGTGACCCCTGTCATCCTTCCTGACGTCCTCAGCGGGTTATTATATCCTCGGAGTCCTCTGCTCAATGTCTCCGCCCTTTCAACCCCAGCCTCCTTCCTTTCCACGCCTCGTGACCCCCTCTGGCGATGTTTATAGGACCTCACCTGCTGAGACTTTTCCCGACACAGAAAGGTCCCCTTCCCCCCCCAATCCTGATCTCGGGGAAAGGTGAGAACTAGCCGATACTTTTCTATGTCTCATTGCGCCCCTTTTACCCTCCCTTCTCCCCCTCCTCCCCCTCCCCGAGCCGTTTCAACGCGTTTCCCGAGTAGCAGAATTAGTTCACGCGAACAGCAAGTTGACCCGCACTTGTAGCCCGATAACTCTCGCGGCAATAGTTTGTTCTCGCGCCCCCTGGACCCACATGGAAAGCTACCCGCGATTATTTTTTCCCCCCCTCACTTTGGCATCCAGGTCTTCACTCCTCCTTTATTCTCCCAGTGGCTTTCATCAGTGGCAAAAACCCCTTTTTCAGGGTTGTTTCCCATTAATACTTGAAGATCAAAGGATGTCTCCGAAAAAAATATTTTTCACGCCCACAATGACCCAACCCGATTTTGCTCATTACCCCACTAACGTTTTGCTAGACCTCCTTTGTAAGATCCCCCAGACCGCTCTTCGGAAGACCGGGGATGGATGACCTTTTTCCCTCAGATCTTTTTCAACTCCTTTCATCTTGGGCTGTTCTAACCCTGACTTCCTCCCCACTCTAGGACCACTAGACGGAGTAAGGCTGTCTTCTTTTGAGTCGTCCTTTTCCCTCTTCTTTACCCCCGTCACCGTCCAGCCACCTTTAATTTGGGTGGTCACAGGGTACCATCGCCGTTTACCTTCGGAATTACCCTAAAGTTTACCCAACGCTTCCCAATTCTTTTTTTCGAGTTACTTTCTGCTTTTTTCCAACCTCCTCTTCGCAGCGATTATTTTTCCATAAGGATCCCAATGCCCCCCGGCACCTTTTTTCCTGGAGACTCTTAGGTTGTTTGAAGCCCCCCGCTTCCCCCCCTGTCTCACTTCTTGACGGAGTGTCAGGACTTCGGAGAGAGTTTTCACCCCTTTTTCTTTTACCTCCCTCGGCATTCTTTAATTTTCCTCCGTTTGTTTTCTTTCTCGCAGTGTCGTAGGGCATGGTGCACCTCCCCACCTTCTCTCGCACAGGAGAGTTCCAAATGAACCTTTGCCGTCACTACAAGCCGGCTCTTTGGCCCCGAACATTCTTTTCGGTGTGGCGATTTTTAATCATCCCCTCTTTTACAACATCGATTTTCTCTTTGTCAGTAAGAGACCAGATCCCCCACGACTTTTCAAGTCCGTTTAACTGTCTTTAAACTACAAGATTCTTAAGAATACTTACCCCCAAAATGTTTTTTTTTGGTTTTGACGTGTCTTGTTCCTCTCGCAGGCCCCTGACCATCCTTAGATCCGTTCCTTTGGAGGCGATCGGGGCTATTACCTAGGGTGCCCCGAATGCGAAGGACCCTTCCCTTTCAGAAGTTAGGGTCCTTTAGCATCCCAGCCCTCTTATGCGATCCTTTCTTCCCGTGGGTTTATCACCCAAACGATTATTGTTCTTGACTCTTATTTCCCCCCCCCAACTTTGTTTTTCCCCCCATATGTGTGTTCTTCTTCAGTTTGGTCCTTTTTTCCCATTCATCTTCCTCCCTCCCAGTTGTTGGTTGTTCCTTAGAAGCCCGGGCTCTTATTTACCGCTGCCCCATGAAGTGAGGAACAGTTCCGAGCCGCAGTCCTTCTTTTTTCTACCCGTTTTGTTGCCCGATACCCTCTTTGTTAATCGGCCTCTGTGATAGGCCTTCCAATTTCACTTTATTATTCGATTGTGCAGCTGAGCTTCCTGCTCTTTTTCTGGTTAGGATCATCTCCGTTCTTTTAAATTCGCAAGCAAGCTGGTGTTCCTATTTGATTAAACTTGACAATCGTGCATGTTCAGATGCTTTTTGGTACCTGCAACTCTTATTCCTCAGATTTGCCAGTCCCACCCCACTTCTCATTTGTAGTGTCGAGGAGGCGGGAATTTCCCCCCCCAGGGGACCCTTCCCTACCTAGACATTAGCTCAGCAAGCGCCCAGAGCTCGACAGCTCTCTGCTCCCTCTTCTGACCCGCGGGCATCATTGTACCCCTGTGCGCAAGTCGCCGTTATTCTAAGACCTAATGTACGGCTCTCCAAGTCAGATAGCGGCTTTTGTTTTTTCCACTCCTGCGGCCGGCTATTTTCCACCGGTGTCGGGCGAATTAATGTTCCCGTTCTTTTTTTCTTCCTCCCCTTCCTCCCTTTTGTTTTAAAAAGTGGGCATTCGCTCTGCGTTTTTTGACCCCCCGCACGGTTTCCCGGTCCCGCTTTCGTGGATGCACCTAGCTTTCCTTTTCCTGACTCTGAAAGACAACACTTGTCCCTTTGCGCCCCACCCCTTGTTTCTAGGTTTCACCCGGGAAGTTTGCTTGATCCCTGGCCAGGTGCGGCCCTTTTTGGGATTTGCGTTCTTTGTACCCCTTCTCCCCATAATTAGAGTCCATTTCTGTCCCTGACCGTCTGAGGATTCTTCTCCGAGTTCGTCAGGCACGAATGACTTCCCTCCGTTTTTGGTTCCCTTTTTCTGGGCGAACGGTTTTCGAGCCTCTCCCTCTTTCGTGACGTGCCTTTCCCCGATCGATTCAACGGGAAAGACACCCCATCTTCTCTGAGGACTTTTCGGTTGACCTACGGCTTTCCCCCCTTCCTCCCATCCCCATCGAAGGTCGTCCCAGTTCCTTCTCTATCAAAGGAATTCCTACCATACCCTTTCGAATTTCCTTTTTCTCGATGACGGTCCACTCCCTTCTCCCTTTTTTTTCCTCGGAGACTTGCCCGGATTTTCCACCCATGACCTGAATATTCTTCCCCATCGTCTCGTTCGGTGTTGATTGCACTGTCCTCGGACGTACATAGCATTTGGGTGATTTATTGACCTTTTAGCTCTCTCGTTTTCAGACAATTCGTCCGTCCCTTGGATTGAGCTCTCTTCCTCTTGACCTTCCCCCCCCGGCACATTTTAATGACGCTCCAGGTCAGGCCAGTTGTCCCCCCCCGCGTCCCGCCCGATTAACGTAGGCCACGCAGCTTTTTTTTTTTTAACCGTAGTCTTTTTGTTTTTCTCCTTTTCATTTTTTGTTGCTTTTTTTTTCCCCGTTGAGACCCTATCATTGTTTTTGCGAGTTTAACTCTCAGGCCTCCCAGCCTTCAGGATGAACCTTGGTGTTATCCATCGAATCCCCCTTTGACCGTCAGACTTTTTCGGGTCTTTTTAGGAGCACAGCCCCATCCTCCCCTCGACGCCCCAATCGACAGATTCCTCGTTTAAAACGGTCCATAGCTGAAGAAGCATCAACCCCCACTTAAGTCATCACATTTTCCGTGACGCCAAAGCTGCGATTAAAGATCGAGGCCCTTTCCATTTTTCTTAAACATATTCAGCTCCTTCAATACAGAAGTTTTTACGTGTTGATCAGAAGCTTGGTTTTTCCTCGCGCTCCTTAGGGTGGTAGAAGAAGTTGAAAAAATTCCCCAGCCCATCCGGAGCCGACCTCGAATGCGAAGCGCGTTTCTTTTGTCCCCTCCTGATAAAGTCCTTTTTTTCAGGGGAAAGGACAACAGAGCCTCTTCCACAAAGTCCTTATACGACCAAGTGATCAAGCCTCCTTCCTTCCCTTGCGTCGCCTTTTCCCCTCCCTCCTTCTTAAAAAGTAGTTTTCCCCGTCACTTCTTAGGCGACGGGAAAAAAGCGGCAACTTAATACCTTTTATTATCCGCTGCTCTCCCCTGGATGAACAGGATAGGTGGTGGTGATGCCCTACCAACCTGAATTTCCGCTTTCCTTCTTTTGAACACGAACTGAGGCTTCAGGCCATGTAACTATTTCTGTTGACTTTTGAAAACCACCATGCCCTGTTATTTTTTCGATGACCGTTGGAAGATCCCTGTGAGCCGACCATCTGCACGCCACAAGAACCCACACGATGCTTTGAAACAAACACCACCTTTTTTTTTTGACCCGCCCCCCACCCCACAGTAAGCTCCCGATCCCGCGTAGATACGCCAGTGGGGTTTCTCCTGCGTCCGACCATGATGGATTTCGTTTTCTTTCACCGAGCTTTCCTCCCTCTTTCCTCCTTCCCACCCCCCCTCAATGAGAACTGAGAGAGGGAATTCGCCGGCGTGGCCAGTTGAAGCTGAAACATAATGTGGCCCTTCCCTTTGGTTTTTCCCTAGCGTTTCGCTTCAGTTCCCCCTCCCTTAGCTTGGAAAAAGTAGTGTGTCTCCATCTGACGGACAACATCCGCTCCCCATCGATCTCGGTTTAATAGAGCTGCCCTGACCCCCCTTTTTTTCTTTTCCTCCATTGTTCTTGGCTACAAGACGCCGGGTATACTTATCCTTTGCGGTCTCTTTTTTTTCGTCTGGTTAACCTTTCGCCTCCTTCTGTATTTTTGTTTAAGACATACTTTGTTGTTGAGAGAGCTGCCGTATGCGCAGGGTGAACGCATCAAAGTCAAAGCTGTGCACGACCTTTTGAGACTGCCTTTTTTTTTTTTTCCCCCTCCCCCCCCCCCCCAAAGGTCTTGCCGTTGGTGTTGCCCGGATGGAGGGTGATTCGCTCCGGAGTAGAGTCTAATTTCGTTCAGGCAGTTACTCCCCCCCCCCCCCACCTCGTTTTTCCTGTAACTGTTGGGTTCCCTTTCCCCCCCCCGCCGCCCTAGTCTCTTGACAAATAAGCACTATCCCAACATGAAGTGGGTGGAGTTCCGGTGCTGCGTTTATTTCTCGGCCTTCTCTCCGGAGATTTCTTCTTTTCCTGTTTTTCCTCCATCTGGAATGATGTTGAAAAAGACCTTTCCTCTGATGACGCTCGTTCTCCTGATGCCATCCCGGCTTGTCCTTTCGTTTTCAGAAATTTTTCCAAAACCACTTATGCGTGTTCTCCTATTCTCCCAACCTTTTAGTGGGGTATTTGGTCGTCCCAAGATGGGTTTAGGCTCAGCTTTTCATCTGCACGTTCAGACCGTTTTTTTGACTTCTGATGAAAGTTTTTCCAGACCACTTTATAACCTGGCCTATTTCCAAATGAATGTTGGACTCTTGATCGTGCACTTCTTCAGTTGCTTTTAACATCATTCGGAAGCTGCTTTCATATCCCTCAGGGCTGGTTGGTTTCGTGCCGCTTGCGCTCACGTTCACGGTCACGTGAAACGTTTTCATGTTTTTTGCTTTCCGTGCTTCTGGTGCTCCTTTTTGAACTAGTACTCTGCTATGGATTTCCCCCCCCTTTTCGTACTTCTTTGAAGCCTCTTGTCGGGCCCCCTGCTCAAGCTTTATCTCGAGTGTCCTCCCCCCCCCCACACTTGCTTCGAGTTTCCCCTTCTAAGTCCCATTAGGAGTTTGGAATGGGTTCACCGGCGGCTCCAAGAGGAGTCCTAAGCCCGCTCTGATCCCCCCTGACAGTCCCGGTATCTTAGACCTGGTTATCTTCTTTTTATGCTTTTCTACTTGGAACGTCCTCCCAAGTTCCTGGTTGACGCCCCCCTTCATGATCTGCGGCCTGGTTTGAAAATCCTAGGTTTTTCAAAGGTACTTTCCTAATCTTGTGGTACGTATGAATTCTTGGTGTGTACCTTTCCCCAAATCACTCTGGAAGTTCACAAGGGGCCCATATAGTTTTGGACAGAAAGGTATTCATTTATGATAGTTGGCCTGATCTTCCCAGCAATTGGACCCTTGGGTAATAGGGCAAGAACCCCCCCCCCCATGATTGAGACCACCTTTCTTTTCCCGGTCCCCCCTTCTGAAGTGTTGACCCGTTCTAATGAAGTCATTTTTTATGGGAAGCCTTCTGTTTTTCCATTACATGTCACCATGCCTTCCCCCCATTTAGGATTTCTGATTCCGAGGCGACTTTTTCTAATTTTACCCTAGTTTTTTTTCTTCCGTGCGTAGTAATTGCGAGCCGTCTCTATTTCGGCCTATCGAGAACATTCATTCCCTCACCCATCGTCGTCTCTTCCGCAATTCTTTTTCCCCCCGTTCCACGGCCGTTTCCGAACTTCCTCCGGGGAAACGACTTATTTCGCACCGGATCCTCCTTCTCTTGTTTTTTTAAGATCCTCGGATTAACTTTTACTCCTCGTCACATTTCTTCTACTGCCTGAATCGGAGGCCAAGCGAACTTAGTGTGAAGACCAGCTATTGATTGATGTACCGGTAAATCGTCTCTTTCCCCTTATACTCCGACCCCCTCTTGGTATTTGACCTTTTCAGCTCATTATAAAGTTTACGCACAATTTTATTGCTGTATGTCGACTGTACCGCCCTCTGACCTGCCATCCCAACTTCGTGACAACTTCAATGCCTAGAACGACCTGTGTTACCAACTCTACGTGACCCCAAAGGGAAAACGCAGACCTCAAGCCTCTCTTCTGGGTGAAAATTAGACAAGTCCTTTTTTGCCCCCCCCCGGTCTGGGAAGATTCAAAGTCCTTTCCCGATAATTCATTAGGGTAGGCTCGTCACCCCCTTCGGACAAGCACAACCGTTAACACCTCCGATCCCCCGTTTCCCTTGTTGACCCAAGATCTCTATGCTCAGCACGATCGGGAAAACTAACCTCTACCAGCCCCGACACGTTCCATAGTTTGCCTCAGGAGTTCCCCGCACATCTCATTCTCCCCGCACTAAAAAACGGGTCTCCTTTCTCCAGTAGAGTCCCTCCCATTGATGACACCCGGCCCTCCCTCCCCTTAAGCATTTTGGATCGCTCCTTCGCGTTTAGATGCCGTGCCCTAGGTTTTTTAGACAACCCCAGTGACCCCCCCCATTTACAGTCTTTGACCCCTGTTAATTGCCGAGCCCGAGAAGAAGAGCCTTTTTCGGCATGTCCGCTTTCGTATTCTCCTTCTCCTGAGCACAACCTCCGCTGCCCCCCACCTTGATAAGACCGGACGTCCCTTGTATCACTATCCCCCCCTCTTGTTCAGTAGATTTTCCTTTCCCCTCCCTCGCGAACCATCGACCGTGAACGCTTTCTTCTTAGGCGTCAGTGATAACAATTTGACCTCCTAAAAGACCAGAAATTTCCCTGCTCCTGCAGATCACCCCCCCTCGATCTTCCCTTATCTTGTCAGTTCCCCAAGCCGTGAATTCTGAGAGATCATCACTGACCTTAGTCTCTTGCCATTAGAAGCGGGTTTCTCCCTGCTTTCCCTCCTCCCCCCACTGTTCACTTGAAGTTCCCTTGCTAAAACCATCTTGACCTACAAGACCCACCCTCTTAGTGTCGGGCGACTAGAGTATACTTTTTTTTTTCTTTCCCCCACGTTGAATCCGGTTGATGGATGGGATTGAATCAGGCAGACTAGCGTCGCCTCCGCCTTTTACTTCTTTTGTTAAAAAGTCTCTTTTCCCTTCCCTCTTTAAAATAGATACCCTCTCGGATTGGACTGCCTGGCTTAAAGGCTCCTCTTCCAACTCCCCCTCCAGCCACATCCCTTCTTTGGTTCTACCCCGGTCTAGGTGTACCTATGAGCTTTTCTCTAGTAATGGCAAACAGTGCTTCTGTGAGCCATCTTCCTTTCAAACTCTCCCGTCTGCAGCTCTTTCCTCTTTCCCCCCGTCCCCCCCTTTCCAATCTAAGAACCAAGGAAGTTTCTTGGGCGATGCCCTGCACGTCGCCGTGATATCCTCCGTTAGTCTTCATGGTCGGCCGGTTACCCTTTGCTCCCAGTTCCTTTTATTTTAAACCTTCCCTCGTTTGTTGAGATATATCCGAGGACCCTTTCCCCCCGTGGAACATGCCACCCACCGGAGTGGCACCTCTTGGTCCATCCAGCCCATTCGCTGTCTCCCCCGAACGGTCTTTCCGCTTTTTGGCCTATTAGCTTCTTCCTTTTCTTCCCCCTCGATCGCTGTTTTCGGTTAATTCTTTCTTAAATAAAACAACCCCACCCCCCTCCTTTTTGTTTTTCTTTCTTTCCCCTCGCCCCGCGGATATTAACCCCTTAATCCGTAAGGCCCAACCTTCAGTTTTGTTTGCTGTCTTCGCCGTTGCACAGGATACTACCCCCGCTACGGTTCTATTTAGGAAGAGTTTTTCCCTTATTCCCCCCAGTGCTGTTGCGATAGTTGACCCTTCTTCCTATGTTACGGCAGGCTACGTTAGGACTTTTTTTCTCCTCCCCCCCCTCCTTGAGGTTCGTCCCAGTAGTAAGTGGTAAACCCGGATTTTTTTCTGCTTCGTTCGCATCAACCCTCGTGTGGGGTCTTTTCGTTCAAGCTTTTTTAGGCGGATTTCCCCGTTATAGGACTCCAGGACCTTGGTGTAAGTTCCCCATTATGTCCCCCGGAAGGTATCCCGCTTGTGATCAATTTTCCTATTTTCAAAGTTCCTTTTCCATCTATCCTTAGTATTTCGAAAAACCAGCTTTTTCAAGCATAGTGTTTTTTGATTTCCCTTGCTCCCTTTTAAATTTTTATGTTTTGAGAGTCTTATTTTTCCCACCCCCCAAGTAATCTTTCCGCCTGGAGGGGATTAGTTGCTTGGTTTAATTCTCACTCACTAACCTTCACTAATTTCCCCCTCCAGTAGGCTTGTGGAGTATGTGCGTCAGGGAACCTGTCAATCGTTTATTTCGAGAGAGGACCGCATACATTTTCTTATTGAGTTTTTTCATGAGAGTTTTGGCCCTGGTAAACTGCGTCTCAGACTTTGAAGAGGGCCCCGCTGCTCAAAGCACACTGTGGCGATCATCCTTTTTCTTCCCTTTGTTCATCCTTTCAATGGCCTGTCCTCGCTAGTTTCCCCATCACTCTTTCGCAAATGTCCGTTTCGTCTACGGCGGACTTCTATGTCCCGGTTTTTGAGATCAGGATGGTGACTTTCTCTTTTTTTTGTCTTCCCTTGAAGGCGTACCCTTTTTTTTCGACGAGCTCGCTTTGTTCTTACCTCCTGTTTTCTCATGCTTTCGCTGCAGCCTATTTCGTAATTGGTCCCTCGTGCAAGTCCCCCTTTTTTCAGTGTCGCACACCCGTTCACCTTCCCCCAGTTCATAGGCCGTGATACTGATTCACGTATTTGACGCATGGTCACTTTTTTGCCGCGAATGATGCCCGGCCTTCTGAGTGATTCCGCCGGCCGATGAAAGTCCCTGATCCTTAGTTACCCGGTAGAGGTCTGCCTACAGGTCGATGCCTGATCCCCTAGTTCGGATCCTCGAGCCTCTAGGTCTTTCACCCTACCATGAGATGGTTGATTCATTCTGTAAGCCTCCTGCGGCAAGGTGCCGCCAGCCCCAGAGAGACTTTTTTTGGTCCCAACAAATTCGCTCCACAGGGATCTCTTTCTTTTAATCCCTTAGGGTGAGTAAGTTTATACCAGTAAATTGGTACCTCTCCCGGTCTGCAGGGTGATTTCACCAGGACCTTGCCTTCTTTCCGAAAGATCATGGTGAGTGTATTCCCGTTTGTGCAAGATCGCCCACCCTTGGATGGTGAACTCTATAAAGGGTGATACCTTGAACCTGTTCTTCTCCCGGCCGCGAGTCGGTCCCTGACATCTCCACGTCCCAGGCAAGAGTTTTTTTAAGGTCCTGCATTTCACAGTACGGACCAGACTTCAAGTCAGGGCCAGGCCTGTCTACCTGAAGTGCATAGGTTCTGACCGTATTCAACAGGCGGTGTATTAAGTTTTATTGGCCTTCCCATAGCCGCTGGTTCTTTTGAGAACGAGTAAGAAGACCCCGCCGCTCAACCAGGAGCAACGACGCGCCGCGTCGTCACCGTTGGATTTCCTGCCTTTAAATGCCGCCACAGCACCCAGCGACTTCCTCTTCCCCAAGAACGCCTTCGTCCTCCCCGGTTGAATTTCGGCGGCGTACTTTTTTTCCCACCATGTCTCCCTGGTTACAGAAAGAACGAAAGTGGGTTTCCTTCTCCGAGCTGAGATTTTTTACCCCTGTCCCTCTACCCAGGTATACTTTTCATTCCCCCAGCCCGCCAGTTTGGTTATGCGCGTCGTCTGGCGTAGAGCCGGGACGTGAGCGCCTTTTTCACCCCACCCCCAGCCAAGACCCGAGACTGCGCCGCCGCCTACCTAAATTCTTTTTCGCAATCTGCTCCGTTCCCTCAGGTTAAACCTAAAAATACAACCCATCCGATTACGCCATGTCGCAAGGTGAACCCTAGCCCCTTACGTTAGCCTTTTAACCTCCTACCTCCTCAACTAGTCGATTTCCTGTAGGGCGACGACAACAGCGGGGCACCCGAACCATTCCCCCCCCCAACTTATCCCTGACACACTCTCCCTCTACAGTATGGGATCGACCTGCAAAGGACTTTGGAAGTTCAAACAGCTCTCCTCTGTCGAACCTGAACTTATAGATTTTACCCATTTTCTCTTCTCCCTGCTCCAGCGGAGGTGAAGATTGCCGATGAAATCTCTCAAGGAATGTCAGCCGACCCCCCCAATTTTGACCCCCTCCCACCCCCACGATTTTTGTATTCTACGATCCCCCGCCACCCTCCGTTTGTGGGATTAAGATGAATATATCAGTAGAGGGACAGGTTCGTTCGATCAACAGGCCGACTAGCTCCCCTCCGCCTTTCACTGTGTCCCGATACCAGCCAGCTTCATCCCCCCCCCTTCGCCTCAGTTTCCTTCGGCGTTTTTCAGTGAGCCGGGCCAGGCGACCAGCCCTTTAAAGCACCACTTCCCCCTTTTTTTTTCGCCGGTCCTCGAAGTTTTTTTTTTTCCCCCGTTCCTCCCCTCCCCCCCTCTTTTTCCCCGTTGGAGCTTTTAATAGGAAACATTGAGCAGCGATCTCGTACACTCAGCGGCGATGCCCTCTCTCTCATGCCGCCCCCCCCCTCTTTTCGTGGCGAAAGTCTCCGGCTGTCGTTCCCGGCCAGTGCCGGTTGCACTATCCTTGAGGATGGCGGGGCATGGTAGGGCCCCCCTGGGCTCCTTGCTTCTTTCCTTTTACTCTTTTCTCCTACTCTTGTTCGCGATTTATTTTTCTCGAACATTCTCCCCTCCCCTCCCAGGTCTTTCAACGGCACATTTTCCCAGTTCAGAAAAGCGCGCTTGTTCCAGAACAGGCCGGTGGGGGCTTCTTCGGTTTTGCTGTCCTTCCCCTTCGTTTGATTTTCCACCCCGATCCGTCAGTTTTTTACGTCATCTTCCATCCCCACTCCCTTGCCGTACCTTCCCGCCGAAACAGTGGTATGGGAAAATACCGTAAGGAAAAACCTTTTTCAGTGGTTTCCTTGGACTTTGTGGGCTTAGACGGTCCTTTTTATAATCCCATCGATCCTCTCTTTTTTCCCCTAAGTCTTTTTTTCTCTCCCTATGGATCGAGCTAGGTTAAGCCTTTTCAGATGAACTGCGAGCTAGTCGCAGCCTTAGCACCCAGCCCTCCGTCCCCCTATACGCGGGATTAAAGCGATTGGGCTCTCAACACCTTTCTTAGTTTTCTTTTTCGTTCAGGAGATAAAATATCGTGTGGGTATGTGGAGTTAAGGGGGTTCTTCCCTAATGGAAGGCACTTTTGAAAGACCTTTCAAGTTTTTTTTCCCCCCTGAGAGCAAGCCCTTTCCGATACCTTTTAATTGAGGAAACGTCAGGTGTCCCAGAGTCGCTGGTTTTCTAACTTCCAGTTTTGAAGTCCCGCTTCCCCCCCCCGATTTTTTTTACTCGTCCCTGTCTCCCAGGCTTCTCAATAAGGTGTTGTATTCGTGCGGTTGGATCAACGTGGCCTACTGTTCCTTTTTCCCTTCTCGGGGCTTTTGCTTTTTCTTTCACGTTCCCCGAGTCTGGGTCGTAAAATTGAGATGCGGCGGCTTTTTTGGCCTCTTAATTTTTCTTTTCTCGGTCCCGGTCCGTTTCTTTATG
>Ga0179593_1366264_pt1 | contig 16462 bp, 24 predicted proteins | sample CZODoug2_1_08_16_FD_185931 | JGI IMG/M metagenome (GOLD analysis project Ga0179593, IMG submission 185931) | Vadose zone soil fungal communities from Angelo Coast Range Reserve, California, USA - CZODoug2_1_08_16fungal (PacBio error correction) | ecosystem: Environmental > Terrestrial > Soil >... | reverse complement strand
CCGTTACCTTTCACCCTCCTCCTTTCACCCCCATTGTCGAATCTTTTCTCTTTGGTTGTCGTTGCTTTTTTAGCTACCCAAGCAAGTAGGATTATGGTTTGTCAACCGTGTTCTGGCTATGTCCCCCCGTCTCTCGTCTTTGAGTTCCTTGAAGACTTTTTTCCTCGAATCTTCCCTTGTGACTAGATTCTTGTTTGAAGCATTTTAATTTTTGGCTTTTTGAGCTTCTTTCTTTTTCGGTTTTATCAAGCCTGCGGGCGTCGTTCCGATTGACTTTTCTCTTTTTTTTCCTTTCTTCACTAGAGTCCCCTTCTATTGGATTTGTCGCGCTTCAATAGGATGAGTGCATCAAGATTTTGGTCTTTGCATGCAATTTTTTTTCAAGGATGTTGGTCCGTTCTTTTTGGGGCTGATTCTTTTTTCTCCCTCTCTTGAGGCATTTCGGTTTTTCTTGCTTCCAAGGCTGAGTCAATTTTCCTTATGAAGTTTGGCTCTCTCTTTCCCATTGGCCAACCTTCTTATTCCCCAATACAGAGACATGGCGGATTGTTTTCTGTCTGCCTCCCCTTCCGTCATGTTCAGTTCCTTTACGGGAACATCGAGCTTCAACAGACGATGGCAATTGGCCCCTGAGACCGGGGTACTTTCCCTCTCTGCACACTTCCTTCCCCAACCAACAGCCCCCTTGCTTCTCTCCCCCTGACCCCTCAAGGCCCTGCCTGCTTGCCAAATCGGAATTTGCTTGGCTCGGTCGAACCCCTTTTTGGCAAAAAGGTTCGTTTTTTCCTTCCTTGCTTTGACATCCTGAGTCTGAAAAGGAGATCGTTAGACGATTTTCCGCCTTCATCTCGCTAGTCCGTGATACCAGCTTTTTTACCACGAAGCCCCCAAGGCTGTTTTTCCTTCCTCGAGATGGTCGAATTTTTCACTCCAATTATGTCTTCCTCTAACCTTTCTTCTCCGCGTTTTCCATTCCGGTTTGTTTGGCGCTGACCTCCAGGTTTGGTTCTCGAAGAGGACTTCCGCACATCTTTTCCCTTCTCTTTTCCCTATTATTAAAACTTTTTGCTCCGGAAAACCTGGGATTGCTTCAATGCCCTGTTCCGTCTTCTTTGTTTTAGAACGATTTTGATGGGTCATTAATAGCCCCACCACATCTCTTCGTAGGCGCCCCCCCTTTCTGCCGTATGATAACTTTACTTCCTTTTTTTGAGCTGCTCTCCTTTTCTTCCAGTACGTCAATTTTTTTTTTTTTTTAATACTGGATCGATGCGTTTCCGCATCTCGGTAGTGTGTGATCTGGTCCTTTAGAGGTATCGGGAATAGCTCTTTTTTCTTCGACGTACTTCTCGCGCTGTTGGTCCTTCAAGGATCCGCCTTTGTACCCAGACCTCTCTTGGGTCTTTTTCCCCGACCGCCGGATTCTTTTTGCTTTTTGTTAGATAGAATTTTGCGCCTTATGTTTCCATTCTATCGAATCATGTTTTTTCTCCCCCCCTTCCTTCCGGAGAGACCCTATCTCCCTGACGTAAACATGCATTATTTTATTTTGTCAGCCACCCAATTGCTGCATTGCCTTTTTTTTTTCGGTGTGAACTTCGCTCCCCCTCTTTTGGGAAAATTTTTTTTTCGCCAGGGCATTGATTTGGGACTTTCTTTCCTAGGTCTCGACTGTACTGTTTTTTTCACAGATCGACTCTATACGCCCTCCTTGTTCATCACCTTCCTGAGTTGTATATCAAACGTAGGGCCCTCCTTCCTTTGAACCATGGCCTTTCCCACATAACTGTCCTAGAAAGAATTTAGCCGTTAAGGTGTCATTGACCAAGGTCATTTTTTCCCCCCTCTCGAGTTTTGATTCTTTTTTTGGCATCCAGCAGACGGTTTGACTTCTTTTTTCCCCTCCTGTCATTTTGGCAATTTTTTTTATGCTCCATCTGTCGCCTGTGATTCGATCTCTTTATTTGAACTTCCGTTGTGTTTTTTTTCGAGAGATACTCTCCCCCCCTTCTTCCTTCGGAAGTTTGAACTGCATCGACCCAGGTGTTTGCCCTTCCCGTCGGCGGGAAATAAGATGTATTTTTTTTTCAGAGTCTGCCTTCCTTCCCCCAGAACGCCTCTTTTCCTCCTGATCGTCTGGAGGAATATCTCTTCTCCCCTTTCCGTCTTGCTCTTTAACTTATTTCTATTTATCTTTTCCCTTCTTTCTTCCTTGTGGCAACGAGATTCTCTCAATTCTCCCATCTGAAAGCTCCTCTCCAAAACTCTAAGCCTTTCTATTTATTATGTTTTCCTTCGATTCCCGTCCTTATTTTCGATCCTGGATACCCCCCCCGACGACATTGTTTATCATATCCTCGGTTCCTGTCTCCTCAATTCAAGCTCGAATTCGTGAAATTGAACCCTTCCCCCCCCTATTGCCTGCTTCGACTTCCCCCTTCCCTTTGGTTCCCTTTTCCCGACCCCCAACCGAAAGAGTTCCGGTGCTTTTGTGCTGACCCCGTAATCTCCGGCTGTTTTCCCCTTCCCTACGCTTCTCCCACTTTTTTTCTCCCCATGGCCCACATGTTTCTTCATCATGACCCAATTGGTCCTACCAAGAGAGCGACACTGACCTCCCCCCCCCAGACTAGTGTTCTTTTGTACTCGAATCCACAACCCCCCTCGATTTTTTCTGTCCACCCCTTTCCTTTTGATCCTTTCGCTGGAACATGCGCCTTTCTTTCCCCTTCCTAGAAAGTCTCGATTCCGTACCGCCCTCCTCCTCTCTTCCCTTGTTTCGAATAAGATCGCTCCCCTTTAACCCTTCCTTCGGCCCTGATGAACCCCAATTCGGACAATCCTGCTTACACCCAAATCGTCACGTCCTGAAGGTTTTTACCTTCCGACGACTACGTCCGTGTTTCCCCTTCTATCACCATTTACTTTCTCCTCCCTTGCACAAATCCAGCAGACGCAGTCAGCTGGCCTCTTCTTTTCCTCTAAGGATTAATTGTCTTTGATGGCACTATTCGAACACCGGTCCGCTTTTCCCCGTCCTTCTTTCTTCTCAGAACCCTTTCTTGTACCGTTCCCAATTACTCCGGGTTTCTGCGAATTCCTTGCTTCCCTGCCCCATAGACTTTTTCTCTTCTTTAGTGAGGTTTTTTGGTTTTCGACTCTTCACGACCCTCCCCCCCCAATGCCCCCGCAGGTTTGGCTGGTTAATTAAAACGTTGGTCCTCCTGGGAATCTTTTCTTCCTCCCAATTCGTGAACACCTGGCGACGATCGTTGTTCCTCCTTCTGATTTCCACACGCTCTTTCGTCCCAACCGAACCTTTCCCAAGACCGACTGAATTTCACTAACCCGCGCCAATGGCCTTCTTCCCTTTGCCCCTCTGCACCTTCCGTTTTTCCTTTCTCTTATGACTTCCCTGGAATTGTTTATGCTTTCCTTTCATTTCCCTCCTTATGCACTTATGCCAAGTCCCCTGCGTCATGAGTCCATTTTCCGCGTACTCTTCCTTTAAATTGAGGTTTACATCCGTGACCCACATACGCAATGTTCTCTTTTTTTTACTCCCCAAGTCACTTTTCCACCGTCCTCTGCGTTCGCCCTAGCGCCCAGGTTTTTTTTTCAATTTTTGAAAAGTAAGCCTTTCCAACAGTAAAATGGAATTCCCGATATTGATACGCCCCCTCATCCGATCCTCAAACACTTTCCGTGTCCTCTCTTCGCCCCCTGATTCAGACTCTCCCCCCCTTCTCTCGATTCCCGCTTTCCATTTTACTCCGACCACTTCTGACTTTCCCTCCTAGGACTTCCCCCTCCTCCCAGACCCCCCCCCCCTTGACGATTTCCTACTCTTTAAGCTTGTCCCGTTGCACCTTCCACACTTCCATTAATGCTTACAAGCCACACGTTAAGAATTCTATTCGAACCCCTTTTTCACTGGAACCCTCCCTTGTCCCGCTGGTCATCTGCCTACGACTTAATCCCCTCCTTTCTATATCAAGACCTACTACACCTACACAACAAATCCCTTAGTTTCCCTCAACACTGCCTCTTGATGCTTGACTGCACTTTGAATCTGCTCTTTTCCTCCCAGTGTGTTGTCTCTCTCTCTTTCCTTCCCTCACCCACTTTCCCCCATTGTTTCGACAATAGTTTTCGGTTGTAGGGTCTTGAGATAACGACCTCGTGCATGGCGATTTCCCCCTTTTCTTTCTTGAACGATGTTACCACGTCTGCGTTCTTGAGTTCTGAGATTTTTGTTTTGAATCTTTCCGTTTACTTGGGTAATAGCTCTTGTAAGCTTTGGTTGCTTTCTTTTTGGATTGTTGTTCTTTTCTGTTAAGTTTTCTTTTTCTTTTTTGACCTGACTTTCCGTTTTTAGCTTTCTTCCGTCTTCTGACCCCTCCTCTTTCTGCTTTCGTCCCTTAGACCTTCCTCCTGGCTTGACGAATATTTGTTCGTGCATGGTCTCGCAAGGTGTCCATGTATTCACTTTCCCCAATTGTTTGGTGCTTTTTTTTGATCTTTGACTCAGCACTTTCTGGAGTGCATCTGTGGGCCTTGACGAACTTTCATCGACGTTTTCTTCTTCTTCCCTGTCTGGGCCACCAGTCTGGTTTTCGTTTCACCCCTCAACTACGGACCTGGCTTTGACCCGTGATTTTTTTTTATGCCTCTTTGAAGGAATGCGCCTCATGACGGCACGCTGTCCCCCTCCTTTTCCCTTCATGCGCCCTTTTTCCTTGTCCGAGACGGGGTTGGAGGCTATGTTAAAACCGTTGCCACATCCCTCTACTTCTATAGTTTTCTTGAAATCATGGCCCTCTTTTTTTCCCAAACTCGTGGCCGTCCGGGCATTTTCTCGTGGTCCTCCCCCCGTCCTTCTGGCTGGCAAAGTTTCGTGCCGCTGGCTGTCCGCGACCCCCGGTTCGCCCTTTTTTTTTTTTCAACAATTCTCTCCTCGCAGATGTGGTGCCGGGGCTCTATGTATTCCTGGTAGTACGTACCATCCCCTTTTTCCCCCCTCGCCCAAATTTTTTGTCAGGAATCGATCTGTTCGAATCCTTCCCTCACACTCAAGCACTCAACATCTTTTCTTTAATAAGTGAGCTTTTTTAGTCCTGGCTTTCCCTTTTTTCTCCCGTTTTCCCTCCCGGTGGAGTCGAAGTGGGAGGTTTCATTCGACCCCCTCCCCTCCACTTTCTCCATCACATTGCGGTGTTTCAAGGATCAACTTCTTTTTTTCCCCTCGTCTCTCTGAGGACTTATTCGTCTAGCCTGATGGAGTCTTGTGTCCCCCTTTCCTCCTGTCAACAACGTCTTCTCTTGTCGTATTCCGACTTAGAGAAGACTGCCTGAACCCGTGTTTTTCGAGGTTTTGTCTCCTCTTTCCCTCCTTGGTCTGTTTCCGAAGATTTAATACGGATCGTGCTTTTCTCCCATAGCATAGGCCCGAGGTTTTTGATGACTGTAGACTACCGTCAAAAGATCTTGTTTCTTTTCGTATGCGCGTGCATTCTTCTCCTTGTGCCTGTGACAGTGAATCCTTGACTTAGTTACCCCAGTTTTCCGCGCTTTTTTATTTAGCTCTTTTCGGTTCCAGCATGTTGTGGGTGTTCCGATGCCTACCCTTTTTTCCAATTTTTCTTTCTTTTTTGCCGTAGCCGCTATCCGTGTACCACCCCTCCTGTTCCTTTATGTTCAGCCAACAAGGAGCCTGAGGGTCCAGCTGTTATGTTTTTTCTTTTTCGCCGACCCCCCCCCCTCTTGTTTGCAACTTTCGCCTTTTTTTTGAGGAATAGGTTTTATGGTTTCCTTCCCTCACGTCAGTCAGACTGCCTTTGGTTCCCGACATAGCGGACGGAGCAGCCGTCCATTCCCCCATGTACGGCTTTTTTTTCTCTCCCCACAACGTAATCGAACTTCCGTGTTTGACCCCCCCCCTCCCCCTTCCCCCGACGCTCACTATTTAACCAACTTTGGTGAGGTTAATCTAAAGGTCATCACGTTTTTTGCATTCAGGCGACTGCTTTTTTTTTTGAGGCAGCCTCTGGATCTGGGAGACCATTTCACCCCCCCTCTTTCCCCTTGCTTTCTTTGTTTACGAGCTTTCGTAGCGGACCTCTCTTTCCTTATCCTTTGTTGTTGTTTTTCGAGATTCCGATCAGGCAGAGTGGTCCCTCTCTACCCCCCCGGCCCTGGTCCAGTGTCCTTTTGTTTGTGAGTAGTACAAGAGTTTCCGATCCCCTCTTCTTTTCCATTCCAGCCCTTCCTTTCTCCCCCTTTTTTCGCGGCCCGTGGGTGACTGCGTGTATCTTGAATTCTCCCCCTTTCCCTTGACCACATTCTTCGACTTATCTTTCTTGAAGCTTCTGAGTGTCTTTTGATTAGATCCTTCAACGTTTGTCTCGACACCCTCCGCATACTGGTCGACATTCTGGACACGATAGGGTTTCTCTTCCTTTGAAAGACACACCACTTTTGCTTTTACGGCCCAGGAACCCTTCCCCCCTATTTGTCTTAGAACGTGGCCAACGCGTGTGGTTCCTTTACTTTGACAACTCTTCCTCTCGGCCCGCGATTGCTCCTTTTTCGAAACCTCCCGACGAGGCTTGTGTTACCCGTTAAGAGCGATCTTAGCTTGCCTTGCCACCCCCCCCCCCCCCTTCGGATCCCTTCCAAGCAACTTTTTTATACCCTCCTCTCCTAACTCTTTCAGAAGGGGTTTCTTGTCCCAGAGTTCACAATGGCCCAGATTTCTTACCCCCCGTGAGCTTTTTCCTTCTTGCGCTTTTTTTTCCCCCCCCTCGGAAGCTTCTGTCCCCCCGCCTTTTACCGACCCAATCCCTTCCAACCCCCTACCTTTCGTATGCAGTGGAACAGATCGCTCCTCTACCCACCTTGTGCGCGGCAAGGAACAGTCTTTGTCCTCCGGCTACAACCCACACCTAGTCAATTGTAAATCTCTTTCCTCGGACACCGGAGACTTCTCCCTACGTAACCGTTTTTTTTTTGCCCTTCGATGATACCCTTATTTTCTTTTTAACCCGGGAAAACCAGTTTCTTTTTTGCACCTTTCCTCTCCTTTCCCTTTTTTGATACATTCATGGATGACTCCTACGCCCCCCCGATGAAGACGTCGTAATATTCTGAAGAACACCCACCCTTTCTTTCCTGCGCCCAAAGACCCTCGGGACCTGCTATGCTTGTTGAGTAACCCTCTCATTTTATTGTCTTCTTTGAGGTCCCGGATTCGAAGCTCTCTGATCCAGAAGCCTCTTTTCTTCTTTCAACGCGTCCCAACGTACTGGAGCTTTAACTTTCCGGACCGACCAAAACTATCTTTTCCCGAAGTCCTCTTTTTTATCCTCGTTCTATGCAATTGTTTTGAATTAAAACGTCACCCTCTTTTTTTTTCCTCCCGATGTAATTTTACTGCAATCCCCCCCCACTTTTAAGACTCCGTATTGGACTTCTTCGCCTTTTTCATAGTAAGTGGAGCTTTCGGTTGCACTTCCATAGCCACATCCCCTTTCCCACTTCCTAGTTTGCTTTTTTTATCGTATTTTCGCGTGGCGTTGAATCGTCCCCTTCCCCCTTGCGGTTACCTTTTTTTTTTTTCCCCCTTGCACTTCGCAGTTATATTTATGTTTGTTTGTACTAATTACAAGCCACTTGCCCCCCTCCTTCTTCGTGCTCTGACAAACGGTCTCTGACCCAGTTTTTTTCGCGGCCCAGGTGCCTTCGCCATCTGTTTTCTTTTTAAGTTGACTCCATCACACAGTTAGAACTAACATTCCCCCTTGGGACTTTCTTGCTCCTTCTGCAGACCTTGCCCAACCCCCCCCCTCCCTTTTTGCCCTCTCAGTCGTCCAGGCCGGGTGCCCAATACTAGGAGGGGCCCTATTCACAACTGATTTTTACCAACTTTAAGAAATTTTTTCCCTCCGCCCCCCGTCAGTTTCTCACCTTTGTGCATCCATCTTCCCAATTCCCCACCTTTACTGCTTTCAAAGAGCCCGACTTCCGCTCGCACCCAGCCTGGAACGGGAACTCCCGAAATCTCTTTTTCCCCCTAGCTCAAGTCCTTTCCCCCCTGCTCCAATTGACTTTCTCCCGCCCTCCCAACCAACTTCCCCCCTTTTTCACCAATTTTTTTCTTTCTCGGCCTGCCTGAAATTTATTTTAGTGTCCTAAGCAGATTTTGTTTTGCTCTCTTTTATCCTTTCATCCCGCTTTTCCTTTCAGGAATTTTTTTGTTGGTCGTGTTCGTATGGTGCTTGAGATCCACGTTAATCTTTTGAGTTCTGGGTGATTGCAACCTTTCTGAGATGCCCCCCTTCCTTTTCGGCGTTTTTCTTTTTCTTAAGACTTTTTTTTTGTCTTTTCACCACCCTTCCTTCCCTCCCGTGTTGTAATATCTCTTGTCAGCAGTCATTGCTTTGTAGCTATCTTTTTTTTTCGGTTCTTTAAGCTGCGTGTGGCGTCGTTCCTCTTTTTTCTTTGGGGCTCGTCTTAGGTGCTCCCTTCTCCCTACTATTTTCCGTCGGGCCGTCTTTTTTAGCCTACATTGCGTATTGTCAATGCCCCCAATTATTTTTTTTCTGCAGCGTGCGGAAGCACTTTGTGCGAGGCTCCTTTTCAACCTTGGATTTTTTTGGGAGCTTTTTTTTTTTGTTTATTTTGTCCATGCTCTTGGATGCTCGGTTACTCACATTCTGAGAACTCACTCGGCCGTGTTTCAGATATCCTCTACGTTGGAAAAGTGCACGTCCATTTCCCTATTACCTTGCGGAGTCACCGGATGTTAAGACCCCTTTCCCTTAATGAGAGGACGTCCGCTGAAAATGATCATCCCCTGACTCCTATTTTGCCTGGTCGAGACCTGGTGTCATGGACGATATTTTTCCCTTAATTGCACATTCCCTTTCCCCCTTCTAGCCCCGGCTGACTACCGGAATTTCTTGCAATCTTCCGTGGAATGGTGGCGGTCGTAAACCTTCTTCTTCTAGGCCCACTTTTCTTTTTCCCTTCTTGGTCCCGCACCCCCTTTTCGAGAACAAGGCAGCTTCCTTCAAGATAGCTGTTCGCCTTTCGGTTTACTTTTTTCCCCTTTTCCGCTCTTTCCCTTACGACACCCACTGCGCTTTGTCTTCATTCTTTTGTCTCCGTTTCATTTCCTCCCTTTCCCCAAATTCTATTTTCCTTCAAGGATTCTGCTCCCAGTCACTGGCGTGTTTTTGGTCTTCCCCCGGTGGTTTTTAATTTGGATTCTAACCTCTTCCTGTTCGCTGACAGACACCACCTTCAGTCTTATAAGGAGACAACCATTCCGCAGGCGTCTTCCCCTTTCCTTGGATATCCACTCGGCTTTTTTTTTTCACCTCTGCCCCGTCCCCCCTGACTTTTCCTTTGCCCTCTTAACTGAAGAATTGCACTGACTGTTGGCTTCTCCTTTCCCAGACTTTTTCCGTTCGAGTCCGACCCTTGTTTGTCCCTAGTTTCTGCAGTTTTAGTCAGGCGTCATCTCCCCTGCTGGGCCGTTGTGGAGTTTGATTTAGGTTACTCCCCGTCCCCTAGCGTTCCCCGAAGTAATACGCGGCGCGCTTTGTTTTGTCAGTTCTGAACGGACCCAGCTCCTTTTAGACCTCCTTTGACTTGTTTTTAACCTCCCTCCTCTTTCCGTCTCGGCTCTTCTGCTTTTATTTCAGCACTTGGATTTTTCCCTTCTATTTATGCATATGTGGTTTTGCCATGCTCGAGCCGCATGCCGCTCTGTCTGTAAAACAAGCCTCGCCGTGGATGGCAGCCAACAGGATTCCTAGGGCCGAGCCTTTCTCCTTTGGGGTTGTTCCCCTCTTTGCCGTTTTTTACCACCTCTTTTGGCCACGGGTAGGCAGGGTTACTTATAGGGTTTCTGTCCTTTTTTTCTGTTAGCCCTTTCCTTTGAGGGCCCTCGATTTTTTTTGATAAACCTTTTTATAAACCATGTTCGGCTTGGGTATCTGCAAAACGAGGTGAATTACTTTCCCCTTTTGCCCCCTGCCGACCAAAAGACAGATCAATGCGATCCCCTTTTGACCATTGGTTATCCTGGAATTTCCCTCTCCAGCGTCACGTAATCCTTCCTTCTTTCGTTTGCTTCTCGAGGTTTTGGACACTGTCCTCCTGGATCTTTTTTGAGGATCCTTGAAACCGCCGTGCATCCTTAGACAAGTTCTCCCTCGCTTGACTTGTAGTGCTTTTTCTACGCCTATATTTTTCCCTCCTCCTCCTTGTTTTTTGTTTTCTCTGATCTCCCTTTGCAGGTTAATTGGACAGCCCCCTATCGTAACAAACCTCCTTTTTCCAGCTCGCTTTGTTTGAAAGCCCCATGAGGTGCCCCTGCAATGTTTCCCTTCAAGCCTTTCCCTGCCTTCTCCTGTCTGACCACTTTTAATTACCGGCTTTATCTTCTGATTCAATCAAGGACCCACAATTTCTATATTTTTTGGTTCTCCTTCTTTTTTCTCGTGATTGAGTATTCTTCTAAGTGTGATCTTACACCACTCCCCCTTTCCACGTTATTGCTCCTTTCTTCCCTTGTTTGCCCTCTTTCAATTTATTCGGGAGTCTTCTGCAGGAACCTCCCCCCTATTACTTGAACTCGCTCCCCCCCTCCGTTGCCCCACGAGTTTTTGGACTTCCACCCAAAATCTGCAAGCCCTTGATGAAATCTTCTAGTTGCTGCCCACCTCCCGAGTGTTTTTACCGCCCTATCTTCGGATTTCCCGTAGTCCTTTTTCCCCCACAGGCTCCCTCCATTACCCTGCCACCTTCTGTACCTGAGTCTTTCCCCTTCCCCCCTTCCAATAACTTGGCTTTTTTTCCATGAAGTACCAGTCATGTCCCCAAATGAGCTTGATAAGCGGGAGTCGAACAACGAGACGCGGATTACGTCTGAGATCATGCTCCCGCCTAAGATTAACTCACTCCAAACGATCCCAGACTATGACTTCTCCCTCCTACTTTTTGCATCCTACTCCAACCACAACCCCTTCTACGTGGTAGACCCCCTGGCATCCAAGGATGTCCCCACCCCCAAAAGTCATTTATTCCTTCTTTTTGCATTTACCATTCCCCTTCTCCATGCCGGTTCACGTTTTTTTTGAAAGTATCACCCTACCCATAATCAGACTCATTTTCGCATTTTTTTTTTCCCCATACCAGTTCATTCTCTCCGCCTTGCCTTTGGTTTTTCTCCGATCACGAATGACCTGTGTTGCAAATAGTCATACTGAAGGCTTTAGCACCCCTCTTAGAAGAACCCCCCGCAGGCGTACCATTTTAGACGTGCACATCTGCTAGACTCTTTCGAGTACTTCGAGTCCCTCCAGATAACTTCGTGATTCTGGCAGTCCGTCTTCATTCGACAACCCCCTATGCCTAACTCCATAACCAGTGGTCCTTAGTATCTTTTAGGTCCTTTGTAACCCACGTCTTGTTACCCTGCCTGGAGTTATTGATCCCGCAACGTGAGAACATTACTTTTCCCTGAATTCCTTCATGACGCCTTCAGTCCCACGCCCTTTGTTCCGTTCCGCTTGAATTTTATTCCCAGATAGACCAATTGCGACTTCCCTCCGTTTTTTCCCCCGTTTACCGCTGCCTTCTTCTTTCCATGGATGATATCCATTTGTCTTATGTTGCCCTTCCCTCATATCGCCCCCGACCCCTTTAGGAAACTTCCATCGTCGTCTGCATTAATTTCTCTTTAAGAGGTGCTATTTTCTTCATGACATCGCCCCTTTTGAGGCCTTTGCACAATCCCGTTGAAAAGACACATCTCCCCTTTTGACGACTTTTCCCCCCCCTCCCTTGTCTTTCTGAGTTGCTTATTTTCGTCGAAAAGTGCTTTGCAGAAGTTCGCGCCAATTTTTCCTCTTGCCAAATAAAGATCTTACGCAATCCTTTTTCCTGCTCCAATCCCGTTTTTCGCCTCTGGCGACCGTTCTTGAACCCCGAAAATTTTTTTTTTATATCCCAGATGCCTTCCTCTCCCAGTTTACCCCTCGTCTTGGGCGCGGGATCACCTGACGACCAGCTACCCCTTTCCTCAGCGGTCGATTCCTTCCTCTGCTACCAAAAAAAACCCCCCCCGCCCCTCCCAACCAAGCAAACTTTCCCCCGAGCTTTTCTATTCCTTCTTCGACCCCCCCAAAAGTCTTCCCTGGAAATCAAGATTTAATCTCGCCCTATCCCCTTTTTCCCCAAGCCCCCCCCTTCCTCCGCAGTTTTCTTCTGCCTCCACCGACTACCAACGCCCCCCCCCCTTTTTCGAAAAAATTGTCATGATTGAGGCTTGTAATGCTGCATCGAGATATTTTCCCTCCTCTTGTGTTTTATTTTCTTTCTTCTCAGTAATTACCGCTCCCCGTTTCCCCCTTCAACTCGGAGGTGGGGTCGTGTAGTCTTGCTTGATGATACACAGAACGGTGGTTTTTTTTTTTTTGGTTGCCACCCCTTTTTCGTCTTAGTTCCCGGACTTTTTCGTTAGAGTCCTTTAGACTTTTTTTCTGTCATTCGTAGGACCTTGTTCCCGATATTTCCATCCGAATTTTTGGCTTTGTGAAGATGGATTCTGAGCCCAGCTGCTGTGTCTTTTTTTTACGCTTTTCTTCCATTTTTATCTTGATATTAAGTTCTTTTTTACCCGCATATTCTGGATCCTTCGTGAGAGACCTTCCCGGCGCTGCAGAAAAGATGTTTTCCTTCCTTTTTCCGTTTTCCGGTTCTTTTCCGTTTTGCACCCTTTGATTTCGTTTTTGATGCTTCTTTTTTTAGCAATTGCTCTTTTCTCTTTCCTTTTTCTCGAAAGGTGACTTCCACCTTTCCTTGCCCCTGTGCTCGCTCTCCGACCCTTGTCAAGCTGCTGATTGGCCAAATTTTCAAACTGACTTCTTGTGTTATGGGCTCTCATTTCCCCTTCCTCCTATCTCTGACGTCACTGACAATTTCCGAGCTTCATGATTTTCTTCCCCTTTGCGAGCCAGGGGTTCATGGCTCGGACATCCGGCCTCCAGCTCCACTTTTTCTTCCATTTAAAGCAGGCAGCTTTCTGCCCCTCCTTCCTTTAATTGTCTGCTGGTCGTCCCCTCGCTTTTTGGGCACAGGTTCTTTTCCTTCCCCCTGTATGTGAATAGAACCCTGAGAGCCCCCCTTCGCTTCCTTAGTTCGCCTCTGTTCTCCGGTTAGTTTTCTGTACTGTCTCCCTTTTCATTAAACTTTACCGCACCGCACAAACTGTCTGCTGTGTCGGTTCTTCTCGATATTGGCGAATATTCCCCTTAAAGCCACTCCCCTTGATTCCACTCAAGCACCTTACTGCGCATTCGTCGTTACTTGCGCTTTACTAACAGTTTTTTTTCCCCCTCCGTCTTCCCTCGAAAAGTTCTTTTGATGCAAAGATTTTTCCACATTGGGCCTTGTATCAGGAGAAATGAGCTCTTACCTGAGGCCCTTTTCCCTTGATTAAGTTCTGAGCACGTTCGGTCTGATTTTCGGTGTCATCTTCTCCCTTTTCCCCCCACACCACCTTTTTTAGTCAGACCATTTATTTCTTCGCATGATGAATTGACGTTGTTTGGTTTTTTATCCTGCTGCATCCGGGATTCATTTTCCTCCAAGATTTTTTTTTCCCTGACAGGTCTGCGATGCTGTAGGCATTTCCCTTCATCCGTTGTGGATTCTCTTGTAGCGGTACTTTGAATCCCCGCATCCTTGTCTCTCGACGTAATCCTCGTTTTTTTGCCTCTCCCTACGTGAAATGTGAACGACTTTTCCTTTTTCCTTTTTACAGGTTTTTGTTGTCTTTCGCTCTTTTTCGATGCCAGTTCTGGGTAAACTAGATGAATCATGTGGTTTGTCCGCCCGCCCTCTCCTCTCTCCTGACCGAGCTACCACCAATCCGTTTGGATTTTTCCCTTGAGGCATCTTTCAGGGCCTTTTCTTTCGCTTTTCCTTCTGTACCCCCCCGGGGCCCCCCACCACACGCTTCTCGCAGTGCTTTATGGTTCAGTTTCCGGCCGCGCTCTCCTTTCCTCTGTTCCCCCCAAGGAATAGCATGCAGAGCTCCTTTCACGGAATATAACCCCCCTGTCCGGCGTTTGTTATAGCCAAATTCATCGGAATACCCCCCCCTCCTGTTTCCACTCGCTTTTTTTTCCCATCAAGTCTTCCATCCCTGATTCCATCCATTGTTCCTTTGCTTTGAATTAAGACCCTCGTTTCCCCGTTGCCTTCCTTCTTCCTGCCAGGCGATTATTGTGTGGGGTTTGTTTTCCTTTTCTTGTTATGGAGCCCCTCATCCTTTGTTATGGAGAACTATTGGTCTCCCTCTTTTCCTGTGCAAGTTCGATCCACTTTTCCGTATTCCTTTCCGTTCCTTTCTTTTATTTTCCCCCCCCTCCCTCCGGTTTTTTTCGCCCTTCCCAGATCCTTTCTCCTGAGTTGGAAAGCATCGAACACCATGCCGTGGCCAGTGCCTTTTTTTTTCCCCCTCCCAGATATCTGCTTCTGCCCCCATTGAAAAATCACACTAATTCGTATCGTTTTTCGTATGGCAACGGTGATTTCCTCTTCTGAGTTTCCCTTCGGGAACAATTCTCCCTATTTTATCCTTTTTTTTTTTTCCCCTTCGGAGTGTTAATCTTGATATGGCTACCTATTCTTTGCTATACCCCACCGGCCGCGAAATGTCTCTTACTCTTCTTCTGCACTTTAATTCTTTTCCCTCCCAGCGGTGCTCTTTGGCCCTTTTTCCAAATGAAAACCCCCCCCCTCTGCTTGATTCCTCGTTGCCCAAGTAGTGTTTTCGGCTCCGTTTTTTCCCACCCCTCGACGTGCCCCCGAGTTCTTTTTCGACAATCCCCCCCCGAAAGATTGCTTGTTTCCGCTACGATTCTTTTTTTTTTCGTGGACCAACCCCCCCCCGGATGATATCCCCTGTCCCCCCCCTCAACTAGTCCTTTCACCCAGCGACGAAAAGTCGCACAGACCCCTCCTCGCTGGTCTCTGAAGTCCCCTGGAGTTCTTTCTGTCAAAAGTGCGCTGGATCCTTTGACCTCCTCTGACTGAGTTTAAGTCGAGCTCCCCATTTCTTCTCCCGAGTCGTTACCAATCCCCCACCCTTATGCTATGCGATGGCTTGCATCCCCTTCTTCCCAACTATTTCAGGTTCTCCCTTCCCTAACCTTCTGTGCAGGTTACCCCCCCCCTCTTTTCAATTTAACATTATGCTGCCTAAAAGCTCCCTACTGACCTACGTCACAGTTGTTTGACCTCTCTAATGCAATATCCCCCGCCTTCGTTTGACCCTGACCATCCGGAGGGTAGCGCCGCCTGTTTCCCTCTGCTTTTTCTACCTTCTTCCCCCGCTAACTGTGGATTACCCTATTGTAACTCCCCTGAAGCTGCGAATCTTCTGAAGAACCCCCCCTTGTTCTTCCCAGCGCCCAAGACACATCCGGCGAAGCCATTCTTCTCTCCTCTAGATTGTTATGGCTTGTGAGGAAGTGCTCCCCCATCCGCTGTCCGGCCGCCAGCTGTTGTCGCGGTACCACAGAGAGTTACTTCAATCCTGGCGAATCCTCCCAACTCTCCCCTAGTCGTGTACCGTAAGATACTTTTTCTCGCCATTCGATTACCCTTTTTCCACGAATTGGCCTGTCTGCCTTTTTCTTACCTTCTCGCCACTGGAATTCCGATTGGTTTTTAAAGCCCTGACCCCCCTCGTATTTCCTATCGAAAGTGGAGATTCTGTTCCTACTTTGAATTTATCTCCCCTGAAAACCGGACTGCCCCCCTGTCCATTTTTTGGTCATTGATGAAGCTCTATAGTTCTTGAATCGTCCTTTCCCTTCCCCCTCTGTCCACTTACGGTTTTTGTCCAAGAAATTCTATGGTTTTCCTACTACAGACTTGCCACCTTTGCGCGAGCGAGCCAAATTGATTATAAAAGTTCAGCCTTTCGGCACAGAAATGTCCCTTCCCTCTTTTCCCGATACGAACATTCCTCCGCTCACTTTAAACACGTTTTTCTGCATTCTTTCAACCCTGCCTCCTCAAGTTCTGAACCCCCAAAATACTTTCTGGTTTATCGACGATCCTCTTCCTGACAAGACGGCATCGCCTCTGTGGGCGATTTAGAGGACACCTTTAAGACACGCTACAACTTTCAGACCCGTGAACGCTTCCCCCCTTCCTTCTTAGAAAGGCCCCCATCCCCATCTCACACAACACCCATATGCTTCAACTTTTACCCACTTCTGATTCGAACCAACTTCTTTTAATCCAATTCCCTCTCATTCTTGTGGTACTAGTCCTCGAAGTTTTTTCCCCCGCCTCCGAGTTCTTCTCTCAGCCCTACTAAATACCCCCCCCCCTCCCCTTACAACCACTTGGTCGATTAGAGCTTGGAACCTTGGCC
>Ga0179593_1258346_pt1 | contig 16462 bp, 23 predicted proteins | sample CZODoug2_1_08_16_FD_185931 | JGI IMG/M metagenome (GOLD analysis project Ga0179593, IMG submission 185931) | Vadose zone soil fungal communities from Angelo Coast Range Reserve, California, USA - CZODoug2_1_08_16fungal (PacBio error correction) | ecosystem: Environmental > Terrestrial > Soil >... | reverse complement strand
GCACTTCCTGCCCCCCCCCCCCTGATTTTTAATGTTTTTTCCCGAGCACGTTGATACTTGTTCGCCCCGCTTTATATTTTCGGAGATTCTCCGTTTCGCTCTCCGCGCCTTCCTTCTCTTTTGCTTTCCGGTTCTCGGCGTCAATCAGTTGTTAGAGTTGCTGTTGCAGGTTTGCCCGGTCGATCGCCGCCATGCCTATTCGCCTCTATGGCCCTTCTTTCTCTTGGAGATCCAGATCTCGCCCCCCAAGACCCCCCCCTTTAGGAGGATTTCCTCGGAATCAGCTTCCAGTACCGAACCACTGTATCTTTCCCACTGTGTCTGCCGCAGAATATCGGCCTTTCTCATTTCGCTCCCCCTGTACATTCCCTGTTCGCTTTCCTACATCTTCTGTCCTTCCGCTCACACCTAGTTATTCCCTGCGCGTCTTCCTCCCCTTCGCTTGCCACCTGCCACACTGAGGCCTCCAGAGAACTCCTATTCTCTGACCCTCCGTAGGAAATCCTACTCCCCTCGTTGCATTTTTTCGCTCTGTCTGGTTCACTTTCGTCTTCCTCTTTTGACCTTGCACGTGCTTTTTGTTTCCCCCCCGTCTCGTTATCCCCCCCTCCCGCGGCCTGCGGTGGGGATAGCGTCCTTTCTTCCTTTTTCGATATCCCCCCTCGGGTCTTTCGTGCCTCGGTTCGACACCACTCCGATGACGATCCTCCGCTGGTTCCCGGCCTTTTGCTGTTTTTACCGATCTTCCCCCTTTCCCCAGTCATTTGACCTTGGGAATGACTTGACGCGTTAGGCAAGGTCGCTTCCTTTGATCCGAGTATCCTTCCTTAACCAGTTTGTTTTACCCCTTTTAGTCCCCCTATTTTCCCTGCATATTGTTGTAAATCCCTTTAGTTATGCTCAACTCTCGTTTTTCGCATCACTTTTTACGACCGTTGCCCCTCTTTTATTTCATCTTGGGGCCGGACGTTTTCCATCGGCCCTGTCTTATATACCCTTTGCGACCCATGGCGGCTTTCCCAAAATGCTCGCCCTCCTCAATAACAGATATGCCGCCCCAACTGCTTCCGCGTTTATGAGGATTCCCAAATCTGATTTTTTACACCAGCACAAGGTCACTCTTAAACCTCCAAGGTCCTCTGTCGAAGTCTTTGTCGAGCCTACCCCCCCGCCGACAACTCCACGGCTTTTCTCTGACCCCCGTACCCCTCAGTGTACTTACTGCTCCTCCTCTTGACATTATGACTTCTTTCAGTTTTGTGGCCACCTGATCTCGCTTTTTCTCCGCACTTTGTCCCTCTTTTACTGCACTGATGACCAAATTGTCTCCCCCCTCTTTTTTTTTTTCCCGGTCGTTTGAGCCTCATCCCACGTTGTTCGACAGCACGGAATCCATCATTCTACAGCGTTGAAGTGAAAATGTTTTTTTAGTTAAGATTGGCACGACGGCTTTTACTTTCATGCCCCCCCCCCCCCCCCACCCCGGTCTGGGAGAATAAGTCATTATTCCCTTCAAAAGTACGTGCACCGTGACTGTGCGCGCCTTCCCCTCCCGGTGTCTGTCCTTTTGTCATCCCCCGAGAGGCCCCTTTAAGCAACCCTCCCCCCCCCCCCCTACCCTTTCCGATGATTTTTTATTCTTGTGGTTTTTTCCACCGTCACTTTGTCCGGTACATTTCTGTACAGATGGGCGGGCAGCACTTTCTCTTTGCGGACCCCTTCCTTCCCCTCGAATTGACTTGCCATTGTTTTCCTCCTTTTCCAATGTCGTCTTTTAGGGTTGGCTTCCCCCAACAACTTACGTTTTAAGGCCGAACTCTGTCCCCCCCACGCACGATAGCCGTTTTACGTGTGTTTTATCCCTTGTTTTTTTTCCCAACCCCAACCTCCCCTCAAGCGGGTTGGAGGTCAGGCAGATTTCCGGCTCTCTATCCCTCCCACTTTCGTTGTTTAACCCCTTCCCAAGTGCCCCGTTTTAAGCCGCTTGTACACCCCAGCACCCTTTACAGATTTTCGGTTCTGTTTTTGTGGGGTCGATATTTTGCTCCTCTCCGGCATTCCCCTCTACACCCTCTGTCATGAATCAGCGTCTACCTATCCGGCTTGAACGTCCCCCCATCCTTAAATCGATCCTTTTTGTGTCCTAAGTCTCCCTGCTTCTTTTATTCTTCCCACCTTGTAGGATTTCCTCTTCTTCGCCATCACTTGACACCTCTTTCTTACTTTTATCAGCGCACCCTGGTGAGAGTATTGCCCAATGTTGTTGATATTCTCGTATATACCACGCGGCATACCTCATCCCTTCTTTCCCCCCAGTTCCTCGTAAGCTTTTGGCCCCTCCCTTCCGAGCAAGTACCTCTGTAGATTGTTTAACCCTTCCGTGCCCTACGCGGTTGTCTTTTTGGGGGGTCTCGGCACCGGCTTCAGGGCTACCCACGCGGTGATTTTTTTATCCCAACCCTGTCCCCAGCCTGGTATTCCGCCTTGGATACTTTTGGGGTTTTTTGACTGACCGTTCGTCATGACTTCCCCCCTACAGAGTACTTTGGACTGTCTCTCTTCCTCCATTATAGTTCGGCCTCCTTTTGGAAGAGGCTCACGAAGATTCCAGCCGACTTTTTTTCACCAGACCACTGCAAACACTTTCCTTTTTTCTGACCTATCCCTTCGAGCTTTTCGTGTGCGTTTTCCTTTTTATGAGTTACTCCCAACACGTCGTGTTCTGTCTGCCCCTCTCGAGCACGAGATCTTCCCTCTCACGATTTTTCTCTTTCGGATTACCTGATAGCCAACCTCGAACTTTTCCCCGTGCCGGCCTCTACCTAGTTTTCTAAGCCTGCCATCCTCCCTGGGAGCTTGGCGCCACCCCGCAGGCATCCCCGTTGACAACCTTTGCCTCCGGCGGGCTCGCTCCCTCTTCCTCCTTTTGAAGTATTGAGACCGACGCAGCGTCTCGTCCCTTTTTCCCACTCAGGGTTTTCTTCACTTATTTAGTGAGCTGCGGCAACTGCCTCCCCGACCTCCACCTTTGGTCCTTCCTTTTCCGCTTGCTCTACATAGCGCGCAAGCTTGATGCACGCTTTTCTCCCCATCCCCCCACACAACGGAAGAAGACTTCGTTTCACTCCCCCTGATTGATCTACGAGCTCCAGCCGCTCCCCCCTAATCCTCCTCCAAGTTCGGAGAATTGTACTTTCATTCTCTTTCCTTCGATGGTTCGCGTTTTTCGCCGAGTGAAATCGTGAGACAACACGTTGGTCTCTCCTTTGAGCGCTCCTACGTACTCCCCCCCTAGTTTTCGATCCACCCCTTTATTTGCCCCCTTTTAACCCTTTTTAGTGTGATTTGATTCGACCCTGATTCGAGGATGCCTCCCCGCTCAATTTCGCCCCACGTATCTCACTTTTGCCCCGTGCCGACACGCCGTCTCTGTCTAGAGTTAGAGTTTGACGTGATTCCCTTCCTGAGGTCCCCCCTCGTGGTTTTTTTGTTCCTTCGACAGTCACGCAACACGCGTTTCTTTTCGGTTTAGCCTTCCCTTTTGTTCACTCGCTAGTCGACATAGACCCGTCCCCCGTCCAGTCAGCATGCCTCTTCTGACGGTTTCCTTCCCCCTGTTCCCTCCCCCAAGCAGTCCCCTTATACCTTCCTCTAATATTGATTAAGTTTGATTTTAATGCCGGAACAAGACTGTTCCCCCTTAACGAGTACTCGATAAGGCCCCCGTTGCAGCTTTGCAGCTACAGACCGAGCCCTTCCTCTTCCATACGGTATAGACCCCCGATCGCCTGTTTGATGCGCCCATTATTATGTTCCCCCCTTGCTGTTTACAAGCTTCCGTCCCCCTCCCGTACGAGATTCTACGGCTACCGCTTTCCGCCGCCTTTCGATGTTACGCCTTCTTTACCAAGATTGCCCCACAGCTTGATTCTACTCTCGAGGCCCCGTCTGGCCTCACAATGCCTTCATCCGATGTCTTTACCCTCTGCGAAAAATTGACCGCCGGACCTGCCGATTTCCAGCCTTCAATCCCCTAGCCGACCCCCCTAGCTTAGTTTTCCTTCCTGGTTGTATTGCCTGATATTCCGGAGTCTTTTCCCCCTATATAGGCCTCTGACGCTTCCCCCTTCCTCCGAGACCAACCTTATAGATATAGTGAACTGAGAGCAGAACACCGTTCCCCTTCGACCATCGACTCCGTTTTCCCTCCCGAAGCAATTCGAATCCCAGGCTGACCCCTCCACTTTTTCTTTTCCGTGATTGCGGACCTTTCGTCTCCCGTGTTGTTTATGCCCTACCTCCCCCTCGAATGTAGTAGAATCGTATGTCCTCCCTGCCTAACCTGCCTTTCAATTGGCATCACTGCAAGCCTTCATCGGCCTCGTCAGAAACGTGCCCCCCCCGCCTGGTTAACCTACCTGACAGCCCACACGATTCTGATGATGCCCCCGTTCGGCCATCTTTACCAATTCACTAATGCGGTTCCCCCCTCAATTCCCTGTCTACCCCTATCGACTCGTGTTTACAAATCCGCAAGGCCACTGCACTCCTAGTCTTTTCGCTCTTCTCTTAGTAGGTTCTAGATTTCGTCGCGGGCTGCGTCCGTCAAACGGTCCAATCCGCTTTTTCTTTCCTTTGATCTATTTCCAGACGTGAGCTTTTCCTCCTTTCCCTTAACCCATCCCACCTTTCGGGTATTGCCCAACGAACAGACAGCGTTGGCGGCGGCGCCTCCCCCTTTGCGTACTAGCCTGCCCTTTCATTTTTATTCAAGCTTTCCCCTCGCCCCCGGACCGCTCCCTAGGTGATTTCCGCCGCTCTGAGCTCCTGTTTCGCCGAATTCCCCTCTTTCGTCACGCCCTTTTTTGAAGGCAGAGTATCCCGCTTCTTTTTCTTTCCTCCCCCGAATGGCGAGGTGGTCTCCTCCCCCCTTTTCAGGTAGCTTTTTTTGCGGGCCCGTCCCCCCCTCCTCAGTTTCTGGAACCCAGTGTCGATGCCCAAACTCTTTTTTCCCCCCACCTTCTCTTCTAGTCTCTGCTCAACGTTTTTTCTCTACTCTCGTCTCGCACTTTATGTTCCACCTTTGTTCGAAGAGGCGCCCGTGTTCTTCTGTCCCTTGTCTTTTGCCGATCGTGACACGATGAGCAGTTAGATATCGGTCTTCCCCTGCTCCACCTCCCCTCCGTGTTCTTACGACCGACTTTCTCTATCCCTCTTCCGTGCGACCCTAGGTTTTCTTTTTGATCTCGAACGTCTTTCTGCCTATACGTGATGACACCCGAGGATGGGTGTTCTTCAAATATGCGCTGCGATCGGTTTCTTCCTCTTTTTGACCTGATGAGGACCGTTTCTTCTCATTTTGCGGTCCAGCTCTTCTCGGAGTGCCTTACCCCAAGCGTCAGGTTCTCCTTTTTCCCATCGTTGCTCTCGAAGCCTCGCGTCGCTTGAGCTCTTTCCTTTCTTCCGCCTGCTTGCCAAATACGCGTTTTGCCCTCCCTCCCGCGATTGTTTCGGCCGGACGGCCCGTCGAACGACGAAGTCCTCATTTTTATGATCTCCTAGATAAATGGACTCCGGCGCTACGCTCCTCCGATCAATTCCGGGCGCCTTTCCGCCTCCCTTTCTTTTTGCCTGCGTAGTTGTGGTCCTTAATACGAGCCCGGTGCTTTTTTATAGTCCCAGCGACTGCTCCCTTCTATTTTGCTATTGTTATGCGCAGCCCGAAGTTTTTTTCGCCCTTATGTTCGCATCCTCTTCTTCGCCTCCTCTTTCCATAGACATTGAAGTCTCGTTCTCCTGTTGTTCCGAAGAAAGAGGAGTCTATTTTAGAAGAAGATCTATCTCCTCCCTCAGTGTTTGTTTTTTTTCTATGAGTGATCTGCTCCCTTCTTTCACGATGCGCATTCGCTTTTTGTGCCACCCCTCTTCCTCCTCCTTCCTCTTAGCACCTTCCTATATTGCGAAGCTTGACTCTTAGGGACGAGCTTAACGGTTGTTGATACGAGTCTAACTTCTCGGGGACTTATTTTTTGAGTTTTCTGAACGTTTTCTGCCCTTTACCGCGGCCTGCAGCTCGAGCAGGTGCGACCCAACGCCTCCTTTTTAGGTCAGCTTTTCACGTCCTTGATACGGAGCTTCTGAGCTCCTTCTTTCCTAATTGAGATCGGTCCATGTCGGTTTGGTTCTTCCCGGCCTTTTTCTCCCCACCGTGATGTCGGGCTTTGAGGCAACTCGCCTTATGTGTCTCCTTCTTTCCCCTTCCTCCCTCACCCTTCTACTCCGAAGGTCTTGAGCTCCTTTTATTGAAGTCGAATTTTCGCGTATCTCCCTTTGACTCACACCTGCCCTTTTCGCATTCAGCTCCTTCCGGTCGGACTCCCGCAACCAACCTCCCCGGCTTTTTTCCCCTCCATTCTACAGCGGGTGTGTCCTTCTTGCCTGAATGTGCTTTCGCCAAAGAATAGTCTCTTACTTTCTTGGTCATCTCTTATTGTCTTCTAACCCACTTACTAGTCGATTTGTCTGTAGCTCCTCCGCCGTTCATCGACCCTTTTTTACCTCGTGCCGCGTCGCGTCGCCCTCCCTTGACGCCTGCTGTCGCGGTCGACCCCGGCTGACCCACTTTTTTCCACAGTTCTTTGTGTATTCTTTTCTTTTTCGACTCTCCACGTTGCTTGATTTTCCTCCTTTTTGCTGGACGTTGGAAATACCGCTCCCCTTGCATATTTGAGTTTTTTTGTCCACTTCCCTCCCCCTCTCCCCCTCTAATATGACCAACCTCTGAGGAGGACGCGCCAACTTCTTGACACGGTTTTTCCACCTCCCGTTTTTCCCCTTTATAGGGTGGGCGTGCCATCTCAGCTAAGTCTATTCCCCTTAATCTTAAAGTATGGCCTGAATTCCCCCGATTCGATGTGCGCCCAAAACTTGTAAACCGAGGGCCCCCCTTTCCCGTTTTTTTCCGTAGTCTCGGTTTCATACGAAGGGTTCTTTCTTCTCGATTTTTGTTTTCTTGTGACCCGGCAGTACCGACGCTTTTCTCTTGTTGTCGAGTAGAGTGCTCCCAGTTACGTCTTGATACTATCATTTTTCCCAGCTCCCCCCTCGGATTTTTATTTAGTACGCAGAACCGCCCGACCCTCTTATGTGATCCTTTCATCACATATTTATTTTCCTCTGACTTTTTCCTGCGTCTTTTCTCTTTTTTTTCGCTGAGTCGGCGGCTTTTTACCCTCTATTATTGCTCATTGGTCGATTTGAGCACGTTCCGTGGGGAGAGGGACCTCCCTCGGGAGGATGGTATTCTGTTTCAGGCTTGATTCCCTTTTCTTAAGAGCGAGGAGCTTTAGACTGGCTGTTCCCCCCATCGGGTTTGTGGTTAACTTTAACGTTTTTCTCTGTTTAACCTTGTCTCTTTCCGATTCGAAGGTTTTTCGTGTTCTCGATCCGTCCCCCCAGTGCCCAGACGGTCCTCCCCTCTCGTGAACCTCCAATCTTGTCGTGCGCTTCCTTATCTCTCTCATTCTTATACTTCGTTTATGGTCCAAACGCTTCGATTCTTTTTTTGCACCCCCGTTTGTTCTGCGTTCATCCTGACTCGATCTTCTCTCCTTTCTATTTCTCCTTCGGTAGTAAATCATCCAGATTTACGTGCTCTTCTTTCGCTCCATATAGTACGTCCCCCGGGCTTTATATAGAGCTTTTACTTGATTGGTTTATTGCTGCAGGAAGGACATCTGTCCATTGTTGTCTCTTTTTTTATGTAACGACCCCATTCCTGGCTTCGTTTGTATGCGCCTTCCCTACCGGATTTTTTCCTTGCGGCTGAATCACGCTTGTTTGGATTGTTTTACGACGTCGTCCAGCTAAATGAATTCCGTTGACTTTCCTTTTACCGTCTGATAATCGGTTTGGGTGTGAGTCCCTCTTTCGTCGGTGTTACCCCTTAACTTTAGTGCTGGAATCATCTTCTCGCTATGCGCCGTGTAGTTTTAGCGAGGACGCTCCCCTGTTCCCTTCGTATCTAATTTTTTGCAGTGCCTTGTGTTGATCACCCCGTGATATCTGACGAGCCCTTTGTCTTTTTCTAGCTTTAGTCCGCGCCGTCTTTTTTTCCTTTCAACACTATAGGGTAGTAACCATTCCTTTTTTTTGTCATTTGATCAAGTTGTTGCGGAACCTACAGAGCTTTTTCTGATTAGTTGTTGGTCGATGTCTTCCCTCTCGCCCTTCCCCCATTCCCTTTCTCACTGAACGGAAGCGTCACTTTCGTACCGATTTTATGTGTCTTACTTCGCTTAGTCGCACCGGTCCCCGAACACGATGCCTTACGGGGGATCCCATTTGCTTGACTAATCCCCCAACAATCGCTGCGCTTCGTCCGAGTTCTTTCATGGTTTCCTTGAATGTAGCGATACTTTGCCGCCTGGGTGAGCTTTAGTTCTCGCTCGGTACGCTTTTTTTCCTTACATTTTGCCAGTTTTGGAAAGAAGGGAGTTTTTCCTCTGGACTAACTTCTCTTCTTTCCGACTCTCGAGACAGTTTCCCCCCAATTTTTGTCGCACGGTTCCCCCAATAGGAGTCACAGCGTTCATTTTCTTTAGATTTATTCTGTAGAGGTTATTTCCTCGCCTCCTTATCTTTAGTTCGATATGGAGATCTACGTATTGAAAGCACAGTAGTTTTATTCGGGTCTTGAATAAGAGCTCCCTGCTTAGTGACTGTCTTTGTGCCTTTTTGTTCAGGCTTGGATCTCCTATGTTCTCTCCATCTGTGAGATGACCCCTTTTTCTTCTTTGCTTTTCTTTTGTGATGGCCTTGGTGAATATAGAAGAATAATGCTTCCCTGGCATAGACTCGGTTTCCTTTTGCGCCTTAAAGCGAGAGGCTTTAACTAAGTCCTGCCTGACACCGAGCCCTCGATTCATAGTTTTTTTTTTTTTTTTTCTTGTTTTTTTTTTTTTTTTTTTTTGGTCCTCCCCCTTTGATTCCTTTTCTGGTTTTTGCTCCCCTTAGCTCTCACAGTAGTCGTTTTTGTAGTTTTTCCGTAGGCCGCGATAGACCTCCTAGTTCTCTTTAGCCTCGTTTCTTTACATCGCTCTGATCTTTAAGATCCGCTGATTCGATAGTGCCGTCGAACCGCGTACTTGTTTTCTCAGCTCGACCCCCTAATAACTCTACCTTCTGATCCACTCCCCTCTCGAGACTCTCTTAGAGTCCGACCCTTCCCGCTATTGGTACTCTTGCTGCCCACGCGGGGACGTCTGCTGCTGGACCTCTTTGTCCACCCCCCCTAGAGATCATATCCTCATTCTCCGTCTAGTCCATTCCCTATTAAGACTTTATTTTATGTGTGATTATGCCTTATTTCCCCGAAGTTCGTCCTCTCTTAGACCCCCCCCCAATCCGTGAACCATTTTTTTATATCCCTGTGGAAATGGGTTTCTTTTTTTTTTTGCAAATTTTCTTCGTCCGCCTGCCGTCCAGTTCCAAGCCAGGCTCAGCCACAAACCAACCACTCTCTGCCTTCCTTTCGCCTCCTGATTCCCCCCCCCCAAAGTAAGAGGAAAGTTCTAGGGTTTTTTTAGTTCTTTCTTCTTGGTCGCCACGCTTTTATTCAAATTTCTTTCTGATTGACGACTTGTCAATCGAATTAAGAGAAACCTCCCTTCCCTTGCGGACTTCCCGCGCAACGAATGTTTTTTTGAGACCCCCCATTCTCCGCTGGTCCCTATTTTAACACTTTCATGTTCTTCTAAAGTTCCACCCCCCTGTGGTCTCCCCCTCCCTGGCACTTCTCCCTTGCCGGCCTCCACCGGCTTTCTTTTTTTCCTTGCCGGTGCCGTATTAGTTACTTGTTGCTTTTAGAAGTTGCCAGGTTGATCTTGGGCGCGCTCGCCCCTCCATATCAAGAGCCCCCCCCCCCCCCCCCTCAGTGTCCCAATCTTGGAGAGGGTTTTTGGCACGGTCGCACCAAACGGTTGCCCACCCCCCCGTTTTGTCTCGGACCCCCCCATTGCTTTTAGGGATAGCTCCGTTCCCCTGCTGATTCCTCCCCCTTCTTTTGGGGAGGTTGGGTTGTGTTCCCCCCACATTAGGTTATGGGAAACCTTTTCCCCCGGCCCACCTTCCCTCTTACTTTTCTATTGTAGGCATTGGTACATTTTTTCCCGTGCACGCCGACATTCATCATGCTAAATGAATGTTCGGTCAACCCTTTTTCTTCTTTTCTCCCCCCCTTCTTTTCCCAGAGGCACTTTCTGATCCTTCTCCCCCCTTTGTCAATCTGTCCTGAGAAATTCGGTGTTTTCGAAAACCTAACTGCCTCTTTCCCCCCCCCCCCTCTGCCCTTTTTTTCGGCTCGCTCAGAATGTTTTGTTCATGGACGTTCATGCTGTTTGAGCAAATCCTGTCTTTTTCCTGGATCGTTCTTTTTACCTTGAGTACTTTCTCCCAGTCCCTCTGGGGGTCCTTTTTCCCTTTACGAAAGCGCCTATTCCCCGTTAGCTTATATCCCCACGATTTCCCCACTTTCACTCTGGATTGCCCTTTTTGTCGCGTCACACACAGGAGTTGAGGTTTTTTTCTCCAAACTCAAGTATCGGCCCACTTTGGTCCCCTGCTCCTTGAACCTTGATAGAGGTCAAGTGCGTCTATTTTCCCGACTACTTGGCCCAAACTCCCTCCTACTCCGGTAAACTTCGGTATTCTGGCGTTCTCCTTCCGATGTTTCCCCCTTGCTTTTGTCTTTTTTAGTCCCCGCTTTCTTTTTCTTGGTGTTCTTCGCGTTACCAACCCTCGGCCTTTCGTAACCTTGCTTCTTCCTGCCCTTTTTCCTTTATGTCCGAACTCCTTGTCAATTTCATGCCGGCCCTTTACCCTCTGTTCTTCTTGCGTCATGTGAACAGCCTCCCCCCCCTTTTCTCCCTGAGATACGCAAGTTTTCTCGTACAACACCCTGTACTTTCCATATAGACCCCCTTCTTTCTTGTCGCAGAAAGGGAATTCCCCTCCCCTAGGTTGCCCCCTCCAGTTCGTGACCCCCCCTCGTCACGTGGAGGTCCTTCTCTAGCGAATCTTCACTTTCCACGCTTTGATTTTCATCTTTTAGAAATTCGTCTCAGTCCCGTTGCACCTCCGCCCGGCCCCCCCCGTTTTTTCCTTTCTCCGCGAAAATGTCGTACCATGGCCGTGTCCCGTTTTAAACCAGCGGCTTGCTCTGTCTTTCAGGTTTTTCCCACGTTGTTGGTGCGTCACCTCCCTATTCTCGACTTTCTCTCCCTCACCCCGATCAGAGAGCTATCCCCCCTTGTCGCCGCTGTTTTATCGAGCTGGGTCCAGCGCACTCAGCTATCGTTACGAAGGGACCTCTGATCTTATTCTTTTTGCACTGCAGCCCCCCCCGTTCGGCAGATTTTCCTCTCCTTTGTTTTTTTTTTTTCGCTCTGTTCCTTGTCGTTCTAAAGCGAGTTTCGACTCGCCTCGCGTCATCCAGTTGTTTTTCGCCTTCCGACGCTCTGTAGTGTAAACCTACCCCTTGTTCTGATTTGTTAACGCGCTCGCTGAATCATATTAGGCCCTCCCCCTGGTGGCAGTGAACCCTATGTTACTTCGGCCTTGTACTACGCTAATACCTCCCTCCTCCTTTGGGTAGTGTTGTGATCTCTTTGCCGCCTTTCATCACGGCCATGCGCGATGTTTTTTCGCCGCTCTATTACAGTCACAACCTTCTTCGCCTCGACCAGGTGTTTGAACTACGGCTTCCACTTCGACCGTGCCCTTTGCCGCCTTTTTTCCTTCGATTTTCCACTGACGAATACTCGAACTATTAGACCGCCCCGGCGATACATTTCTTCCTTAGGCCACCGCATTCTCTAGGAGAGTCTTTTTTTGCCTTGGAATGCTCTTATATTTTCAACAATTTGTTTTAATGAACTCCCTCAACCAGCTACAGATCTTTTTTCATCTTCCTCAGGACCTACTTTGTTTCGACTCAGCTAATTTTTGATTATTCGCCGTTTAGATCTCAGGGTCACCTGTGACGTCCCGTCTCCATGCTTCCCTTTCCTTTTTTCTTCGTCTATCTGACTGTTGTTTTTAGCCTCGCCACCCCTTCGATTTCTTGCTCTCACTTGAATCCCCTGATCTCCCCCACGCCCCACACTATGCTGGGGTGACCTCGGTCCCTCCAGCAGCCGACCGACACAAGCTTCGGCCTCTCACGGTGTTCTGGACGCCTATTATATTCTCGATTCCCCCGTAAACCCCCTTGCTACCGAGCCAGTTACTTTGGTTTCCCCCTCAAGCCTTCTTTTTTTCCCCCGTTCAGCCCCAAAAGTTGATCCATTCTTCTATATTTCGAACAAATTTTCCCGCTTGCAACCGTTCCCTGGTGGTTTTTTTCCACTACGAAGGCGCAGAAACTCCGATAGTGAATGGTTTTCAAGCTCTCGATGATTTTTCTAGTCACTCGGTACTATTTAAATCCTTCTATCTGCCAAGGATGTCTGTTCCAACTTTTTCTCCGAAACCAGCGGCTGCCGTTTTGATATCCTCCGCGCTTTTTTTGCTCTATCACACCTCGGCCGGGAAGGCCAACAGCGTTTTGCCAGCCTTCTCACCCTCCGATGTCCGGACCCTACTAGAATTTTTCACTCCGTCGTTGACCGATCGTCTTTCCGCACTCCTCCATCCGTCTTTAATGAATTTTCCGTGAGGGGCCCTTTGCCCCTTTTTGCTACCTTTTTCTCGCTTCCACTTTACGATTTGTTTTTTTCTGCGGTGTGTGAGCCTATATTCTCCCATCTCCCCCTTTTTGCACTTGTCAAGACATTGTTTTCTGTGATCTTCTGAGTTAATTCAATTTTTTACGCCGTGCAAGCCGGTTTCTCCCCTGTCCCTTTTTGTTTTGGTGAATCTTAACCTTTTTTCCTCTCCCTGGCGAAATGGTATGCGCCCAACTCACATTCTTGAAAAGTCCCAGTGTTCGTGTCCTGATGGAGTAATAGAGCCCTATCGGTCTCCGTCAGAACCCCCTCAGTCGCTTTTCTAAGCTCGATTTTTCCCTCCGCCATAACCCCCCCACTTTCCCGAACCTCCCGGCTTTTTCCTCCCGAACCCATCAAGGTTGGAAGGTATGTCTCCAATTCTCTGTTCGCCCCGTCTACTTTCTTTCAGTGTCTTTTTCTTGTTGTCCCCCCCCAAAACGCTCTCTTGACCCTGCTATCCCGCAAGTGTGCCGATGGTGTTCCGTTGAAACCTATACACATTTTTCCCTTTATTCGCCTTCACGACTGCCTCCCCACAGTTTTGGTTTCTCTCCCCCAGCCAGCAAAAAGACATCCCTTCGCTTTAACCTTCCACCCGCTCCCTTGATCATGTTCTCCCCCTTCTGGCATCCGACTTGCTTACTTTACTGCAATCCCCCAAGTAGGGCTGGTTTTTTTTGTCCTTCACATTATAACCCACCCGAGAACTTCACCCCGGATTTTCGAGAAATGTCCTTGTTCTTTCCTGGCCGGAAGGTCCGTCAACCCGGCGAGCTATATCCACCATGCTTTTCTTTTTTCCCAGCTTTAGGCCTTCCCATACCTGTCAAGTTCGGACCCCCATTTTTCCTCCTGGTCGTTACGAAATTGAAGCGCGTCCCTTCCCCTTCAGCTCTTGATTCCCCCTCCCCTATTTCCTGCGGCCCTGTCGTTTTAATTTTGGTTGATACAAAAAACTCCCGTCTCCGTTTTCCCACTTGATCTCTCTAGGCAACTTTTTTGTTTTGCTGTTCCCCTAAACCTGCCCTTTTTTCCCGTTCCCCACCAAACCCTCCCCGCAAGGGCCGGGGAGCAGGTCGAAGTGCTTTCGCCGCTATCTCCCAAGACGCTGGGCCCCCCATGTTGCCCGTTTGTACGTCCGATTGAACGCGACCTCCCTATCCCTGCTTTAGGGTGAGGGGGTGTTTTGTTGTTTATTTGTTTCCTTTTTCTCCTTCCCCCCAGATCACTTTTTTCCGAACCCTTCTCCTTCATGCGGCCCCCGTCATCCCGTGCTTTCCAGGCAAAGACGTCCCCTGATTGCCTGGTGGCGTCCCCGCAATCCCTCTTTCTTCCTTCGTCCCCTTTTTTCCAGGACTTCTGCTATTCTTTTTCTCCATAGGGACGAGTCCCCTTCCCCTGACGCCCCCCCCCCCCAATTTTTCTCTTCAGTCCCTCAAATGCCGGTTTGATCTCGCTTGCATTCTGTTTCCCCCCCCCTCCTGCCATAATCATCACCCCAGTTTGTTTCCCCTCCCGACATCTCCGCGTCCCCCACCCCTCGCTCTTTCTCTTCACTGTCCGGATGGCGATTCCTTCTTTTCCGAGGTGGGTTTTGGTTGGTGTATCCCGCTCCATTGTCCGTCCCCGGGACGTCCTTCGGTCATTCCCTTCGTTGATTTATCCCCCCCCCTGTTCCTGGGGATCTAACAGATTTTGATCAGGCCTTGGGTATGGTTGAGCTTGAATGACCGTCGTCATCTCCCCCATTAACTCCCTGCTTAATTGCTCGCAGGTCTGCGTCGCTGAGTAGATGGTTGGTGGCACGTCCTGCAGACTTAGTCCATCCACCGCGTTTGGGCCTTCAACTACCCCCCCGGAAAAAGGTATGGGTTTCGCGACTCTGCTCTCGCTGTCGGGCATACACTCCTTCGGTAGGGAGTTTCTTACTTCCCCCCCCCTGTCTGGTGAGCTTTCCCCAGCTCTCCGTCACGATCTATCCCCCCTCTCACGATGTAGCGGCGGACGAGATTTTCACCGCAACCCCCCCCTCAAAGGGTGTCTTTGCGGCCTCCCCTCTTTTTCTCACTACCAGCCCTCTCCTCTAACTGTGCGCTGACTCTGCTCCCCCCACCATAGGTCATACCAGCGGCCCCGTCTTCTTTGGCTCTTTGGTTTGTCGCCGCTCCCCTTTAAGGATATGCCGACGTCCCGCGTGGCTTAGCGGATGTTTACATCCTCTTTTTGCCTGGTTCTTGAGACTTCTTCTCTATGAGGACTTTTCCCCCACGGATCAACTCAACCGACGTCTGGTCACGGCCGGTCGCCTAGCTCTACGATTGAGAGCATTTTTGATCTCACCACCGGACAGCCCTCCAACCCACCCCTGCTCCTCTGAGTCGCCCTTGCCGCACTCCCTTTCCCTTCCTCCGGAGGCGACCCTAAGCGCTTTCAGTTCGCCGGTTCCCGCCCTCCACCAAGAGCGCGCCGCTCGACGATCGCGCTTCGGCCGAGTTGACCGTGCGTTCCTTCCGCGGTTGTAACCCAGTGTTTCTCTCTCTTGTACCTCCTCTGCATCTTTGATCTAGTTTAGTTAGGTCCCCCATTTAACCTCCAAGGCGTTTACCCCGTTCAATTTTTTTTCCCGCCTGCCACTCCTGCTGCTGCTTTTTCCCCCCCGAGGGCCGCCCACTTGAGAGTCACGGGCGTTCAGTTTGCCTCACCCGTTCTCTTCTATCGATGGTCGAGCTTTCGTGCCCCTGCGTGGGCTTTCCCAGTAATGTCTTTTAGGTGACATCTTTCCGCCTACGCCCTTTCTCCCCACGCCCCATTCCGCGTCTTTACGTTTGGGTCGAGGCCGGTCTTTGCTTTGTAGTAAGGCCTGCTTTTTATTCGCCCCATCCTTCCTCTCACTCTGACTGCTCTCGACGCTTTTTCCCCCCAAACGTTTCGCGCAGATATTGAAATCTACCTTTTTCAATTAGAATACCTAGTTAGATGATAATTCCTCTTCCCAGGTCCCGTTCCCTACCATTTGTCGCGGCAGTCTTTCTCTTTCCAAGTATCCCACGGAAAGGCCCCTCCGTTGAGATATGGGAGCGTTCCCTTCCTACCCTTACTCCGTTCCCCCTGGCGACACGATTCTCTTATGAGACTCCATCATCATGGGGCTGTTGTCAAACACCCTTAGATTCACCCCCCTTTTTCCCCAAGCTCGCTTTCGCCGACTTCACCCTCTTTCCGCCTAAACTGCTTTTTCACTCTTCCTCATTTAGACCCAGACACCAAATCAGTACGATCTACCCCCGTTTTTTCTCTACTTACTGTTTCTAGATTTCTTTTTTTCAATGCTCCCTCTCCCCGTACTTGCTCCCCAGCGTCCAGGTAGTCCATCACCAGCGGAACCCTTGAGCAGTCCTGCCCTAAAGATCACTAGCCCTCTCAGTTAAAAAGATCGAGGAATCCCCATCCCGATGGTGAGCCTTCTATCTTCCCAGGTGTCTTTAAAGTGAGATCGTCCCCCCCTAAGATGCCCTCTAGGTTCCCCCCCCTTCGCCCCCTCGACTCCTTCGACGATTCTCGCCTTCTGACCTGATCCAGAGAGATCCAAGGTTCCATTGCCTTTAACTCGACTCCGTTCCCCCCTTCCTCCTGACGTAGACGCCTTCGAGTCTCCCCTTTACTTGCGTCCCACAGTTTTCGCTTGCAGGTGTCCC
>Ga0179593_1406592_pt1 | contig 16463 bp, 20 predicted proteins | sample CZODoug2_1_08_16_FD_185931 | JGI IMG/M metagenome (GOLD analysis project Ga0179593, IMG submission 185931) | Vadose zone soil fungal communities from Angelo Coast Range Reserve, California, USA - CZODoug2_1_08_16fungal (PacBio error correction) | ecosystem: Environmental > Terrestrial > Soil >... | reverse complement strand
TCTTGGAGTTCTAAGTTGTTCTTCGAGTTGTTCCAGCTTTTCTCTCAGTTACCTGTATCTTCTCTCTCGAAAACCCCATGTCACTCGGCTTCAATATTCTCTCTTTGCTGCGAACTCTGTAGTACCGGTTCGGGCCAGATCATTTTTGTCCGATAGCCCCGGTTTAGCTTTTCCTTCGCTTAAAGCAAGTCTTCCCTTGGAATAGTTGCGAGAGTATCATTTCTTACATTTGTATGCATCCCAGGACATATCTGTTCGGTCAGACAGTCTTTTTCCCCCTTTAACCTCCTGCTTCGGCTGTTTCCTTTTTTTTGTGAACCTTTTCTTTCTCCCCTTCGCAATATCTTCTAACCGTTTTTTCCTGTTGTACTTCCGGTGAAAGGGTTCTCTAACCGGTATCGAGGAGAAGTTTTGTTTTGCCTCCCTCCTCCTTTGCCTCTTTTTTTATCGCCTATCGCACCCTCCCGCTTATCCGCGCCCTTACCTCCGGACATCATTTCTCTTCTCGGAAACCTCGGTCCCCTCTGGTCTTTCTGAATCGCAGTTTTAGATTTCCCCCGCTTCGTGCCCGCTTGATCCAAGTCGTGCTTTTTCCTAACTCCAGTTTCCCCTTCCCCTTTTTATTCCCCCCAGCCAAAAGCCACCGAGTTCTCTTTCTGCCACTCTTGTATAAGCGGTTCCTGCAGCTCCTTTTTTTTAATTAGACTGCGGACTAGATCTTCACCCTCGTCGCCCTTAGGTCTGGCGCCTCCAGAAGTTTCAATCGCTTGGTAGAGTGGCTCCCAGTTCCGTCAGCCCTGAAGAAAGATCCTCCCCTTTTTTTCGTGTTTCTCGTGTTTTCAACTCCCTTTTTCCTTCATGCCGTGAGGCCGTACTTAAGATCCTTTCTTTACTTTTTCGAAGAACCGGTTATTTTCTCTTCCCCGGTCCCTTCAGCGCGTCAACTTTCTCTTCTCCATCGCTCTTTGTGTTGTTTTTTTGTATTCACCTTCATAAACCACTTTTTGTCGCTAACGCCAGTATCCCCCTATACCACTCGTCTTCTTTTTCCACTCCAGCACGTCCCTTATCCTGGGCGGTTATTAATCCCTCCCGCGAGCCATGTTTCAGGCCAACGATCGTTTTTTTTTACTGTGACCAACCTCCCCCTCCCGTAATTTCTTAGCCGTGTCCCTCTCTTCCATTTCTCAGTCTCACGGGGCGACAGACCCTACCCTTTTTCAGTCTTTCGTCCTGTTTATCCTTTTTTACGTCTAAGAGGAGGTTTCCTCGTTCCTCTGCGCGGCTCCCCTCTCCCCCCCCTCCCTTCCCTCCCATAGTCCGAGCTCTGCGCTCTCTCTCTTTGACTTCAAAGAAACAACTTTTGATCCCTCTATGTGCTTGATTTGTGGTGATTGGTTCTCTCAGGGTCTTTTCCTTTCTACGCCAACCTCCCGCCCTTCTTCTCTTTGAGTCTGATCAGCCTCCGGTCTATTCTCGCGCTCTCTTTGTACCGAGGTCGAAATTTTTTTTTCCCTTTCCCTTGCTTCACCCTTGTTTTCAGCGCTAGTTGAGGTCCCCTCCCTCCCGGTTAACTGTTTTGCCTCCGCGCAGCCTGACTTTTCCTTCCGGCGGAAAAAGCGTGTTTCCTCTTTACCGCAGCACAAAGCAAATGTTGTCTTGTCCTTTTAAGCGCTCTGTTTCCCCCCCTGCACGGCTCTTCTGAAGATAGGCGTAGATCTCTCATTCTTGTGCCGCAACATTTTAATCTCCCCATAAGTTTCGGTAGGTCGCAAATTCTGTTCTCCTGAGGTGTCAACGCCGAGCTCCCTCTCTCTCTCTTTATTTTCGACCCATTTTCCTGTTAAATTACATGTTCCACTAGGCCTGTTCCCTTGGTCGGGCCGTTCACCTCTTCCGGCGACTTTTGTCGCAACCTTTCTCCGCCTACCCTTGAGCCACGCCCCCTCATTTCTTCCCGGCATCCCACAGTAAATACAATGTTATTCGCCCTTCTTTAAAGCCCGAATCGCATTCTCCTGATTCGCGAATACTTATTCTTCCTCTCTTGTTTCCCTTGTTGCTTCTCTATATCTTTCTTTCTTCTGAATATCGCGGTCCACAAACCCTTTGTATACCGACGGTTTTAGATACTGATCTGGCCCCCATGTTTCACGTTTTCTGTACTGCGTCCCCCTCCTCTGACTATCTTTTTTCCTCTTATATTGCCCCCTTGCAGATTGTTCCTCCCGCCGATCTTTTTTTTCCTGTTAGTTTCATCTCTCTTCTGTTCCGTACCCCCTGAAAGATCCCTTTTTTAAAGGACTTCCCCCTTTTCACTGGTGTACCCTTTTTTTTCCACGTTCGTATGCTTTTTTCCCCGCGTTCTTTTCTGCCCTCCAGTAGCCACACCCCCTTTCGCACGGTTTAAGATGTGCCCCTATGTATACGTTAACCCCCCTTACTGTTCCTGAACTTTAAGCCTTTTTCTCCACCGGTGTATGCCGAAGTTCCTCCGAAGTCCCTTCTCTGACCGAGTTCCTGAGATTCCCTTCTTTCCTTCTATGACTGTGCGTTTTTATAGCCCAGTCTTCTCTTCTGCGACTCAGTTCAGGTGTCTCATCGCGTAAACTCTCCTTCTTCTCATTTTAAAACTTTTCTCACCTCTCGCTCCTCATCATCTTTAACCCCCCCCAGTCCCACTGGAATCTTCCCCCCGCCGTGGTTCCGCGTCGAGGCACGTTTCATAGAGGTTTTCCCTTTTTATTACCCCCCGCCCTCCCATACCTATCGACATTTGCTCTTTTTTCTGCAGTTCTCCTCTTCTAAGTCCTTCCCCCTTTCCGCCCGAGGTAACGGCATTCTGTTAGTTTTCATTTTATTGCGTCGACGATCGTATCTTCGGACTTCGTTAAAATTCAATCTTTCCCTCTTGGGAAACCGCGTGAGTCCCTTTTCAGCCGCGTATAATACTTTTTACCCTTCTATGTATCCACATCTCCTCTTCACAAAGATGCGTTGATTCCTCTCGCGTCCTTACATTGACGCTGCTTCCCTTCCTTCCTTTCAGGCCAAGGGCGTGTTTTCGACTTTACCGTTCTCGTATGTTTCTTTCAATTCCCTCTTGGACCATTGATTCAACGAGGATGTACCTCTGAGAATTCCTCCTTTTCCGTTGTTTCTCGAATCTTTTGCTTTTTGCGATTTGGTTTTTTCACTCCTCCCCTTCCCACGGCTGGTATGCTTTTTTACCTGCGCTCGTTGAATTATGTCTGGATCTCTTTTCCTTCTCCGTTTTTTTTTGATCTCTATCATTGTTTGAATACGTAACGTTTAACTCTTTCCCTCCTCGACTTCCTGTGGAGATGAACAGCATTCCGATGTTTCTCCCCCTGCACCTCAGTTTCTCTTCCGCGTGCATGGTCCCTCCTTTCCTTTTCTTTTTAATTTGAAACGCCGCGCGTTCCCCCCTCGATCCCTTACCCTCCCTTCCTGGGGACTGCACAGATTTCCGGCTTCAGGTATTTTCTCTCTCTGCGCCAGAAGAGATTCCGAGGTTTATCTTCCAGTACTTTTAAACCACGTTTCCTGGTCAGTATCCTCGGTTTTTTTACCTAGGCGCCTTTCCTTTCCCTTACATCCTTCTTTTCTCCGGATAGTAGGCCAATCCCATGTAGCCCGGCGCCTTTTCCCTCGCGGGACCAGTTGTATGTCTGAAAGCTGCAAACTTTTGAACGACTCAAACCTCATCCTTTCTATAGTTTTTTTGACGTCGCTTTTTTTCTCTCCACGCGCCCCCCTTCCTTTTTCCATTTGTTTTGGGTGACGAAGGATGAATTTCTCGATCTGTTTTCCATGAAGGTCAAATTCCCTTGCCTTTTGGCCGCGATGAAATTCTCACGACTTCAACACCCCTTTTTATCGATGCTTCTTTCATCAATTTGCCTCCCTTTCCCACGTGTGATCCCTCCGTTCCCCTCTCTGTCCTTCTTCGAGGAGGCAAATCCGACCGTTAGCTATACCTGGGCTCTTTTGACCCAGTATTCTTGTCCCTTCGACCTTCACTGGTTTCCCCCATCGGCACCGTTTTTTTTTCTCCCCTTCCGCGGATCCGAGACCTCCCCTGCGTCAAGAGCCTTCAGCCCTTTGGTCCCCGTGTTGCCGTCCGGTTGCCGCCACCTGTTGCACACCACCCTCTTCCTTTCCGTTTGTGAACTTCTTTTTTTTTTTCCAGGCCACGAACCTGATCATCGGCTGTTGAAAATTCTTGGCGGTCTTCTCCCAGTTTTCTGAGTGCCTCTCGTGTTTGCCCTTCCTTAAACCCTTCCCTTTTCCAAGTTCAGGGCTTCCGAAAATGTCCCTTTTCTTTTACACGTGGGTGGGACTTTTTCTCGGCTAGACTTGTCTCTCGCTGCAATAAAATGTCCCTTACTCAGCAACTCTTTCAGCTGCATTCCTTCCGTGAGCTGTTCTCCTGCCTGTCTATGTCCCCCCCCCCTATTTCCCTTGTTTTCTTATAATGGTTGAGTTGTGTCCAAGTCTTTCGACGTTCCAGTTTTAGGCCTCTCGCCTGATTGAGTTCTTCCCTTCTCCTTTTCCCAAATTGAAATTTTTGGGACCTTCCCCTCCCCACTTTCGACAAGTACTTAGGAGAATGGACTCGGTCTCCTCGTCTTTCCCTTTCCGTTTTGAGCGTGAAGATTTGGTTTTCGCCCCCCAAGGCTCTTTGGCTGGTGAGGCCCTCATATTCTCTAGCCCTTCTCAAGAATCTAGTTCTTGACGCGTAGCGTAGCACCCAGAGTCCCCCCCCCCCCTTGAGTGGACTGCCCCCCCCCCTCGTTTCCTCCGCACCGGCGTTCTCCTCCTTGAAACGCCTGCGACTGCGTTACCTTTCCCCCCCTTCACGGATGTATTTACTCAAGAATCCTCCTGACACTTTTTTTCTGCATTTCTCCTTTGATTTCTCTCCTTCAGATTCAACGTTCTCTCGGCCATGAGGATTTTCATCCTCCTCCCCCATAGTTTTCCGGATGATTTATTCTCCCTTCCCTCCCATGACCGAGCGCTTTCCCCCTACAACTAAATCCCTCTTCGGCACTAGTGGGTTTTAGAGTTAATATATTTCTTAGCTCTCTTGAACCTTGTTTTCTCCCCTGGAGTCTGGACTGCCTCTCCCATGGATCTAGATAGATCACACCTCGCGGTCCTGCGCTCTCTTCCCAGTAGCGTCCTTTTTCCCCCTCCCTTTCTTAACGGTCTTTTCCTTGTTCCGGAGACGTGTCTTTTTAATAATGAACCACTTTGAAGTTTTCCTCCCCTCCTGGCACCGGTCGTGGTCCTCAACTTTTCGGTCAGTTTCTTTTTGGTTGTACATCCTTTCCCAGGATTATTGATTCTCCTGTTTTTTATTTTCCCTTCAGAGTGGAGTCTTCCCTCTTCTTTTACTGTCTTTACTCAGTCCCACATTTTTTTGTTCTTCTTTGAATTACCCCCCGCACCGCGGCAGGAGTTAGAATCCCCATAATTGCGTCATTTCCAGGACGTTGCTTTTTTTCTACCGTGATTCGAGGCCCTTCCTTCATCGGCCAGTAACGGCGGTTGAGAGCGTATTCTCCTTGAGCGCAAATCCAGCCCCTGATTCTTTCTGCCGTAGTCCTCTTTCTCTAATCGCAACCCTTCTCTCCTGGTTTGCTCTCCCTGCCCCTAGTTCATATCATTTCGACATCTCTTTACTTACTGTCCTCTTGCCGATGACCGTTACAAAGATCTTTCCGAACAAGGTTCCGCTTTTTTTCTTTGTTGCCCTTCCCCCAAGACTTTATTTGATCTTTCTCCTGAAATTTCCTTTCCTTGCACTCCATTCCAATACCCTTTGGCTCTCCTTTCACCTGGCCGGAGTAGGGTGGTTGGTTTTCCCAAGAGAAATTTCCCCGTTTCCGTCCTTTTTGCCCCTGTTTCATGTTATAGAGCCACTGAGTCGCCTAGTTTTCCCCCCTGCCGAATTTTTCCGTTCTGGTTCTTTTTTTCCCTTACCGGAATTCGTATGGCCCCCCGACGTTCCCGTTTAAGTGCTTGGGTTTTGCTCGAATAGTTCGCGTGAGTTCCCTCCCCCCCTTCCTCTTTCCAGTTTTTCAGCTTTGTTGCAGCGTTGCTTACGGATATATTTTACGGGCTTTCATCACATGTTATTTTCCTTCGACCGAAGTTCGCCCTTAGTCTCTCTGCGTTACAGACTTGCCCCTTTTCGCTGACTTCCATACGGGATTTTCTTTTCACTCCCCTGATCGTGCCTAAAAGGTCATCGTACTCCTCTTCCCCGCATCCTCGTGACTTTCCCCCCCTCTGCCCCATTGTGAAGATCTACTATACTCGGAACAGTTTTTCCCCTTTTCTGCTCAATAGCTGTTCGTTCAGCGTTCGACTCCTGCCTCGCGTGATCGAGAGATTTCCCATACCTTCTTTTGAGTTGAATCTCTAGTTTTCTTTTCTCTTGAGGCTGTCTGTTCAGCTTAGAATTCTTTTTTACCTGTTTCCCTTTTCTGAGATTATCTCTGCCCCCCTTGCGTCAATCGCGGGCCCTTGATGTCGGCTGAGTCTGAATCTGAGTTACCAGGTTTTCTTTTTCCCCTTTGTCGTCTCTTCCCTTGATGGTACGTCAGTGTAAAAGAAACCTTCTCCCTCCTTCTCCCACGTAGGCGCGTTTGAGACGGAGTCCTACTTCCAGGGGATGTCCACCTTTTTCCCCATCTATGAGTAATTCCTCCCCGGTGTTGATTTCTCACGTCCCCTTGCAACTATGAGAGCTGATGTCCCCGCCGCACCTTTTCCCGGAGACCCCCTCCCTGCAAAAGTTCTTCGTTGGCCCCTTGGCAGGATTCGGTGAAATTTTTCTCGTGAGGAAACCGCCCCTTAGCATGTACTTCTTATGAAACTCGGCGTTGTGTGAGATTTTTGATAAGAGGATTCTCCCCATCTTTGACTCCTGCCCCGACGGGAAGTCACCCGCAGTTCTTGTGAAAACTTTCCTCACTTGCCAGTCCTTTGGTATAATATGGACCCACTTGCGTGTCCCCCTTTCAGGAGTTTTCAACTTTTCCACACTGTTTGTTCTTCTCCCCCCCGGATCCCACGCTGGATCCCATTCTTTCTACCTGTATCTGGATCAGAGGTTTTCTTTCAAGAGTCCGTAACGGCGAATGTCTGATTTTAGATTAGACCCCTTTTTATAACCAGGGACCCGTCTTTGTAGAGTGTCTTCTTACGCTCCCTTGAAAAGTACTCATGGTTTTTCTCTTTCGCGAATCGGTAATAAATCCCTCCGGCACGGCTGAGTCTCTGACTTCAGTTTTTTTCATTTCTATGTCTTTTTCAAGGTCCTTTTCCCTTCTTTCACTCTTTTGACCCGGGGACCTGTTAGTGATGTGGTTTTTCCGTCCCCAACATGGTGTCGTCGACTCCACTTTCAGCTTTATCACGGATCTCCTTTCCGCCACCTCCCGCTTTCTATCCATGGGCCTTCCGGATTGACTCCAGAAAGCGCTGTAAGGTCGCCACGATCCGCGTGCTGTCGGTTTACTGCCCAAAGTCACTTTCAGTCTTACTCCCCCGTCTATTCCCAGAGCTTCCTCTTCCCTGTGCCCGAACCCAGACCCACTTTCATGCGTTTCGCTCTTGTCCCAATGGTTCTCTTCTGACCGCGGAGGTTGTCTCGCGCGAGCTTTTTTCTTTCGGTAGGCTCTTTTTTTCATCCCTAAACTTCCAGCGTCTCTTCCCCCTCCCTCTGGACGAAGCTCTCGTCCACTATTTTACCCCCTCTCGATGGTCTTTTTTTGGAAGGTGAGGTGTTACCCTCTTCTTATGTGATGGCCGTGCGCACTATTAACTGACTGTTCTTTCCTTGAGTTTCCTGATCACAGAATTCCGGATAGCTCATCTCTCTTGTGAACTAGGATAGGGCGACCATCCCCTTCCAGCTCCCCCCTTTTGGTCAGCGCCGTTTTGCTTCCCCCGCACGGTGATTTGTTCCGGTCCCTCAGTTGGCCCTAATTCCCTTAAACCTTTGTTATGAGTCCGCAGCCCCTAAAATGGGGACGTGAGTTTTTTCTACGTTGAAGATAGTATCCTCATCCCCGTCTCTGCGAAGCTCTTGTTCTTCGCATCTGCGTTTCCTTTTCAACCTTCCTCATTTGTGTTTCTTTTTCCCCATCTTCCGCTGCTTTTTCCCCAGGTCACTCAGATTTCTTCTCCTCTCCTGAATGCTTCCGACAGTGAGGTTCTGGTTCCCTTGCCTTTTTCTTTTTTGCTTCGCCCCGGATCCCCTTCGCACGAGCCTTCTTTTTTTTCTTTTCCCACCGTGCGACTCTTTTCCCAACCCTGCCTCATTCTCCCGGCACTCTATCACCCCAGTAATACAGTTTTTTCCTTCATGGAAAGCCGAGAGCACCGGCATCAGATGAGTCTCTGCGTCTTCTTGGTTTTTTTTTTTGCGTTTATGCCGAGATTTTTTTCCTTTTTTCCGACGCCCACAAAATGGTCTTCTCCCCGGCCCTTTTCTTGATCGTGAGATTTTGCCCCAACCCTGGGAACGGGACCTTGGGTTGTACTATTTCACCGTTCCTCAGCCCACTAAAACTGGCGAATCCTCCTTCTCTTTGCGCAGCAGCCTCCTTTTCTCGTGGCACTGACAGAAGATTCCCCGCTCATGTACAACCTTGTTTCCTTCTGGGTGTGCAACCGCGGCAACAGTTTTCAACTTTTTTATCAAGTTTTTCCGTACCTCTTACCACGCTTGGTTTCCTTGGATGTTATGCGTCAAGGGCATCCCCCTTTTTTCCCACTGGTTGAAATCTTCTTCCCCCGTATTCTCCTCCATCAGCGATGTTCCCTTCCGCCTTCAGCCCCCAGTGTCGCTAGCTAAAGGGTTTCGTATTTGCAGCTGATTTCTCACTTCAAGTAGTTTTTCCCGAGCCCCTCTTGATTCGGATCTTTCATATTTCTTCCCCCTCTCGCCATTTTGGTGTCCTTTAGTAGTTCTTCCTTTGTCATCGCGTCATGAGATTCTGACCTGTGCCTTCATGTCACCAGCTCCGTGCGTGCATCATTATTTTCCCCCCCCAGGTCCATGGATCGAATCTTTTCGTTTCAAACTTGCGCGAGGAGTTTCCCCTTCCTCCTATCTAACTATCCATTTGCTTGTCGTTCTTTTGGACCCCTTGTTCGGTCCCGTCCACTTTCCGCGGTTTTTCCCCCCGGAATTCATTTTCTTCTGGGATGCTTGCCCGACGATGTGATACCAAGGTTTATTGTTATTCTTTCTGTCCGGCCTCTTTCTCAGCGAGGTTCTTCTCCGCAGTATCATCACGTTTAATTTTTTCTCGTATTTGTCCGTCCAATTCTTCCGTGCCAAAAGTTTCTCTTTGTTGCGTCCGCACTTCATGAAAGGCGATGTCCTGGAACCTTCAGTTCTCCTGAATTTTTTCGGCGCTTTACATTTGCTTTGCGTTCACCTTTTTTTCCTCTCCTGTACCATGCTCCAACGCGTCTTCCCCTCTCTGAAGGCCTCTTTCGTGTTTCTCGTAATCGGATTGTGGAGATTTTTTCCTTTCACTTTTTTGTTCCCCTTCTCTCTCCTGCTTTTAAAACGTGGACGTCTATTCCCCCCCTGGATCTCTCCCCCCCCTCCTCCTGTGTGAGGAGAGATACATTGTCTTACTCCCCGTTTTCACGCGTATCGTACGTCCGTAATGTGGACTGCTGTTTCCACTACCCTTTCTTCTGAAACCCACCTGAACGTCCAGTTCCGCTTCCATCCGAGTTGATCCTTTTCCCCTCTTGTCCTTCCAAGGTTGAAGTACAGGCGCCTCGTGTAAATCGCCGCAGTGACAAAGAAAATTCAGGGCTTACGCCCTATTCGTCCAGGTTACTGCCTTTCGATTTTCCATTAAACCGTTTCGATGTTGCCCCCCGGATATGTCCTTACAGTCTCCTTACACATTTTTTTTTCACTGTGGAATCATACTCCCCCTTCTGTCTTTTATATGATGGACACTGGTCGTCCATCGCCCTTGGTTCCGTTATTGCCCTTGACTCTCGTCCCTTCAGGATGACGTTTCGCGTTCCTTTTGACTGTCTCCCCCTTTAAAAATGGTAGCTCCTAAGCCCCCAATGTCGTTTTCTGTATATGATGTTTTCCCGAGTGCTGGCTCGCAGCGCCTTGATTTTTTCTCATTTCCTTTTGTGGCAGACTTTAAGGTTTGATTCTCTTGTTCTCATGACTCACTTCAATTCCCTGAATTTTTCCTCCCCGTCTGACACCACCGTCACGATCTGTTGCACCCCCTCACCCGGTTTTTCATTTCGTGCATCACATGACTTTTCTTCTTCACTCTGTCAGCCTTTCGATACAGTTTTACCACTACGACCCCCCTTTCTTATATAGAAATGTGTGACGTTTAATTGTCCCCAGCTTCTTTTTCCCGTGCGACATCCGTGTTCCATCCCCACCCCGTTTCGTTGGTGCCTTCCCTGTCATCAGTCTTTGACCAACGCTGTTACGAGCATTCCTTTTTGCGCCAGTGTGGCCTGACGGTTTTTCAGTTTCACACCACTATGCTGTTGCATCTTTACAGACGAGTATCTTGTTTTTTTTCCCCCCCCCCCCCCCCAAACCCCAACCACCAACCCCCAAACCCCCCCCCACCACCCCACCCAAACAAACCCACCTGCCACGAACCCATGTAATAGTCTGGCTTCCTTATGCCCCTTTTTTGAGCTCTTTGTTCTGAGATGCTATTTTCTCTTCCGCAGAAAACAATGGCAGTTTCCGATGTTGGCCATATGAAAGTATAAAACTTCCTGGTCGTTCATACACTTTTTTCAGCTGATTTTCTTGTTCTTTCTCTTTAAGCGGTATCCCTCTTCCCCTCCTAGACCATGAGTATTAATATTCCCCCGTTGCTCTCGGGCTTCCATGCTGGAATAAGAAAACTTTAACTGGGTGTATCGCTTCGGCGAGCATAGTCTTTCCCAGTTTTCCTCGTGTTGCCTTCGCAGCTCGCCGCTGATCGTTCTGCAAACTCATTCCTGCTGAACCACAGCTGGGTTTTAGAAAGTCCCTTTCGAAAAGCATTCGAGAATTTGAGAGGGATTATGCTTTGTACACTTCGAGATCTGCAGGATTCCCTGCCCATCCCAACCAGGTCTTCTTTGCTGTTTTTTTTAACTCCAGCTCCCTAGCTTCGCAGATGTCTTCGTCGAGACCTCTGCTTTTTCCGCATGGCCACACAGTTCGTTGGATGAGTGTCAAATCTTTCGCAACCAGGATGTGTAAGACTCCTTTCCTTTCTTCGAATCGTTCATGGCAGTAAACAGTTCTTTCTTCCCACGAAAGCCCCCAATTGGTTTCAATATGGCGAAGGTTTAGAAATATCCAGACTCCGCGAGATCGTCTTAGATAAGGACCGTTATGTTTTCCTTTCCCCCCCACTAGCGACAGGGCATGTCCCTTCTCCCCCCCCCCACCCCCCCCCCCCCCAAAACCACCCCCCCCCCAATACACACCCCCACACCCCCCCCCCCCACCCCCCCCCCCAATTATAACGGCCATCCCCATGACGTAGGTTTTTCCCCACGCTCCATAGTAGGAAAAGATTTTGTTCTTTTACCCATTGTCTCTGTCGATCGAGTTGTTCCTTTTTGTTTTTCTTTCGTTTCTTCATACCTGTTCTCGCTCGATCAAACTCCGCGGTTTATTGCACATCCGGTGATCCCTTCTAGCATGTACCCTTTCTGCCCCTTTCTCTTATCTACTGGGACGTGTTTTGACTGACGCGTTTAGTGTCGATACAATTGGCCCAGGATAGTGTCCCTCTTCCCCTGAGAGTTGTTGTCTCAATCTGCCCCGCCTTCCTTCTTTTGCTGGGAGTTGGCGGAGACCACTCTTTAAGTCCTCGACTGGCTTCTGACGCCACCTTTGGATAGTTGATACAACACAACTTCCAGGTCCCGAGTTTTCTCATTTTGCGCGCTTTTTTTTTTGAGCGACCTGCGATTTCTTATCAATGTCACCGGATCTCCTCCAAGGCATCCTGCCTGTTCTGAGTTTATTTCTCCCCGGTTGCGGACCCTTCCAAGCACCATGCTTATCTTCGGCCCTTTTTTGCGACCCTCGCCACCTTCCCTGTGCTTGCGCCCGCCTCTTCTGCGGACTCCCCCCGTATCTTCTTTAAACGTAATCTTGAAGATACCCACTTCTGATACGATTGCCGAACCGGTACGCGTTTTGTGCCTGGTTCCTCACACTCCGCTTGGTTCTGTCTTAAACTGAATTGTCTTCCTGGTCTCCGTTCTTGTCGCCATCTCACTGCAAGCTGATCCCCCGTATGTCCGGTTTATGAATGTCCCCATAGGATGCTGTCCGGCTCCTTTTTCCGATAAGAGTTTTTTCGATGACTTCCACGCGCGCCGTCTGTTTTCTTTTTAAAGCTCCGTTCCGGTTTAGCTTCACACCTTTCCGTGGGTTTTCTTCCCCCCCCCCCAAAAAATGTTCTTTTTTACAACCTCGGGGTTGGGTTTTTTCCCCTTATGGTCAAAAAAGACTTTTCCCCTTTTCGTTTGTTTTGTCTCTCCTGGCGTTTCTCGCAGTTCATCGCGGGCACAGTTTCTCACGAGGCGGCAGGGTGTCCCCTCATCGTATGTTCCGGGCTGCAAAACTGGAACGTCTGTCAGCATTCGAAAGGATTACTCGTGTTATTTAGACTTTCTTTCTTCCTCCGCCGCCCGATTTTCCTTTTCTGTTTTGCCCGACAGGTCATCCCTTTGCATTCTTTTCTACTTCCCGATCCGACACATTGTTTTTCTGAGTGAGCCATGTGCTTTCTCTCGCGGATTTTCACCTTATGAGCCCCCTGCCAGATGCTTAGACCCAGTGATATTCCTTCTTATATCTCTCTTTCCCTTGTTTTTGAGGATCGCGGAGTCCAGGTCAGTTTGACTTCTTGAGCCCGCGCGCGCTGTTCTTTTGGTTTTTCGGTTGAAAGACCGCTTTTGAGCTTTTTTTCGTCCCCAATTTTTCGCCAATCCGGCAATGATGTTTTTTTTGCGCTTTCGTGAGTTACCTTTTCGGTTGCCCCCGATCAGGGTCGTCAAGATCGATGTCGGGATGGGACTTCCGTTTCCCGCAAGTTATTTAAGCCCTGGTTGCTCCCCCGGCTTTATCGTTTTTTTCCTCGCTGAACTGGACCTTTTTCTATTGCAGAGGGAATCGTTCGTTAAATTACGCCGGCTTCTTACCCCAGACTGTCTCAGATGGAGCTGACTTTGAGATTTTATTTTTCACCCCCTATGCGGTTCTCCTCCGTTCAGAGGAGCCCTTCCCTTTTTTTCCCCATTTCCTTTTTGCCATGGTCTTTTAATGAGTTTTTCATTTACCTTTTGCGTGCACAGGATCGTCGGCTCCTTTCCTTGCGCCTCATCTTTGCTCTCCCTCTCGATTTCCGAACTAACTCTGATCGCTGCCAGGAGAAGGACCGCCAATTCTTCTTGGCCGTTCCCTCCTCGGGTGTCAAGTACAGTTGCTTAATCACGCTGTCTCCTTTCCGCTGCTACCCCTTTTTCGTCGACCCCCAGACCCGGCATTTGGATGGCAATTCAAAAAGACCAAGTTACCCTGTTCGTGCACTGTCTAGATGGGGTCCTCCTGAAAGAGTCTTCCTGCGATCTTTTCTTCGGCTACTAGTGCCTTTCCCCCTCAAGTTTCTGACTTCTCTTTTTTATGTTCGCCCTTGACTCAGTGTCCTCCGTCTCCAGTTTTCGGATGGTTCTTTCGGGCCTTTTCCTCCCATGCTCTTTTTTAGTTTCAAATGCTCACTGTGGACTTGCATCTTCCCTTTCTTCTCGCGCTTTTGAAAACGTTTTTAGACGCGCCCCACGTAGGCTTCCCGTTCAAATCCCTGGTCGGTGGGGGGTTTTATTCCCGCCCACCCAAGGGTTGACTTCTCATCGTGTCGAGCCCGCACGTGACCTCACGCCCGCCCCAAATCATCCTTATTCTCCCTGCCCCCTACTGTTTTCACGCCCCCCCCCCCATTGTCTCCCCTCCCATCCCTTCCCTTTTACGCATCTACCTGCCCCTCTCTTCCACTCTTCATTCTCTTTCTCCACTTCGTCCCTCTTTCCCCATCCCTTTCCACCCTCCATTACTCCTTCATCCCTTCTCCTTTCTCCTCTCAGTTCACTCTCTCGTTTTCAAGCTTATTCTCTCGGGTTTTAATTTCCCTGCCCCTTCCTCTCCTACACCCAATTACCCCTGCATTATCTGTTCCTCTCTCTCCAAAACCCTCAAATTTCTATAACTTGGGCGGGGCTTCCTTCCGTCTGCGCCTTACTTTCCCACTGCCTTTAGGACTTGGTATCCAACTTTCCAGAGGTGCCAGTTACTACCCTCCGCTTTCCCAGTCTATCATATAAGGGGAATCCCTCCTGGCCGGTCGACTTTTTCTACCCCTTTTTATGTCCGCTGGGTTTTTAGACGAATGTTCTTTTCCCTCTCAGATTTTCCCAACATTAAAGCCTCTTTTCGAGCTCGGGACCTTCTCCCCCCTCACCCTCGTGGAGGAGGATGTCTGGCGTTTCGTTTTCCCCCTCCCTGAGGCATTCCTCTTCATTCCCGTTCTTTCTTTATCAAGCAGCTTTATCTTTTGGCTGATCAGACGGCAGGTCCGGATCTTGATATAGGCTGCGGAACATCGAGGCTTGGGCTCCACTTTTTCCCCCCGTCTCATGACACTTTTGTCACTTCGGGCTTTTGTAGACAGCCTTTCTCCTGTGCTTCGTACCACCGCATTGTAGCGCTCAAGGGTTTTCCCCCAACCCAGCTGTTTGCTTCCGATTTGACTCCAACGCCCAATGTGTTATTTAGGAGACTCGTCAGTTCTTCTGATAACTTGATTGGGCCTTGCGCTTTGCCTTTTTTATCCTTATCATGCTGAGTGTCCAAAAGACTAACTAGTTCAGTGCCGTCTTTTATTTGCTCACCCCTTTGCGCTGCCCCGTCTTGCAAGCCCGTCCCGCGGGCTTCTCCCTTTCCGTCATTCTTTGCCCTTGCGGTCTGTCCACCGCTGCGCTTGTTTCCAAAGTGTAGCCCCCCCTTGTGACGTCTTTCCTCGGCGAGCTGCTTTGCGTATCCTATACCTTTCCCCCCTTCCTTCTCCCGGCCCCATAAAACACCCGTTAAGATTCCCCTTTATGAGCAAGGCCTTTGACCCCTTTCGCACCCCTGACACTCTTAATCAGGATTCCCCTGGTGCTTTTACCGTGTTGCCCCGCTTCGATAGACTCTTTTCCCCCCGATAGTCCAAAAAACCTGTTTATCACTCCGTCCTGTCTCGTGCGATGGTAAATCTGGTGCTTGCCACGGTCCTTTGTTCGTGGTTGTCACTTCCTTCCAAGACGCGTTTCCCTTAAAAATGGTCTGACTCCGTCCCTTTTTGACTTGGCAGCGGAGTGCTCATGGTCCTTTTGTTCCCGGACCTATCTTCAACCCCTCCCCTCTCGATGGTTTTTTTGAAACTGGGAGTCCACGCTCTTCCAACGTACCTCCAGTTATTGTACCCCAATTTTTCTGAGTTCATCTGTTATGGCATATTCAAGTTTTTCCACTTGGTACGTTTCACCCGTATGTAGCTTTCATAAGTACGTTATGAAAGACGGTCCATCCCAGTTTTAGCTTAAGTGGTTTTTTCGTTTCCTGTCGCAGACTTCCGTTCGCCCCGCTTTTAATAGGAATTAAAGTTTCTCATGCGATTACATGTGCGACCGGACCTTTCGATCCTGTCGGGTGAGGTGCATCATAGTTCTTTTTGTATCTCTTCCATGCATCATTTCATTGACAAACCCCTTCCCCGATGGTCAATCACACCAGTCCCATGTGTCATCTCCGCCTTGGCGCGTTCGCTGTCCCTTTGTGATAGATTCTGGTAGAATACCCCCCCCCCCCCGTCTCCCCTTTCACCCCACTATCGCATTTTTTCTTCCGGTCGCTCTTGGTCTGGTTCACAGTCAACTTTCCGGTCCCGTCCCTGAAGGTTACATGGTGAGTGCGTCCGGATACCCCGTAGTATGTAGCTTCCTGTACATTATGGGCCAAGTGACAGACAGGAGTTCTTCTCTGTATTGTCCTGGTTCTTCGTCTCCTCCAATCTCTTTTCTGCGAGTGTTGCTTTTTGCGTCCTGACAGGAGCTTTTCTCCATCTGGCATTTTCCTTTGAAGGGATTGTCGGCCGCGATTTACCGGCTCGCCCTCTTTTTCTCCCCCTGCCTCGCCGGAGACGTTTATGCCCCTTCTCCCTTCCGAGGGTCGTGTTCTTTATCCCGACTATTCTTGTGGGATTTTCAGCTCCCCTCTTTCTGCTTCTCTACTTTCAAACCAAACGGATGACGCTTCAAAACACCGGGCTCCCCCGTTGTTTTCTCTTTTCTCAATGTTG
>Ga0179593_1302731_pt1 | contig 16463 bp, 15 predicted proteins | sample CZODoug2_1_08_16_FD_185931 | JGI IMG/M metagenome (GOLD analysis project Ga0179593, IMG submission 185931) | Vadose zone soil fungal communities from Angelo Coast Range Reserve, California, USA - CZODoug2_1_08_16fungal (PacBio error correction) | ecosystem: Environmental > Terrestrial > Soil >... | reverse complement strand
CTTGTGGTCGGCCCGGCCTTCCCCTGACTCCCTCCCACCCGATTGAGCGCTTGTTTCGGACTTTTTCCACGTTTTGCCATTACGTGACTCCTTCATCTAAATGACTTCTTGCTGCCTAGATATAACGGCATCCTACACCACCAGATAGGAGTTCACGCCCTCGTTAGTCAGGAACCCCTCGAACGTTTCGCCGCCACCACCTTCCACCCATCCACATCTCCCCCGATCTACAGTCCTTTCCTAGAAGGTTTATAGTCACTCGCACATTTTTTTCTTCTTTTCTACTAAACTGTCCTGTGTGCTCCGGCTCCTGTCCTGTGCTGCCTTTTTTAGAGTACTTGAGCCGCCGCACGTCCAATCCCCTGGGATAATATGCCGCGCCTAAACTCGTTTTGAGGCTTTGACTTACCTTGTGCGATCGGATCCTCCCCGACCCATAGACTTTCTCTCAGCTCAATAATAGCCAAAGAGGCCGGACGTTCTCCTTATCACCAAGACCCTCAACGTTTCTGATGATCCCTTCGATGGATTTAGGACGGGCCTTTGCTTTTCCCCCCTTCCTTACGTCGCTTAACCAACAACTCTACTTTTTTTTAGCCCACGTTTGAAACGGCAAACATTTTATTGGGTCTGCGACCCCGGCTCCTTCAGTGCAAATTGTGTTAGCCGGCGTCAGGGAGTACGCCTTTTCCTTTTGCAGTTTTCTAGAGACGGTGTTGTGTTTACTTTTACCATGCTTATTCCGCGCCTCCAGTCGAAATGCGTTTCTTTGATTTTATGTGTGGCCCCAATCAAGCTCAACTGAATTCTGCCTCGTCAATGCGTCTTCTTGCCAACTCCACTCTTGGGCACGCTTGGCGCGCAAGGGTCCTCCAGTAAATTTTGAAGGGGAGCTTCTTCACATGTACTTCTCCCCCCGGTTTGCAAACGCTGAGATCTAGATCACGGGGGAATCCTGGTTTTCTTATTCGATTCTTTTGACTTCTAGTGTCGTTTTCATGCTGTTTTTTCGGGCTGGGTGGGTGTTTCACCAATTTTTGTACGTGATAGTTTTCTATCTGTCCTCCCTCTACGAATGTTTGAGGAACCCTTTCATGCAACTCTCGAGTGGTTTCTTAGGCGATGGTCTTGTATTTCTTTATTATGATCTGGCACAACCCCCCCGTTTTCATTTCGATTTAGCATCGACTCGTTCACGTTTTCCCTGCCAGCCGCGCTCCGTCCCATTCACTTGCCATCTTTTTGATTGTGAGGTTAGCAGCGGCTCTCCCTTAACTTCCAATACTGTGGAGTTTACGGTGAATGGTTTGTCGACCTTTTACATCTCCCCCTTTCCCCCCCCTTTGCCTTTCGAATTTATGGAAGTTGCTATGAGTAAGAGATCCTTCCTTCTCAAAGTCCCGCTTTGAATCTCGTGCGTTATTTTTACCACATACTCCGGTCTTCGAGAGAGTAGCCTTTTGATTGACGTTCTCGAGTTACGGAGTTGATAATTTTTTCCACTCCCTCGCCGGGGGCTCTTTCCCAACTGTAAGGGCTGCCGTCACATATGTTGACCCTCTGGCACAAGTCCGGCCAGAACGTTGGCTCCTTTCTCCTTTACGTTGGCTCCTTTTTCCCTGGTCATCCCTTTTCCTAATCATAAGTTTGTTGTTGAGAGACCCCTGTCCTCAAACATTCGCCAACGTACGCTCTCTTCCGCCACGTCGTCTTCTTTCTCTTCTTATTGACCTATTTACGAGACCCTTGGTGTAAACAACGCAGGTGATACCGTTGACCCACCTCTGGTAGGCGGCGTGAACCCCCCAGAAACTATTCGCGCTTACTTTCAATTCGCTGTCTGTTATTTGCCTTACGACTTCAGCGCCCCTTTTCGGTTAATGTTCCTTAGCCCGCATCTCCCTTTCGACATTTCCCAGGCCCCCCAAACTCTGCTCCCACGGCCTTTTCTCTCGGCCCCCCTTCACTCTTCCCTTGCCGCCAGTGGCCGTGGAACCCATGATGCCCGGTGATCCCTCGCCTGCCATTTTCCCTGAAGGTGTCGGAGCGCCTGTTGCCAGTGAATCGCTTTTCTCTCAGGGTTTCGCGCGGTGTTTTTTGCCCATCTATTTACCGTACCGAGGCCTCTTTTTGATACCCGGCATCCCCCCCGTATATTCTTTTAAGGGTGGAGAAAACCCTGAATTTATCGTGCTGAATCCCTCTGTTTTTGCTCTCTTGTGTTTTCCCAACACAGAATTACGTCCTCCTCGGAACTTGCGGGACAACAAACAAAACAAACTCTCCCTGCTTCGTCCGCGCAAACGCCCGACAGGTCCAACTCCACTAATGACCGCGGAAATTCCCGCCCTGCTGTCTATTTTTGTTCGCTCTCTCTTCGGTTTGCCTTTTTTCCGAATCTTTGCCCACCCCCCGGCGCCGTGATTTTGACGTGTCGTGAGTCAGGTGCTCCTAGAGCTTTTCCATCTACGTTCCGGGAGAATTGGATGGTTTTCCCCTCCCCCTAATGTGTTCGATTGAAAAGCAGGATTGTTCATGCAACCCCCATCCCCTCCCCAAGTATCCGCTTCGCGGATGAGAAAGGCTTTCCTGTCAGCGGTACCATTTAGACCCAACCCCCCCCCGTCGTAAGATTACCTAGCACGGTCTGAGTCATGGACTCTCCGGTCACGTCCGTTTCTACACATCAAGTTCTCAGCATTCCCTCGACCTCCTTCTTACCATTTTGAGTTCAATTTTTTTATTACTTCTTTTTTTTTGGAGAAGAATTGCGAAGTTGAAGAAGACCCTTGTCCTATCAGTCCCCGCTTTCCGATTCGACACGTCTTGCTCTCTCTACCGATTTCGATTTTCCTTTGCGGCATTCGATAATTCCCTGGTATTCTAATCCAGTGGATAAGTCTAATCTGCAATAGTGGCTTTCCCTTCCTAACTGCGGCGTTGCCATTCCCCCCCCCCCCCCCCCCCCCCCCCCTTTGGGACGTAAAGACAGTCTTCTTAACACCAGCGGACGCAAGTCCCAATCCGTTCCAACCACAATTGGTGCCAGTTTCGAAGACGCTATTTCCCTTTCTGATAGGTGAATTTTTCGGATTTCCCTCTTGCCCTCTCGGGGATTGAACTTTCGTGCCGTGATCTCGCCTTCTACTGCCGACCCGTTTGGTTTTCCGGTCTCTCATGAACCTCGAGGGACCATCCCAAATCGCAACGCGCCCATCGTGCCTTGCGTTCCCTATTACGAAATCTCTCAACCTTTTGGAATGTAGGTGGCAAGCCCTCGACCTCGAAAGCTGGCGACTTGATGAGTTTTCTGAGTTTTTTTCCCAGTAGCCGGAAATGCATTTTCCCCTTTCTTCTCTCCGCGTGTGCAAGTCTCACCCAGGCGTTTAAGATGCCATATGGTAATTTTAATATTTTTCCTTTTTAAATGCCTTCTCTAATTGATTTATCCTTCCTGCCTCCACGTGTTGGACCAGGCCCCCCCCGTCGCCACTGAGAGGACCGATTTCTTCGGCTCACCTTCCCGCCTGCCCTACAACCGATTTCCCCCCTCGTTTTGGACTTTTTATCACCCCTCGTAGACCTGTGCACAATGACCCATACCTCCTCTTTTCTCCTTTACATCGGCCCATTGCTGGTTCTTTTTATTCTCAAGGCCCGGGCGTGCTGATCTCTCTTGCTTCAGTCTTTCCTGCGTTGAAATGAACTTTTCAGTTATCCTTGTGTGCCCCGCTGAAGTTAGTCTTGCGGTGACTTACTCCTGCCCCCCCTTCGCCTTCTCCTTGGTTTGATGCAAAAATCTCGGACCCCCTTCTATTAGCTTCCTCCTCCCCCGCTTTTCGTCTTCCTTTTTTCTTTTGAAAACGATTTTCTTTTTTTTATCCCGCCCTTTCAGCAGTTGATTGCGCCTCGTCTAGCGTTCCCCCTTTTAATTCTCCCACTGGACTTCCTTTTGGTGGTAATGGGCGTTTCTTGGGCCGCCTCACACCACACCCCTTCCTTATTACCTTCCTGACCCCGTGCTTCATAGGGCTCGACTGACACACGTACTACCGGCTCATGCCTTCGAGACCGTTGAGCTGGCTCTCTTCGTTACGTTGCCTGTTTCGCTTTTTCTTTTTTGGGTGTTTGCTGGTCCCATCGGGACCTGTCTTTTCTTTTTAGGTCCTCTCCCAACTGGGTGTTTCCAATCCTGAACTGTTTTTAGCCCTTTTTTTTGTCAAATAAGAATTTTTTTTGGAGGGATCCCGCCGTCGTGCCGGAAAACGTTCGGCAGTATTGCGAATTGTGAGGCTGGAGCAACATTTGTTATGCTGCCCTTTCGCCCGATTCGCAACGATCGCGTTATCAGCAGCTTTTAGCCCGTAGTTATCCCTTGATGACGAACGCCTTTTGCCCTTTTCAACCTCGCCGAATTTCTCCTCCATGCTCCTGGTTTATTGGCGCCAAGGTTTCGGCAATTCCGTGATCTCTTTTCTTTCGAATCTTCGAGAAAAATGTCTTTTTTCTGGCAAAGCCCATTGCCTTCCATCTTCACCTTCTGCGGGTGCTTATCGGTTTTTAGCGTTTTTACTCGGCGCCTTCACGTACATCATCCTCCGCCTGATTTTTTTTCGTCCTTAACTGTGAGAGACGCCATTTTACTTTTTTCCAACATCATTTCTTAGCTGATGATATTGGTGGCTGAGTGCCTCGGCAATCCTCCCCCTCCCCGCTTCTTCTTTGACCTCTCTTTGTCAACGTATCCCGCGTCACCTGGATCACTTTCGTGGCTCTCTTCGAGAAGGGCTTTTTCATGTGTACAGTCAACTATTCTGGGGCCCTGCGTTTTTGTCATGCTTTTTTTAGAGCTCCTCGAGAATGGCTACTTGTCCGAACCGGGGAAGTTCTATTCTCTGGAGCAAATTATTTTCCCCTTTGTTCTCCGAGGTTTTGCGGAAGCCGATAAAGCCCCGTCCATTTGCGGTCTCCTCCGTTGCTGTCTCTTTTTCCGTTTCTCCACTCAAGTGTACCTGTCTAGCTTTAGCCTGTTGCGAGACTTCCCCTTATGGGCTACCCCACCTGAATCTTAGCATCGGGAAAAGAATTGTCATTTTTTTGACCCCTCTAGGTCAGCGGGATTCTAAGGCCTACTGTCTGAGGTGGTTGGCCTTTCGGTTGGGGGTCTTGTTTGGGCTAGATCCTCCTTCGTTGGAATTTTGTCTGTCTTGTTTGCGTGGAGTCTTTGCTTTTACATTCCGGGTGGGGACGTGTGTGTCTTTGACCACTGCGCTTTTTCGACTTTTTGAACAGCTTTTCCATAAGCCTCCGTTGTTTTTGATGATCTTCTTTCCCCTTCATATTCTGTGAAATCGGCTTTTTCCAAGCACTCCCGCACCCGCGCCGCACTGTTCCTCTTTTTTCCCTTGCTCCAAGCTCCTGCGACCCCAAGTAGCCTACACTTCGTACCGCGACTTTTTTTGAACGTAGACCTTTTTTTCTTGGCCCTTGGCGGAAACACCTTTTTTTCTTTTCCTCTGATGCTCGCGGCTGTCCATTCCCGCCGATTTTCCTCTCCCCAGAAAAATGAGCCCAGGTTCTCTTTTTTTCAGAAATGGAAGTCTCCTCTATCCCTTACCACCCTTGACGTTTTCTTTTTCGCCTCGACCCCGGAACCCCCCCTTGCCTCTCAAAACTACCACCTCTGGATCTCACGGGACAGTTCCTCAGAAAGATCAGCATTCCTTCTTTGCTCCTTATGAGAAGGGCGGATTGTTCGGTTCACAGTTTTCTCGACCCCGATCCTTCGTCGGTCCGGGATTGCGTTTCAACTCTCCCAGGTCGTGTTTCCTGAAGAGCTCTTCACGTTGCTAGACTCTCCCGCGCTTGTTATGATCTGTCGTGGATCCTTCCATGTCCACCTTACTCCTGCGTTTGGACCTTTTTAACACTTCAATGTCTTCTTCCGGGTCGACGATCTGCCTTTCCTTTCAAGTGGACGGACGTCCCCCCGCGCGGACTGCTCCCCGAAACACATCTCGCGCGAGATTCTTTTTTTGTCTCCCGAAACAGTATTGCCAAACGAAGCTGACCTGACGATTTTTTTCTTTCTTGCGCTTCTGATCTTCCCCCCTTCACCCGGGGAATCATTGCTCCCCATCTCCAACCCCCCCTGAGCTGTCGTGAGCCTCATATTCTCACGGGCAACCCTTCCGTTCGTCCATCAGCCGACTTAATTTTTTTTGGTTAGGTGCCTGAAAAAAGACGGCGGACGCAATAGCAATCGATACATCTCATCTTCAATGTTCGACCGCTAGCTCCCTCTTCTCTACCCCGTCTCGTCGTTCCGGCCCCTCCAGAGTTTGAAACCCAGTCTCTCCTTCTTTGCCCAACTGATACTCTTCCAGGAGTAAGGATTGAACTTGAATCTTGATCTGCCCTCCCAGTTCCAGCCTTGCTTTTCCCGCCCCCACCCACCCCTAAAGAGACTGGCCTTCCCATCGCGCGCAACATCTTTCCTTGCAGTGTCTTTATTAGATGGTGAATTGGCTTAAGTCAGCTTTTTCCAGAACTTTCTCTAGTCCCCTATGAAATTCAACCTAGGCTCCTCTCTGATTTGTTTTTTTGTGATTGCGGCCCCCCCCCCTCTCCCTAAACTGACTGGCGACTGGACAAATGCCTGCCTTGTCAGCTTTTCAAATGGTGCACTCTCTCGATGGCCCCGCCTGGTGACACATCTTGTCCCCCCCAGCCAAACCCCGGTACCCCCCCTGAGCACTTTTCCCCCCCCTTCTCGGAAAGCCCGTCACCTCGGATAGTATACCACTATTTTGAGAGCTGGTTTGGATGGTCATGCCGACCGACCTGGCCGAACGACCCTGATTCGTGTCCCCGCACAGTGCCTAACTCCTCACCCCTGGTGGAACAACGTCCTTCCTTTCGCTTCCTTCACAGTCCGGAACTTTTTTCGGACGCTCCCAGCCCGCCGTTCTGTCGAGATTCTAGGCACCAGCCTCTGGACCTTTTCTCCCCATGAGCGTTTTAATTTTTTTTAAGCTCCTTTTTCTGCGCGTACCCTCCAGGCCGCCCCTCGGTGCGTTTTGAGCGGCCCGAGTGAGCGGGCACGGGTGCGCCGCGCTGATCTTCTTTTCCGTCATTTTTTTTTACTGTGACTCTTTCCTGAAGAGGACCCCAAGATGTTTTTTTTTTTGGGTGTTGGTGGTGCTTCGTGGAGTTACAAACCTGCACTTCGCTCCACGGCCTTTTTTTCCCCCGCCTCGATACCTGCTCTGGCCTCGTCACGCCCTTTTTTCCTCCCAATTGCTGCGTTCGCTGACCTTTGGGAAATGTCTTTTCATAGACCGTGGACTAAATACAAACGCTCTGCACGTTCTCCCCCCCTGCTTGGCGATTTTCGTCTTGCTTGCCACCATCCCAAAAAGATAGCTTGTCGGATAGTAGGCTGCACTTTCCCCCGATCTCTAGTGGCTGCCCTTCTTTTAAGCCCTTCGGATTCCGCTATCTCCCCGTCCTCGCCACCAGCGTAGGGCAGTCTCATCTTTTACTCAGTTTCCTTCCTTCCCTCCCTCCGCAAGCTGACGTCCCTTCTTTTTTTTAAATCCAGAACGGAATCTGTTCTCTCCTTTAAAATGTTTTTTGTTTGTGTATGTTCTGGCATTTTTTTTCTCGTCCGCGTGTGTTCCGCCCGTAGATGTTTTTTTTCTTGCTTTTTTCAAAGTCCCTGGAGGCACGGCTTTTTTCCTGGGGAATAGTTTTTTTTTTTAGCGGTCCCACGTGTGCTATTAGACTTCCCATTCGTACCTTTTGATTTTTCCCTGCCCCCAGATCTATGACACAGCAAGCACGTTCTAGAATTCTCGCGTTCCTGATTTCCGCCTTTGTTTTTCCTCGTAGTAAGGAGCCCCGTATGCACACGGTCAACGGCCAAAATTCTTGGTCTTTCCCAGTGGATTATGACAGGGGGAGACACTGTTCTCGGAATGCGAGTATTAGGAAGCTAATTCTTTTTCGGGAACTGTTAGGGGTTTTGGCCTCGAAGGGGAATTTTTTTGAATACTGACCCCTGCTGAGGAGGCGCGTGTTCCTCCTGAAGAGTCCAGTTGATGGTGGTTATCCATAGTGGACCCTCTTTGCTTTAATGCGTCTTTTCTTGTGCACCAACCCCCTGAGTGTCAAACGCCCCCCTTCTTTCTCCCTCTCTTTTTATTCATATAACCGTACACCATTCGGTCGGGGGCTGGCCGTGTCCCGCTGTTGCTTTCCCCAGGTCCCCCCTTCGGGGCTATTTCAACAGCTCGTACAGCAGGGCGGGGCCTTGCCTTGGTGCGTTTCCTTCTTTCCTTTTTTGTCCTGTCGCGTCTTTTTTTTGTTAGAAGGCTTCTTGGGTGTGTTCCAGCGTCACCTTTCCTTGTAGTGTTACGTCTGTTTTTCAGCTGAAATTCCCTCCTTTATTCGCACCTCTCCTTTCTTTTTTCGATCTGCGCGATATTTTTTTGTCCGTTAGATCGTTCTTGGCGATGTTTTTAGACTGTCTTAGAGGCGTTTATGATTGTGCATCCACCCCCCACCGCGACGAATCCCCCGTCTGCGAAATAATATCCCTTTGCACGTTTTGGTAAGTCCTCCCCGGCGCTCAGTTCCCCCTTAACATTTTTTTTATAATAACTTTGAGCAGCGCCGCAGCATGTTCGTCCCCTTCCCCTCCCCCGGTTGAGTTCTTGCGTCCGGTTCTCCCCCCGACGCAGTGCGACCCTTTGCTTTCAATTTCTTCTCTTATCCTGCGTCCTCTCTAGTCCTGCTCCAAGTCTTTTTGAAAGAGGTGCTTAGGTTCAGGACACGATAATACACGCTACTTTCCTTGTTGCTTCTGGGATTGATTTTGTTCGCTTTGCCGCTTTCCGGTCTTGATGCACTTTCCTTTATTCCAACGCTGTTTGTCTTATTGCCCCCTTTTTTTGATTTAAAACTTGCCACTTCCCCTTCCTTCCGCCACGTTGGTCCTCGGCTTCCTTTGGCGCATTTTTCCGCTCTTTCCTCCCTCTCCTTTTTTGTTGTGTTCGCTCTTGACATTTTTTCCTAACTTAAGATTCTCTTCGCCAAACGTTTGCGGCGGCGATGCCTTGTTTGTCCCTCTCTCACCTATTTTCGAGCCTTCAGCGGTGTCATCTCCCTCGTTTACCGGCACGTTTGATCCCCTCCTTGAACCTTCGTTTTTGGTTCAACTTTATCTCTTATCCCATTCGCGCCGATGTCTTTCGTCTGCAGAGACCTGCTTAAACGTTCATTCTTTCTTCTAGATCCTCCGCAGTTCTCCCGGCCCTCCCTTAGTTCTGGAGCCCAATTTCTCTATCGACACCTTATGCATCCCTCTTTCCTTACAGATTTCGCTGGTCCTAATTTCATCAAGTCTTTCCCTTTGAATTGTTCCCGGAGCGCTCTTGTCTGCACGGCTCTTTTATCTTGAGATTTGCTTTTGTGTTTTTGATTGCCCCCCCTACCTGATCTCAAGACGTTAACCATTTTTTATCTCTTCACCACTCCCCTGTCTGTTCTTCCTGGGTCCCCAATTGATTAGTTTTCTTCCCTCTTTTTCCTTCTCTTGAGGAAGGTCTAAGTCCATCTCAACTTCGCTTACCCACCACCCCGCCTGTCTGCTCCTCCCACCTAGCGTTTAAGCAATCCCCACGCACAGTTAAAACCTTGCTCTTTTTTTCTAGTGTTGCGTCTCTTTTTTTCTGGTTGACAAAGTCAGAAATTAAAAGCTTGCACACTTCCGCCAGTGCTCACTTGTCTTGTGTAGAGAGCCTCTTCCCCCCCACCGATAGATGAAAAGTTGCCTCGGTGTTTTAGGTTTTCACGACTAAGTCATGAGCGCGATTTTTTGACCCCGCATTTCGCTTTTTTTTTGATGCCAAGACCACAAACGTATCCCCGCTGGCTTTGGTTTTTTGTACCGAAGCTCCCGTACCCAGGTTACACAATTTCCGTCTTCTTCGGTCCCCCGAACGGTTTTGCTGAGACTCTAACACTTGCTAAATTATTTCACGGGTCAGACCCCGGTTTTTCGCGCTACTTTTGCCGTTCCCCTTGGGCTTCCTTTCCGACTTTTTCTCCTTAAGCCGAAGGAGGAGTACTCCTCTCCCATGAGTCCTCTCAGTCCCTCGCCTTGGATCGACAAATTCTTTTTTTTTTTGCGCATCAGTCCCGCTTTCATTCTACCCGTGCAGTCTCTGACCCCTGTACTTCTTCACCTCTGCCCCGTGTGTAACCCTTTTCTTGCCAACCGTTCCTATTTGGATTCCAGGCCATCATTTCGTCGTATCACTTATGGACCGTTTCCTTAGAGACTTTTCTTGACCACACGGCTTACGCATTTTTCCCTTGTTTTCAACAAAAAATTTTTAAACCTTCGAAGCGAGATTCAGTCGTATGTTTGAATCCGGCGAAGGCCTTCATCTTGACGATCGGGATTTCCCAAGTCTCATAAGATGATGCTTTCATGCACCCTCTTTCCCATGTGTTTTAGCCCCTTCCGGGCGCGATATCGCTTGAAGCCGCGCTTCAATAGAAACACTTCCACATCGTCTTGCCAGTGCGACTCTCAATCCTTCTCACTTTCTTTTTGCCCTTTCTTCTGGATCTACCTTCTCCAAAGTCGAACTTTAGAAGAGTTTTCGTGTTGTTGTCTTCAACGTCGGAAAACTTCAGGCTGGTCGCGCCTCTCACCTTTGCAATTCGCCCCGGGCGTCCCTACGACTTCCCTTTTTTTATCCTAGATAGCTCTAACTTCCCTTCCTTCCTCAATTGTATCATTCACCTGAGTGCCGTGTTTTTTCACCGGCCAACCGTGCACCATTTTCCTCTCTTCCCTGCGCGTTTACACCCCTTCCCCCCTACCGAGGAACTACACCGTTCTGCCTGTGAGTTACTTGGATTTTTCAACGCTTAGCGAATGCCCCATGTAAAGTCTTAGTTATACAAGGCCTTCTTTTGTTTGCCCGTCGCGTTTTCTCATCCATTCCTGTGGCTCGGCTGGGCTCTTCCAGCGGGTGCCCGTGTTCCACCCCTTTTTCATGGATTTTTTGACGGTGTTTTTCCCGTGATGGTCAGTAGTCTTTTTTTTAATGATTTTTACACCACTACTGCCTTCTCAGGATCCACTTATCCCAAAATGAGTTTTCCTTTCTGATCCCTCCTTTCGCTTACTATCATTTGTCACGCGTTACTTTTTTCGTAACTTGTGTTGCTTCATTCCCAGAGTTTTTCTCATTAGAAAAGTATTGTGCCCCTTATGAGCTCCCTTAGGAAACAGGAAGGCAGGTGGCTTTTTTTGTAATACTTGGCGGGCGTGGGCCGTGTCCTCCCAAAAAAACCCTCCTGGGACTTTCTTCCCGGGTTTTTAGACCCTGTCATAGGGCTCCCTCTCCCTTGAACCCCTTTTTTTTCTTTGGCATTTTTTATCAAATCTCTTTTGACACGTGGCAGCAGTACCTTTTCTGTATTGCCGCTTCTCGTGCGACCTTTCCTGTGGACTCTTAGTTTTTTTTTTTTTGTTTAGGGTTTGAAAATGATTTTGTTTTCACTTTTTTTCCTATGAAGCTTTTCTTCTATCCCCAACTCTTTCGTTTTCAATCCGTCCCTCTGTTTTCCTCTCATCTCACTCTTAATCTGATGGGATTTCCGGTAGTGTCCATGGAGAAGATTTTTTACAGTGACGAAAGTTCCGTATGTAGTATCTGTCCCGAACATGATACTTGCTTCTGCCGATTTTCTCACTTAGGCGTCCTCCGTTCCTTTCGGCCGTTACTTCCCATCCTTCTTTTTGGTTAAAGCACCCGTTCTGTGACACAAGATTCTTTTTTTCCCGTGACTAATGACTCTCTCCAATTTTATTTTTTCGATTCGCCATTTTTTTTACGGCATTCAATGGTTTTTATTTTGTCCATGTGGAGTTAATGCTGCGCTTAGGGTTTTTGCTTGTCCCCAAATTGTCCGCGTTACACCCTCTTCAGTCACCTTCCCCCCATTTTTTTTTTTCTCTGTTTGAGGACTTCCGCGGCAATTCCCTCATTGGGGTCCTTGAGTAGAGGCCCTCCCATCCTGAGGCATAAGGTTAAACCCACTTTATGCTCTATGGTGGCGGAGTTTTAGACCGGCAATACATCATGCGCCCTTTTTCCCGGTCGTAAATTTTTTAAATCGGTCTGTTGTCTTCATTTAATTTCTCCTTTCCTGATCTGGTCACATGAGTGTTTCCGATACTTTGCAATGCTTCTGCCCTTGATTAATATCTGCTCATGGCCCTCTTATTTTTCCTATTATAGAACATGTCTTTTTGTCAGCCCTTTCTTCTTCGTTTCCAATTGTCGGTCTCATTAGTTCACTAATAGCCTCCGCTCATGCCGGTAGCCAATAACTGTGATTCGCCACGTTTCCACATCCCTTTCCTTTTTTCTTCCTCTTCATTTTTGCTTCTGAAGGTCGTGGGTCCCCTTACGGCGTTCTCATCGATTTCGACCCTTTTTTTTAAAACCCCCCCCCCCCCCCCCCAACCCCCCACCCCCCCCCCCCACCCCCCCCACCCCCCCCCCACCACCCCCCCGGTGACCTCCTTGTCCTAGTTTATAAGGCGACTTGGCGCTGCGAAGTTCAGTCCTTTTCTTTCTGTGGTCAAGAAGGTTGATTTCTTCGACGGCCGGACCATTTCGGTTCGACGTGCTGCTTTTTGTTTTTTCCCCTCCTCATTTACGTTCCTGGTTCATCTCTCTTCCTAGTTTATTGTTGAGATCCCCCTTTTCACCGTTAAATCGGGTTTAACTGCAAGAACTTTTTTTCCCTTTCTTTAACGGCAGTCTCCACGCACCCTTTCCTTCCGCCCCACCTCCACTCTTCGCCTGAAACATTTTTATCCTCGCTGACCGGAGTTCTCTTTTTCTTAAAACCACCTTTTTTTTAATCGCTGCTGCGGCACATTTGGGCCATGTACTTCTTTTTTTCACAGTTCTTTCTCACACCCCCAATTCTCCTTCTCCCATCTCACCCCTAGTCTGTGGCCAGCTGAAGATGACCCTACCCGGATTAGCCTTATGGACGGCGTTCTCTGAGTCCATACTCGTCTCCACCCCAACCGGCAAAAATATTTTTCCCCCCCCCTCGACGTTCTTTCACAACGGCAGTTTCTACTCGCGCGGTTTTCTCATCTTCAGGAAAGATGATGAGGGACCTCCCCCTTATGCCCGATCTCTCGGATCTTCTGCCCCCCTTCCTCTGTGATCGGATTTTTTTCGTCTGTTCGCAGCGCTTCATTTCTTGCTCCCACTCCGCCCCCAATTCTCCTCTCCCGCGTTGGTTCTGGTGATCCATCGCTTTTTCGATTCGCGGGCTGCCTCATACGCGCCATCCGGCGGATTCGATGGCCTCTTTGCCGCGGCCCAGCCGGAAAAACCCGCCGCGCGACTGTTTTTCCTTTTCTTTTGACTCTTTTTTACCGACTGTTCAAAGTCTCCCCCTGCATTTTTTTTTTTGCTATTTCTGATTTTATTTTGCTCAAATTCATTTTTCTACCCCCGGGGCATTGCCGGTAACCTCTTCTGATTCCCCCCCCCCAATAAACCCCTTTGCTGGAAGTCGGCGCCCCCGAGTCAGCATTTTTTTCCCTTGGCCCGGTCCGTAGTTGGTGTCCATGATAATTCTGCTTCTTCGACCCCCAAGACGGAGTGCGACTCCCTTTTTTCCTTCCCTTCTTTTTTCCGCCCTATCAAATGTCCCAGACCGCTTTCCTCCTCTTCGCCCTTTTCCGTGTGCTGCACGTCGGTTAACACTAATCTATTCTATTTCCCCACCACCCCATTTTCCCAATGTACCTTCCCCTCTGTTCGGACGTTAAACACGCTTTTCTCTCTTTCCTGCTGCCTAAGACATCCCCGCATTTTTCCAACCCAACATACCGCGAATTCTTTTTTTTCTTCCCGATCTCCGGTTTTTTTTAATCCAGTATGTCATAGCACGTGTCTCTTATTTTCCTCTTCTTTCCCCATGTACCTCGACTTTTTCAAGCCTTCTCGGTCCCTATGCCGTTTTCACCCACGTTTTCCCTCTATTCATGATGGTTTGATCTGTGCCCACGTCCGCCCCCATCTTTTTCAACAGGACTGGCGCTTTCCCCCCCTGACTGAATTGTTCCATCTTCAAATGTTTTGCGAGAAGATCACTTTTCCAATTTTTTGCCCCCCTTTTTCCTGGCTTTCCGAACAAGAGATTTACTGAGCTTTGAAGCGAAGTCTTGCTAATTCTTTAGCTTCTCCTCCATTCTTTTTTAGTCTGGTTCTTTCCCGGTTTGCCTTTCGACCACGTCTTGATGCCCTCCTCAGTTTTTCATCTGGTTGACCCACGTAATTCCCCTCTCGATGTACTTCCCCTGGATTATGTCTCACCTTACCAGCCAGGGACGATTGGTCACGACTGAAAGGATCGTCCCATTTTTCACGTTATAAGGCTAGTTCTTGTTCATTGGTCCTCGATTCTGCTTCTCTTCCTACATCCATTTTCCCCTTTTCACCTTCTGTTTTTGGTATGTACCTTCTTGATTTTTTCAACTTGGGTTTGAGTAATTTTTCGCATAGCACATTCATCCTGTTTTTCTTTTTCTGCCTTTTCAAGGTAAGAGGGTCAACTCTACTGCACTTTTTTTCTCACCTGCATTTCGCCACCTCGCATAGGCAGCCACCTGCCTCGTAGACTTTGCCCTTTTTTCCGCCTTTTTACATTTGGAGACGGATAGTCCCTTTTTTTCCCATGTTCCGCTCCTTTTTTGGCTTCCCAACCTTCCCCTCCCCCTCTTCTGCATTCTTTTTCCCGATGGGCGGTTGCTCTGTTTCATTTCCCAACTTTTTTGAGAGTCTGGATAGTAGGCGTCCCTGTCACATTCAGATTTGGCTTTTTTGATCTTCTTCCCCTTCGGCCTTCACGCTCTCTCTTCCCCCTTTCAATCTCGGACTGTTCTCCAGGAATCTCGACCGCGCAACTCCCCAATTCCCCCTTCTCTCCCCAGATGCAAGTTTTCTTTTCCGGCTTTCCGACAGCCGACCTTCTCGTTTTCCCCCTCCTTTGTTTGCAGCCCGTATGGCTGCTTGACCTTTGGTGTTCAGCCGCGTTTATTCTTTCTCCCGTTCAGTAGGCTACGCCGCCTTTATCCGGGAACTCACCAGTTTTGCCTTTTTCAAGAGTATAAACGTGTCTCTTTTTTTTTCACCATTCCAGTCCGTCATCGTTGCTCTGTCCAATAATTCCGCTTCTTTCTTTTGTCTCCCCTACGTTTCGCTTTCAGAGGGCTTAATTCCTCATTGGGTTCCCCTTCCTTCCCCCTCCGTGTCTTAAACACACGATATTGTTTCCCGGTGAACCAAAACTGTCTTCTGCTTTTCCAAGGGTGGATTTTCAAACTTTCCCTTCCTTTTCTCCTCCTTTTCTACCGTAGATTCGGTCATCCGTGCTTCTTAGTGATTTCCTTCGGGAATGTGTTACTCACCTTTGGTTTTTGCGCTGCCTGTGTTAAGTTCGTCTCCTCTTATCCTTTTTTTTTGGTTCTGTTTTTCCTTTCTCCAGAGTACTACTTCCCTCTCAAACGTTGTGGACCCCAACCAATTCCTGGCCGCCAGCCATCTTTTTCTCTATATATGACCATTCTCCTCCACTCCCCCCCCTCTTTCCCTTAAGGGCGATTTTTGGCAGTATTGAGGAAAAGGTGCCCTCTTCCGATCTCCTACCGATTTACCCCCACCTTTTTTGCATTGCCTTGTGGCCTCTTTTTTTTTTTGGCCTGTTTTTTTTTGAGCAGGCGGATTGTTTTTTTTTGTTCAGCGCAATTTTCCCTCTACGTGGCTTCTTTTCCTTTCCTCGTTCTCTTTCTTGCTTCTGATTTCACAGTTCATTGTGTTCGGTCAGACCTGAAACGGACCTCTTAGAGTGGTTTTCAGTAATCGCGGCTCTGTTTGAGCCTTCTTTTCTCTTCCTTTCGTGCCCCCCCTGCGCCGCAGCCCAATGAGAGTACCTTACACGCTTTACGGGTACTATCTGAATCGGACCTTTTTTTTATGAGCTTGTTTAGAATCCCTTTGATTTCCATTCGCGCCTCCTTTTTCTCCCTTCCGTTTTTCGAAGGGTTGTTAGGGGTCCATAGACTTGCCTTTGTTTTCAATTGGCGGTCATCCTCTTCCCCTCCTAGGTTTCGGCTCCACGTCCCTAGTGCCCCGCGTTTCTTCTCCGCTCTGCACGCTCCCCCTTTCCATTCATGGGATCTTCTCGTCATTTCAAGTTGCTGATTTAGAAGCGTTTCGGCGTTTTCCCTTTCTTTTTCCCCGCTTTTTTTCTTCCAAAGCTCTTTTTCGCTCTCCTGTCCTGATGAAAGATCTCCTGATCCCTGCTCGTTTTTCCCGATTTCTCTTCTTCGTGTCCTCCTTTTTCTT
>Ga0179593_1600440_pt1 | contig 16464 bp, 30 predicted proteins | sample CZODoug2_1_08_16_FD_185931 | JGI IMG/M metagenome (GOLD analysis project Ga0179593, IMG submission 185931) | Vadose zone soil fungal communities from Angelo Coast Range Reserve, California, USA - CZODoug2_1_08_16fungal (PacBio error correction) | ecosystem: Environmental > Terrestrial > Soil >... | reverse complement strand
ACCCACCCGTCAAACTCTGGTGTTTTCCTCCCTCCTAGATGGGAGATAGAGCTGACCGGGCCTTGTTCCCTTCTTTATTCTTTCCTCATTTGTTCAGTATTGCAACATTTTTGAAGCCTTCTTCCCCCTCTTTTTAAGCCGTCTGCGTGCCACACAGCGTTCTAAACGCCCTCTTCCTACATAATCTTTTTCTGAGTTCTTGCTTCCTTGAATCCAAGAAGCCATCACTGTTGATCTGTGTCCCCCATTACCCCCTTTCCTATTCTCCTTTTTTTTTCCTGTATTTCACTTTTTCCCTCTATCATCTTAGTGCCCCCTCAAAGACCCCCCTTCCTCTCTCCCCCTCCCCCCCCTCCCTCTTCCGGCCTAGGTCTCTCTTTAGCCTCTCCCCCCCTTCACGCCAGTGGCTTTCTAGAGAAAAGTCAATGGTACTACTCCCCCCCCCTCTTCCTCCTTATTCCCCCCTTCGCAATCGTTTCCGTTGAACTTATCCCCCCCTCCCCTCCCCCCCGAGAATTACCAGAAGAGCCCGAGCTCTCTTCAGGTAAAGCCCTCCCGCCTTCATCTCTCCCGCGACGCCCTCTCTTTACGTTCCTGAGGTAAGTCCCTTCTCCTTCATCCTCACCAAGGGAGTATTCGTTTAACATGTTTCCAATAACGCCCTCTACTTTTTTTTTTCCTTTTCATGTCCCTACCCTTTCTCCCCGGCCATCATTCCCCCCTCTTTCTTTTTCTATCCGCTCCTCTGAAACTCATTCTCTTACTGGAGCCTTCTTTATTTCCCCTATGAAACTCGTGACTCTTTACTTTCTTCTCTTTCGTCGGGAAAGCTCCCCCCTGAAGCCTGCATCCATGACCCTTTAAGACTTTTCCCCCTTCTCTTCATTCCTCTACCCAGTACTTTTTCTTTTTTAAGAACCCTGCTTTCTCTCTCTTTTTCCACACCTTCTTACTTCCAGTAGAGCCGGCAAAGAATTTTCTCTCTCCCCTCTTTTTTTCCTCTAAAGTACCATCTCTCCTTACGGATGGTTGCATCCCCTCTCTCCACCCCCATCCACCAGAATGTTCTTGCTAGCCACATCCTTGACGACAATGCGACCGTCCTACCCATCTCCCTTTACTTTGATCCCTTTTACAGCTCCATCCCTCTTTATTGAGAACCTTTCTTGACCCCCCCCCTTTCCCCACCTGAGTCTTTTTATTATATCGGAGACTCTCATTTGCCCTCTCGCACCTCCCCTTTTCATTATTCCTCTTTGAAAAAAACGAGTTTTTTCGGATTTCACCTAGTACCCCCCCCTCCTTCTATCTTGATGGTTTCTTTCTTTTTCCTTAAAGAACTATTCCTTCATCTTCCCTTTCTTTTCTCCCCCTTTGTTCATATTAAGGCGGTTTCCACAAGTTACCCTTTTTTCTCACCTTATGAAGGACCAGCTTCCCTTACTTCTATGGATTGGATGAACCCCTTATTTGTCTTTTTCCGGACTTCCCCCCCCCTTCTTGAATCCCACTCTCGAAAATGAGAATTGTCCAGGTATCTCCTTTTTTTTTACAACCCTTTTATCAACCCCATTTCCCACCGTTCTGATCCTTTCTTACTTCTCGTCTTTTTACACTTATCATTAGATTCTCCACGACCCGAGATCTTCTTCCCCCTTTTCTAGCTCATGCACCTTCAGTTGGTAGCTTCAAACTATTCTCCATTCTCTTTCTTTACTAAGGGTTTCAGGGGATCCTCAGCTCGCATAACCCCTTCGTTATCACTAATTCCCTTTTTTCTCGACTTCTAAGGGCACGTGAGCCAGACCATGTTAGAGCCTCTTGTACCTCCCACCGACGAGAAGTCATGGCAGTGCTTCTTTTTTGTGTCACTTACTTTCGGTTCCCGTCTTTTTTGAATTTCTTTACTTTCTTTATATTTTTCTCTCAAAATTTTCCATTTTTCTTTTTTTCTTACCTTCGGTTTTTTTTATCCTATGCTGCCTTTCTTTACAATCCTTTCTTTCTTTCTTCCTTTCGCAGAAGGACCCTAAGGAAAAGGAAGTAAGCCACTTTACTCTACCCTTCAGCTCCTCTTTTCTCAACCTATTTCGCACCCTTTCCCGGGATCTTTCGACATTTTTTTACGTCAAACCCTTCTTTGCACGTGGAAAACATGGGCCCCTTTGTTTTCTTTTTTCTTTCTCCCCCTACTCACGACCCTTCACCACGGGCGCGCTTTTACCTCTGCACCCCTTTAAGATCCTTTTTTTATTTCTCACAGTGAGGGTCATGTTCGTGCAAGGGCCTCCCGAATGAGGTACTTCTCTCTGTTCTACTGTGCTTTGGATCTTTCATCTTTCACTCGGCCTCACACTTGAAGCTTTCCTCCTGCCCCGGGGAACCCCCCCTTTTCATGCGGGTTATACGTCTTTTTTCTTAGGTTATCTTACCACCCCTCCCTCCTTCCCTTGTTTTTTCTCCTCACGCCCCTCCTTTTTCTTCATCTCCCCATCTCGAGAAAACAGACTCCTTTACCGAGCCCTAACCTCCTCTCCATTTTTCTATCCCCACGCAAAAAGCGCAAGCCACACCTCTTTCGCATGTACCCATCTTCTTACCTATCGTCTCTCCCTATTTGATTGTATCTTTCTCCCTCTTCCCTGTGAGCGAATCACCTTTTTCTTTTATTTTCTTTATTTTCTGAAATGTGCTTAGTTAACCTACTTCTATTTTCTCCCCCCCCATTCACCCTCTCCTTTCTCTTTCCCCCCATTTCCTACCTCCTGATTGTCCCTCTTATGTGAGCCGTATTTTTGCTGCCTTTTCCTTCTCCCTCGTTCCAAGTCCGGTGGTTTTTCTTTCTTCCTTCGTGTCCCCCCCCCCTGTTCACGTTACCCCTCACAGCTTTTTCCGTTTCCTTTCTCCACGAGCCCCATTTTTTCTTTTCACCGCAAAGCGGGGTTTTGGACCTATGCTTCTCTCTCCCCCTTATTTCGACCTCTTTTTGCAAGACTTGTCCTTTCCTTTTTTCTGATTGTCTCCCCCCTTTCCCTCTGCACGGGCCCTTTCAAATCTCTGTGAACCCCCCAACCCCCCCAAGTCAGTCGGCCCTTTTCGGTCTTCTTCACCCGCTTTCTTTCCCTCTACCTCTCCTTTCACTATACAGATTTTTCTGGGATGTTCTTCCGGCGGAAAATTTTAAGAATGAGACTTATTTTCTTTCGACCCTTCTCCCCCTAGGACACTTTTCTCGGTGCGACCCTGCCTCCCTTCTTCTAAGTGAACCCTCTTTTGCTGGAGCTAAATTTCCTATTGTATACTTACCTTTCTTCGGCGTTGTTTCCTTCAGCAATATTCGAACAACGCCGACCTTTCGCCCAACTGAGGTTTTTCCTTTCGTTTTCCTTTTCTCTTTAGTTCTTTTTTCTTTTTCCCAACGACGATAGGTGCCTCCGCCGACCCTCCCGATTTCCCCTAGATTGAATCTTGTCGGTCGGGTCGGCACCATTTTCCCCTTGTATGTTTCACAGCGCGACAGAAAGATTTTTTGATGGCACCGTTATTGGGCAGGGACTCGGCAAATTTGTCTTACCTGTGGAAATCCAATTGATCTTTCTTTTTTCCTAGGACAGTTGTCCAACAGAAAGAACTCCGGCCCTCGCAGTGCTACAGCCGCGCATTTTTTATGTGCGCTCCCCGCCTCGGTCCTCTGGGTCCATCTATTAATGTGCACCGTTCCTTTTCTTCCCGTCCTTTCCTTTCTTCTTCCTCAAGAAAGTAGGGGGTGTCTGTTCAACAACCTTTCTCTTAACTTCCCCTCATTTGAAAGGAAACTTTTTCCTCCCCTTATGGGTGCCCCACATAGAGGTTCCAATTTGTTCTTCTTATTCTATGGATCCCTTTCGCTCCTAACGAGACTTTTTGATTAGCAAGATTTTTTTTCTTCTTCCTTTTTCTCGGCGGATTCACTTCCCCCTTTCCTCCCCCCCTTTTCTTTTGCTCTAGTCCGCTTCCCCCCCCTCTAGAAATACTACCCTTCTCTACTTTCCCCCCCCCCTTTCCGGTTTCCTCCAGCATAGCCTCCTCTTTCTTTCCCCCCCGCCTTTATTTTCTTTGTGTTTTCCCCGCTCTTCTCTTCACCTCCTAGTGTTTCTTCCCCTTTGTGTAGGTACCCTTCTTTTACCTCCCTCTTTTTCCCTCTTTACCCGGAAGTCTCACCCCCCCGACTCCTCCCCTCTCCTTTCTCTCACCCTCATTGCGTACCCCGAGTCTTTTCAGGTCTTTTGAATCCTCTGCGAGGGTAGAAGTTCTTTCGCGCCTATTTCACAAAGTCTCTCCTTTTCTCTTGGCTCCGGTCGATAACGGCCTCCGTTGCACTTACCTCCTCCTTTCCTGCGCCACTGTCCCCTTCTCTCACCGTTTTACAACCATTCTTTCTCTTAGCAATTTCGAAATGTCCCTCTTTCTTGTGAAAACCCTTAGGGAAAGCTTTCTCTGTATTTAGTTTCTACCTTCCCCTTTTAAGACGACTCTTCTTTCATTCGACCCAAGCTATGTCCCTTCTCATTTCTTCCCCTGTCTTTTCCTTTTCTCTATCTCGACCGTGGCTTTCTAAGATAACGAAAAGACCTACTCCTCACCCTCCCCTTTACCACCGCGTTGAACAGATTTAGAGTCACCTACAAGGCTGAGAAATTTCTTCATACACCTTTTTTCTGTTTTCCCCCTTTTCCCTCACTTTCTTCTGATGGTACGTATTATCGCTTAGGCAGGGCCCCCGCATTCTCTCATTTCTCCTTCCCTCCCCCTTTTCTTCTCGCCCCCTTTCTTTTTTCGTCCACTTGGGCATACCACTTTCTCTTCCTCCTAGGTAGAAATCTACTTTTCCCGGTTCTTTAACTGCCCCTCCCCCCTTCCCATTAAGCCTTGATTTTCCCTTACCCATAAGGGTGTCGCGTTGTCACTTTCCCATTTTTCCCCCGCCCCGAACTTTTCTCTGTCGTCATATCAGATTCTTTCATGCGCACTTCCCGTTTCTGCCCCCCTTAGGTTTATTACGGCCTTTCTCTCTTTATCCCTTCATGTTCCCTTTCGAGTCCATCCCTTTATCTTTCCCCCTCCTTCTTCCCCCTCTAATTTTAGCCGGATCCCTCCGCTCTCTTTGCGAAAATATGAGGGACCATTCTTGCCGTCAGTAACCCTTTTTTAGCGTCACTAGTCCTACTGCTCCCCAACTTTCCATTCTCATTTTTGCTTTGCCCTTCCATTTACGAACAGCAATCTTAACCTAAGTCGCTATCTGTGACAGTTTTGCAGTCCTCTCAGTTATATCACCCGCACCAGCCCTTCCTATAATCCTTCTCTTCGGACAATCTCTATTTTCATCGACTCTTTTACCCGTGCTAACCTATCTAAGCAAGAGGGATTTAGGGATGGTTCACCCCCTGAACTCCCTCACCCTATTTTTTTTTTTTTTTTTGATAACTTTCGTCGTTCGATAAGTATTATCTTGCCTCTCCTTCGACTACACCTTTTCAAAGTCCTCTCATTCCTAACGCATTATACTGGAAGATCTTACTTTTTTCCCCCCTGAACTTCCCCTCCGGATTCTTTTCTTACTTTCTATGATAATTACTCTCTCCGCCTACTTTAATCTCCTATTTATTGTTCTTTCTATACTGATTTCAACACTCCTTTCACCGTCTTTCTCTCTTCCACATGTAGCGGACCTTTTCTTCTTTATCTACCCCACGCCCCTTATCTCCACACTTTTCCTCTTCCGGAGTCTTTCCTGAAATATGAAGCTTTTTTCTTTCGCCCCATTTTCCTCTCATTTCTCCCACTTTGTTCTCCTCTACTTTTTTGTTTTCCCCGTTTAATCCTTCTTTTTCCTCTCCTCGATTAAGCATATTATTCCCACGAGGAATAATCATCAGCCACCTTCCTCCTTCCTTCTCTTGATGACAGAAGCTGTCTCCCTTTCCTCTTGGTATGCCAGAAGGGGGTTGCTCTCCCCTCCTCCCCTTTCTAATACGGTTTTCTCCGAGAGATGAGCCGACACCCCCCCCGTCCTTCCTTCCTATTCTCGCAACCCAGGATCCTTTCAGGAGTAGATCTCGACATTAAATGCTTGGTCATAACCCTCACACTCCATCCACTTTTTCTTTTGTCTTTCATACTAACGTTCCTCGATATGTAGGAGGATACTTCCTTTTTTTATTCTTTTCTTTTTTCCTTTTTTCCTTCCCTTTTCCAATCGGAAAGAACATTTCATTTTCTTTCCACTCACCACCTTCCCCTACCTCTTTATTTCTCCCCCCATTCTTATTATGACGCCTTTTCTCTGAGAAGAAAGGATTGCACTTTCAAATCCCTTTTCACAAGACTTTCATCTTCATTGCAACTGCGACCTTAACATCTACACCAACTCATCCTCCCCGGTAGAATGCCGCTTACAAGCAGTAATCTTGACTTCTTTTTTTTTATGGAAGACCCTTTTGGTCAAGCATTCCTCCCTTAGCGAACTATTTTTCTCCTTTACACTCAAGCTGTTAGAGGATGGCGTGCTTATCTCTTCTTTCCATATCAACTGGTTCCCCTTCCGTTTAATCTCCTTCTTTTTCCTTAAAACCCCCCTTTTCCTCTCATAGAAAACTTTTTCTTCTCTCCTGGTAGGTTACCTTTATCACCCCACCCACTCTTAGAATCCTACTCGTAGTATGACCTACTCCTTTTACTCCCTGTCGTGTTTACTCCCTTTCTTAATGGTAGAAAAAGTCTTTTCCCAAATTTTATCGCTTCTTTTTACTTTTACCCCTCTCCTTACACTTCTTTCTTTTTTTCCCCCCCCCTCCGCACCCCCTTCCCGTTATCCTCTCCCTTTCTTCTCGGTTTCACCCGGTGACTTCCCATCTTCCTTTCCCTCTTTTTTACTATCCACCCTTCTTTCTTCTCTCTTACTGCTGCTTCTTTTCTACTGTCGCAGACCCTAGTTTTTGCCTCACACCCCTTTTCTCAAGTGAGCCTTGGAAGTCCTTCTTATTCCTGTTTTCCGTAGTCCCCCTCACCATTCTCCGATCTTGTCTCATGGGGGAATTCTTTCTGGCTTTAACCCTTCTGGACCCCAACTTCCTCCCATCGCGTTTTTCGATTTTTCTCTATCTCTATTTTTTCCTTTACCTCCCGGAGAATTCCTAGTCCTTCTACTTTCTTCTCACTTACACAAGCCCTTTCTCCGTCTCAACATCGCTCTTCTTTACCTGTCCCCTCGAGTAGCTTTTTTTTTTTTATGCATTGCCTACACCTCGGGTATTTTCTGAGAACTATTTTTTTTCATCTTTCCTCCTCCTTTTTCCTGTTGTGATATCCTCCAAGTTCGGATTGTCGTTTCTCATGGTTTTTTTTTTTTTTTTTCTCATTTTACGTTCCCTTGCTATTCTCTTATCCTCCTCCTTTAAAGGACTTTGCACTAGGTAGATTTTATCATACCGTTCACGTCCCTGCCTCCTCCTATACTATACCCTTACGTCATAAATAAAGATTTTACGAACGCAGTTCTCATAGACTTCTACTCTCCCCTTCCTTTTTTTTTCCAGTCTTCCTGTAAAGTCTGATCTCCTCTCTACTTCCACTGCCCGTATTCATACATAGAAATTTTACACGTGGAGCAGCATAGGATTTTTTTCGGAGTTCGCCACCCCATGTGCACTCTCACTCCTGACCTCCCCCCTTCTCCTTTTTTTTCCGAACCTCACCCGTCATTTCCCCTCTTCTCTTCAGAGTTTCAGCATTTTATTTTTCTAATTTTTCAGGTCCCCCCTCCCTCCTCCATACGCTCCGCCGTATCTAAAATAGGAAACGACTATCGTTTCCCTCTTCCATGACCTTTTCACTTCCCTGGGAGACGCCCCTCTTGGTACTTCCCCTTCCCCGCTAAGTTTCCTTTATTTTAGCGAAAACTCCCTCCCTTTTCCCCTCTATCTTCGGTTGTTTTATCTTCAACTTTTTATTTCTTTTTACCACGAATCCTGGACGACACACCTTCCGTAAATCCCCTTTCCAAGGCCCCTTTCTTTCTCTGTGAGCCTCCGCCATCCCCTCTCTTAAAATTTAAATAGCACCCTACCAAGCTCTCTTCTTCTTTGCCTCCTCCATCCTAACCTCTTCCCCGTCATCCTCTCCTTCTCTTTATGTATTCTCTTCGCCCGATGCGTCAATCCTTGGCCCCTCCCCATCCTCTTTCTCGGTGAGTCTTCCGAATCTTCCCTCCCTTTTTCCCCCCCTTTTCTCTATTCCCCCATTTTGTGACTAAGGCTTTCATGTTATTATTTTTTCCTATTCTTCATCTTTTGTGTCTCCCCCACATAGACTATTTACACTTTTTACGTGATGATGGGTCTACTTTTCGTAGAAGCTTGCCTTTCGTATTTTCTTTCCCTCTCTGAGCTCGTTACCCTCCTTCACTTCGTCCTTTTTTCCCTACGGATTCCTCTTCTAAGAGCCTGTTTCGTTTTCCCCCCCGTGGACGTTAGTATTTCGCGTATTCAGGAAAAATTTTGACCCTAACAACCCTACCCTAACTTCGTCCTCCTCCTCCCCCTCCCCCTCCCCTTCCACACGGCATCGGTGTACCAGGTATTTTAGTTTTTTTCTTTCCTCAGAGCGCCTGACAGATGATATCCCTGCCGCAGTGCCCTCCTTATCTTTTTCAATTTACAAGAGGATTGTTTTAAAGCCATCTTTCCTTCCACCTCCACGAGCTTCTTAAGACTTTCCTTTTGTATTTTATCCTTTCTCTCGCTCCGTGTCCCTCCTTTTCCCCCCCTTCCTGTACACTCTTCTTGTAAAACCTTTTTCTCTTCCCGTTTTACTCCTCTCCTTTCCAGGTTCATGAGATCTTCCCCTTTTTTCTTTTTATTCTTTTCTTCTGATGATATCATGTTCTATTCCCTTTTCTTTCTAGCCTTCTTTTTCTCTGTTCTCTGTTCCCAGAAAAGGCTCCCCGTCCACCTTCTCCCTAATCCCTTTTATATTGTTTTTCTTCGTACTATCACCTTCCCCAACGCTCTTCCCCTCCACTTTCGCCGTCTTTGTCCTTTATTTTGAAGATGGACTGGTCCCTCTTTTTTTTTAGGGTCAGCTAGGTTCGTTTTTTTTTCCTTCCCCCTCGGTTTATTATGTCCATTTTTCATGCTGAACTTCGTTCAACCCCTTTAGAGTCTCTCTACGTTGTGATTTGTTTCATTGCTTTCCTCTCCTTCAACCCCTTTGTCAACCCTGTGGATACGTTTTCCCCCCGGACACTTCTTTTTTCTCTTTTTTTGATATTCGGCTGCCTCAGGTAATCCTTTTGTTTCAAGCCTTTTCATTATCTGCTTTTTTTCGCGACCCAGTCATTTTTTTCCCCCTTTTCCTCACCCCCCCTTTTTTTCCCTGTAAACTTTCCTCCTGAAGCAGCCCGAGCCCCGTTCCCTTTTTCCTCACTTACGCCCCCTTGCCCCCTGCCCCCCCTCTTCTTTTTTTCTATGCCTGTGGAAGAATCTCGCTCCTTCCTTTCTTTTCCCTGGCGCTTTTCCGTTTTTTCCTTTTTCCGGTCCCCTTAGTTCTTCCTCCCCCGGTTCCCGCTCCCCCCCTCTTTCTCCCCCGTCGTGAGTTCTCCTTTCTTTGCTTTTTCTTGGTGTCCTCTTGTTTAAACCGGAATCCGGTTTGCTTTTCCTTCCCTGGCGCTTTTAGTCTCCAACCACCCCTCTAGACTGTATTTTCTCTCCTTTTCCTCCTCCCTTGTCTAAGTTTCTCTCTGCTCATTCTCAAGCCGCTCTAATTGATGTTTTACTTCGCATTCCCCCTTCTACGGTTTATAAAGCCGGTCCCCAATTCCCCCTCCCCCCCCCGGAATACCCCTTTCGCGTCCCGACTTTTTCACTCTCCACCTTTCTTCTTGGCGCTTTTTTTTTGTATAATTTCCGTGATTCTCCCCCACCCAGTTACGCACATTCTATAAATCAAGGCCTCCCCTTGCCCTCTTTCTTCTCTCTGACAGGGAACCTGTTTGTCCTCCCCCCCTTTCCCCTTCTCCCCCCCAACCGAACCCTCTCCTCTCCTTCCGGGTCTTTTCCTTCCCCCCCCCTCGACGACTTTTTCTGAGTTCCGTTCCCTCCCCTTTCCGATTCGACTTTTTCGCCCCTCGGTCCCCCTTCCTTTTTTTTCTCCCCGACATAAGTCTGGCCATTACCAATTTGACCCCCAGCGATTCGATTTTTTATATCTTTTGCTACTTTCGAGTCCACTTCAACCACTCCCGCCTTATCCCCTCGACGACTATCCCCCTTCATCTTGTTCAGCCCTCCTCCCCTTTTCTCTCACAGTTAAGGAAGGTCCGAGAAGTTGACTTCTTTCTACCTACCCGCCTGCATCCATTTCCACCCTGCCCCCTTCCCTTTTTCCCACTCTTTTTTCCCATGAGATCGTTTTTTGATAAGCCCAGCTTACATCCCTTTTCCTTCTCTACAGCACTCAACCCTCTCATCTTTTTTCTCCTTCTTCCTTCGCTATCTCGGGTCATCCCCCTTTTCCTCCCCCCGAAGCCCCACACCCCTTCTCCCCTTCTCCCCCCATAAGGCTTCCATTTTTCTCCTTTTCCCCCTCCCCCGATTTCGCAGGTATTTTCCCTTTCATCTCCTCTTCTCCAACCCCCCCCCCTTGGGGCCTACGCGGAATCAAGCATCGGTGGTAATTAGATAGTGTTGCTTTTCTTTTTCTCTTCCTGGCTCACATTCTTCAAATCTGCAGGATCTTGTTACCCCTTTTCCTAACGACGTGCCCTTCCCGATAGCTTTTTCATCTTTGGCTCTCTTTTATTAGGCCTCCCTCCCTGCCCTGTCCTTATCCCCCTCTTTTCTATTTTCCAGTGTGCCACGCCGCGACCTTTTTATTTTTTTACCCGCCCTCTCCCTCCTTTAATTGTGTTATCAGCGGCCTTATACCGATCCTTTTCCGTGTTTTTCATCTCTCCTTCACTCCCTCTCTAATTCTTTCCCTCCTTCCCTTCCCCTGAGATCCTTGTACCCCCTTGGTTTTCATCACCCTCCCCATTTTCTCCACGTGTCTAGACTCTAAAATTACGGTGTTTCCTATCCAATCCCTTTACCAGACCCATTTCGTTCCCCTTAACAAGATCATCATATCCGGCCTCTCGCCCCTTTCCACCTCCACTTGACGGCTCCCTACTACATTTGTCCATCCATCCTATCGCCGGAATCCGTCTCTCTTTCCTTCGGTTGTCCAAAAGTCTCTATTCTTAATCCCCCCCCACAGGAATCCCTTCGGACCCGAGGCTTACTGCCTTTTTTCTACTCCAGGTATACTTTCCCCCCGCGAGTGACTTTGTACACCTATCTACTAGAAGTCTTAACCCCCCTTTTTCGTTTTTTTAATCTTCACGCTTTGACCCGGATTTATCTCCTTTTGCCTTTACGTTCACATTTTCCAAGATCGTTATCCCATTTTTTTTGGCGCCTATGCTTTCAAGATTTTTTCCCTTCAACCGCCCTGAGGACCAGCATTCTTACCTAGAACTCCTTTTTTGATTCGTTTTTCTTTCCAACCTACTTTTCATTCCGATGACCCTCTGATACGGCCATCCTCCTACAAAATCTTAGTGGCTCCGGATTCCTATTGTCCGTTTTTTTTTTTTTCCTTTTTGGGATGCTACGATCACACCTACGATTTCCCATTCCCCTTTTGTCAAGGTACTGTTAGAGTCCATTTCACCTTTCACCTATCGCTTTTTTTTACCCCAAATTTGGACTTCCCTTTCTTTCTCTCTCTTTACGCCTCCTCTCAGCTTTTCCCTCTTCTCTTCCCTCGCTTTAGAGATCCACCACTTTAAGGTGACCTTTTTTATTTTTTTTTTTTTTGGATTCGCCGAACGCCCCGCCCTCCCCTAGCAGTACTCTTCATCTTTTTCCCGCTGACACCCCTTCAGCAATCTCTTATCCTCGGAGGCAGCGCCAACAGTGCTTTTTTCTACGCTTCCTCCCGAGTTGGTCCTTTTATCTTTTCGGTAGGACGGTCTCTACCTCTTGGTCTTCCAGTGATACACTCCAGGGTACCCCCCCCTATTCGCTGAATGACATATTATTGGCTGAGTTCCCCCCCCATCTTGTTTCGTCTTTCTATCATGAGAAGACATCCCTTCTCCCCCCCCTTACAAGCACTTCCCTTATTGGGAACACTTCCATCATTCCTGCCCCCCATATACTTAGATCTCCTCCCTCGCTCTTCCCGCATATCCAGCGCCACCCTGGACCTACCCCTCTCCCTCCTTCCCCGCTCCACCTCCCATCTCTGAAGGAGTGACACCTTATTGTTCCCCTTTTACCTATTCAACGGTTTCTTTCTCGCTGATGATTTATTCTCCCCGTGTTTTTGGCGGGAAAGAAGGGTGTTCTCTCCTTTTCCCCCTTCCCTCCTCTATTTTCTATGGCTTCTCCCTTTCAAAAAACAAGCCACTCTCCTTTTTACTACTTTTGTTCGGGCGGTATTCCAGTCAGTTTCTTCGAACCCTGGTCCCTTTCTGGTTTCCTACTTTTTTTTCCCCCCTCGGCATTCGAAAAGAGCTTTCCTACCACCTCCCCTCCCCGTCTTTTTGATAAAACGCACAGCTTCCTCATGAAGTCTGAACTTCCACACTAGACGCCCCCTCACGATCCCCCTTTTTTTTCTCCCTGCGCACCCTTTTGTTTGAAAGATAGTCTCTCCACCCTTCTCTTCCGACAACATCCCCTTTCCTGCAGAGGCTTACCCTCTTTCCCTTTCTTTCCCCTAGCCAGCACTTAGCAAGTTGGCGTAGGACCAACTCCCTTATTTCTTCTTTCGGAAAACACTTTTTTCGGCGCCATTTTTCCCTTCTCACGTTTCCTCACTTTCGAGTCTTTATCCGTCCCCCCCCCCTTTCTCTCGGGTCCTCTTTTTAGTATTTTCTTGTCTTGGTTATTCCTTACCTTGTCTCATATGCCTCCCCCTTTGAAATGGGTTCCCCCCTGAGCGGAAGACATCTCGTCAAAGATATTTAAGAGAGGACACTCTAATTTTTTTGTGGGCATCCTGTTTACTCATTCTCCTTCAAACCCAATAGCCCACGATTACCACTCTTACACATTCTTCCCTCCACCTTTTTCTATAGCATCAGCCTGTTTGACATTCTCACTCCTTGAAGCTGGTAAAGGACATTAGACCCCCCTACTGGTTTCACGATCTTTTAAGGCTATATTGTGTCCCTTAATCTTGTACCCCCCCCTTTTACATTTCCCCTGGTCTTCTAGGACTTCGTTTTTTCTCCCCCCCTTCCCCTCCCCTTCCATGTTACTTCCCGCTCACTATCACGGTACCTTATTCTTCTTCCTTACCAGGCCGAATGGTGTAGTTGGTGAAAACCCCGGCTGTTATATTTCGTGACTGGGAAATCCCCTATCATCTTTTTCCCCTGGTACACAGTTATCTTCGCTCGCCTCGCAGAAGGCCTTTTTTTTTTTCCCTATACATTACCGGGAAAGTCCCTCCCGGACACCTATCTAGTTGGATCTTAAGAGTTTTTTGTTTCCTACCTAGCACCCCAGCGCTTTCCCTCCTTTCGAAGCTCCCTTCCTTCCCTTTTTCCCTTCCCTTCTCGTTCCCCGTTAATGCGCTTTCTTCTGTTTTAAGTCCCCCCCTATTTCCGCATTCCAGTGGTCCTTTATCCATCCTTCACTGTTATTCTCTTCCCACCCTCTAAGGACTCCCTCCCCACCAAAGTAAGTAGCTTCCATTCCCCAGACCCCAACTCCCTCTTCCTATTTACACGGAGACTTTTAGGTACGTGCCCTCACTATTCTTCAACTCTTCCTCTCTCCCATAGATGGCCCTCTTCAAGGAGGCGTTCTCAACCCCCCCCTTCTTTTTTATTTCCAAACTCTTTTCTTTCTTTTTTCCCCTCCCTTCTTTTCTAGCTTTCTAGGCGGAAGTTTTTTCATCCCTCCCCCCCCTTCCCTGGAGACTTTGAACGCTATGAAACCTTTCTTCTCTCTCTTAGCCTCCCCCCCCTAAGATCAAGTCCTTCCGACATCAGTGGCCTCGTGCCACCTCTTTCCCCCTGCCCTCCGGCTCTCGTGGACTTTTTTCTCCGTTAATTTTTTTCCCGAAGCGCCACCTCTCAGTGGGATCCCGTAATCCCTTGTACGTATTCCCCCCTTCTGGCCAAGAACCGATTTTCCCCCTCCTTCCTTTCCCTCTTAAGTGACAGCCCGAATTTTCACTTCTAGACAAGAACCTCCTAGTCCTTCCCCCCTTTTCTGCCGAGAAGATGGACGCCCCTTGTTTGACAAGGGAGCCTTTAGCTACATCTTTTTCTCTAGTCGTTTTCTTCTTCATTCCCCGGTCGCCTTCTCATTCCTGTTCTTTTAGGAGCCCCCCCTACAAACCTTTCCCGTGTGTCTTCTTTCTCCTTCTCTCCTCCCTGAAAGCGCCCTCTTCTGCCTTGCGTTATTGAACCGATGGATTGCCCTTCTTTTCATTAGGAACACGACTTATCACCCCATGAGTAGGATTTCTCATCATTTCCCTTTTTTTACATACTTGCAAGGTTCCCCTCTCTGATTTCGACCCTCCCCCTCCTCCTTCTTCCTTCGAGTTTCTATTCTGTCTCGTGCGTCATTCGTGAAAGCCGATGCTTCTCCCTTCTTCCCGGTTGAGGGTCCTTTCGTTGTTACCCCCTTTTTCCCTCGTGAGAAGGAACTTCTCACTCATTAGAGAGACCTCTCCTCTTCTTTACCGCCCTCCTCTCTCTTTTGCTAGGTCCTACCCCCCATTTCCCAAGTCTCCTTTGACCTTATTCGGGGAATCTCACTATTTCCCCCTTACCACGTGCAACCGAGCATAGGTGAATTTCCGATGCATCCTTTTTTACCATTACCTTCGCTTTTCCCTATTTCTTTACTTCATCTCCCTTCCTCCTAGTTCGTAATTTCTCGCTCTCTTCCCACTCCCTCTATCACCCATGTTAAGGCCCTTCCTCTTCTAAGTTTTTTCCACTCGTTGTTTTTTCAGGACTTACGTACGGTTCCGACGATCATGATCCCTCCTTTGCGTTGGTGAACGCACTATTTCTATCTGCACCTCTACCCTTCCCCTTTTCCCCACTTAAAGGCGGTTCTACCTTCTCCTCTCCAAAGTGTTAAGGCTATCTATATTACCTCGGAGCTCTCACTTTAGTTTCCCTGTCTTATTCAGTTCCTCTGGGCCCCCTCCTCCTTGTGCGCCCCTCAGTTCACCCCCTTAGAACTAGAACCTTTTCCTATCTTTCCCCTTTTTTTCCCTTTTCTGGCAGTGGTTCAGTTTTTCGGGATTCCCAGAGGTTGCCCCTCTCTTTTCCCCTCCCCCCGGAGACTGTGCGTCTTTTTACTGTGAGAGGAAGATTTTCTTCTCTTTTCTTTCCGTCGCTTCCCATAGCGCGGATTTTCCTCACATTTGATGGGTATTCCCCTTCTCCTTGAGAGGGCTCTCCCATGACCCATTCATTCGGACTCACTTTGATCTTTAAGATCCTTTCCTTTTATACCGGCCCTCCGGAAAAGGCTTTTTCCCCTTTCTCTTTTTTTTTCCCAGGAAACTCATCTCCCCGTCCAAAAATTTTTCCTGTCCCTTTCTTTTGACCTTCTGGTCGAAGGTTTATCCTCCCGGTCCCTCTTTACTTGTACTTCCCTTGAGTTCCCTTCTTTTCTTATTCAGCCGGACGCTTGAGAAGGAGACTTTTCCGTTTTTTCTTGTGTTATCTTTCCTCTTCGTTCCCCTTTCCTCCACGGCCGGTCTTCTGGGAATTTTCCCGATTTATCCGTTCTCTTCCCCCACATGAGATTTTCCCTCTAGATTACGATTTCCTTCCCCCCTCTTCCATCCTTCTCTACAGGTAGACACTTTGATTTCTTTGTGTCCCCTTTCCGCCGCCAGGCGGAATCTACCAGTACAAGGTCTTCCATTCCACTACCCCGCTACTCTCTTTCTACCCGAACGTGCGAAAGACTCCTATTTACCGAGTGCGCTGAACCCACTGTTTTCCCTTTTTCCGAGACACCGTGATGAACCCCAGATTTCCCGTAGGTTTTCTTTATTAGTGATCCAGCAGTACCCATCATGAATGGAGATGTGTGTCCGTTATCTTGGAAGAACGAGCACCACCCCGGACGCCTTTACTACATCCAAGGAATGTGCACGGGTTCCCTGGCCTTCACCGCCAGAAGTTTCTTTCCTCTTCCCCCCCATCTGTGACGAACTTTCCCTCTTCTTGGAGACTTACTCCTCCCTGAAGGGCATGGACCTCTCCCTTGGGGATTCTCCCTTCTCTTTCACCCATCCTGGGAGTCGCCGGGAAGAAAGTCCCAGCATTGGACGGTATCTGAAAGTATCCTTCCTCATATCATTCCTAAGATGTCCCCTTCTTCCTTGGGGTGA
>Ga0179593_1457250_pt1 | contig 16464 bp, 16 predicted proteins | sample CZODoug2_1_08_16_FD_185931 | JGI IMG/M metagenome (GOLD analysis project Ga0179593, IMG submission 185931) | Vadose zone soil fungal communities from Angelo Coast Range Reserve, California, USA - CZODoug2_1_08_16fungal (PacBio error correction) | ecosystem: Environmental > Terrestrial > Soil >... | reverse complement strand
CCCCCCCCCCCCACCCCCTTGCAACCTGTCCTTTCTCACGATCGTCTTGGGCATGTTGAATGATGCTGAGATATTGATCTCCCCCCCCCTCTTTGAACTTACATGGCCATGTCCCCATGATTTTCGGATCCCACCTTATTTTTCCCTTACCATTGTCCAGTCTCTCCCCCCCTCAATGCGTTTCTTCTAGTTCCCCCCTTCTTGGGCCCGTCAGGGATTTTGTGCTCGGCGCGATTGTTTGAGTTGGTCCTTTTCAGAAGAAAACGCTGTCCCTGATTTTTCCCCTTGTTCGCGTTCTTATTTGACCTTTCTTTTCTCTTCCCTTGTAACACCATTTCCACCTTGAAGGTTTCACCACGATCACCTTTTAGGGTGTCCTACCGTTAAGAGCATTCCCTTGTCGGGGTTTGGCAGATGTTACAGCACGTTCTTTCCCTCAATGTAATTTCCTACCCTCATTGCCATAGGAATGTTTTTGGCGGTGTCAGTCCTTCCCTAGTAGTTAAGGGGTGTTTCCCGACCTCCCCCCCCCCGTTTGCTTCCTTTAGGGCTCTTTCCTCCCCTCCCCCTATCGCCGTCGGTATTGATTGTGACCATTGGTGTCCTGTAACCGTTTTCAGACACCAAAGTCGTACCGCCTTCCCTTCAGGCTTGTCCTCTTCCTCCCATGACCCCTCCCCCGGCCATGACCCCCAGTCAGACAGCGGCGCATGAAATCCCTGAAAGAACTTTTAAAACGGGCTTTTTCCTTCCTGCAGTCGTGCCCTGCGGCTTAAGCATGATTTGACTCCGCGACGTCCCGGAGCCCCACCCCTTAGAACCAAGCCCCTACTAAACAACTCGCACCGAAGCGTTGCTTCATTCCCCCCCCCTTCTTTTCTCCCTTTGGAACGGTACCCGGATGGAGCCGAGAGCGTTTGGTCTTCGATTTTTGGTAAGGAAATAGCGTCATTCCAATCCTTCTTATTCCCTGATGAGTTGTCTCCCGCCCAGTCGCTGATTTCCTCACGGTCTCCCCCTCTTCGCATTTTATTCAAGGAAGGCTTATAGTAAACTCCAATGTCGCTCCTTCTGCGAAGTCCAATAGTCTCCATTCTCCCTCGTGTCTTTTTTCCTGATGATCTTTTTTCAGACCCTTCCCTTTTCCCCCCGATGGAGTCCGTCCGTAAAGTTCTGTGTCGCGATTATGCCCTTCCCTTTTGTAAGGTCTTACTAAAAGTATTTTTTTTCTTCTCCTTAGTGCCTTTACCCTCGAATTATCTCTCGTTTCCTCCAATCCGTGGTTTCTTTTCTCTATTAGGGTGCGACTCCGTAACCAGACCCACCCGAGATTCTTTTTTTCCCCGAAAGGCCAACCTTCTCGCTAATCTTTACCCCCGGAACTTCTTCTCCGCGCGAGTATTTTTTTGTACATACCATCGCCGTCAAATCAGTTCTTTGAGGCCCCTGTTTTACTGCTAAAGCATTCTCGCCCTCTTTACTAACTCTTTTCCCTTGAAGTCCTGACCTTTGGACTTTTTGAACCTCTCTTTTGTTTTTCTGACACGATCTGGTTGGAATCAGGATGGAATTGATCTCTTCCCCAGTTTTTTCCACAACTCGTCTAAATTCGGATGGGTACCTCCCCCCCTCTACTCCGTTTTCCCCTCCTATGGACACGTTTTACTTGGGCGTGTTAATTTGTGATGGCCCTTTGGTTCCGGTTGTCGCCTTAGGAGAGCTGCGGCGAGCATTCTTTCATGATTCCTCTCCCCCGAAAGAAAGTGGTGATGTCAGTCTCCTTCCTTACCTTGTCAGCGACGTGCTTTGTCATTCCCTCTTCTTTGAATGCCCTGGTTCACGCCGGCCTGTTCGGTCTGGGTTTTACCTTTTTTTTGGCAAGGGTAACCTTCCAAGCCTGACTATTTCGCTTCTTTCCCATTCTCTCCCCTAAACTCCCCCCTGTCCGGGTTAGCTTTTCTTGACAACCCCCCACCCTCCCTTGACAGCGCTTCTAATTGAAGGTTACCTCACTCCGGAAACCTGCAGCTCCCTTCTGTAACTTCCAAGCCTTTTTTTGCCCTCCCCGTGCTTCCCGAACCTCGCTGCGCCCCGGCGAGCTTGAGGCTATTTCAACAATTAGGTCAATATGCACATCCAGATGATCTTCTAAAACATCCTTTTAAATGGTTTCTTAGATGGACAGTTGTTCACCAAATAATCTTTTCCGCTCGACCATTCTCCATTCCCCTCCTTGACGCGGCTAGGCTTCTCGGAAGTTGACTCCAGACGACCGACAATCGCGCCGAAAACTACCAGTTTCTTCCCTTCCCTCCTGAAGAACCGCCCATCCTATTTCCTTCACCCCGTTATCTCCACCTGGGCCTTTTCTGACTCGCCTCCGGTACTACTCCCGCTGCCCGCAGTTTTTAATTTTCTCCCCCCCTTTTTTTGGAGCAGAAAACTCCTATTCCCCCCTCCGATACTAGTTCTCCCGAGGTCTGTGCACTCTCTTTTAAAATCGGGCGGGTAGTTAAAGACCCTTTCGACCAAGATATCTGTTCTTCTTCGGCGCTATTTTGACTCCGGAAAATCCATGGGATAAAGGAGCCTTCAGGGGTTATACTCCTAAGGATTCCCCCCCGCTCCCCCACGATTTTCGGCCCCCCAGCCTGATTCTTTTCCCCCCCCTCTGACCAGCCCCTATGTTGCCGACCCCAATCCCTTCACAGTAGCCCTTTTTCAGATCTTGCTTTCAGATGGCCCGCTTATGAGCCAGATCTCTCTAGCATAAGTTCCCTCCCTTCTGATTCAATCACATTCACAGTCGAGCGCTTCTCCCGGGCTCTTGTCTTTCCTGAGCTCCCCTTCACGGGTTTCCTTCTCCGCCCTAGGTAACCTTTTCAGTGACCACTTTTTCTACGTACGCACGCGTTTCGTGCCCCTCTATATAGCTGACGCTTCGCCTGCAAGGGTGCGACGGCCCAGCCGATTCTCCCTCTCGGGTTTATGACTGCCCTGACGTGCCCAAACTCCAGTCTCCTCTTCCCCTCCCAGGTATTCTCCCTCCGGAAAGCGTTTCCACCGTTACAGGTTTTTGCGCAGGGAAGTACAATCTCCCTCCCGTAACCTCCTTAGTGTAACGCCTAGGCCCCGCCGTTCCGGAAATTACCTCCTCTCTCTCGACTTGAGAAGTTTCCTTTTCGATTACGTCTCCCGTCAGCCCTGGCACAGGGATTTTTTTTCTTTCCCGGCGATTCATCCTCTAATAATTCTCCGCCCTTTATGGCGGCGAACTTCTCCGCTGAAAGGATTGAGACCCCGTTTTCTCTTCCCCCCGTGAGAGCCCGATACTTCTGTGCCAGCTCCCGCCATCCTCTCCGTGATTGTGACCCGGTTTCCGTAAATGTAAATCCTTCCTCGCTCTAGCTGGTCGACTCACTCCTCGCATCGAACTTTCTCTCTTTTCCTACCCCTCTCGATGAGTTCATCGGCAGTTATACGACTCTTCTGCTTCCATGCCCCCTCCCCCGGCGCCCCTTCCCCCTCCCTGAGACCCATTGTCGCCCACTCGATTGAGCAGGTTCGAGTCTCTTCTTGACGACGATGATCCGGTTTGACCCCACCTTCTCTGTCCCTGAGGAATGCTCACATCTGTCAGCTTACCCTCCTCTGCGTTCTTCCCCCCCCGCTTCACCGCCCGCAGCCGCATGGTGCTTTTCTAGCTACAGCCCCGAACTGGAGAACAAGCATTTGAAGTCTATCTCTCGCTTCCTTCACTTCTTTTTTTCTTCCCTGCTAACCTCCGGTCTGCACGTGTTTCATGCTCCCTCTTTCGATACGTTAACGGTGTCCCCCCTCTTTTTCAGTTCGGAGACTCCTCTTTTCGTGAAGCGCCCCACCCGTTGTGGCCTAACGTTCCGTTCTCAGTCAATAAGCGTTCCATAGGCTCTCCCCCAAGGACGATGACGGAATCGGAATCTCGATTGACCACACTCTGTTGTACTTTTTCCCTCCCCACTTTTTGTTGCACTTCAGACGCAGTGAAGGCTCCTGAAACCCGACGACGACAAGGATACGCGGCCGATTGCCAAATGCGGACGATTCTGTACTCTCATTTGATCCCTGTAATAATTCTGGCTGGCGGGCATCAGGCTGAACGGCCTCGTATTTGGCCCCTTTCTTGGAATTGGGCTGCTGTGTTCATCTTTCCTCTTGTTGTGCTTGGCTGGATTCGATCTTTTCAGCTCGGTCTCCTTTCCCCAGTACCTTAATTTTCTTTTCTCACGATTCTTCGCCGATCCTGCCCTGAGCCCTACTTTCTCTCTGTCAAGAGGCCACCTTTTTTTTCACTCGCAGCAAAAGCTCCTCAGGGCTTTAGCCGTAATCGAGCTTTCCTTGTTTTCTTTTTTTTCCATTGAAAGGCCCCTCTTTTTCATTTTTCATGCGCCTTCTGCTCCCGACTAGGTACCGGAGGCACATCAACTCTTTGTTCCCCAGACCATTGGCCGTTAAGGTTCTCTTCCCCCCCCCCTTTCAATTGTCATCGGATGGAGTGATTCACAGGCTGGACCGTTTTTGAGTCCTTTTTTCTTTTCTCGTTGTAGGGGGCTTCGTCCATCTAGCCTCCCGCTACCCTCTGTCCATCCTTTAAAAGTGTCTGAGCGGCGGATGTACTCCGGCGGGGTCCTCGTGACATCCGTTGAAGCTCGGGGCAAACGCTCGTTGCCTATTTGCTCCGATTGTAACTCCCTTCCCCCCTACTCGGGGCGGCTCGATGGTTTATATCGCAGCGGGATGCCAAGCTTTTTCTAAACGATCCAATGTTGAATCGTGGCGTCTTTTTTGTCCTTCACTTTAGCGCAGTACCCCTTTTTGGGTGTCATCACCCCAACCGATGAACCCTGTCCGTTGGGCTTTTCTTTCTATTGGGAAGCCCCTCTTCCGACACCTCCCTCTCCCTCGGTCGTCCCGCCCTTGTTTTGTGAAAACCGTGGAAAAAATCAGCAAGTCGACCCTCATTCCCCCCTCTGAGTCTGGCGACTTCCCCCCCCCCCTCTATGCCAGCAGCCCACATGGCGCTATTGACATTTTAAGCCTTAGAGTAAACGTGTCCTTTGGTCCTTTCCGGTTCTCGGTTCATTCCCCCTTTCAGGCTCTCCTGCAGCCAGTCGAAGGAGTTTTCACAGCTAACGACTTCCACGAAACAATTGTCCGAATTCAAGTAAGATTTTCCCTCTTATCCCCCCTTGTCTTTGTTGGGAACTTTCCCCCTTAGATCCGATCGTTTCATTACGCTTGGTATTTTATCTGCACAAATCCGCTTCAATTCCAGGTGAGGTCCCCCTCCCCTCAGATGATTCCATCCGGTCCGGCAAGGAGCTAGTAAAGGAGCTAGTAGTGCCCCTGCTTCCTTGCCTTGTGGTTGCCTTCAGGAGAATCCTTTCTGCGATGGTACGTCGCTTTTTCACGAACTTCTATGGCGCTCGGAGAGTTTTCCCTCCCTTAGCGTTTTTCTCTCTTACGTCGCTAGGTCTAGGTCTTAGTTCACAATACCCCCGGGTGGTAAGGCGCTAATGCGCCCCTCTGAATTCCCTCCTATTTTTTCTGAGATAGGATCAGTTTTCTAATTCCGACTTCCTCCCCTCTAGTGGTCTGGTTCGACCAGACTTTCCTGGTCATTTCGGAGAAATCGAAGTTTTCCGCCATCTCTTTTTTCTTCCCAGACCGCGCCCCCTTTCATTTCTTAGTCCCCTCTAAGGAACCCCGCTTGGACGAAGCCACTTCCATTTTCTTCTCCCTCACAAAAGTTTAGCTAAGTGGAGGGTCTTATATCAGTTATCCTCCTTACTAACAAGCCTTTTAGCAGTATTTTAGGGCGTGAACCCCGTCGAGTAAGAGAGTTATCCTCCTTTTGAAATTTCCCCCCCCCCCCTTACCCCGTGGGTGAATTCCTCTTTTTACCCAACCCCGCTTATGGAATTTATAATGTTTAGTGACGTAGGCTTATCTCCGGTCTCCTGCGCTCCCTTCGGTCTCCTACTATCCTCCCGCGGCCGTCGTAATGAACTGGTGCTGTCTGCGCTTCTTAAAGTTCCTAGAAGCTGTTTTTGTCCATTCTCTTTTCGGCAAGGAGCCGGACTGTTGAAGAGGTAGACTTTTCTTGTCGTTTTGTGCCCCGGGGCTTTTTCAAAACTTCCCTTGCAGAAACGAAGAGAGGATTCCTAATTCGACTTTCCCCCTAAGTAAGAAACGGGGGACGGGTTATATCTTTCTTTCCCCCCCCCCACTCCTTTACTGCTGAATTTCCCTTCAGGACGACCGGCCTCAAAGTCAAGTCTATTGCATGGAACCAGTTTAATCTTCTTTTACCCTATTTTTCAGAAAGCAAGACGCCCCTGACTGATTGATGAATTTATCACCATTCTTGAACCCTTTTTTTCTTTATCGTGTTCCCCCTCACTTTCAGTTTTTCATTGACAATTGGTTCACTTCCTCGGACAAGGAGGTTTCCCCCCTTAATACTTCTCTTTTCCCCTCCAGAAAATCCGAGTTTTTAGCGCTGGCCTCTTCTCAGAAGTTAAGTGCCAGCCTCCAGATGTCCTTGCAAAGCATTTTCCCTCTGCAATAATTCGTAGATCCTCCCTTTTGATAGTTGACCAGTTTTCCTTTGTCCCGCACTAAATTCTGCAACTTCGGAGTCAGCTTGCGAACTTCTCCATTTCACCCCTTGAGACCTATTTTCGCCCGCAGCTTCCCTTTCAAGTTCCTGTTTGCCCTTCATCCTTTTCTTCTCTCTTGAAACTGATTTCCGGGTTATTCGTTTCCCTCCTCCCTTAATTCGCTCTCTTTTAGATCTGGTCGCTATTTTCCCACTATCAGGGTCTCACGGCGCCAATCGGTGTCCCCTCTCTCCTTCTGACCCCCACTCCCCCCCCCCCCAACACGCGGTCACCCTCCCTGCAAATGAGAACAACCAATCTGGATTCCAAACTCCTATTCGACCATTCCCTATAGTAGACAATGTCTCTTCTGGTCAGCCCTCCCCTTCCCCCAACGCATCATGATGAGACAAAACGATTTTTTGAGCTTTCCTTCTCACAAAGTATCTAGTCTATTCGCTTCGAGGCCCTTTTCTGGCATCTCCTTTTTAATGAGTCCTTCCCTGACTCTCCCAAGTGTTTATTAATTCCCGCCCTTTGGAAACGCTTGCAGTTCTCATCCGCATTTCAATGGGACTCCTTCCCGAAGATTTCTAGGTCAATTTTTGACCAAGAAGTTCCACTTCCAACCTTCTACTGCTCCCCTTCTGGTATGCTCCGCCTCAAAAAGGTGGATACACCCCCAGGGACTCGACAAGAGAGGGCCTCTCTTCCGCCCTAGAGGCCTTGACTTTACCTCCCTCTTACCCACTCCCTCTTCAGACTGCGAGTCGATTAATCCTTCTTTTTTTTAGATTTTCTGCTCTTCTTGGACATGGCATGGCTTTGTGGCTTTTTTCTCTGTGTTATCCCTCTTCTAACTGCTCTTCTTCTTTTGGGTCGACTGTGTATGCTCGTACCCCTCCCCTTTTTCTTTTCTCGTCCTTGATATACTACCCACCCGCCTGATTCCCCTTAAGTGCTTCGTGTGGTCTAGCTTCAGTGACGCCGGTTATCCTTTTTTATTTTTCCTCTCCCTTCCTTTGGTCGCTAACTTCCGCCGCATTTCCGATGAAACCCCCCCTTTCTCTTCCCTAACGTTTTTTTTTGTTATATAGCTTTATGTCCATGCGGCGGAAGTGATCGACTCGCCTTCTTTCCTGAAAAGTATGTCAAAGGAGTAACTTCCCAACGGCGCCCTTCATTTCCCGCACCTATCTTTCAGAGACGTTACTTCTTAGTTTTTGAATCGGACGGATGCAAGGGATAATTTTTTTTTAGAATCAACTCCTCCTCCACCAGGTCTCGGGACTCCTCTGATCTGAGTTTAAAACCCCTCCGTTTACCACAGACATCCCTGACACCCCCACGTCTCCTATCATCAATCATTTCCAGCACCCATCTTTAATTCTCCCCCCTTTGACATTCTGTGTCATCTCAGGTAATCACCCGGTCTTCTTGCGAAATAGCATTGTCCGATTCCCTTCCTTTTTTCTCCCCGTTAAGGTTTAGCCCTCAATTCTGGTGCGCCACAGTTTTTTATGGAAACGCCCTTCATCAGCACGCCGTTCTCCCGGCTTGGCCGTTCGAACCTACTTGCGCTCCCTCCGCGCCATAGAGATAACAAAAAACCTCTCTGCGTACCTCCCCCCTGGCGTCCTAAATGTGAACCGCAGTTGAATTCCTCCCTTTCCGGATAGCAGCTAGCCGTTCAAGACTGCAATACCTCTTCTACTTCACCTTGAGGTATACGAAATTTGATTTAATCTTTCTTAGGGTTCCCTCTCCTTTTCTTCTTGACAGTCTTTCTTCCTGCATTAGTATGGAAATTCCCCGGTGGTACGAACCTCTTTTTTCCCATTGTGAAATCTTCCTTCTTTCTTTCTTCCTTTGATACGTTTGTGCTGGTCGGTCCAGGTCGTGCGATCTACCAGCTTGTCTTTAAAATGAGGCTTCTTCATACCTCTCTCCGATCCGCACACCTTTCTTTTTTGGTGGGGGGGTTGGGGGTTTTTTTTTTTTGGTGGTGGTGTTTGGGGTCTTTTTGGGGGAGGTTTTTGTGGTTGGGGGGGGGTGGGGGTTTGTTTTTGGTGGGGTTTTTTTTTTTTTTTGGTGGTTGGGGGGGGGTGGGTGGTTTTTTTTTTTTTTTTTTGTTTGGGGGGTTGTTGTTTTGTGTTTGGGGTGGGGTTTTTTTTGTTTTGGTGTTTTGGCTTTTTTTTGTGGGTTTTTTTTTTGGTTGGGGGTGTTGGTTTTTTTTTTTTTTAGTCATGCGGCTGGTGTACCGGAACCGGCAAGCGCAGTTTGCGGGTCCCCCTTTATGTAGAAGAGAATTTACATACTTCCTTAATCTTTTTCTAGCCCCTCTGTTACTTCTCCTTCGGCTTAATGTACCGGTTTCCTTCCGACCCCTCTTTCCTCCCCATGAACCATTGCGATTACCCTTTGTTCTACGTGTCCCGGAGCAGCTTCACAGGCTGTCCTTCATCTTATTTTTCTAGTGGTGTGTGGCTTTCGGTCCTCTAACGTCTCAAACCTTACGATTTTTTAAATTGTTTTCAGGACGATCGGAATTTGACCTTATGGATTCCACTTCAAAAAATGAATTGAGGGGCCCCCTCCTTCCTCTCCGGCCTTTTTTCCCCCTTGTCCTTCATGGTTTATAAATAGACTACTCTTTTTTTTTCTTTTTTACCCTGTGGGTTCTGATAAGAGGGTTGCTCTTGCCAATCTCCCTTTTTTCCGATTTACTTGGCCTCTGGCGTCTCTTATACCTTTTTCTTTCGTCTCTTTGATTACCGTCTGGGTGTGGTTCCCCCCTCCTCGACCCCTCGTGGGGCTTCTTAATTTTTACGAGATGAACAATCCCATCTAGCTTCGGTCTGCTTGGCTTTTGTCCCTCGTGTACAACAAAACGACTCCCCCCTTTCCCGTAACTATTAACATCGCCGGTGTACGTGTGCAGTCCAATTCCGGCGACTTCCCACCGCTGCTCTCCCCCCCCCGTTCTGTGACTTCTCGACTAAACTTTCTTCCTTTTGTTTGAGCGTTCCTAGCTCGTTGTCACGAGAATGTCCGCCTCCGCTTCTACAACCTTCCCCTAACTTTCATACTGAAACCTTTGATCCCTCCTCCAATAAAGGGTGTAACTAACTTCCGCGTTCTGTGAGGCATTACCCTGGAGGATTCTCCTCCTATCAGAGGCCGAGCGTGTTTTTACAACTTTGTACATTTCCTTCCAAACTCTTTTTCACTTCATATGAGTGTCCAATCATCCCTCTTTACCAAATCCCTCTTTTTTTAACAATCTCTTATTATTAAACGGCAGTGTTAGAGGTCTCCCCATGACTTTGCCTGACTCACTCCGGGTCCTCCCTTCTGTGATGTTTTCAGCAACACGTCGATGCGTCTCTTCAGTCCTAAAGGTGAAGTTTAGGATATTCTTCTCTAAGCCTTTTATGGTCCACTCAAAAGGGTATGGATACTTATCTTAACCTCCCGTAATCTCACTATCATACTTTTTTTTCGAGATTCGATTGTTTTATTCAGTCTTCCTTAAAGGGAGATCTTGTCTGGTCTACCCTACCTTCACTTCTCAGTCATCTCCGAAAGTCTAACTTTCGGAAGTGGCACCTCAGACTCTCCGTTTTGCGGAACAAGATATAGCACCCACTCATTACCGTAACGCCCTTTTCCTGCCCGCTCCATCATTTCCTTAAAATTCCCCCTCTTTGATTCTGTTAAAAAGGCTACGGATTCCCAAGGGTTTTTCTTCCTCTTAATTCGTTCTGCCCCTTCCCCTGGCACGAAGGAGTGGAGGAAGTTTACCCTTTTTTCCAAGCCCTCCCACTTTTCTATCTTCTTCTGCCTTCTTTTTTACCTTGAAAAGCGTACGCCTTTGGTTGTCATGAATTTATTTTGACCGCCTTACTTTTCGGTCATTTTTCGGGCTGTTTTCCAGGGTAGTCCCCTAGTTGGATCCGTCGCTACCCGGATGCCTCTCCCTCGAGCCCTGCTGACGGATTCATTCTTTGTTTCTGTTCGCTCATTCTGGAAAATGTCATTAGCGCAGCTTTTTCTTGCTCTGAACTGGTAAGTGATTGCCCCTTCGCAGTTCCTTTTCCCAGTCAGGTCTCCTTTTTGCGCGTTCTTTGCTTTCCGGTTGAGTTCCCCTAACCAAGGCACGCATAAACCTTCTTTTTCTAGCGTGATTTTCTAGACCTCAACTGACCCCTTTAAACCCCCTACGTTTCTCTGCTTTAAAACCCAAACACTCTTTACCCTATTTACTGACGTCCCTCCGACAGCCCGGAACGGCCCAATTTCCCTCTTCCACCTACTATTGGCCAATATCTTCTTATCATAAACCATCGAATCCCCCCTCCTTTCTTTTCGGTCTCTTTTTTCTAAAAAGAGCATATAACGGATTCTCGTTTGACCCCCTTAAAGTTGTCCCCTTCATATTTCCCATCCCTGTTCCCCCATTCTCCGTTTTTGAAATTTTAAACTCATAGGCTTCGTTTTCTCTTTTTTTTAGGCTCTCTTTCCCAACCCCAGGACGACACCCAAATCTGCTCCTATCACAACTCAGATCAGGTTCCTCCTTTTTACCTCCTCCCTCCTCCTTAGAACGGTATCGACCATTTTGAAACGGTATGTTTTCAATGATATGGAGACTCTTCCCTACTCAGAAGTTCCCACCTATCTTGTGCGTGCTCCTCTTCTCCGACCTTTTTTCCAGCTATATACGTTCTCTCCCTTCAGGGATTTGATCTTAGAGTGTCCGGTTTCTCTTTCCAGACATCCAAAGATCTCTGGTGCGGAGGGCTCCTTTTTTTTCCTCCGAGATTGACCCCACGTCTCCACCCGGTTGACGATTCCGCCAGGAACACCTGCCCCTCACACAACCGATATCAAAAAGCACTCGCCCTTAGTCAAAATGAACACGACCTTGTTCTCCCCTTCCAGAGATTAGCCCTTTTCCGCATTCGTTTTCCCCCAAGCCCTTCCCTCTTCCTGCTGAGCCCCAAAATCTATTAATAATTTTTCAGAAAAATTGAATTCAGCTGTTCTTTCTCCTTTTTGCTGTATTAGCCGGAAACGGCTGTTAGATCTTTCTTTCCAACCCTTGAAGTCACCCCACTGGGCTTAAGTTTCCTCATAGGAACCTCTTCTCTGTTCCGCGTTTTACAGCCGTTCAAGGTTGTGTACTGAAAATTTAGTTCGAGAGGATATAAAGATTTACAAATCCCACAACTCTATTCTCCAGTCCATAATCTCCATCCTAAATCTGTTATCAAACCAAGCTTCTCTAAATTGGTGGAACCTAAAGCAAGTCCTTGCCGAAGCTAGAATTTTTCAAAGACTTCGATACTGATTCCACTCTGCTTTTTTTTCTCTGATTGTTTATCTAGCGGAACGGAATGGAGGAGGCGTCTTTATACCGGAGATTTCATACTGATAGATCAAGAGCATGGTGGCTCTCCTTTCTTGAGTTTCTTTAGTAGGAATCCTTTATTACTCTCCTTTTCCAAGACCGATCCTTCTCTGTGCAATCTTTCATGAAGTTCGACCCCTCTTTGCAGTGTTGTGAATGACGTTCCCTCTTACTATGCAGCTCTTTCTTTTTGATCCCTTCCTCATTTACGATCCCATCTCTTTCTCCTCCTCCTTTTTGTTTGTCTCTCTTTTCGAAATTCGGTCTTGCATTTATTCAAATGATTCTCGTCGCTTGGAATTCCATGAAAATGTCTTCCCCACAACAAGTCTTTCACGCACGATCTTTCCCCTCCTTCTCTTTTTCCGTCGTTTTTTTTTTTTTAGAACGCTTATCCCTCTATCCCAGGTTCCTTTAGCTTCTCAACCGTCTCCTACCCTTTCGGTACTACTTACTCTCCGAGCTTATAAAGGCCCCGAACATCCCTTCTTTCCCTTCTCCAAAGCCTTTTCCAGCAAACCCCAAGCTTACGTCAGATATCCTCCTCTTTTTCCCTTTCCCGGGTTGTAATCTTCTGGATAACGCGGTTTTACTCATGCCCTCGGTTTCTAACTTTTACGGTGTGTCTCCCCCTCTTTTCCGCGATACGAAGTTTCTGCTTGGGCACTATCCTTTTTGGATGGCCTATTTCCTCCCTGAAACTCCTCTCATTTATGACGGTTCAACCCTTTCCACTCTGGGAAGAGGGAATAGAGATGACAACACATTCTTATTTCGGCCCTAATACCCTTTGGACACTTTTTTCCCGGGTATAACCGAAGGCATGCGAACTTGCCTCCTTCCTTGATAACTAATCCCCCTCCCCCTTCTGATCTTTCACATGGGTCGCGAAAATTCCTTCCTCCTAATCTGAATCCCATAATCCCCATGGTCCTCTCTCTTATACGTCCGATTTTCAATTTCTCCTTCCCTTTCTATTTTTTCCCAATCGTATTGTACATCTGGTGCAATTGGCTGGCTTGATGATCCTGTTTCTGTATGGGGAATAATGGAGGGCTCATTTTTATATATTTTGTACCAGGCTTCTTCAATCAACGTCATTGCCCAATTTTGATGCTAATTCGCTGCTTGGCTCTTCCCCTCCTCTTTTAAAGTTGTTCCCCCCATCCCCTGCTAGAAGAAAGTATCGAATTTCATTTAGTTCGGGTGATTGAGATCCCAGTGATTGTTTTACCCCTTTTCTTCTCGGCTAAGGGTCATCAATCTCTTGGAACTTTTTCCAAATTTTCAGATACACAGCTTCACAGGCTTGGTATGGGCGTTAGTAGGAGTAATCTTCTTAGTGTTTTCCTTTTCTTTCTCTTTCGAGTTTTTTTAGGGTCCTTCATTCTCTCCGCTCTCAAACACGCTGCCTTTTTCTGTTCGGATCTCGTTTTTGACTCCCTTCTTGGTAATCATGAATTTCCCCACCACCCCGTGATGAGTTTCACCCCTATTCAGAAGTTCACATTGATCCCCTCTTTTTCTAAACCCCGATAGTGCAGTGACTGCGTTCTGCTCTCCCTTGATTCCCAGGGTTGGTTAACGATTCAATCTTCTGGTTTTTTTAGCTGTTCTCACTCTTCCTCTCCTTTACATGGTGGTGGTCCCTAACTTCTAACTTCCTTGGGTTCTAATTGAGGAAGCGCGAAGAAATTCACTCTCCTGCCTTTATGGCTGGGTTACCACGCGTTTCACCCCCAACTTTTCGAACTAACATGCCTTCTTCGTGGCAGTTTTCACCCTTTCCGGAAGGACCTCCTCCCCCCCCCTCCCCCTGAGTCTTGAACATCTTTTTTTAATGCGCGCAGAACCCTTCCTCCGCGGTGCCGAGGAATGTAAGCGCTCGCGCATCCTCTCCTAGCCCTTTCCGAAATGCCCCTCCACTGCTAAGTCGCCCACGTACTTTTTCCCTCTCTTTTTCAACCTAGTGATGTGGGCAATCAAAAGTAGGTAGGATTGAAGATTTGTGAAACTTTTCTTCTTACTCCCCCCTTCTTAAATCTTACGTTTTAACGCAGCTTAGTCTCTTCAGTCCATCCTTCAATTTTCAAAGAGATTACTTGAAGCGTCCAACCCAGTGCCTTACTCTAACTTTTTTTTCTCCGGTATTCTTTTACTAGATGATCTTTAGCCCCCCGGCCCTGTGACTCTTTCGCCTTCGACTGTTAGATGTTATCTATATTACTTATTACTGTGCGCCCTTCCTTCCCAACCCCCCCCAAGATGTTATTTAACGTAATCTGCTTCATCTTTCCTTCTTATACCCTAATAAGTTGTTGTTGTTGCTATATATCCTTGTTCTGATAGCTCGCACCCCTCTCTTTTTTTTCCATACATGTCCCCTTATCTTTCTTCTCTCTCAAAGCGAATTCCGATCCTTCGCAGCTGCGCACGTTGTGTCTTCCCAAATTTCCTTCTTCTCATCGCGGACCGGAAGTAGCCCCTCAATTCCCCACGGACGCCCGCGCCCCCCGTCTCGTTCTGTTCTTTTGAAGAAATTCCTTGACCTTTCTTCATTCTCCCTCCGTCTGTTGGATTAATGGAATCTCTCGGATTTCCGCGATACCCTTTTCACCCACGCGTCCTCTCTTCGCGGAGCATCCAGCAGCCTTTCTCTTGCGCCTAAATGGCAAAAAGAGACGTCAATGGGGCGTGAAACTGACCTGGGACCAAAGAGGGAAGGTGCTCGCTCCCCTCCCCACCCCCCTCTTCCCATCGTTTTTTCTGTCTCGTTTCGGCCGGGTTCCTCAGGAGTTTTCGATTTCTAGGGTGACCGATGAATTTCCTTCCCTTGGTGATTCTTTTTTTTAAAATCTTATCGCCCGCGGATGGGTTTCCTTCCTTTAGTGCTTCCCCCCCCTTCCTCGGGACCAGTAGGTAGAAAGCTTTCTTTTTTTTTTCACTGCTTGTACCCCAACCCCGTCATACGAGGTCGTGGATTTCATCGATTCTCCCCTATAATCCTACCGTTGGGTATTTACCCCCCCTCTTTCCTTCAGACTCCCTTTTTTCCCTTCGAAGCGCCACTATTGTCACATTTTACCCTAACGGTGATTTGACATTCCAGATGTATCACGACGAAGTTTAGGTCTTTATTCCCCTTCTTCTCAATCTTCCGGCCTCTTTCCAGTTTTTTCCCCTTCAAAGTGGATTTTCTGTTTCATTCATCGTAATTCGTTCAAAATATAACGTGACAAACTTTTAAAATCCTTTACATTTCCTTTCGAGCTTCTATATGCGCTCAATCCTCCTCGTCCCATCTCGAAGAGCCCCCCTCTTCTCTGACAGTCATGTGATCGCAACTCCTCTTGCCTCACCTGTTTTATTCGTTCCACCCTTTTCCTGGAATACCCCCCATCTCTTTTTTTCATGCCAACGGTAAATATTTAGTCTGTCCTCATTCCAGGAAATTGGTTTCTAGAACTCTTTCTCCCCCTCTTCATTGACCCCCCCAGTGAGATTTCCCTTCACAGGCTGCCGCGTCTTCACTCGAGGTTTTCCCTCTTCAAGAGTTCTTGAATTGGTGAGGCGTCGATATTTTCTTGAATGAAGCAGAAAGATAATGCTACCTCACCCTTCTGACGATTCTACCATTACCCCTCAAAGCAACCCCCTCACACGGCACCCTCATCCGGAATGATGGTACCCAATTATTCCCAAACTTGACGCCCCTACGAGGCCGGTTATCCCCTCTCGACTGATTCAGAATGAAACTCGCCTCTTTATGAAAAAACTGTTTTCTTGTTTGAGTTCTTCGTCTACTTTCGCCCAGAACCTATGCAGACGTCTTCTCCGATGTCGTTAGCGACGTCCCTTCTTTCATTTTCTGAACTGCGGTTAACAGTTGCCAAGGTTCTACTCCCCCCCCGGTTTTTTTGTCATTTCTCTATATAGTTAGTCTGCCTTCCAGGTTTTTTCCTTCCCTAAGATTCTCTCTGCGTTGATTTTTCTGCCTGATGCACCCCTTCCACAATGGCGTCACTCACCTTCGGTAGTCTCCTCCTGCAAGCGGATTCCCCCGTTCCATTGATCGAACCGGGGCCCATAGAATGTCCTACCCTTGCTTTTCTCTCCCAGCGTCTATAGACTTCCTTTTCATAGCTTCTCTTTTGCTGAATGCCGCCGGCTTTAACAGCGCGGGGCATTGTTCGCAGGCGTCGGTTCCTATATACAGCTGAGTACCGCGGAATGGTTTTCTGCGAAGGGGATAGATCGATCGTGGGATTTTCCTCTTCTCGATTCCCACCCCTCCCTCTAGGTCTCAAGACGTGAAATGAATCGCAGACTTGCTCTGGTGAACTCCTTTTCCTTCCTTTTCAGCTTTGAAGGAGCAGGCGCCTGTCATCATACAATTCAATTTGCTTCACC
>Ga0179593_1754617_pt1 | contig 16465 bp, 17 predicted proteins | sample CZODoug2_1_08_16_FD_185931 | JGI IMG/M metagenome (GOLD analysis project Ga0179593, IMG submission 185931) | Vadose zone soil fungal communities from Angelo Coast Range Reserve, California, USA - CZODoug2_1_08_16fungal (PacBio error correction) | ecosystem: Environmental > Terrestrial > Soil >... | reverse complement strand
GGGCTTTCATCCTGGTCAGGGGCTGGATCGGTTCAATTACTGACCTTTGCAAGATAGTGCCCCTTCCCCCCGACCCCTGCCCCCGTGTCCCCTTTTTTTTTCCCCTGTTCCCTCATCTGCGGATTTTCCCCACTTGGACGAATGAAGGAATCGGACGACCTCTTCCTTTTGCCCGACCCCTTTTCAGGAAAATTTCCCTGGTGACCCCATTTTAGTTTCGAGATTTTCCCCCCCCTTCGACCTTGTACGATCCCCCCTTTTTAGGGAGTCACTCATCCTTTTTTCGGCGAAGCGCCGTTTTCGGTCTCAGACCCTGGGGGCTCTTTAGTGTGTCTTTTTCCCCCCCTGGAAGGTTTCCCGGATCGATTCTCCCTTTTTCTGCGTGAATTTTCTGGAACCCGATGCCGGACCGGGGATGACTGCCTTAGTTAGCCGTGCGGTCCGTTCTGAACACCCCGGGCGTTGTTCAACCAGCAACGTTTTTTAATTTTTCCGTTCTGGCACTGGGGTGTGGCGCTTGATGTTCCCCCCCCCTCTGGCCTTTTTTTCTTTGAATGACGATCTTTGGGGCTTTTGGTAGTATTTTTTTTAGAAGGAGTGCCCAAACTCCATGAGCACTCTAATTACCAAAAAGACCTTTTTTTTTCGAAAAAGGTTATTTTTTTAGCGGTTCGGATTTCTTTCCTGGTTTTTTTTTTGTGGAGGGTTCGGGATTTTGTCCCAGGCCCCCCCGCGTCAACATCATTCAAGTGCGCAATGCGGCTCCTCCATCCCTCTTTTTCTTTTTTACTTCTCCTTCCCTGTTGTGCCCCGGGAGTTGTTTTATGATGGCTGAACCTTCCCGCAACACAACGTTTTTCGCGCATCCCCCAAACGTTCCCCCCACAAGGTGACTTCCCCGGAACCGTGGCCCACCAACCCACTTACTTGCGAACCCCCCTATCCTTGGCCATCTTGAGCGTGGACCCTGTTTTTCCTTCCCCCTTTTTTTCCGCTGGTTTTTCCAAGGCGTGCGGCTTTTCTTGGAGTTCGGCCCCTCTGCTTTTCTCACTCCCCCCCTTTTTTGCACACCCTCCGTAAAGGGATGGGTGGATTGACGGTTGTTTTCCACTGAACACACAGACCGTAAGTTGGCCCCCCCCAAAAATTTTGCTCTTTTTTTTTTCCCCTTTTTTTTAAGGTTGGTTTTTGGGGCGGTTTGCAAAATCCTGTTGTGTTGTTACGTTTTTTTCCCCCATTTTTTTTTTTGGGCGATACCTAAGAGCTTGGTTCACGGCAATCCCATACAAAAGGTACAAAACCGAAATTCCCATCTTCTTTTTTTTGAACCCCCTTTCCAGGGGTTCGATACTCGGAACCCCCACGTGGTGATTTTTAGGGGACCTCCAATCCTTTTCCTCCTCCCCTCTTTTTGAAGTCAGCAGTAAGGACGCCGCTTGATCTCTTGGTGGCTCTACCTTGATTTACCCCCCTCGTGCCCCCTTTCTTCTGGTGTACCGGACTTGCCTATCTGGGGCTTTTGCCGCGGATTTTTTGGTCTCAGATTCCTTCCCTTTTCGTTGCCAAGCAGGGGCGTCCACTAGGGAATTATTGAACCTTTTTCAGGTTTCTTTTTTTTTGGTTTTTAAAAGGGGTTTTCGCCTGTTTTTGGTTCTTTCCCCTGGGCGTCGCTTTTTTTTTTTTGGCCCTTCGTTTCTTCCTTCTATTAAGATCCTGGTGTTGAAGGCCCCCCATTCGCCCCACACCTTTTCCTCCCCATTTTTTGGAGGAAACCCTTATCGCAATTCGATGGCCGGAACAAAGTCCCTGGAAACAATTTCCAACCCCCAGAGTTAGGGGCCCTGTCGGTGCGCATTTGATTAGCGACGGCCTCGTAAATTTTTTGTTTTTTACGGGTCTGTTTTATTCGAGACCGGATACGGCTTCTCCACCCTCACAGATTAGCCCCCCCCCATGGGATGAATTTTCATGCCTCTGAACCCTCACCTCCGATGACCATTTTGCAGGATTTCTTCCCCCTGGGAGCCCTCCTTTCTTTGGCTTCTTCTTTTTCCGGAAGGGCGCCTTGCTTCCTGTGGGCTTCCTTTTTTTCTTCCAGACCTGAGGGCCGTCCCCCCATTCGGCCGCCCCCTCACCTTAGTGCCTTGGTCCAGTGCTCCTCCAACGCGTTTGACGCCGAGGACTTTTTTTTCCCGCCGGGCTTTTTTCCCGGCCTGGTCCCCCTTTTTTTCGCGATCAGCTAACTCCCACCGGTGGACGTTTCGGTTTTTTTATCGAAACCCCGTGGTCTCTTATCCCCAAGTTTCCTCCTTCCCTGACCCCTTCACCCCCTCCTTTGCTTTCGCCCTGGGCCGTTTCTCCTCCACGTCCACGGCCTCACTGTGCTCGAAGTCTTGATTTTTTGCGACACGAGGGATGGTTCTCCCGCGGACCCCCATCCGCCAGGGTCTTTTGATCGGTCATGGGTCCCTTTGGGGAACCAGCATCAGCTCTCGCAACGTGAAAAGCGCCCCACCCCATTCCCGCGCCCTGGTTTTTTTCCTTTTCCCTCGCCGCTTCCCCCGCCCTTCTTTCCTTTGCGTTCCTCTACCCGTTTTGGCCTATTTGCTTGCTGGATGAAGTTGTTCGCGCTCCCCTCGCTTTTTTTCCTGGGGCCGCTTTTTTTTTTCCTTCCCCCTTCTCCTCCCCATTTGCCAAAAAACGTCTTCTTTCACCCGTTTGATCTTCCCCCTTTTTTATGCCAATGAGGCCCAATTTCCTCCGGGTTATGGACCCTTTTCCTTCGTTTTTCCACATTTTGTTTTCCCCCCTGCAAACGCTCCCCTCTTTTTTTTTTGATGAAAGCTATTTTTTATGCCGGCGGGACCACGGTATACGGTTTTTTCCCCCTTCCTCAGCAACCTCGCATTCTTCCCTTCCGACCGATCAGGTTCGAGATTTTCTTGGCAACCCACGTGACATTTGTGCCCTTGAAAGATTCATCTCCTTCTCGGTTTTATCCCCAACAACCAGGATTCATCTTTTTTTTCCCTGTGGTTTCCTTCTTCCGTCCTCCCACCCTCGACCGTAGTTGTGGCTGCCGATTGTCTTGCAGCAGAGATCGGCGGTTTTTTCCTTGATCCCCCAGAACGCGCTCCCCTTGCCAAGGCGCGTCCTGGTACTCTCTCTCTTTTCCTTTTTGGAGAGGATCAACAGGGATCCGCTGCTTAGGCATTTTTTTCTTTTTCCGCTTCTTCCAGCAGCTTGCCTTCTTTTCCTTTTCTGTGATGCCCCTTAGCAAAACTCTTCCCCCGGCGAGGGTTGTCCCCTTTTCTCGCGTCATACCCCCTTCTTCCCAGCATGAAGCCGTTTTTTGGCGGAACCCTGGACTTCGGCACCGATTAAACGTCTGTTCAGGTCTTTTTGTCACTTCACAAGGTCCGTCCGAGGCCACCTGTTTCTTTGGCAGGTCGTTTCGCGTTTATTACCCGTCCGTATACCTTTTTTTTCCCCCCCGGGGACCTCCCTGGCGAGTGCCCCCTTTTTTCCCTTCCGGATTAGAGGGGGTTCCTCTCTGCGGTTTGATGTTGGTTTTTTTTTTTTTTTTCTGTGTGTTTAATTCACCCAGGTTTCGTTTCAGCACTTCCCCCTTTGATGGTCCCCCCCTCGGAAAAGATTTTTCCTTCATTGGTATCGCACACAACGGCAAGGCCCGTGTTGAATTTTCAAATGCGATACGTTTTTTTTTTGGCGGACCTGCTTGACTTTACTGGGGTGCCTTTTTGAAGAAAGGAATGTGTATTTTAGAGTAATTACGGTAGTGTTCTTTCGTTCAGCTTCAAAGCCTTTTCTCCTAGTTGAGGGCCCTCTTTTTGGTGAACGCTTCACGTCCGTGGGTGTGGGGTTAGCAAATTGCATGCCGGTTCTTCAACCTTTTTCCCAAATTTTTTTCCCCTGTCCAGGTGTCCCTCATGATGCTGTTTAAGCGCAACGACCGACCTTTTTTCTCTGGTTTTTCCGTCCTGGGGGATTTCCTTCCCCTTCGTTGTGCGCCAGGTCTTGAACTCGAGCAACCCTGAACGTGGATTGAGGACTTCCATAGACCCGGCTTACCGAAAAGCGTCTGTTGGAGTGGTCAGGAGCTCTTTTTTTTTTGCTTTTTTAGATCCCCCGTATATTTTTCCCTCTTCACCGAGACCGTTTTCGCATCGCCTTTCTCTCGATTTCTGGGCGACTACTTCCGTCGGCCGGAGGGGCCCCTCTTTTTCTCTGGCCCTTTTAGCTCAGTTGCCCTCCGATACCTTTTGCTTGGAATTACGAATTACGACTTTCCTTTCTCCCCGCCCCCCCCTCGTTCGCGCGCGGGCAGAACAGAGCAGGGGCGCGGCTTCCAGTCCCGCATTCCGAGTCCTTTTTCGAATTCGATCTGGTTTTCCCCGGGGCGGCGTAGGAGCTTTCTTTCCTTGGCGATGACACGGGTTTGTCTGAAGCTGCTTGCTGCGTTTTTCACTGACCCGTCGACGTTTTTTGCCCGGTAAACTTCTTGGGACCGATGCCCTTTTTGCGAAGCACCTTCTTTTCTTTGCGAAGCAAGACTTGTTTTCGTTGGTGAAGGTGGGTAAATTGGGGGACGCTTCCCCCTGACTTTTTGCTCTCCCCCCAACATTTGAACCGTGTTGCGCTTTCATCAAACATGGTCGTCTAAAATCGATGATTTCTTCATGGCCTCTTCGGCCTGGGCAACATTTTCGACCGGTTCGTCAACTTTTCTTCCCACTCCTCGCGGTGGTCCTCCTGCCGAAGGAATTTCTCTGGAGATCCCCAAAGATCGGAAACGGTTGCAATGCGCTCCCTTGGCCCGTAAGCCGTTTTTTTCCTTCCCCGAAGTATTCCCCTCCGCGTTCTGTTTTTTTTTTTTTGCGGAGCATTCTAGGCGTTCGTTGTACCGGAGCCGGACGGGCTTCTTCCCCTGGGCCTTTCTTTCCCTCGATTTCTTGATGCGGGTTTTGTTGATGGCTCCTTGAAAAAACTCGTTGTCGTAGGGACGGTTGCTTTTAGTTTTTAACCACCTCCCCTCGAAGAACGATCCTTGGTCACTGGTTTTCCCGTGATTTCAAGTCACAGACGGCCCTGAATTTTTCTCATCCGTGCGGCGGGGTCCCTCGATGGCAGCTCTTTTCCTCCCAACCCCGATCGAGCGGCATCTCTCCCCCCGCCCCTTTTGTTTCCAGGTTTCTTTGGAAGGTTTCCCCCGAATTAGTAGGTTGCTCGGTAGGGGCTCATGCTTTTGACTTCCAAGTTTTCTTCAATGGCGTCGGTCGTTCCGGTTTTCTTTTCACTACTTTGTTGGCGGAGGGGATGCTACCTTCGTCCCCCGAGATTTTTTGCAAAAGTGGTTCCTCTGGTTCTACCTTCTGGCCACAAACCCCCAAGATCCTTAGAAAGTCCGGTGACAAAAACTTCAGAGATACCCTGGGTTTTTGGTTGCTGTTCCCAGGACGTTTTGCGGCTCGATTTCACCCCTTCCCATTTCTGCCCAGGCCGAACAATTTTTTTCCCCCCATTTCAAATCAGTCTTCTGGTTGCTGGAAAAAAATCCACTTTTTCCCCCCCCCCCTTCCGGATCGTTCGTCGATTTGCACACGCCCCCGTGTGTAAGAGTTCCCCTGAGCTTTTCCTCAATCTGTGGCCATACCCCTTTTTTTTCAAACGGAAATTACAAAGCGAAGGTTTGGTAGGTGATTCTTCCGTTCCCCAGTCTTCTCCCTGACATATTCTGGCCCTTCCTCAGTACCGTCCATTAGCCGTGCCTTTTACGGAGGTTTTCTTCTTTTTTTTTTTTCGACCGTCGTTTTGCTCGCGATGCCCGGACCTTTTGGTCCTGTTAAGTGCGACGGGGGCGGGTCTGTTCTCGATTCCTTCTTTTCTTTCCCAAGTATTTGATTCGCTCTTGTCGTCGGGTGTTGGGGAAGCCTTGGTTTGCCTTGGTATTTTTGGCATGGTTTTCTTCTTGAATTCCCCCCTGCTTTCAGCGGAACCTTTTTCCTGCCCATCTTTCCAACCGGGTAAGGGATCGAAATGATCTGGTCCTTTTCCGCGTCCTGCCCAAGGTGTCCCCCCATGAAAAACCTCCCCCCCCCACCTCTTTAGCCCTCGAATAAAGGTACAACCCTCCTTCCTTAGTCCATGTCTTTCTAGTCTTCCGGTCGAAGTGGATTCTTCACTCTCACCATTTTCCCCACAAACTGTACTGCCGTTAGCCCCTGCCCCCCCTAGGGACCCCTAGGATAGATCTCTTTTTTTTCTCCTCGTTCTGCGGTGGCTAGCCTGCGACCTGTTCGGTTTTACTAGTTCCCCCTTTTTTGCGGGGACGCCCTAATCGCCGATTCCCCGATAGAGGTTTTCAAATTGCTCTAAACTCTCGGCCCCCCTTTGGGGACACTCCATTTTTTTGTCGAGGGCACTTTCCATTTTTTTTTTATGAACACCCTTTCCGGCTTTATCTTCCTCCCGCTCTTCAAAACTCTCTCTTTCCTCTGACCAACTGCCTACGGTCCCACTGTTTTGTTTTTTTTCCCTCTCCTCCCCACCGGGGTGCCTAGTTTGATTCCTTTCTTTTTCTTGCCCCCCAAGAGGTCTGTTTTCTACCTGAGGAACAAGTACTACCTCCTTCCCAGTGATAAGGTTGTCTGCTTTGGGGTAACAGGTTCTTTTTTTAGACTCCCCCCCCTTCCCGGTTCCTCTTTCGACGGCTCTTGTTGCGGAGCTCCTTGCGTTGAAATTCTAGAAGCGTAATCTACTTTTTTCCCCCCCTCTGTGGTTTTTGATGGAAATCTTCCCCGCTACAATAGATGCCCCCCTCAACAGGGACGCCCTTCCCAATTCTCCGTCCCTTTAGGTTTAGTAACCCGATCAGCGTTCCCCTTCCCTTCTTGGTGGTCCCCCTCCCCCCCCCAAATGGTGCTGTTACCAAATATACCTTTTTTTTCCCCTGGACTGTTAGTTCCCCTGAGTGATTCACCCCCCGTGAAACGTCTTCTCGTTTTCTCTCTCTCCTTTCTACCTGGTCGATGACGCGTTTTCCCACAACGGTATCGGATTGAATACCCCTCTATAATTCGAACGCTGCGCCGTCACTTTTCTTATCACGGGCCTGCCCCGTGACATGGGAAGATGTTCATTCGGGTGCTTTTTTCGGCAAACAAACTTTTTTTGACTTTTCCGGGCGGGGCTTTTCCCCCTTTCGGCTTTCTTTGAGGAGTATCGTCGGTTTCTACGATTGCGTGCAGCCTCTCTTCAGGCGGTTTTTCCTTCTGCCAGTCAACGCCTTTTGCACGCCAAAGGGCGGAGGGAATTTTTTTTTCCTCCTTCCCCCCCCTTTTGTTTCCCCCAGGAGGTGATCCCCCTTCCTTCCCCCCCCCTCTCTTGGGCAATTGGTTACGATGTTTTTGCCCCCACTCCATTTTTGTGCCTTTTCCCCGCCGCCCCCCCGCTACTACCACTCCCGGCGAGGGTGATTTCTTTTCCTCGTCATAACCCTTGGCCCGCGATTTTTTCTTTTTTGGTTCTGTTGGCTACAACTTTTTCGCACCTGTCCACTTCAAGGCTGTCCAAGGGTCTGTAACGAACAGGGGCCTTCCTTTTTCCCCCCCTCAGCCACTGATGTCTGGCGAATTTTGATTGGTTTTTCTTTGTCCCACGCCGTATTTTTCCCCCGAACTTCTGGCTTCATAGCTTAGGGCGTGATTTTCTTTTTTTTTTTGTTGAATTCAAGGCTGGAAACCAGGCCCTTTTCTTTTTCCCCATAACCAGGACCCTTTCCAAACACGGCCAATTTTATCAAAGGTTTGTGCCTCCTTTGGCGGGTTTTTTTTTTTTTCCCCTTGGGGTGGGATGCTGTTGCTCCCGCAGGCGGCCATTTCTTTTTTGACGCTCGGCCCCTTTCCAGCTCGGACGTTTCCTTCTTGAGTGGCCCATTTTCTCTTACGCTTCCGGGTTTTTTCCAGGCATGACGGGCTTTTTTCTTTCTGTGATTAATTTTCTAACTGTTCCGGTTGTTTTGATTGATTGATCCCCCCCCCCACCCCCCCCCGCGTCCCATAGCCCTTCCTGTTCCGGCTTTCCCTTTTACCGCAGTGGTATTTACACAGGCTCGTTTTGGCGTTCCCCTCCAATTTCGAGTCAATTCCCAGGTACGGGGCCGTCTTTTTTCCTTGGACCCTTCTTCCTGAAACTCCCTCGGCGTCTTTCAGGGGAGATACGCGATGTCTCCTTTCCCCTCGGGGACTTTCTTTTTCCGATGGCCGGGTCGTTGTTGCTCCTAGCTGTCCGAATATGGCCCTTCCTTTTCCCTTTAGTTTCTTCGGGTCCCTGACTTCTTGCTCTGCCCAGATTTCCTGCAGGCCTCTTCTAAAGAAGGTGTGTGGAATCGGAGATCATTGTCGGACAATTCCAGGCGAGGGCTTTTCCCTTTTCCAGGATTTTCCTTTCCCCGGGGGCTCGCCTGAAACGAAAATAAGCTTCCTTTTCAGTTTCCTGGCCTGTTTTTTCCAGGCGCCGGGTTCGTTTTTTTCCTTCATTTGGCCGCCGTGCCGATCTTTCCTTGTTGTTTTTTTCTTGGTCGCCCGTTTTCTCCACGTCGTTAGTGCGGGACTTCTTACCCAGCTCTTTTTGCAAGTCCCCTGTTTTCTAGCACTCTTTTCTTGCTGCAGGGGCTCATATGTTGGTTTTGAGTTGTTCAGGCTTTCCAGGGCCTTTTTTTTGAAGGAGAACTTTGGCTTGGATCACACCCTCCCCCCCCCCCACGGTTTCTCCCCTCACCATTGTGTTCTAAACGATCCCGCCGTCTTGCCCGCTCACAGGCCATCGACTTTTTTTCTAACCCAGGTTGCTTTCCCTTCCCGGGCGTCTTTTTCCGGGAGTGAGGCACTCCCGAAAGAGAAGTTTTTCGGAGCCCCCCCCCCCTCGCGCGCCCCACTCGGTCCTTATCCTTGGCCACCCCCCCCCCCCGGCTCGGCCGCGCTTCAACGACTTTTTTCTCCTTTTGGGCAATTCGAAGTCTCTTTCCAATTTCTTAGCGCTTTTTCCGAAGCGCCCTTCTGCGTTCGGTTCCCCCTTCTCCCTGACGGTAGCAGTCTCTTTTCTCACCTGGCAGCGGTTTCTCCCCTTCTCCCGATTGTTGCTGAAGTTGATGTTCCACCGATGGCCGGACTTCCCCCTGCCGTAGTCTTTTTTTTCGTACCACCATTTCGGTGGTCAACACGCCACGTTAGGAATACTTTTCTCAAGTCGAGTCTTGGGTTGTGGGCGCCCCCCTTATGGGTTTCCCGGCCACGTTACCCAGATTCTTTTTTTGAAGACGTCTCTTGTGCGGCGGGGCGAGGCTTTGACCTTTCATTCCACTGATCGTACCCCCCCCCTTGCCTTACAAAGGGTCTTTGTTACTTGCAGACCCCCCCGGTGGTCTGGTTGACCCCCCCCTGAGCTTTGTTTTGTGGCCGGTCGGTTTAAGCGTCCCCCTTGATCACTCTTTCCCCGCGGTCTTTTCAGTCTTTTAGTCTCTTTTCCTTCTCTCCGTTGTTTTTTTGGTTTTTGTAACGGACACCTCGGAATCCCCCTTTTACCTTCCCTTTTTTGGTGATCAGAAAGACCCCCCCGAGCTTTGACTACTATTTTAACCGCGTATTGAGGGGAGAGACTGTTAGAGCCCTTTCTTTGTCTTTCTGGTATCGATCGTCTTCTCCGTGGTCTCCTTTAGCCCGAGGATTCGCCGGACACGCTACCCCATCTTTTTCTGCCGTTCGGGAAACTTTTTCCACCAACTTTTTGATCCACACCCCCCTTTTTTTCTCGACGTTAGTCGGATCTTGTGGTGCACCCCGCCCAATGTACAGGTGTTTTTTCCCTCCACCGTCCCCTCGCGTTCCGTTTTTGAATCGTTCAATACCCCTCCCCCACCTAGTACCCCCCTTTCCGCGGTGTATGATTGCTTAGGAAGACCCCGGCTCCGGACCGAAACCGTTTGCTCCGCCCACGGACGAGTTTAGTCTTGGGCTCCTTTTTTTCAGGGGCGACCCGTCGTGGAAATTTTCCTGCTGAACTGTCTGTGCATGGGGGCGAAGCTTATCTGGTATAACCTTCATTTTCCAAAAGCCCTCAGACTTCTCTTTCTAGGTTCTTTCGCCTGTTTCCAAGGTCGGGTCGCCTGTCGATGGAATTCAGTAGCTTTTTTGCATGCCTCGCGGCTATTCTAATTTGGTTGTGATTCTTCCCCCCCCCCCCCAGGAGCCTTTTAGCTTTGAAGCCCCCCCATGATAGGTTCTGAAATCTTTTCCCCCCGTCCCCTCCAAGGCTACAACCCCCAAACCGAGTTTGTTCATGAAGTCGAATTAAAGTTCTTTGCGAAGCCCATTCTGTTTGGTCGTTTACTCTTTGCCCGGAGCCTGATTTCCACGAGACCTCAGGGATTAGACCCCCCCCTTGGTTCATTCATTCTACATAAGCTTTGGCGCTGAAAAAGGCCTCCCATTTTTTTCCTTTCCCCCTGATTTGAGTTATTCCGCGCGTCAGGGAGCCCTTGGCTTTTCCTGTGTTTTCCTTCCCCCCTTTTTGATTACGACTGCACGTGGAGGTTTCCATTCTCCCCCCCCCTCACTTCTTCCCACACCTTTTTCCTTCTCCGGCCTGCTTCTACCTTCTTTTGGGGCGAACCTACATGCGGATTTTTTTTTTGCGGTTCAACTTCAGTTTTTCCTGGTCCCTTTTTCTAGTGATTACCCTTTTATGAGAAACAAGGGAAGTCCTCCCTTTTTTTTTTATAGAACTTCTCCTACCTCTCTCTTTATAATGTCACACCCCTTGTTTTTCATCCAGTGCGGTAGCTGGAAGTCCACATCCCCCTTTTGGCATTGGTCCCTGTAGGGTTTCAAACACGAGATGGTTGTACACTTACTGCGCGGACCCCCCCCCCCCCCCACGGAAGGCTTCCTTCTGCCTTTTCGCGTTTTTGTCCACAGAATTCTCCTTTCCCCCCCCCAAGGTACCCCCACCCCCCCTTCATTTCGCGCCGATCTGGCAGGCTTCCTCCCCTTTGGACGGTCTCACGTGGGTTTTTTTCGAGTTTTTACTTTTTTCCCCGATCCATAGATGACCCCACAGGGCAGCATGTGTTTCCATTCCTCGGCCCAACTCATCCTTTTCACCCGGTTTGGAATCCTATCCCGGGAAAATCCCGGTATGGACCTCAAGGGCCTTCTGAAACATTTCTCACACTCTCGCACTCGGCCCTTCTTCCCTACGAGGGACCCCACACGGTATAAGTTTCCATCATCTCCTTTTCAAGGTGGCATCCCCCCCGTGATCGGCCTCCTTTTTAGTGCCCCCCCTCGTTCTCCCCGTGGAAGAATTCGTGCCCATCATCTTACCCCCAAAACTTCTTTGCTTTTTTTTGCCATTGTTATTACGTCCGCCCCGGATTGTTCTTGATGAAGATGAGTGGTCCAGCAGCGCTTTACGGCTTTTTCCCTCGTCAATCTCTGAGCACAACTTTTTTTTTTTTTCCACTTTTTGGAAACATCTGTTAAGATCCTCTTTTCCCTTTTTGGGTTGTGGAGAGATTTCCCCAGAATCAAGCTCTTTTTTTTTTTTCTCTCGTTCTTTCCCCGTGCATCCTTTTCAGATATTTTGGTCCGCACCCCCCCCCCCGTGGATAAGAATTCGAGGGGTTTTTTGCAAGGCCCTGCTTTTAAAATCCCCCCACGTTCCCGCGATGTTTTTTCCGAAACCGCACTTTTGAGGAAATTCGGCTGTCACCGGTTTCCCTTCCCGTTCAGTCTTGTCATGCGGTTTCAGTTCGGAAATGTTTTTTTTCATTGACTCCCGTTGTTACCGCCGGTTCCCGAAGGCGGAGCCCCCCTTTCTCCTTCTCGATTAGCGTTTTTTTTTTTTCCTTTTCCCCCCCCCCCATGTCCCAAGCTCACAGGCCCTTTTTTTCTTTTCCCCCCCCTAATTGTGAATCATTGAGATCTAACCCCCCGGATCAACGGGTGGACAAACGGCGATCCCTTTTTGGCGGACGGATACTTGCAGGCCGGGGATCCGAAATGCGTCCCTTCTTTGGTAATCCTTTGGAGGCTGACCCTGCTCAAGCCCTTCCCCTTTCTTGATCCCTTCACTGATGACCGTTTACTCGGTCGCCCATTTGGCAGGGTCTGAAAAAACCCCTCCCCTGCTAAGGTTCCTTTTGCGGACCTCTCCCTCAATTTGCGATGCTGTTTTGCTGGCCCATTTTTTATTTTTAAAGAGGAATTTTGTAGTTAGTTCCTCCTCAGGGGAGTCTTCAGTTGTTTTCTCAAACTGCCAAGACCCTACTTTCCCTTTTCCTTTAGGAAGTGGATGAGTTGGATGTCCTTTTCAGGTCCCACCTCCGTTCGGCGTAGGTCCCCCTAGCTCTTTGAGAAGATCCCTTCCCCCTCAACCTTTTTGTTGGTTTTTCACCTATCGATTATGGGTCCCTTTTTTCCCGGGTTGGGCGGGTTCAAGTTAGTTTTCTCGCCCCAGGCTTTCCCGCTCGATTCCCCTTTGCTGGACGTTCCCCAGGCGATTAGACTCTTTCCGCCCATTTCTTGCTTGCTCCTCACCCCCAGGAGAACGGGGTCTGCCCGACAATTTTTTAGGGAGCCGTGGGAGATCGATCCCCTCTCTTTTCACAGTCTAGTCTCCTGGCTGCCCCCTCTTTTCGATGGACCTTTTCCGAAGCGTGCGCGTTTTCTCCTCCGTCTCCCTTTCCCGCACGTCTGGCCCGATGACACTTTCGGCTTTTTTCCCCCTCTTGCTGTCCCTTTTTTTCACATATGTTTTCGTTGGTTTTCCCAAATTGGTGCCGGGGCCGCCGTTCTCCTTTTTTTCATCAGGTTATTTGTCGTTTTTTGAGTTTTTGATGGCCCTAAAAATTGTTTTCCTCTAAGAGCCTAGGTCATGCAGTGTTCGCATAGGCCCCCCACTCGAAACGGCCCCTGGGTGGAGAGTCCAAAGGAGACCCAATCATTTTTGTTCTGGGCTGACCATTTTTTTTTTTTGTTTGATTTTCCTGGAAGGAACCTAAACAAGGTCCTCGTTCAATCTCCGGTTTCATAAGGACTAGAGAGCCTTCCAACTAGCAAGTTTTTTTTTCTGCTTTTTTGGATTACTCCAGCTCTAGACCCCATTTAGAGTCTTTTGGATGTGTTTTTTCATTTCCAGCCTTGACAGCTTCCTAGTTAGTCCCCCCCTGGGCCTTCCAACGAGCTTTTCTTTTTTTGTTTTTCCAAAGATTGACTTTCCCATCTAGTTTTCCCCTTTTTTTTCTCCAACTGGCCTCCCACCATCAACCCAAAGTAAAGCGAAGTTTCCCACTTGCCGCACCCGCGGCGGCACACAGGCGAGATTTCTGATTTTTTTTGTCGCAAAGTGTTTCCTGTCCCAGTGACTAAAAAATAGTCCCCCCCGATGTTCATCCGACTTTTTTTTTTTTTCTTTTTTTTTTTTTTTTTTGTTTTCTTCCACTCTGGATCTTGTACACCCTCCCCTTGATCCCTCTTTGCAGCAGTTTCCTTTCCCCACAAGCCCTTCCCCCCCCCTGGCGATTTTTTCCCTGTATATTTACTGGCGGTGACCCCTGGTGTTTTTTTTTGGTCTGTTCTGTCCCCAGTAAAATTTGATCGTTTTTTGCGGGGAAATGCGCGTCTTTTTTTCCCTCCCCTTCTCTTCCCTTTTGAGTCCTCTGATGAGGAGAAACTACCTCTGTTCTTTTCAGGGTTTCCCCCCCCCCCTCAAAATGGGATTCACAAGTCTGCTTTTTCTCCCCTTTCACCCCCCCCAAATTACTCTGTCAACCCGGAAGACAGCTTGACCTGGTCCCTGGGCTTTTTCCTTTTTTGTTCTTCCCCTACCTGGTTTGGTCATCTTCGACCTCCCCCACCCCTTATTAGTATTAAAATACCTTCTTTGTCCTTGACTTTTTTCAAATTTTTCCAACCAAAAAACAAAAAAAAAAACCAAAAAAAACAAACAAACAAACCCAACCACAACACCAAACACAAAACCAAAAAAAAAAAAAACACACCCCAACAACAACCCACACAAAAACAAACACCAAACAACACCCAACAAAACACCCATCCCCTTTCCCCGTGTGTGTAGTTAGTAGGACCCTTTTTCGGTTTTCTTTTGTAAGACAGCTTCTCTCAAAAAAGTATTTTTACCCCTGAGCGTTTACTGCCCTTTTTTTTGACATAACCCCCCCCCTTTTTTGCAATTCGCGACCATTTACCCCCTTTTTACTTGACCTAGTCTTCCAGTATAAGGACCCCCAAGAACCCGAGTGGAATTTTTTCCCCTCGGAAGAAGCCTTTTTTTTCTACGTAGGGTTCTTGGGAGGTATGTTTCGCTGACCGTCCCAAATTGGGACTCTTTGGGGGGCCGTTCCCGGGGTTTTTGTTCCTTCCCCTTCCTTCTTTCGAGACAGGGCAGATTGATCCCCCCTTTGTAGTTTCTGCCACCGTCGTTTTATGGGGCCTTGGCCGGAGGGAGGGAATGCCTTTTCCCCCCTCGATCTTCCTTGTGATGCATTTCCGCCTCCCCCGGTTTTCCCTTTTTTCCTGATCGGCCTTCTCCGCTTCTTTTCACCAGGTGTGTCCTGATCTTCCACCCCGCTCTCCTGCTTTTCTCCCCATCCCCGCTCGCCACGGCCTCGTCCATTTTCTTTCTTCAGTCTCTTTTTTTCCGGATTCTGACCCTTTACCCGGGCCAACCTCGCCGGTTGATCTAACGACGCCCCTTTTGTTTTTTGTGGAACCCAGGGCAGGCTCCCCTCCCTTTGGATTTGCTCTCGCCGGCCCCCTTTTCGCGCTACCGGTTGGGCGGGTCTCCCCCGATTCCCCAACCTTCGTTTTCCCGGCTTACGCTTGTTCCTCTTTTAACGCTTTCTGCCCTTCCCCGGTCGCGATCAGCTATTCTTTTTCAACAGGGAAGGATTTTTTTCCCTCCCCCTAGGGCTCTTCTCTCCCAGTGATCCCAAACTCCTCCTTCTTGCACGGTTTCGTGCACTGGCCCTGGCCCCAAGGGCTCTTCTGTTGGGCTCATTCGGGTCGCACCCCCCCCTCGGGTGTTTATGTATCTTTTTTTTGCAAACCCCGTCCCCAGCGTCCCGGGACCTTCGGTCCCTTTGCGTTCTCCAGCACGCTCGTTTCTCTTGGCAACCGGAACAGTTCCCCTGCATTTTCCAGCAGAATTTTCACCCTTGACTCCGGCTGCCCCTTCTTCTGGGACCGTGGGAGTTTCAGGCTCGCGATCCCCTCTTTTCCTTAAACAACTTTTCTCCCCCCTTCATTACCATTTTTGTTTTGCGCCCGGCCGTTCCCCCTCTTCCTTCAAGGGGTTGAGATCAAATGAGGACCAAAATATACGTTCCCCCTTTTCACTTGTCTTTTTCTTTTATTTGGTGACTTTACCTCCCCCCTTATCGGGACCCCCTCGAGAGTCCCTGAAAGTTTGCCCGTTTTTTTTCCCCGCCACCCAGGCTTCTTTTTCCCTTCTCTGAATTAGGACCTTCTCCCCCTCCTCCAAGGTTTCTTTTTTCACGGTTTTTTTTTTCTAACAGTGTCCCCCTTTTCTTCCTTTTTTTTTTAATTCTCGGTTTCGCCCACAAAAGTGGCTCATCGGGCCGGGCTTTATTTGGTCCCTTTTAGGTTATCGCGTTTTTTTGATTCGGTCCCGTCTTTTCCCCTGCTGCTGTGCACTTTCAAAGAACGCAGAGCATTTTTCCTTCTGGTCGGATTATGGTCTCTCCCCTGTTGTTTTTTTCTCTTCTCATCGCGCTTGGGCCCCCAGTGTCCCTTTTTTTCTCTGATGTCACGGATTTTTTCTTCGATTGCGCACGTCCCCTCCCAGAGATACTAACCTTTTTGCCTTTTCTGATCGGCCGGCGATTTTCCTTTGGCCCTGCTCTTCTCCCCTTTTTTGGCGAAAAAACCCCTCCGATTGAATCTTCCCCTTCCTGGTCGTGCACTTCAACCTTACGTTCATTGCGTACTTTATTTCTGGGCAGAAGGTTCCTTCTGGTATTCTTCCCCCTCCTGTTTCAACGTTTTTCTAGCCAGTTTTGATCCCCCTTCTTTCGATTGAGGGGCTAGAGGAGAGTTTTGGCTTTGGTTTTTAATCCCCCTGGGGGTTCCCCCCGGGGCACGACAGGCCATTTCTCCATACCCCCCGTCCTCTTTTATTTTTCCCCCGGAAAAGTGGATCCCCTTTTCAAAATTTTTTGCGACCCCTCTTTCTTTTTTGACAGGAGGGGTGCTTTGCGTTCCCCCTGTATGTTTTTCTTCCGTTTTTTCCTCTCATTCTTTCTGCCCTCTTTCTTTAGGGCCAAAACGTTTATTTTTCCCCCGACTCGTTTTCCTTTTGTCGAAAAAGGCATGCCTTTGGATCTTTTTTTTTTTTTTCCCCTCCT
>Ga0179593_1486704_pt1 | contig 16465 bp, 21 predicted proteins | sample CZODoug2_1_08_16_FD_185931 | JGI IMG/M metagenome (GOLD analysis project Ga0179593, IMG submission 185931) | Vadose zone soil fungal communities from Angelo Coast Range Reserve, California, USA - CZODoug2_1_08_16fungal (PacBio error correction) | ecosystem: Environmental > Terrestrial > Soil >... | reverse complement strand
AGTTCTCCACCTCGGAAGTTTATCTTTTTTTCCCCTCAAAGGCCGTAGTAGACATGGACTCCGTTACTCTTAGATTAGTTGCTCGCGGTTATCATAGTCGACGCGTTTTCTTCTCCCTTCGCAACAAAGGAACAGTCCCCCACTCACCCGTTTGTTTCTACTTGTAGTGGTCCCCTCTGCGCAGGGAGAGCTTGTGTGCCCGGGATGTTATCGATTTGGTACTTCCCCTGGAGACTTTCCAATGCCGGCTTCTTCTACCCCGTTTCGGTCCCTGAAGTTAATTTTCGAAAGTATTTCGGTGTAACAATTGGTGTACATTCCCGTGTCCGCGTTCACTTCAAGCCAGCAGTCAGCGATTTGTACTCTTTCATAAGTCCATCCTCTCCAGCAGGACTGCCACTTTTTATCTTGATTTTGCGTTGCCTCCGGTTTGGCACATTAAAAGGAGAATGTAGTAGACCTCCATTCCGAAAACCGATAGTTGTCCTCAGTCTTGTTAAGATGACTTTCCTCTTACAAGGGACGGGGACCCTCATGTATGTTGTTGTCCGTTTCTCTGACCAATTGATATTTTCCGCTCCCCCCGTGACAGGTCCCCCGCGCCGATTTTCTTCCCCTATCTTTCCTCCTGTTGTTTTTTTTTTTCTCTCGCTCTCATTCTGTTGTACGTTTTTCCTTGTGTGAGTCCAATCAAGTCCCCCAGCCAAGGAGTCCCTCGTTTCTTGTAAATACTTAGCTACCCCTTGTTTCTCTTAACCTCATTGCCTCCGTTTCTTCCACGACTCTATTTTTTTTTCGTTACTCTTCGGCAAGCCTTCCACCTTTTGAATTTCCTGCACGATAGCCCGGGTCTTCTCCCCCCCCATCAATTATCTCACTAAGACAGGCCTTCCCTGTCCACAGTCTCGGTTTAACTTCAGAGGTTCTGTGAGCTTTGACCCTTTTCTGTGAGAAGTAAGCGCCTTCTTGCTGCCCAGAAATTTTTCTGGATTTTAGAGTGCCCGTTCTGGCGGTTTTTCGCCGAAACCTGTCCCCCTTTCTTCGGAGTGGATAGACTTGAGTTTTGAGTTCTTACAAAGTTGTCAAGCATGCAAGCCCTCACCGGTCTTCTTTTTTAATCCTTTGTACGTAGGTGGGTGGGGTTGTCTTTCCTGCCAGTCCCGATGCCCGTTTGGACCGTGGAGAACAAGGTTCGATTACCTCTTTTCTTTGAAGTCGACCCCCCTTTTTCGGCCGTATGGGGGATCCTGCCATTTACTCAAGAACTGTCACTTAACGACTAAACTTGGTTTAGAACAGGTCCCCCGAGCCCTTTTGAATGTCAATTCCAGTCCCTCACTCCCAAATCTGTTTGCGACGGTTTGCCCTCTCCCGGAGGACGTCTTTCGTGTAGTTTGATTTAAGCCCTTTTCATGGCAGGATCGCGTCCTTCGTTGGATATGTGCACTTCCCGGCTTCGGCCCTGCTCTTGCTCGTTCATGCGAAGTTCCCCCCTTCCATTTTTGTGAATTTTCTCCCGTTTGCAAGACATACCAATACGGTCCCTCATCTAATTTGGCTCTCACTCTTCACACCCTGTGTCCAAAAAATACGGGATTTTTGCACCCGGGTTGAATATTTTCATTCCTCGCAAAAAAGAAGGGCTGCTGCCCAAATGGTTTGCTTACACTCTTCCACTCGTCTCTTTTTTTTCCTTCTTGCGCCTCTCTTTTGTGTCCCTTGGTAAAAAAATCTAAAAAAAAGTGGTTATGCCCCGGTGTCCTGTTTCCCCCCGATGACGGTTTCCGTTTCTCTCAGATTGGACTTTGTCGCACGTTTAAAAACGGGGGCCCCCTTCAGATATTTCCCGTACTTCCTCCTTTCTCCTAAAGCTCTCGAGCACTTCTTCTCGGCCCCTTTTAAATACGTGTGATGCACACAAAAAGTATTGACTCCCCCCCCTTCTCGGATCTCTTTTTGCCTGATCCCCTTGCTTGGAGTTCTTTTCATTCCGCTTTGCTTTGTTCCCATGACGGTTTTAGGCGGTCTTACCGCTTCATCTTTTGGCCTTTCCTGCGGGCGGCTTGGTACCGGCGTTATTCTTGGTTTTCAGGTCGATTCCCTCTTTTTTTGACCCGGCTTTTGCCCTTTTTGATGTTCGCAAATTAGTCCAAGGGGTTTTTCCATTTTTGATGGGAATGCATGCCAACTGCACTTACTTTCTTTTCCAAAAATTTTCCTTTTTTGTTCTTTCACGGTAGGCACTATTGATTTTGTGGCCCGTCGATCTTTCCTGTCCTTAGTCCGATAGTCTTATACGTCACAGGCGCCTCAAGGGCGCATAATTCGAGCCGCTCGTGCTTCGTTCTTGCATTTCCCCTCGTGAGTCCGGTCATATCGTCGTTTCTTAGTTCTCCTCTCTTTTGAAAGGTGCCCCTTCTGATCCGCAAGCGCACGGCACCTTTGTATCTTACTTGTGACTTGCGACGCCCCCTTACTCTACCTTGGTTTCCGTGCTGTCATTTCTTGAGAGCAACCCGTCATCCTTGAGCTCCCCTTTTTTTTCTGTCACTCCCCTCTTTCGTTCGGGCTTGCCGGTATGTACTTTTGATGGCTTATTGGCGTTGTATCTTATGCCTTTGGTAGCCTGCTGACACTGCCACAGTCTATCTAAAGCAAGTCCGACTCCCTCAGTGTGCTGTGAGAGATTTATGTCTTTTCCTCCCCTCCCCCCTCATGACAATTCTTTTTCCCACCGCAAGACTTCAGCAAGCCTGATGACAGGAGCACCCAATGCAGTAAGATGATCCTTCCTCCCGACTACCTTCCGTGCCGCTCATGAGGCGTCCTTTGTTCCAATCGAAGACCGTATCCCTGAGATCTCCCTGTCGCTCGGCTGCGTTTGGACGATACCTCGTTGTCTAGCCTATGTATTGTTGTTTAACTGGGCCCTCCCACAGGTACAGCTCATTGTTTACCGTGTTCGGTTTCCTCTCTGTCGCCTGTTCTTGGCGCCCGGTCCAGGGAACTGTACAACTGTTACACTCGACGATTGCGGCCAGCGTAATGAGCGACAGAAACGCACTGCAAGATGCCCCGTTTTTCATTTATGGCCTTCCCCAGTCTGAAGGTTACCCACCTTACCTAACAATGGGAATCAGCACCCCTCGTATTCGAATATACTCCCTCTTTTCACCATTCACTCCCTCCCCCTTGGCTCTGATTCCTCCTCCACGTCCGGAACCCCCCGCTGTTCCGTACCTTCTTCCCCCCTTCAAGGCTGACTATGATCTTGCGGGCAACTGCTCCCACGACACCCCCCTCCAACAGACCCACCCGAGCTCCTCACCCACTCCAATTTTTCCCCGCTCGCTTTCTTTCTCTCCTCCCCAGTTTTTTTGCCGACTCCCAAGCATTGCCGTATTCCTTCTTATAGGTTTATTTTGGTGAAAGGGACAGAGGATGGGCTAGTAATTGTCTCTAGATTCTTGAATCCCCCCCCCCTTTTATTTCCCCCACACTTTTCGCCCCCTTCCCCCACCTTTGCGAGATTCTTTCTCCAATTCTGCTGTCTTTCAACCTTTCAATTTTTTGATTCGATGTTGAGTGATTTTTTCGCATTTTTTCTACTTGATCTATCTCTGCCTTTTTAAACCCCCCTCTTTTCGAAGTGTTTCCGTCAGAGCCCCAATAAGGTTCCACTTGTCCACTGGAATAGTGGTCTCCCCATTAAGTGCATTACCCCGAAAAGATTTCCGTCCTCCAAATTTATTTTTTTTCATCTTTTGTAACTGATCGCCCCATCAGATCATTGCCCTATTCTGATATTGGTTAGTATGTCCCCCTCGTTTAAACCTGTTCAGGCAAAAACTGGTGTCCTTTTTTATCATTCGCTATGTTCCCCAGATCGGAGTAACAATTTACATCCTCTTTCAGGTAACTCTCCCCTTCCCTCTATCCGAGCCTTTTCTCTTTCATGCCATATATTATATTACAGCTATCTAGCTTTTCCCTCCCATTCTCCAGTTGGCTTCTTCTTCCTTTCAATTCCCCTCCCTCTTTCCCCTATCTTTCTTTCCTGTTGGAAGAGTATTACGATAGCTTAGAACTTATTCAGGATCAACGTCGTTTCCGTGAGTTCCTTAGCTTCCCCCACCGACTACTTCTTTCCTCTCAGCGCTCCTGATTTTCACCCACTTCCAACTTAGCGCCATCCACTGATTTTACGAGAAAACGCAATAGATTGTTCGGGGATGTCTTCCTTTTCCCCAAATGTCCAACCCTCCTTCACCCTCACTACCCAGACAAGGGTCGTTACATTTTATCCACGAGCAATACCTAGGTGAAATGCGACCACAATTCCAGCTGTACCGTGGCGATGCTGCTCTTGGGTACCGTTCGCGTTCCTTGCTTCCATGGCCCTTTCCCAGTCCCCCGCGCTCTCAACCCGCCCCCCTTTTCTCATTGACAACCCTTCTCGTTTTCAACTGGCCCCCACTACGTCCCTTTGCTGCCCCCCCCCCGCCCTTTTTCTTATGCAGGTGGACACTCAAACTGAAGGTTTTGTTGGTTGTTACGGAGAATCAAAGCCCCGTCTCTTTTACGACCCCTGCTCCCTGCTTTTATCCCTCCACTTTTTGCGCGGCTTTTCTTGCCAAGTAGTTCGTTTCCCACCCCTCCGATAAGTGTTTTTGGCGGTGAGATCCCGCATGTTCACTATCGGACACCGAGTTCCCGTTCTGCTCTATTCTTGTGAACAAGAAAACCACCTCTTCCCCCATATTTTTTACTAGAGGTGGGGCCGTCTCTTCTTCCTCCTCCAATTTTTTTCCTCCCCATCTTCCCACCGTCACCCCCCTCCCCTTCTTTTCCCGGCCTATGTAGCTCCCCTTCATCTAACATAGATACCCTCTTTTTGGAGGGCTGCTATCCCGGGTTTTGTTTCACAAACCCTCCTTTCCCCAGCCCTAAGAGCAATTTTTTTTCTTCCACGTTCTTCCTTTTAAACCTTTTTTTGTTACCCATCTCCCCCTGACGGGGCCCTTAAGAAGCCCCCTTTCCACCCTCCCCACACTTCGGACGTACCCCTTTTCTCCTCCTCTCTGTCCCTTTTCCCTATGTTCTCCCCTCATGCAGGCGATTTTGCTGAATACCCCCAGGGCGCGTAACCCTTCCTCACTTTGCATCCCATTCCCCCTTTCTTCGCCCCCTATCCCCTTAACTACCCCCCTAAACATCGATGATTTTTTGGACTTTTTTTAGGCATTGGTTGCGCTGCGAGGTTTCCCAAGCGTTTTCTGACCGTCCCCCTTCAGCGCCCCTTCTCCCTTTTTTCCTTTTGTTTCCCCCCGTTGCCAGGGTTTCGGACCTTCCCTATAGGATGTGCTAAATACCCCTTGTATTTTTTTTCCCCTCCTTTGTTGTTTTTTTATGAGCTCTTCCCCCCCTTTCTTCCTCACCCTCCCCTGAAGTATTTTCTCACTCGATAAATGCCCGAGCTGATCTACAGGAAGACTGTTTCTTTCGTCATTAGTACTTCTTCCCCTCCCTTTTTTCACTCTTCTCCCTCCACACCCCTTGGTCTTTCTCCCCAGCACCCCCCGGAGCTCATTTTGGGTTATTCAGAACTTCTTTCTTGGTATCCCCAATTTGGCACCCCCCTTTTTTTTGTTTGCTTTCGTTTTTCTTCCTCCTGCCAAGTTATTCGATCTTTAAGCTGCGGCTGATTTAATGGCCGCGCAATGGTTTTCCCCTTCTCTCCTCTTGGACAATTTTCTTTTTTTTCGCAGGACAGGACAGGTATGGGAAAAGGTAATGGAGGAACCCTTGGATCGCCCTACCGATTAAGGGTCGATTAAGTTTTTTTTTACTCCTTCCCCCCCCTTCCGTTATTACCTTCCCCAGACGCCCCCGGATTTTTGCAAGTCGTTGGATTTCATGCGTACATTTGCTCTTTCATGGCATCCCCAGCAATTCCATCACTCGCTTTCTGTTTCCCCCTTCTTTCTTCTGACGGGGCTTTACCAGATGCCGTCCTTTCACTTCGTTTTGTGAGTTGCTATGAGCGGGGCGTATTTCACCATTTTATCCCGCTACAGAGTTTCTCTCCCCTCTCTCCCTATGGTTTTTTTCGGTTGCTCTTCCCCTCCCCGAATTGCCTCGCGTTCCTGTCAAGCATGCGTGTTATGTCTCAGATTCTTTTCATTTGTACAATTCCTTTGGCTGTGTTCCGCCGAGCGCCCCCCTTTCTTTCCAGCATCTCTTCTGAGTTACGCCAAACAACCTTCTCCCCCTTTTTTTCCTTTGGTATCTTCAGCGACACCCGGATTTTATTTGCTCCCCCTTGTCTCATCCCTTCCCCCGGCCCTCCCTCAATTGCTCTCCTCCCCTCCCATTCAAACCGCTCGAGCCGTTGTTTTCCTGTCTTGAAGACTCTGAATTTGCGGCGTTCGGGAAAGGGGCTTTCCGACCTTCACTCATCTTTCGCCTCCTAGCCCTTTTTATTGTCTTCGGTAGGGTTGGGCTAGGTTTAGGAAAATTTGCGACACCGTTCTTAGTACCTTTTCTTCCGAATTGTCTTTTTCTTGCTGGTTCGGCCCTTGTTTCCCCCTCACTCAACGTTCTGCACATGATGAGTAAGAGGTGTGTTTTTGTCCTTTCAGTTGCAACGATTCCCCTCATGGGGCCCCTTTCTTCCCCTTTCCCTTCCTTTCTCTTCCTATTAGCCTTCTGGCATCCCGTCCCCTTTTACCGCAGCCCTTTTTCCAGGAGCCGTTCAATTTATTCTCCGTAACTTTTATTCCCCCTTTCAGTTAAACCTCCGTATTAGGACTTTTATTCTGTGACAGCCTGTCAACTGATGCTTCTGATGTGATTCTTTCCTTTCTCCGAAGTTATTTTCTTTTTTTTTTTGAGTACTACCTTGGGATAGGTCATGAGTGAGATTCCAGTGGTTTTCCTAATAGCTTTGCATGCTGTTGAAGCTCTTTCTGATGGCACCCAAGTGTGGGACCACTTTATCCTTTTCTGCCTCCCCCTCCCCCCCCCCCCCTCGCTCTTCTCCTTCCTCCTGATTTTTTCCCTCGATGTTTCCACAAACGTGGAGCGTCAAGAATCCTTGTTATTTTCCCTTCTCTCTTGGATCACGTCCCTTTTCTCCCCTTTCTCCCCCGTGACCCCCCTCTTTCGGCCTTTCCCCACCCTTCTTTTCATAGGTGTCCCGCGCGGAGAAGCGACAAATTCAAATCAGTGTGGGCCTGATTCGTTTTTCCCCCCTCCCCCCCTCCTTAATGTTCTTTTTTCCCCTCATCTTGGGACCGTTGGGAGAAAGTTGGAATACACTGGGCCAAATCCCCCTCAGGACGAAATACGTTTCCTTAGTGTGCGAGCGTGTTGGCCCCTCCGCGGACCCCCCCGCTATCCGTCCTTTGAGTTGGAGTGGTCAATTGACTGCTTCCTAAACCATTCTCTTCGCTTCCGTCTTCCTCCCCTTTCTTGGGTTGTAAGTAGAGTTTCTGTTTACAGGACTGTGGTAATTTTCGGTAGTTTTAAACACCTGTTATTATCGTTTAATTCCTTCTTTCTCTGCTGGTCGGAACAGCTTTTTCTTTTTTAGGTTTGACGTGTTGCGTTCTCCCTCTTCCCTGGACGGTGGTTCAACTAGCGTCACCCCCCGTAATTGTCCCAGGCCTTTGTTTTTTGTCTGCACTCCCTCTTTTTTTCCCCACCCCCCTTCATCCCTTTTTTCTTCCCCCTATTGCCTTTGTTTTCTTTCCTGCATAGAGTGGTTCCCCCTATGAACCCCAATATTAGACCAAGCTCTTTTGAAGTTTTGGCCTTTACCCATCCTTTTTTAGTTCCTTTTCTTCTCTCTTTCTCTGGACACTCTTCTTCTTTTGATGTCTCCAAGACCTCCTCTGCCTATTTGATCGTACTTGATTGTTGGTCGTTGACCCCTTGCAAGGTGGTTTTTGGACCTTCTTTTTCAGTGCAGGCTTTTTGTAAACCCTTGCGGAGGCGGTATGGAGTCTTGTTCGTTCTTTCTTCACCAGACACTCTAAGTACTTTTGTTTGAGAGGGTTTTCCACAAAGATCACCCTTGAACGTCATTGACTTTTCCCCCCCCTCCCTCCTTCTTGCCGGGCCCAACCCCCTCCCACTTCCCCTGCCTCAAATGCCTCCAACCAACCGCGCCTCCCAGCAGGAGAAATTTTTTTTGTGTTTTTTAGTTCACAAGCTTGGAAGTAGTACGCTAAATTCTGGTCCCTAAGAATGCCTATTTTCCCTTCACCTACCCTCAAGCCCGCCCTTTCTTTTTTCCCCCGACGTGAATTTTTGGTTCTGCATCCTTCCCCAGGTCAGAGATGCGGCCGCATCCTTAGAGAAATAAATGGCTGCATTGGTTAACTGAAACCTCTTAGTGTCATACATTCCCTCCCCCTTCCTTGAACCTGCCCCTTCTTTTAGGTTGCCCTCCCCCTTTCCCGCGAGTTTTTCCCCATTTTCCTTTACCCCATTCAAAATAGAACTTGATGCGGTGAAGTCACCCACGACTGCATTCCACCCATCCCCGGTCCCCCTCCCTGCCTTTTCTCCCCGCAGGGCTTCCCGGAAATGGGCCGACTCTCTTTACTGTAACACTTCCGTTAAGGAATTCCCATGATGACCCGACACCAAAGCAAAGGTCTTCCATTGCCTTCTTTAATCTGCTGTGGTTTCTCCCTCTTCATTTTTTTTCCGCCTCCCTCCTTCCTTCTCTCGTATATTCTTGTTTTAATGCTTTAGGATATCCCACTGAGTTGTCTTTTTAAGATTGTTTTAAAGTGTATTCACATTTGTCACAAAGATCCTCCCTTCCTCCCTTCTGGTCTGCCACCGTTCAAGCTCTTTGATGCACCGTTTTGAGATTTTTCGTGTTAGCTCTCTGCGATGTAAACAATTTATCTCTTCAGTTGTTGACCCCCCCCCCTTCCTTTCTCCCCTTGTGCGCACCCCTTTCCGCCCTGTGATAAGTGCCAGATTAGAATTCCAATTAGTCTTGCTTTTCCACATATTTTTGGAAGCATGTCGATTGATGCCCCTATATTATGCGATCGTGTAGTCTGACCAACAAATTCTTCCTTCCCCCCCCACCTTTAATTCCTGAAAGACGCCACACCCACCCCACCCAACACCACCCACCCGACACCCCCCGACGACTTCCCTTCCTTTTGTAATGTCCTTTCCTCGCACTTCCCCTCACGTTCCTCTCCCCCGCTTCCCTATACGAAACTACACCATCACTCCTTTTTATGAGCCAGAGTTTTGACTTTCCAGATTTGCTCGGCTTTGGCATTTAAATTCCCGACTTTTCTCCTTCCTCTCGATTCTTTAAGCTATTACGTTATTCGATAGACTCTTTTCCCTTGTGCGGTGGTAGAGGTCCACCCTCCCAATGTTAGTAAATCTGCTCCCCCACCCCAAAACTCCCTTGAGGATCCCGGTCCCCACGGCAGCTCCAGCTTTGTCGCAATACTGATTCGCTCTCTAGTAATTCACCCCCCAAGAGGACAGAGCTAAGAAAGAGGTTGTTAAATGAATGTTTTTGTAGGGTTGCTCCCAGTGTTAACATAAAGTCGATCCTCGGTACTTCCCCCTTCTCTATTCCCCCCCCCCGGTTAGTTTCAAGTGTTTCCATCTGGCTGTTTTTCCCCCAAGCCCCCCATTACAACTGCCAAAGGTGGGTTGTTCCCCTCCGCTGTAAACATGGGTTGATTGGTTAGTATCATTTTTTTCGTCTTGAGCTTCGCATAACTTGTGTGAAGCGTACCCACCCCCCGACTCTCGGTTAGGTCTATTAGATCAGATGATGGTGGATATTTCTGCTTTCAGGGTTCCTGCCCTAATTCTGCTGCATGGAAATGTTGTCACATCCAAATCTCCCCTGCCGGTTTTTTCCCTTTTGAGATACGTGCCTCCTTCCCCAAAGACCCACTTGGTTCAAATATTTTTTGCAAGTCTGGCTTTCCTCCCCTTGTTCCTTTTTCTGCCAAAGTCTTTCCCTTTACAGACGAACTCCTCTTGCGTTCTACTTGGCTGCCGTGGTGGCTCACGAGACAATTGTCAAGCATCTTTCCTCTTTGCTGCCCCGGGACCCCCCACCTTCGTGCCCACAAAATCTTCTGTTGAAAAATCGCCCCCTAGATCTCTGGGGAGGACTTGCATTTCTGAACGCGGCTATCAATTTATCCTCACGCCTATGCCCCTAAATTTGATTTCCTTCCTCTTCCTCCCCCTTATACTTCAACCCCCCTATTTCCCCTCCGTTTTTTGTTGTGGGTGGGGGTGGGGGACTGGGACGTTTTTTAGGACCCGTTTAGATTTTTTCTCCTTCTTCCCCCCCCCTCTCCTTGCCGCAAATCCTCCCCCTTCCCACTTGGTTTCCCCCTTATCCCAGTATGAATGTTTGAACGCTTAAACAAAAGTACATGGGGGGCTGCTCACGGTCAGATTGGCAGCAATCATCCCCTAAATCTTTTTTCAGAAATGTTTTTTCCCCTCCGCTGCGCTAATTTCCCCTTTGTCCTTTTACGTCCCCCCCCCGCATTCCCATCGAGCTGCGAGGCAAGAGCGTTTTTCCTAAAATACTCCTTTCAGGTTACCAAGTCATCCCCCACAAGGTCATAGCAAAGATTTTTGCAGTAAAATTTAAGTTTTTTGTGTTTTCTAAGTTTTGCTTTCTCCTCCCCCTTTTTGCGTCTCCCCCTTCTTTCCCCCCCGCTGAGGCCCGCCGTCGACGATCATTTAAATTTCCTGGTGTACTCAGTGGCCCCTTTTGTCGTGATGCCCTTAGGGCTTTGAAATACCGGCTATATTTTCCAAACTTTTTTGTTTTTCTCTCTCTCCCTTTTCCCCTCCCCCACCTCCCCTTCCTTACTTTCTTTTCACGCAGGACCCGGCCTTTGAGGACATGGTTGAGACGGGCGCTTGTTCGGAACTCTCCCTTGTGCTCTTCTTCTCCGTCCCCCCATCTTCCTTTTTTTCTCCCTCCACCCCCTTCGCACAGCACCATTTTCTTCTTTTTTCTTGGTATCCCCATTTTGGTCAATTCGTGGATCCCTGGATGAGGAAGTTTTTTTTCTTGCAATATTTCTTTTTTTTTTTCTCTCTTACGACCCTCTCCTCTTTCTTCCGCCGCTAATTGACCGTTCCCCTTCTCCTCCGCTCGCGGGAACTGTCAACGAAGTTTGAATTTCCAATTTTTTACGTTTCAACTTTTGTCCCCCTCATCCCCCGTGTACCCCCCCTCCCCCCATCCCATTCAGTGTGTCTTGTACGTGCATTTTCCTTTCATTTTCTGAAATTCACTTTAGGAGGAACGTATGGCACCGTCTTTGGGGACTTCCTTTTTCAAGAGAACGGTCACTTGTACCCCCCTCCTTCCTCCGAAACCTCTTATTTCTTCCAACTTTCGCTGTTAATTACGGTTGAGTTTGCAGGCCCTTCATGGGTGTTTCAAGGAGATGACGTTGCTTATTATCTCTTGTTCCCTCTCATGTCTTTTCTTACCCCCAGCGCGCTTCCGCGATTTTGACTAGATTCGATGGGGGGTTTACACTTTACTCGAATCGCTGGTGCCTTTTTCCCTTATCGGTAGTTCCACTTCCCCCACTCCCCACTTTGACCCTCATCTTTATCGTCTGTGTTATTTACCTTTGCCGATGCCAGCCTTTCCAACCCGTTGGCTGAACACATGACTCCTATTTCTCTCCGCCAACCCCCCCTCTTTCTTTCCTCTTTCACTGACCGCAACCGGTCCAAAAGTCACACCTCAATTTTTTTCTCTTTCTTCCTTAGCCTTCTTTGAGAGCCCCTTGACTACTCCTACCAGGCTCCACGATCTGAGCTGACTTTCTTCACAGTGCAAAACACGGTCGCGTTTCCTCGCCTTTTTTTAGCAACGACATTTTAGCTCCATGCCTTTCCAAGGCCTTTTTCCCTTTTTGGTCTCGGCCTCCATGCTTCCTCCTCCCCCATGGAACTCACCTTTATCCCCCGATTTTTCATGCTATTCTGGAGGTTTGCGGCAAAGTTGCACCCAGCCCTTTCTGAACCTTATGGTTCTCCTTTTATTTTATTTTCACCTTTCCTTTCCCTACCCTCGATCCTCCCCTCATGTGTTTACTGGATGACATCACAGGAAGCCGGTCCGCATATTTCTTGAAGCCTTTTTAGTCACTCCCCCCCCTGCCTGGAGGGACCTTTTCAGCTTCCTATTCCCAGTTTTACTATCTTAACTTCCCTCCGGGATTGAGAGTCCATAGTAGAGGTGTCATCTATGTTCTCCCTCATCAAACTTTCTCCTGTCCCTCCTCCTGGCTCCCTTTTAAGAAGTATTGGGTTAGCTTTGGGGTCCCCGTGCGTGGAGTTTTGCTTACCAGGAGGAGTAATGATCGTTTCTCCGACCTTTTTGAAAGCTTTTTTCCCGTCCATTCCCCGTGTACTGGATAAGTTTTATCACTTTGCCGACTTCAGACCACTATCAGTATTTTTGAATTGCGGCGCTCGATTCTCGACACCTCTTCCACCCCCCTTTTTTTGCTCAATTTCTAGTTTTTTTCTTCTACAAGGAAGTAAGTATTGGAACTTCCTACTCGAACCTTTTTCCCACCGCTTTTAGGTATTTATTGGTTTTTGCATGAACAGGGAACCCCTTGGCGGTAGGGGCTAACCATTCTCTCTAGGTTTTTTTGGGGGGTGCGTCTCAAGGTGCTATTCTTTTGAGCGAGGTAAGAGAGATTAGCGTTGTTACCTAGGAGTACCGAGAAGTGAAGTTAGGTCAATTATGCCCCGAGATTGCTGTAGCGCCCTCTGATATGAAGGAAGCGGATCGCCTTTCCCCAAAAACAAAAAAAACACCTAGGTAAACCATAAACACAAAAAAACTATAAACAAAAGTGTCTTGGTTCGACCATATTTGAAACCTTGTTTGGAAAGCCCTTTGACCTCAGCTTTTTTTACTCTGGTATCGAAAGTATTATAGGATCCGTTTGTGTTGACGACCCCTTAAAGTTTTTTGCCTTCCCCCCCATTGAACCCTCAAAGGGTTCTCCCCCCAAGGCCCCTTCCTCCTCTTAACCCCCCCATTTACGTCAAGCTCCGTGAGCCCGATTCTGTTTGTCTTAGTTGCCCCCCCCGCCTCCCTTTCCCAGCGGCCCCTTTCCTTCCTTTGTAGAAAAAAACAACCCCCAAAATGGCATGGCTGGACCCCCCCTTTTCCTGAGACTCCCCTCCTTCCTTATCCCCCCATATTTCTTGGGTTCTTTCCCCGATTGTCCTGTGTCATGACCGGGTTGGTTGCGAGATCCCGTACAGCCTTTTATGTTCTCGGCGTTTCACCCCTCTTTTTTTTTTTTCCGGCGGTTTTTTTCTCCTCTCGTGACCCCCCTTTTATTTTGATTGGACCGGCTGTTCGGCCCTACAATGTTAGGACTTGTGCTTAATGTATTACTTCCCTCTTTTTGGCGGCCCCCAACTCCTCCGTTTTTTAGTCCTCCCCCCCTTTCGTGCTTTCCTCCCTCTTCGAGTGTAACTTTTTTACAATTTGAACAAAGCGCTTGAAAAAAAGAGATTTGGATGCCGTGCTTCTTCAAAATCCTTTGTTTTTTCTTCGTTTTTAATCTTAGTTCTTTCGCTTTCGGGCTTTCTTGCTCTTCCTCCCTTCCGCCCTACCGAATGTTAGTCGGTCAACGGACCCCCCGGACTCATCGGTAGGGTTGCATCTTTGCTCCCCGCATTTTTGAGCCTTTTCTTTTTTATTTCCGTTGTCTGTGGTTCCCTCCTCCTTTCTTTTCCCCTCTCCCTCCGGTGTTTGGTTTGTTGATTCTAGTGGCGGTCGCATCCTCCCCATAGCAACTCGTTCAAAAAAGAACGCCGTCTGATGAGCCACAACCTCAGCCACGTTTCCCCTTTACTCGCCCTCCTCGTTCGCATACCAGTTCTTTGTGCCTCCTCCCCCTTCGTTGAAATTTTTAGACGCAGACGGTCGAGCCTCCGCTCCCGCTAATACGTAACCTCATTTTTAAGGAAAGTCCCCTTCCCTCCCCCAACCTCCTCTTTTTTTTCGCTCTCCCTTTTTTTTTATCGTGACACCTGTCCCCATCGACGATCTCCATGAAAAGACCTGAGAAACACAAATGGGGGCCTAGGCATGCCTTTACACCCTTTCCAAGGAAGGAACCTCCCCCCCCCCCCCCTTTTATTTATGAGGTCCTCCAAACGCGAGTTCCCCATGCCGTCCCAAGCAAATATTCCTTTTCCGTCTATTGTGCTCCGCCGCATCCAAACACGCCTACCAATACTCACTGGAAGGACGTTACGCTTCTTCAGGAGATCTTTCCTTTTTCAAACACCGCCTTTTCTCCCCCACATCCCAATGCGATTTCCTCCCCCCCACTCCCTAGGTGGATTATTCGAGAGCCATAAGTGTGGCCAGTTTTCAGGCGTTATTGTTGTCTTTTTTAGTTTCATATTAATGGTTTGGACGAACCTCTTTTCTTATCCTTTTCGTCGCGTTGTCCCCTATAGATGTATGCCCTTTTCCCCCTTGTCCTTCCCCTGAGACCCCACTTCCTCCTTAAGACACATTCCTGATGGTCTTTCCCTTGGTCACGAGTTTTCTTTTTCTTTAAATTTGAGCTTCTTCGTCTCTTGGCGAATGCTTTCTCTCCCGGCGTAAACAAGCTCTACGCCCTGTTTTGCCCTAATGGTTATTGTTGTACATCCCCCCTGAGGATCCCGTGCGCTTTCCTCCTTCCACTGCCCCTTCTTTCCCTTGTTGTCTCCCCCCTTTTCTTTTTTTGAAGACCGTTTGTAAGATGCTCCCATAGAGATCGATCTGGCTGTATCGAGTCTTAAATTTCTCCTTACCAACCCTTTCCTTTTCCTCCCAGACGCTCTCCTCCCCTTCTGTAGCCCCTCTGTCTTCCTCCTGAAGCTGAACACACTTTGATCGTTCTTTAGATAACCCGAATTTCCTTTCTCTCTTCGGAAATTTTAAAGTCTTGTTGGGTTGTTTTATTCCCTTCCCCCCTATCTCTTCTCCCCTCGTCTCGGCTTTTCCCTGTGGTCTCCCCCTCCGTTTAATATGCTCGACCTTGTATGAACGTTCCTTGGCCACGTCGCATGACGAGTTCCTCTAAATTTTTTCCTCTGACACATTTTGATGCCTCGTTCACTTGAGATCTTTTCATGGAATATATCCCCCGCACCCCCTCGGACCAGCTATGTGGTTGTAACCTCAGAAGGGGGTCGGGAGGTGCTATGCAAACGCGTGCCAGCCCCCTCCCCGAACTGTATCAATTTAGAAATCATCGCTGACCACGACTTTTGACACGTTTAAGCTTTTTCCTACCCTGCTTCCCCTAGACAAAATGACCAAATTCGTTTGTGTCCTTGCGATGATTTTGAGTTACAGGATCTCGAAACTCTGCCTAATTCCCGGACAAATACGAACGCATGTTTACCTCCATTTCTCAGATTTCCAAACGGTTCCTATTGAGGTGATCTCTATTTCTTTTTCTATCATTGTTTACGATGCCGGTCCTTATCCCCTGGGTGGTTTTGGTAATCCAACAATTACACCACTTGGGTCTTGTTGTTTTCCTGTCTTGACCAGACCCCCTGCACAACTCCCGATATTCTGTTGTTTCGCACTAGGTTCTGCCCCTTTTCCTTTTTCTTTTTTGTCCCTGCTCATGCGCGCCCCCTCTCCACTTCCACCCGCGATAACTACTCTCGCCTGGCCTTTTGCCTTCACGCATGCCATTTATTAAACGCCCTCCTTCTGATCTTCGTGGATTCCAACCTACCACCATTTCCTCTTCCCTGCAATTGGAAGAGGAGCGGGGGTCTAGCCTCGACCGTCTCAAGATCCCTTTCTCGTTCTCTTCCAAAGTCACCGACAGGGTGTTACAGGTAGCTTTAACCGCCCCCTCTCTCCTCGTCTTTTCCTTCCCTTGAGCTCGTGAACGTTTTTCGTCCTTTTCGCAGATGCCCTTTGATTTTCCGCAACTATATCAAAAAAATTTTCTTTACGTTTCGTACGGTCATTGCCCTCGTACCCCATCGCCACGGAAGGTGGAGGGCGGATATCCACTTGGACAGATGCTCAGCCCAATTTTCTCACCCAAATCGTTACGCTTCCCCCCTGCCCCGTTTGTCCCTTCTCGCGCGCTCACTTGGGAACGCATTGCCACGGGAAGTGACCTCGAGCGTTTCCGGTGCTTAGACCCTATTTGACTGACTTCCTCCCAAGTCCTCCCCCTGCCAAATACCCCAGTTCCTGTCCCTTGTGATATCCAACTATTCCGTTTAGGCTAACACGCCGCAAGCTCGTGTGTGCTGTTTGATGTAGCTATTTTTTTTTCCGTCTCCACTTTCTTATCAAACGCCAGGGTCCAGAAAGTTCATCCCCGCGCCAGTACCGATTTGCGGCCTCTGGACCTTT
>Ga0179593_1810650_pt1 | contig 16466 bp, 24 predicted proteins | sample CZODoug2_1_08_16_FD_185931 | JGI IMG/M metagenome (GOLD analysis project Ga0179593, IMG submission 185931) | Vadose zone soil fungal communities from Angelo Coast Range Reserve, California, USA - CZODoug2_1_08_16fungal (PacBio error correction) | ecosystem: Environmental > Terrestrial > Soil >... | reverse complement strand
CTTTTTTCTCCGCCTGGGACTTTTGTTTCTGGCCCCCATGGACCCTGTGCCTGTGCCATCCAAACAAAAAAACCGCCAGGATCGTTAGCGTGTGCGGACGGACAACAGCCTTCACCCCAACAAACTCCGTTCTTTCTTCCTCACACACCTTTTTCCCCCTTTTTGATTTTTTGGAAGCAACCATAGACAAACTCCTTTTCGCAACACCCCACGCCGCTCCTCTCCACGCAGCCCGCCAATGGGTTCTTTTACCCGCTTCCCTTCATGCACCCAACCAACTGCGCCCCCTTTTCCCCGGTGTCTGACACCCCTTTCTCCCCAACATTTGCTACCCCCCGAAAACCCACGCGGCCAACACTTCCCCCTCCCGTCCAAAAAAACACAAAAACAACAAACCCCACCACAACAAACAAACAAAACACCAAAAAACACCAATGTGAACCACACCACCCCCCAACCAACACAAACAAAAAAACAAACAAAACCCAACAAAAAAAAAAAAAAAAAAAAACCAAAAACAACACAACCTTAACACACCACCCACCCACAACAGAGCGCGGTCATTCGCGCCGGTCCGCCGAGACACAAACAACACAACCGCTTTACACATCCCCCCCCTTTCTCTCCTCTTCTTCTCCAACTCCCTATTATTCCTCCATAGTGGACATTACCACCCATCTCCCCCAAAAAAACAGGTCTTCATTCTAAAACAGCACTCCTTACCTAAAACTTCCAACACTGCTAAGCTACCCCAACAACAATAAGAAGAAGAGGTCTTTCATCCCCATGCGAAAGCGACTATTTTCATGCTTCTTCATGAAGCCCAATTCCCCCATTGCATTGGACCTAACCCTCATGAATCCCGGTAGACCCTCTTTTCTCTATTAGCTCTCCCAATTTTCTCACCAAACCCCCTTCCTGCCGACTCGATTGAGCTTTTAATTAAACAAACCATTATCGTTCTCGTCCCCTCTCCCCCCATAAACTTTCTTCAGGAATAGAACTTCCGTTATTCAGAAAGCATCCTCCTCGCTGACCCCAGCCCCTAACAAACCCAAACATGCGTACTCGCCCTACACACCTTTTCCAGCGCGAATTTTTTTAGCCTCCTCGCCCTTTTTCCCGCGACGTGATCCCCTCCCCCCAACACCTATCGAAACACACATTCCCCAACCCACGATCCTTTACCACTCCCTCACACCCCCCCCCCGCCTGCCAGCAAAACGTCCCTCTCAGCTAACATTGTTTGTCACCCTCCCCTCGTGATCCTTTATTCTGCAACCCTTCTTCTTTTTTTCGCCCTTTTCGAATAGTATGCACTCGTGAAACCTCCCCCCCCCCACCATACTGGAGACTTCTTTATTGGGTTGCGTTCTTCCTCCCCCCTTTGCCTTTTTTTCGAGAAGGTTGCCTTACGTTAGGATAAACCTCTTTCTCTCCCTTGAGGAGTCGTCCTAGAAATTTCTCCGATGACTGGCCCGCTGGCTTCGGAGGTCCGACTTTTTCTTTAGATGCCCTTTCCCGTTTCCCTGATTGCACGGGCGGGATCCCCCACCTTTCTCCCTTTTGCTACCGGTGCCCTTTAGGCCAGGAAAACGCTTATGAGTTCTCTTTTTAACCACACCCCTCCCCTCTCTTTTGCATCGGTTCCCTTTGCGCTTTGCGAATGTTTCGGACCTCCCCTTTTTTTTTACAAGGTTTTTTCCTAATGAATTTTTTTCCCCTTTTTACGAAACTTTGTTTTCCCTTTTACCGTTTTGCATCCTCACCCTCCTATTATGCACCTTTCTTTCTTCCATCACCGGCTTCTTTTTTCGCCAGGCCTCTTCTCCCCCCTCAGTGCGGACCATCCGTTTCCTCTCTTTTGGTCCGCAGCGTTTTTTCCTTGTCTCCCCCCGGTTATCGCCGGTGCCTTCTTTTTTCAGTTGCCTCTGGACTTTTCCTTCCGTACTGAGGCCCCTTCGCAACCTTTTTCTTCTCGTGTGGGCTTCTAGCTGTGCTTTTTCGCTCCCCTCTCCCTGCGCCTTTTTGGGAGGGGACTTTTCCTCTCCTTTGGCTGCCCTCTTTTTTCCTCGCCCGCCCTTCTTTCCTCTGTTGCTGTTCCTTCTTTTTTTCTTTGCTTTTTTTTTCCCCTCTCCTCTGATGCCAATAAACCTCATACTCTTTTGAAGACCCAGCCAGTCCGAGCACCCAGTCTTTGCAAAACAGCAACAAGTTTCCTTTTTTCATCTCCTTTTTAGGAAAGAAAAAACACGCCAAAGACTCCGAAAAGATGAAAAAGCCTTCCATACGGCCGCCCCCCCTCACACCCCAAGAGAAGACCTCATGTGTGGTCACCTCTCCTCCCCCAAACAAAAAAACTGACACAAGCAATCACTAAAGACATGAAACAGACCACAAAAGAACAAAAAAAAAAATGTCCTAGCTGAGGAATGCAATATAGATGATTTTCTCTGGCCAATGGAGAAAAAGTGATTGCGAGTCCATCCGGCAGCATTTGGAGGCCGTCATCTACCCAGATATCCTCTGCTATTGCAACAACCAAACCCCTTCCCCCTTTCCTACTGAGCCCGTGAATCCTCTTTCCTCTCCCTTAGCCACGCCCCCCGATCCGGCTGTTCACCCTTGTATGCGACAGATTCACAACCATCCAATCCCACCCCTATTAAAACCCACAACAAAGAAAATAGGCACACAAAAACACAAACAACACACATTCCACACACAACAACCCCAACCACACAAATGTGTTTCAGTCACTACTCCCAAACCTGTACCGACACACTGGCCAGAGAAAAACGGCAGATACACACCATTTCGTGACAAACGGTTCGAAAAAAACCGGACACAAAACACATTATACACAACTCCCCCCACCCAACCTTTAGACACGTTCAAAGAAACCCGCCAACAAAACAACTTCCACCACCACCCCACCACACCCAACAAACTTACAAGGACCAATTTCACTTAAAACAATACGCCAGCTAATGCAAAGAAGAAGGGCTTACTTTCACCACACCAGTATACGACAAGAAACTGCATGAAGGGAAGGCTCTCCCTCCAACCAGGTTGAATAACTGAACACAAACACGGTCGCCCCTATTTTTAACCACAAAACCTTTTACTATCCTCTTCACAACCTCCAATTGAGGAAGACATTTCGGCTTTTAACAAACTCACCAACACCACGGTTCACACACCTGACGGGGAATGCATGAAACCACAACAACCACCAACACAACAGAAGAGCAACAACAAACGGTTAAAAGAAACAAACCAAACAACCAACACAAACTTACAACACCTAAGACCCAAATACAAAACAATCACAAAAAAACAACCAAAAGGAAAAAACCCACCAAAGTAAAAAAGAAAACCTCCTTTTAAACACGGATTAAGACGCTGGTGGATCACACTCCTCCTAAAACTGCCGTTTGCCAACAACGCAAAGTAGAAAAAACACACCAACAAAAAACTAAACCCCTTCTACCACTAAGAACAAATGAACTTCCCAAGTCTCATAACCAAGACACTGGCTTTTCAAGAGAACACGCGCTTTTTTTCAAAACCACAAACGGGCCAGAGAGCACAAATCAACATACCAACAACACCCTAGTTGAGGCAGAGACCCCTCTTCCAAACCCACCCCCCCAATCCCACAAATACTCTGACCCCAACCACATCCACCCACAATATCTCAACAAGAAAAAAAAAGAAAAAAACTTGACCTCTATTTAGTTCAGGCCAAACTGACCAAGGTAATAGTTATTAACACTGATCAAACCCACAAAAAAAAACAACATTGGTCAATCACCGGATTTTTACCCCCCAATGTCCCATAGAAACTGCAGAGCACTCCCCAAACAACCAAAAAACACAAAAAAAAAAAAAAAGATAAACAAACAACGTAACCCATAACCTAACAAACCCTTAAATTAAAATAACAAAACAACAAATAGAAACAAAAAAAAAAAAAAGATAAAAGAAGGAAAAAACAAAGAAGAAAAAGAAGTGAGCTAAAATCTTCACACCAACCACACCAAAAAACCACAAGAAAACACCACACCAAAACTATATAAAAAATTACAAAAAAAAAAAAAACACAAACCATAAATAAACATAAACATAACCACAAAACAAAAAAACAAAAACAACCAAAAAAAAACCACCACAAAAAAGAAAAATAACACACAGAAAAATACACAAAAAAATAAAAACCAACACAAAAACAAAACAAACCAAAAAACAAAAAAAAAAAAAAGGTTAAAAGAAAAAGTGAAAAAATGAAAGAAAAAAAAAAAAAAAGAAAAAAAATAAACGAAAAACCCAGGAAAAAAAAAAAAAAAACAAACACCACCAAACAAAAAGACACAAAAGGAAACAAAAGAAAACAAAAAAAAAAGAAAAACACAAAAGAAAGAAAAAAAAAACAACAACAACCACAACAAACAAAAAAACCCAAACAAACACAACACCAAAAAAAATAGAAAGAATTAAAAACAAAAAGAAACCAGCCCAAATACAAACAAAGCAAGAAACCCAAAACCTCAACCACTCCACCCAGCAAACCACCAAACTAACAACACAACCCAAATACAAACCAAACCAAAACAAAACCCAAAAACAAAAAAAAAAACCAACAAACAAAACCAAAGGAAATCCCCACTACCAAACACACAAACCACAACATAAACAAAAAAAAAAAAAAAAAAACAAAAAAAAAAAAAAAAAAGAAACAACAAGAGCACAGGCCACACCAACACCCCTTACACCCACACCCAACAGATGAAAGCGCAGCCCAATACACTGAAAACCACAAGAAAAACAAGCATCCAAACCTCCCCGCCCCCACCCCCTCATTCAACCAACACACTTGCCTAAAGCCAACAAAAACCAAGTCGACACCACAAACAACCTATTTCAACCAACAAACCCACCCCAACAACTGCGCCCAGACACCGCCTCGTCCAACCCACCCCTTTCTTAATTCCAACACTGACAAAGCCCCTCCCCTTTTCTACTCAAACCGAAACACCACCTCCGGCCACCACTTCTCTTTTGACCCCATTTTTTATCACCCGCGTACACACACCCCAACCGAGAAACCCTTTTCATATCTTTTTTCTGAGACCATCACCGTCCGGCGCCCCCGCTCTTTCTAAACAACGTCGCCGGTTACCAAGCCTCAATGCGTTTCCATTCCCCTGTTCTTCTGCCCCCACCCCCCCCTCGAAACTCCCTAAAAACCCCACAAGTCTAATTTCACCTATCACAGTACCACTCCCCGCAACCTCCCCACCACACACACAACCAACTCAAAACCCCCCCACCGGTCCCCCCAACTTCCCTTTCATATGAGTGGTTTTTCGAACACACAAAAAAAAACCTGGAACAGCGCTCTTTCACTAAAAATAGCTACAGGTTTTTTTTTCTCCCTCCTTCACACCCCCCCCGCCACTCATTTATTTATAAAAATAAACAAAAAAGACAAATATCAGAAACACCCGTCTCAGCAGCGAATCTTTCCTACCAAAACAAACCAACCCCACAACACACACTCTTTTCCCCTACACTCCCAACAATTTCTTCTCACCAAGATCCTTCCCAAACTCGCTCTTCTTCCCTCTTCTTATCATTTCCCTTCAATTATTCCTTTACGACCGACATTCCTTTCAACGGCCAATCCCCAAACAAAAAGTTAACATCCCAAACCCCCAATTACTCCTGTCTCGACCCCACCACTTTAACCAAAACAGTAACAACCCCATGACCCAAACAAACCCAACCCAATCCCTTTGTAAAGGAAAAGGACGCTTTTTTCACATTTCTTTGCCTCCTTTTTTGTCTCACCAACAACCCATCCCACCTTCCCAACCCCCACACTCTCTGTCACCGCGTGTTTACAACTCCTGCAACACCAACCAACTTCACCAACTCACCTGGACGGCGCTTTATTCACACAAAAAAACCAAACAAACCAACCCTCCAAACCCCCCGCCCGATCCAACACTTTGTAAAACCAAGCCAAAGAGCCAACAAAGATTTCACCAACACAATGCACCAACCCACCAATCACCACAAAAAATGACGCAATTTTTCACCCCCACCTCCCAAAACTTCGAACCAACCCCAACTCGCATAATAAATCTCTCCCTCATTCTTCACCTGACATGGTATGTATGTTGCTCTCAATTCTTTCGAGAGACTTTCACTTCTACGCCTTGACCTCCCTGACCACTCCCCTCAACAAATAGCCCGCCACCAAAAAATTCAAAAAAACACAACAGCGAAAGTAACCTAATTTTCTTACATTACGATTCGAGCAAAAACCAACAAAAGCCAAAACTTTGTATTAAAAGTATCCCCCAAAACTCCTATGCCTCAACACTCCCACACTGTTTTATAAACCCACGCCCCTTTTACAACAACCACCGACCCAACACCCCCCCAACACCCAACCAAACAACCCCCAGCACGACCCCAAACATACCCAACCCCCCAACCATGTGACAACTGCCTTTCCCGTTCCAAACAAAAACCCAAAAAAACTTTATTTATAAAAAAACACGCAGAAACCCCGGCATATTTATTTCAACAAACCCCTCTCCCGGTTCGAACCGGGTCTTCCCCTTTTTCCTCCCTCTCCGGTGGCTTGCCCCCCCAAAATTCCTCCCGCTTACGGGGGGAGACCTCCCTTCTTTCCCTAGGATTTCGAGAGAAGGTCATCTTTTAAAAGATAGACGTTTTTTCCCCCTTTTTCTCCTTTCCCTTTTTCCCTTTTAGTGGCCTCTCCCCCCCCCTGGGTAACGGCTTTTTTCTTCACCCCCCTTTTTTTCTTCGTCTGGAGAACTCCCATTTTCGCACCCACAAATGTCTTGCCCAACCATCTCCCGCTTAAGAGTCTTCCCACTGAAGACCCCTTCTTTTCATCACTTTGGAGAGGTAGTCTCCCGCCTTCTCGACAGAGAATTGTTCCCTCATATTTCTTTCCTACCTCCTCTATGTCTACTATTCATATTTTCTAGCCTCTCCACCTTTGACGGACATCCCTCTTTCCTGCGGTTCTTTCAGAAAGCCTCCTCTTCCCCCTCTCTGAAGGCAGTACAAGGTTTTTCCTCCTTTTTCCCCCCCAACTGTGTAGCTCTCTTTCTTCTTCCCCCCGAGGGCATCTACTCTTTTCTTCTACAAGAAAAAAGTCTTTTTTTTTCCACACGATCGGGAATTAATTCCCTTTTTTTTCCTCCCCCCTCCCTCCCCCTCTCAGCTAACATGGTTGGTTTTCACCTCTTCCTACCCCTCTTCTTCTGCCACAAAAAAGAGGCTTCTTATTCGAACCTTCTGCGAAAATGTCGGCACTCCCTCTCCCCTCAAATAAATCTTCCCAACCCTCCGTCTCTACTCTCTCAAAGTAGCCGATTCAAAGCTTGAGGTGAGGGTACCCTCCCCCCTTCTCTTTTTCGAGGACAGGGGACTTCCCCCCCTTCCTTCCGGCGTTTTCTTCTTTTCCATTCTCTCCTCCATGGAGAAACGTTTTCGTTACGGGATCGAAAAATCCCCCCCCCTCATTTTCTTCAGGAGTGCCGATCTGCTCTTCCGAAACATTTCTCTACTGCGGAAGTGCCCCCCACCCCTAAAAGGCGACGGTGATATGAGTTTCCCCTTTCTCCCTCTCAGGCAGTCTTTCGTTCCCCTTTTGTGGGATCTCACCCCAACCTACTAATTCAGAAGGTTGCCTATGGTCCCTTTGTCACCGTTCTCCCCTCACCGTTTTCTTTTTTTTTCTTGGGTGAAATGTTTTTCTCATCCCTTGAACCTGCAACAAGCAGGTTCCTCCCTTCCTCCTTTGCGCAACGCGGCAGAGTACTTTTCTTCCTTAAGAAGAGCTTCCTTATTTCGCCCACTTCAATAACCCCTTCTTTTACGGCTTATCACTACTCTCCCCCTCGAAAGGCTTAGGGTCAGCAAGTTTTCCCCCTCTCCTAGATGACTGTTTCCGCATTTTTCCCCCCCCCATTGAGCCCGTGAAGGTTTTCCCTCCCTCCTTCCCTCCCGGTTATAGGTTCAGGGGCTCTTCCCTTCTCCCTCGATCCTTCTTCTTTTTTCGTTTCCCCCGTCACCATACAAAGAAGATATAATGATGGCCTGTATTGTACTAAGGTTTGACACCTTCCTTCCCTCTTTCTTCCCATCGGATAGGGGAGGGCTCTTTCCGCCCCTATAGTACTTCACCCCCCTATCTTCGAGGCGTTTTCTTTTTGGTTTTGAAGGCAAATCGTCCCGCATGGAATATCCTATTAGGAGAAACGCTTCTTTCCCCTTTTTTCACCCAACACTCCCCCCTCGGAAACTTCCCTATCGTTCCTCCTTCATTTTTAGGTTGCGATAAGAGCCTTCTTCCCCCCCGCGTGCGCTGAAGGAACCCTCGTTCCCCCTCCGCACCATGTTTTTTTGTTGAGCTCTTTAGAAGGGTGCGATTCATCTCCCCCCTCCCCCCCCTTTTCCCCCCCCTCTTCCCGTGAGCTGATCCCCCCCCCTCCCTTCCCACCTTCTGCCGCCATATTAAGAATTTTCGCTTTTCTTTCCCCCGACCGACGGACTTCCTTTCCCCCTGAGTTTTAGAAGAATAGGAATATTTTCGGACTATGCATTCACAACCACCCCCTTTTACCCTCCACTCCGCGAAGTCTTGTGAGCGTGCCTCCTCCCTATAGAGCCTTCCCCTCCCCGTCTTTGTTCGTTATCCCGATTCCTCTTCCCCTTCTTACTCGGGATTTAACCCCTCTTCTCCTTATTTTCTTTGAACCTTTTCCCGCTTCCCCTTGGCAGTTTTTTTGGTTTTTGGTAGCCCGGTGGCCGGGATAACGTTCTTTTCGGTTCGAGAAATTCACCTTCGTTCCTTGTCTCTTGCTTTGTTCCGTATCCCTGCTTGTCCGTCAATGAGGACCCTTCCTCTCACATCGGTAGTCCTTGTTACGCTGTTTATTGCAGGGTGAGCCCCCTTTCTTTTTTATTCACGGTAGTAAATGTTCCTTCTTCCCCCTCCCCGTTAGATCAAATGGCGGAGTGCCCCGTTTCCTAATTCCACTTCGCCGGTTCTTGACGGAACAACCCCTTCCCTCAAGGTGATGTCGAACCTTTCTCCACCCTTCAGCTTTCAACGGTCCCCTCTCTGATCGATTTTTTTGTGCTCCCCCTGTGAAGGTGTCCCGCCCCCGCGTTTCCAGGCGCGCCTCTTATTTCTGCAGAGTCCTTCCGACAGTTTACTCGCGTAGTTTTTTTCCGTTTTACCGCGGTGAAATCCCTTTTCTCCTTTTCTTCCCTGGAAGAGTCTCTTCCCCTCCCTTCAGGTTGAAGGTTCGATACCTTTCCCCTGCCCGGCTTGAGAAATGGATTTCTTCAAGCGAGAAGAATCCTCCCCCCTTTTTCCCCCTCCCTACCTCTTGCCTGCCACCCCCTGAACAAAAGGAGGAGCCTCCCTGTTTTTCTGCCCCTTCAACACCTCAGATTTTTCCCACTTAACTTGGAGTATAACCCCCCCCTCCCTTTTTTCTGGCCCATTTCACAGCGGTGCTCCCGCTTTGCCCTGAAAGCGTAGCAGCTTTTTTTATCCTCTACAACATGAAGCTCCTCCCCTAATGAGATTTACCCAAAAATTTTTCTGATCCTTTATTGAAGTGGGCTGTCTGAATGGTAAGCTTAATCCTCTACAACCAAGCTCCTTTTTTTTTCTTTTCCTTCAACGCATGCGGAACAGTCGTGCCCTAGGTCTGATCAATCCCCTCGCGCAGCCCCCCCTTTCCCGCGATATCGTACCTCCCCTGGAAGGGTTCTTTTTTTCAGCTCTCCGGTAGCTCTTCCCTTAAGAAAGCCGACAGGCCCTTTTTTCCCTCTTCTCGCGATACGCTCACTCTCTCGACTGCTCTAAATAGTAGTCGCTGTATAGTTCCTATCGGTAGAAATTCTCCTTCGGTCCTCCATGCGTTCTAAGCTCTTTCACCTCTTTTCATCGCTCTTCTCCATTTGGGAAGGCATCCTCTAATCTGAGGTTCTCTTTTCCCCTTCCCCCATCCCGCAGGTAATTTTTTTTTTTCTCCTTAAGCGTCCATCCTGAGGTCAGAATAACTCCCTTTTCACCCCCTTTTTTGACAGGGAATATTTTCTAACTTTTTAGTGATAGCATGAATTAGAGCTTATAAACTCTTTTCCATAGTGATCTAGCACTGCTCCAGTCCCCCTCCTATATGTCTCTAATGCTCTCTGATAAACGTTTCTTTTTTTCACCTTGTATGGTGCGAGTTTCACTGAAATCAAATTCCCCAACGGTGTCAGACACCGTCCTCCTTTCTCCGAACATTTTTTTCCTTTTCTCCTTTCCGTGGCGCGCAAGGTTCCTACTTAGCTTGATCTTTTTATCGACCTTTCCCAATGTCTTACTCTTTCAAAATAAGGGACCTTTCCTTTTCAAGGTGTCCTCCTGCGACCAAGATACCTCCCTCTTTTCGTTTTTGAGCCCACCTTTTTTTCTCCTTTGCCGGGGGATCTTGCTCCCCTGATTCTTCTTTTCCCGATCCCTTTTTGTTGTTTATCTCTTTTCTCTCCCCCTCTCAGAGAAACCATGCCCGCGACAGATTGCTTCACCCCTCGCCCTAGCGCTTTTATCGTTGTTCTGACTGTCTTGAAGTGCCTTTCTTCCCCCCTTGTCCCTGTACTGCTTTTTGAATCCCCCTTTTCCGCCATTGGAACCATTCCCTCTCCACTATCAATTCAGAATGGGGTCATTTTTCTACCCTTTTTCGAAAACTGTTGCTCCCCTCTTTCCCCTTCTGGCAGCTTCAACACTTCTCTTTGCGAACACGGGTTCCTTCCCCTAATGATGCTAACGGTTTTCCTTCCCAAAATCGCCGATTTTCACTTTTCTTCTTCCTCTTTATGACGAAGAGCTCTTTCTATTTTCTCCGTCTCAGGGTTCATGCCCTCAATCTATACGGATTTACCCCCCTTTTGTTCTATCTTATAGCTCTATTCCTTCCTTCCTCGACCCAAAAAAGGGGTGAACTGTTTTTCCCCCCCAGCACCTTTAGTCTTCTTTGTCGAATCTGCTCTTACTCAAAACCCAACTTCCGCCTTTATAGACCCCTTTCCTTCCTCTAAGAGTCGGTGTCTCTTCATGAGCTACCACGGCGTCATGATGAAAGGGACTAACCCTTTCCCGCCTTTAGAAAGAATGAGCCCCGCGATTTCCCTCTCTTAGGTTCTCTCTCTCTTTCTCTAGTCGAAATCTGCCCTTTCTTTTTTGATGCAACACAATTGTTCCTACATCCTCCCTTTTTCTGCGGTTAGTACCTACCCTCCTCCTGGCGTATCCCTTAAAGCCCTTCAATTTTCCTCCTAGGAGTCGCTCTTTTCCTCCGTATTGTAGGCTCGATTTTTGTGGATCCCTTCTTTCTAGACTGTGCTCTCCTCTTCCCATCAAACAGTTCCTCTTGGTGGCGCCCCTTTTCAGCTGACCATCCGCCCCCCCTCCAGCCCACCTTTTCCCATCGGCTAATCAGCTCACCTTGTTCGAATCGTGATCCTTGCTTCTAACCAAAAGCGTTCTGGTAGAGTTGTATTCTTTTTCCTAACTTTCGCGCATTCTTCCCTCTTTTTCCCCAAGCCCTGACAACCCTCGGCCTCCCCCTCCCAGTGCCGATGAACGCGTTTCTTCTTGTCTGCGAAACCCCCATGGTCTTTGCCTTCTCCGTTTCGAGCCAGGTTTCTCCCCCCCCAATCGTTTTGTGATTTTTCTTACGTAATAGATTGTAATGGCACCCCTTTTTCTGGGAAGGGATCGAACCTTTCCCTTCTCTTAGTAGTTCCTGCTTTCCTTTTCTTTTTGTGAAAAAGTCTTCAGGATTGCTTTGTCACTGGAAAAACATATCTTCGCTTTTCCCGTACTCGGCTCTTGCAGTGACCCTACCTCTTCGCAAGGGAAACAAGCCTTTCTCCCTACAGGGTGGGATTCGACCCCACCCCCCTTCCTTTTCTCCGGGAGTGATTGGGTCCGTTGAAGCTCCCCTTTATTCCAAGTTCGACCCTTTCTTCGTGTTGAAATGTTTTGTTCCTCACTGCCCCTTCCTTTTCACTGCAAACCAGGCCGGTTACCTCCCCCCTCCCGCCAGTGAGCTACGAGTTTTTCTAAATACCATCATTTACGACATATTCCTCCTTCTTAGAAACTTAATGGCACCGTGCTTTTCTTTCCTTGTCTGATCCACTTTATTTCTGCCGAAAGGCTCTTCCTGAGGACACATTCCTTTTCCCTCCCTGACTTTAAGAAGGCGCTTCCCCCCACCCCAAAATGAACCCGTATTCTCGAAACTCCTACCAGGAGGGTGATCTGCCTTCCTCTCGAAGTGACCTGTTACTTTTTTCCCAACGAAAAATACAAAGACGATAATTTCCCCCCCTTTTCTTTTCAATAAAGATGTTCTTTGAATCTTACATTCCTCCCCAGCAGAGGATCGGGATCCCTCTTTGAGTCTATCTGAGGTCGAGCCTTCTTTCCCCTTTCTCATCGCAAGATTCGCTTCGCTTTTGAGGTACCTTGTTTTTCCTTTATCGTCAGCTTTCCTTCGCTCTCTAAAACGCCGTCTCCCCTTCTACAAAAATAGCAATCCTCCTCCCGAAAAAGGATGAAATATTCGTGCCCCCTTTCTTCTGGTGCGCGGTGGGGGTTTTTTGGGGGGGGGGGATTCATTCCCTTTCTGAAAAGAGTGAGATTGAGCGCTTTCCGGCCCAATTAAATCTCTCTTCTTTTCCTCCCTTGTTGTTGTTTCTTTTTTTTTCAGTTTTGCCGAGGGTGCCGCTCCTCTCCTCCCGCGTGAGCGATGAAGCGCACCCTCCCTCCCCAAAATTCGCAGATATTTCTACTTTCCTTTTTTTCCCTTTTTGGTTAGATCTCCTTTTCAATGATAATAGGCTTAGCCGAAGAGCCTTTCCACAACAAAACCATTCCCCTCCTTTTTTTCCGCTTGCGAATGGAGAGTGGAATCCGTCTTCCGATAGACTCCCGCCCCGATCTTTTTTCTTGATGAGTATAAAACCCTTCTCTTTCCCAAATAGGAATTAGTATCGTCTTTTTTCTTTTTTCCCCCTTTTCTCTTTTTCAGAGGCACTGAGCTATTCCTCTTTTCTTTCCGGCCGATAACAGTTCCCTCCCTCTCGACCCTGACAAGGAGCATGGTTTGTCTTCTCCTCTAGATAGTCTTACCTCTTGCACTGCGGACCCTAATCCTTTCTTTTTTTTTTTCCTTTCTTCCGCCCCGGTCGACGATCCTTTCCCGGTTCGTATCAACCGGTGAATAATCTTTTCCCCCTCGTATTTAATATAATCTCCCTTCCTTTTTTTCTTCAGGTTCGTAACAGGCGTTTTCCTCTCTTGTGCATGAGGAACAAACATGGAACCTCCCCGGTAGGGCAAGTTAGAACCGGCCTCCTTTTTCCAATCCCTTATAAGGAGATTTTTCCCCACCACGGTGAATTTGCCCTCCCCCATTACCCAAAGCGTTCCTGTCTTTTCTAAAGGTAGCTCCCCTCCGTCGACACATTTTAAGAGGAAGATCTTTTTCTTTTCCCGCCCGGTGCAATCCTGCCTCTTCGGCACCGCTGCGGACGAGTTCCGAAGAAGAAGGTGAAGGTTCGATCTCCCCTCTTGAGAAAATGGAGTTTCGGCTATCCTTTTTCCCCCAACGGCTCATAACCGGATGGGTTCCCCCCCCTTTGATAGGACCTGTCTCGACCCTTAAAGACATGGGGGTTCCCCTCCTCAGCTTTTATCTTTTTTTTCCCCTATCCGCTCCGGAGGTTGCCGAGTGGCTTGCAAGCGGTGCTAACGCGGCCTCTTTTCCATGTTCGGATCCTCTAACCTCCTCCTTTTTTCAGAAAGGACCCTTTTTTTCTTTTTCCCCAACAATGTGAGCTGAGTCTTTCTGACGTGGGTGGCGCTCCCTTCACGATGGTTGGCGATTTCTTTTTGCTTGTCGAGCACTCCTTTCCTCATTGCCCGAGGCAGAGTCCTTTCCCCTCAAGTTTTATGACATTTGCGCACGCTTTTTTTCCGACTAGTATCCCTGGACGGGCTGGAATCTTTCCCCGGGTCGGTGTTGACAGTTTTTTCTCCGCTTTCCTTGTCCGGCCATTCGCGATACGAGAACCCTTTTTTTTCCCCGAACACGGAGCTCACTTCTCTTCGGAGAAACAGACTTCCCCGTGCGGTCGCTCACGCGGTTACCGCTCACTTCTTGAAATTCGCCGTGGTATCCTTTTCGAAGCCGCCTCGTCCTCTTTGTTCGATCCCAGTTTCTCATTTTGGTGCGTAGTCTCCTCGCCTAAAAGCTTCCTTTCCTTTCAACCATTTGGGCTGGACTTCCCCCCTTTCTCTGCACGAGAATAGAGATAGTCCCTCTCTTTGAAACGTTTATTTTTTCTCTAGACAAAGCGCGTCCTCTACACGTTGTCAATCTTTTTTTCAATTACCACCGTTTTTCCTCAAATTCTGCCCCCAACGGTGTAATGACCCCCTCCCACATGTAGAGAAGTTTGGGAGTCTTTTGGCGAAAGGGTCGTCCATTCTGATTGATCGTTTTTCCCCTCATGTTCCAATGGAGGTACCAATCAGGAAAGGTTTACACTTTCCCCTCGATTCAGTCAGACCCTCTCACGCAGCTTTGCCGTTTGCCGCCCCCCCCCCTTAGCATGCGTTGCCCCCCCTAAAGAATTCCTCCTACGTTGTTGTTGTTTCCTCTCGATATTGTCGATCGGATCAACCAGTCTTTTTTAAATGCTTTGCGGCACCGGCGTTATCGTGTTCCCAAGTGCAGGATCGAACCTTTCTCCTTTCCTAATTGGACTCCCCCCCAGGTTCGCCATTGGAACAGATCCCCTCCCAGGAAGGATTTAGTCCCCTCCCGAGGAACGTGCTTCCCTTGAGAGGGGGGGGTTTTACAGGATTGCGAAACGGTTTTTTTTTTCCGAATTTGATTAGTTTGCGAATTGACACCCTCGCCAGATTGAATTTAGGGTATCCATCCTTTTAGACGACTTGCGCTTTGCGAGTATTTCCCCCACGATAGACGGATTTCCTCCTATATATTCCGCTGCTCTCTCATTTTTTTATTTGCCGTCAGACCAAACTGTTTTTCACCAGCACCTTGATTTCGCTCTGCCATTGAGCTACGCCTGCGCAGAGGGCTGGGACATCTACCCCTTGAACGGCACCCTCTTTCCTTCCCCATGAGGGCGAATTTAATTGAGCAGCTTCGTTAGACAGCATGAGCGAAACGCGACTTGCTACCGATCTCCCTCTGAGCTCCGTCTCCCCCCCTTTTTTCTCGTATCGTTGAAAAAATGGGCCTGTGCCCAGGAATCTCCCACCTGTGCCTGCGGTTTTTTCTCCCCTGGCTGGAGCTGACAGCCCGTCCCCTCGTTCCGCCCATGGTTTCGAGCGTCCTGGCGGAGCATTCTCCGCGGATCGGACGTTTTCCTCTCCGACAAGCAACAGTCGCTTTTTTTTTCCGGGATTCAGCGACCATTTTCCATACAATCATTACTCAGTCACCATTGTTTGTACGTGATCCTTTCTTCTGGACCCCCCCTTTCTTGATTCGAACATCTGCTTTCCCTTTTTTTCTAGCACCGCGGATGGCAATATCAGCCAACTCTGCCCTCCTTCTCCTATATCACTGATACTCAAGGCTCCCTCCTTTTTAAAAGAGGATTTTCTTCCCTTCCCCCCATGGCCCCGTGTTGTAGAGACTGATTCCCCCTGCGTCAACCCTCAGGTGATTGTCCCTTTCCGTCCCTCGGCTTGTAATAGCTCCTCCCCCTGTGCGGGAGGACTTTTTTCTCCCTTTCCCCCGTCTTTCGGAGGCAGACGTAGCCTGACTCCGAGCTGCCGAAAAAGTTTTCCTTCTCCCTTGGGGAATTTTTCCCCCTCGCTTAAAAGGAGAGGTCTCCCGATACAGCGTGAGAAGGCGCGACAGGTCACCGCTCTTTCCCCTGCAAAAGGTTTTTATTTTCTCCCCTACTCCTTAGAAGGATTGCCTTCCTTTTTTTTTTTTATGTTCTGACCGCACAGTTTTATTAGGGTACCTGTTCTATTCCCTTGCAAGGACGAACTTCACCCTCCCTTTTCAGACCCGGAATCTCTCCCTTTCTCCGAGTGCGAATCTTCTTTTCAATACAGTAATTTAAGAAACTTTCACCGTCATTATTGACATTCAATCACCCTTCTTTTTTTTTTTTCCTTATCCAAGGAATCTTTACCTATTCTCAATTCTTAGGGTAAGCAGTTCTATCCCCCCCATGACTCTCTACAGTAAGGTAAGAAGAGAGGACCCCTAACACCATTTCTCTTGAGTCTCGAACCTCCTCCCCTTTTATCGGAGAGGTGATAGGTTTGCCTTACCCCACATCCTCCGGGA
>Ga0179593_1704554_pt1 | contig 16466 bp, 20 predicted proteins | sample CZODoug2_1_08_16_FD_185931 | JGI IMG/M metagenome (GOLD analysis project Ga0179593, IMG submission 185931) | Vadose zone soil fungal communities from Angelo Coast Range Reserve, California, USA - CZODoug2_1_08_16fungal (PacBio error correction) | ecosystem: Environmental > Terrestrial > Soil >... | reverse complement strand
GCGTGTTCCGGGTTTGTAACAACCATCCGCGATGCCCTTCTTTCTTCTCCCCTTTGAGCGCCATTTTCCGCCTTCTCTCTGGAGCGGCTTCTGGTGGGACTTCCTTTCAGAGTCCCTTTTGTTTCCCCGAGTTATTTTTTGGGGTGAGGGACGTTTCCTTCCTTACCAAGGATCGGATTCCCGTCCTCAGACAATTTCTCTCGCGACAGATAGGCCTTCCCCCAACAATTATTCCTCTTAAGGTTGTGCCGGGCCTTTTTGAATCCTTTGCACCAGTATCTCAACCTTTCTTGGAAGTTTGGCGTCTCCGCCTGCGTTTTCACCTTCTTCCTTCTCCCCCCCCCCCCGAAAGATTTTTTGCGCCGTTTTTCCCGTGGAAAACGGTTCCCCCCTTTTGCTCCACCGTTCCTCCCAGGCTTCGGTTTGCGGGGCATTTTCTTTGCGACCGTCCCTATTATGTAAAGGCAATTTCACCTTCCCCCTTGTACTTCGATTTCCCCCCCTTCCCTTTTTTTCAGGCCAGTGCCGTCTAGTATAAAAACGCTTTTCCGCGCAGAGACTTCCTGGGATCGCCCCTCTTCCAACGCATGTTATTCCTGTTCCTGTTTTTTTCATCGTATCTTTTTCATGAAGCTACTAGAAAGTTGCGGGAGATTATGGGCTTCCCCCCCCCCCCCCCCCCCTTCCCGTCATCCTATATAATTCCATGCCCCCCCTTTTTCCCAATCCACACGGCGCTTTTCCCCTTTTTCTCGCCTCACGAAACTCCCTCATTCGCGTCCATTCCCCCCGCATTGCTCTTCTCCTTCCTCGTCGCCATGCCGCCCCCTTTCCCCCCACACTTTGGTTTCGAAAGGTCGGTTTTTTTTCCTAACGACGGCCCGTGTCGTCCTTTTTTTACCCGATATCGATCCCTCCCTCGTCGACACGCATTCCACCACGCAGGAGCTCCCCAAGAAATTCCCTTCTATCGGGGATCTTTTTTTTCTTTTCAGATGAACCCCATTGACGTTTTTCCGCGGCACGACTTTTCTAAAAAACGAGACCTTTTTCTCCCAAACCCCCTCGCGACTTTCCTTCTTTCCTTCCATTCCTTAATTTCGTGTCCCCCTTCTCCCCCCCCCTGCGAAATTATGATCCCCTCCCCTCCGGCAGCCTCGGCATCGCTTTTCCTTTTATTTGATAGGTACTAGCTGGTCTTCGCCTAAATTCTCAATCTCTCTGCTCGCCGCACGTCATTTCCTCTTTCCTTGAAGTATCCTTTTCCTTCCTAAATCCCTCGTCGTCTTTCTCTCACGTCGACAGAAGGGAGACTCTTGAGCCCTTGCTGCATCCCGTATGCTTTGGCCTCTTCGGCATGGACCCCTTTTCCCGGCGGCAATGAAAATGGGGCTTCTTTTGGCGATTCTTTCTGTTGATCGTCCGCATCGTCCTTTTTGAGCGCATCTTTCCCTTTCCTCGTCTTGGGAGGGGCTTTCCTTTTCTCAAGACGATGGGAAAAGGAGATTCTCTGGGAGTGACTACGTTTTTTCCCCTTCGTAGTTCTCGCCGGCTCGTGGCGCCTGCGCGGGCGAAAAATTAACCCTAAAGGCATTACTTCACCCTCCCCCCCCCTAGATTCGTCACCCTTTCTTCCCCTTTCTTGCCTGACAGAACTTTTCCTCTTGACTTTTAAAGGTCCTTCTTCTCTCGCGCTTGTGCTTCTAAGAAGGCTTCCTGATTTGCCAGTTTGGGAAGGGACTCCTCTGTCAGGATTCGAGTCGGTCTGCTCCCTGGATTTAATTTTCGCCTCTCTTCTCTGTCGTTTTTCGATGGGGATTCCCGAGCCGGAAACGTAGGCTGTTAAAGCATTCAGCTTCCCCCTTCCGACTTTTTCTCCCCGCAACGGTTCGGAGCCTTCTCGGCTTCTTCATCATTGAGATTGGTGTTTTTCCTCATGGGCCAGGGCTCGCCCACTTTTATTAATGTGTTCGACGTCTCCCTCCCAACCGGCACGCCTCCTTCGCTCGACCCTCGTTCCCCCTCTCCTCTGCCATTTTTTTCCCTTCGGCTTCCAGTCCTAGATTCTTGAAAACCCCCCCCTCTGAGGCTTTGTTCCTCCCTTCTCCCGACCCCATTTTCGTTTCGTGGGCCTTTCATCCCTTTTTTCTTGAGCGATCCTCTCTTTTTTTCTCTTTTGTCCTGTAGCCCGTGGAGGAGAAGGTCTCCGAGGACATGAGCGCCATACTTTTTGGCTAATTTCCTAAAAACATGGGATTCTTTTTTTTCCTTTTTCTCTCTTTTTCCTCTCTCCGTTGTTGTTTTTTTTTTTCACCCGCCTCATCAGCCTTTTCCCCCCCCAAGGATGGCGCTCATGGGCCTCTTCCCTCCCCTTCTCCGCAAAGGGATACAGGACTCCTCTTAGAGACCCCCCTCTTTTTTCACTCTCCCCCACTGATTGAACCGGCCCCCCGTTCCCCGCTCTTTCTTTTCTGTTTTTTGATCATCTGGAGGCTCCTTCGAACAGGTTTCAAGAAGCTAGGACAGGGAGCCCTTCCAGCGAGTGATGGACGCAGAAGCGAGCTTATTTTCGTTTGTGCCGGACTGTCTCTTCAATCGTACTGGCCGCTTCCATTTTTTCACGCCCGCAGAACACCTTTCCCCCCCCCTTCCCCCTTGATCGCGGGGCCGAGGCCCCCCCGACTAATAAACACCCCCCATTCGGAAGCCCCGACCAAGTTTTTCCCCTTTTCCGGTTTTCGCACCCATCTTTTTCATTTCCCCTTTTCTTTTCCCCGCTTCAAGCGTCTTCCTTCTTTCTCCTTCTCACAGATGGCCCCAGACAAGAGAACTCGATGATCTCTCGAAAATTACTCCATACTTCCTCCTTTCCCCTCTCCTGACAGCGCTTCCCAAAGGTCACATCCTTTTTTTCCTTCCCTCCGGGCGGCTCTTTCTCCGCCTGAGGGACAGGTCCTTTTTCTTGGAATTAGTATCAGGCCTACAGTCCCGAAGTGTGCTAACGTTTTTTTCTCAGTAAGTTCCCGGTCGGCCTTCCATCCCCCGGGTTCGCCCGCGCAGGATGCTTCCTTTCCTTCGGCAAGACGTGAGCATTCACGTTCTCATCGCCTGGGGGCTCGTCTGGAATTCCAGGATGCCTTCCCCCTCCCCAGACGCTAGATGCGGCACTTCTTCTTCTTCGCTCACCTCTCTTTTCCCTTTTTTGATCAACGCCGGGGCTCAATTCTTTTGAAAGCGCTCGAACAGGTTTCTTTCCGCGGACGGCCCTTTCTCTTTTTTCCATTCCTCACAGGTAATCATTTTTCCACCCGGCCTCCGTTTTTTTCGCACGACGTCTCCTTCGGTAGCCGTGGAGATAAAGGACGACGAGGGATTCTTGTTTTATCGCCCACACCTTCTCTCCTACTTTTCGAACACCTTTTTTTCACGGAAGCTCGAGTTGATACTCTCCGGACATATACAAAGAAAAAGCCTCGGCGATGACGAGGATCCTGTTATGAGGAACCTTTTGAGCTTTATTCCTCTTTTTCCAAGAATTCGCCTTGGTGCTCCCCCTCTCCAATTGACGTCCTGGAAGGATCCTTCCCCGTTTTTGTTTTCGAGCAAGTCGAGTGTTTTTCCCCTCGGTTCTACTTAGGCAAACAAGGTTTTCAACTTTTTCCCTTCTCCCCCATCCCCCACTCTTTTTCCTTTTTTCTTTTTTCGTCCATCCGCTCCTGCTTTCTTCCTTCTCCGTATCTTGGGTATCGATATGTTTTCTCAACTAAATCTGAAAGCGGCTTTTTCTTTTAAGTATCACTCTGGAGGCATGCGACGCTTTCTTCTCTTTTCAAGCGATGCTGGATCGTCGCTGCGTGTGACCTTTCCGCGTCCCTGAAAAAGGGGATTCCGCTTTCTTTTTTGCTCGGTTTTCCTGGAATTATCTCTTTTTGCGGAGCCCAGAATCTAACGGGGAATTTTTCCTGTAAAACCTTCACCCTCCTTTTTTTTTTCCCCCTTTTCCGGCAATTCGACGCTGGTCTCCCCCCTCTCGTCATGCATCCCCTTCTTTTCAGGGCTTGAGCGAACTTGATGAACGTTGGGGCGTTTTCCCTTATCGGCACGGTCTGACTTTTTTTTTTTTTCCCCGAATCGAAGGCCCATTCTCTTTTTTTTTTATTTCGTGACATGAAGCTTTCCCCTTACGAGTCGCTTCCTTTTTCCCCTCAAACGAAAAACGGGTCCGTTGGGGCCGCGCTGACTTTGGAACCCTTCTTTTTCCTTTTCCATCTTCCTCTTTCGGGGGGCGCCTCGTCCATGTCCTCTGATACGCGCCAACTCCATAAAGGTGGGTTTCTTGTGGCCCGTGCCCGCCGGAATGATCCCGCTTAAAAGTAGAAGTCCGCCCCAGGTGCGCTCTTTTCTTACTGTTCGCGCTCCCCCTTCCCCCTCCCCTCTGCCGAGGACATCTTTCCATGTAGTGCCCCCTCGCCAAGTATACGCCCAAGCCACTTTTTTCTTCTCCAGGGCTTCCCCATCGCCTTCTCTTTTCTCTCGGGCCTTCCCCGGCTACGCTACGGTAGAGCCCGGTCCATGCGGGGTTTTTTTTCCCCCCAAAACCGTCATCGTCCCCTGGCCGCACCCCCCTCTCTCTTTTCCTTTTTTTTCCGTGCGTGCCAGTTTCCGCTTTTTCCACAACATCCTGATGGCCTTTTTTTCTCTCCTAGCGCCCCCTTTTTCCTCTTCCGTTTTTTGGATCAGGAGGATGTGTGTGCTTTTTTTCTCAATGATGCCGGGCGATTCTTCTCTTTGTGGATACGTACCTCCCCTTCTAGGATCACCTCTTTCATCGCCGCGAGGACTCTTCCATAGGCGGCCACATTGGTTTTTCTCTGCCGGTGAAGCCAGGGGACTTTTCCTCTTCCGTGCACGGGCCCCCCCCCCCCCCGCGGCCCACCGTTATGCATTTTTCCGGCGGGGACATATGACTGCCCTTGCGGCCAACCCCCTCCCTCTTTATTTTCATGATCGGGCGCGTTACCCCTTTCCTCACAGTAGCGCTCCCCCCTTTTTTTTTCGGGTGAGGGGAAGTTGAAAGGAATCCTTATTTGCACTGATTTTCCTTTTCCCTCCATACCCATCTCTTCTTGGATTCGTAAAACGGGTGAGAGTAAAAACGACCCCCCTTCCTTCCTGCGCATATAGTTCCCCTTTCGCTCCCTCCCCTTACCCGACATCTTATGCATGCTCTCCTCCTCGTCTCCATGTCGGAATTGCCTTTCCTTTTCGGCAAGTTGAATTGTTCCCCGAGGAGATTGGGCTTCAGAGCAACTGCCCTTACCCCTTTCTCCTCCAGGACAACTCTGCCCCCTTCCATGTCCTTAATCCCCCTTTTTCTTCCCGTTCAGCATCTCAGCGAGCTGATTCTTCTCCTCCTCGTAGAAATCAGACAGAGTGATGTCCCCCCCACCTTTTGGCTTCTCGGCCCCTGGTCTCTTTTTCTTGAATACGCCGGCGCGCTTTCTATCGCTACCCGTAGCGTCGTCCCTCCCCCATCCACGCAGGAGAGAGATTCTCCGGCTTCTCTTGATAGGGTTTTTTGCGTTCTCCTTGTCCCATTGACCTTGTTTTCCTTAGGAGTCCCCGTTTTCTTATGACCTCCCCCCTTCTTCCCACCACCGCCAATGACGAGACTTTTCCTCAATTTGAGGGAGGAACTGAGATTAGGATTCTTTCAACGGCGGATGATCCCCTTCCTTTTCCTTCCTTCAATCGCTCCTGACTGGCATCGAATAGCGCTTTCTTTCTTCGATAGTTTTCTTGTCTATTTCCTCCCTTTTTTTCGTTCCCGCCTAACTGCTACCCTCCCTATTTGCTTGCCCGCCGACACAGTTTTTCCTGTTTCTTGATAAAAAATAACCCCTTCTCTTTCTCTAGAATATTGTCACCCCCTCCTTCATGGAGGACGTAGTTGCTCCGGCGCAGCCCCCAGCCGGATTTTTTTTTTTTTTTCTGCTTTACCTGTCGGAATGGACTTTCGGAAATGCACTGGGGCTCTCTAGTATAGGTCGATCTTTTGCTTCCCTTCCCTTTTTTCCCTTTCGCCGACCCTCAATGTTTTTCGCCTCATCCGCTTCCTTTCCTATCATTTTTGAGGGGCTGGGAAGACTGAGGCCCCCTCTGGAGGAGTGCAGTACATAGACTCGTCTTTCTCCTCCTTTCCTCCCTTGGCGCGGCGCTCCTTCGCGGGGTGCTCCCCCTCCTTTGCCTACCTGGCCTTCATTCACGTTCTTTTCAACAATTATTGCACTTTAGGGCCCTGAACCCTTCCCTCTCCCCCCCCCCTTTTAAAGCGACTTCCCTGCTTTCCTCCCTCCTTTCTTCCTCGCCCATGAGGAGGTCCGGAGACTGGAAGCTTTTTTTTCTTCCCCCCCGTATTAGTCGATCTCTTTTCTTCCTTTTTCCGAAGAGATCATCGAGTTTTTTCCCTTTGGGGATTCCTTTCCGAGCGGAAACGTCCCTTCCCCAGATTGAGGCAAGTAGCAACTCTTTTGCGAACCCCCACGTTTGTCTTCTTTGTCGGCGCCTTCCTTCCCTTCCCCCTTTTGGTGTTTGGGCGGCGTTTTTTTTCCCGGGGCCTCGCCCCGCGTTTTCGATTGTAATAGTGTTAGACGGGGCTTTTTTTTGCCGACACACCCGAATTTCCCTCGTCCAGTACGTCCCCCTCCCGCGGCACTTCCCTTCCCCTCAATCGACTGGACATTTTACGCCTTTCTTTTTCCACATGGTGGAGGAGGTTCCTCTGGTTCCTCTCTCTCCCCCCCTCCCCCGCCCCTTGCTCAAATCGCTGTTCTCCTCAATCAAGTTGGTGAGCGATTTTTCCCCTCTTCGTAGATTTCTTTGGAGGCGAGGAGAAGGTTCCCATTTTTATTGCCTTTTTCTTTTTCCCTCTCGCGCCCCTTCTTTTTCTCTGCCTTTCTAAAAAAACCTTTCTTTCCTTGGACTCTCTCTCTTTCCTCCTCTCCCTCTCGGGAAACGCCTGCATCATCAGCGTTTTTTTTTCTTCCCTCCATCTCCCCCAAGGTTTTTTTTTTTTTTTCCTCAAGACATCCTCCATTTGCCGACCCCTTCTTTCCAGGCTACTATGCGAGAACCAGATCTCTCTCTGAAAGGCCACGAACCGCGATTTGAGTTTTCTTGAGGACAAAGACTCAGATTGCCCCTTTCTCCCCTTTTTCTAAGCTGAGGTTTTTTTTTTCCCTTCTTTAAAATGTCAGCGCTTGTTATCTCGAGCGGATGAGTTGGCCCCTTCCTCTTTTTCCGGCGTACTGGACGCTGCTTTCAAGCCGGAGAACCCCTTCTTTCACACCTTTTTTTTTTTTTTTTCGCGGGGAAGAGGCCATTTAATCCCTCCCCCCTCCTCCACCACCAATATCCTTTTTCCTTCTCCACGTTGCGGTTCGAAAATCTTCCGGGCAGAAAGCTGCAAGGAGTCCCCTCTTTTCCAGAGTTGGCCTTCTTTCCTTCATCTCACAGAATGGCGAATCCCAAGCGCCCCCTTCCCCCCTGATGATCTCTTCGAAAGGTCCTCACCGGAGATTCATGAGAGCTTCCCCAAATGGCAAACCTTCCCCCACTCCTTTCCTTCATTTGGAATTAGAGAACACCCCCTTTGTCCAGCCTTTTTTTTCGAGCGCCTTGAAAAGCGCTAGGCATTGTTATCAGGCAATAATTGCACTTTCCCCCCTTTTCCGCAATAGAGGGGCCCTCCTTAGGTCCAGGTAGGCCTCCTCCCCCCTCGCCCGAGCAGGATGATGCTGCTTTCCCAGAAGTAGAGAAATACTCGTCTCTCGATCAATTTCTCCCCTGATGGGCCCATCGGGCTTCCTCCCCCTTCTGACAAAGCCCTTCCCTTGAGGAAGGAATACGGATGAGGAGCTTTCTCTAAAAGAAGGGATCAAGAAGTTCGCTATGCCCTCTCCTCCCCCCAGTGGCATTTCTCTTTTCTCAAAGCCGTGGCTCCCTGTGTCCCAAAGGACGCCGGCTTTTCAGAAGTCTCACCTTCGATTCTCTTTTTCCCGCTAAGCCCGTTTTTCTTTTCCTCCCTGGGATTTATTTTTGATCTTCCTTTCCCCTCCCGCAACCCCTTTTAATCCCCGGCGCTAAGGCCCTCTCGGATTTTTTCCTTCGGCGAGGACCCCTCCTTGCCCCATAACAGACTTCTCCCCTTCGAGCGATGCCGAGGATGCAGGGATTTCCTAATTTTCAAGAAGTCGCCTTTGTTTCTCTTTTTTTTTTCCTTCCATTAAGTTTTCATTTATTCCTTGAAGTTCGTCATTGGCTTTTTTTTTTCCTTCCACGTCGATTTCCCGTCGTGCCGCGGTTTCTACTTAGGCCCCCCCCCCCCCTTTCCTCTTCCACATCCACAAACGATCACGATTTTCCTGAGTGCTGGTTTCACTTCCCTCTTCTTCTTCCTTTGATGTTCAAGGCGTTGCCTCTCTTTTTCGAATATCGGTGGCCCCCCCCTTTTGCGTTATTCAACTAATCTGCCAAAAGTGTGTGCTTTTCTTTCACTCGTTCGGTTTTTTTTTTCCTTTCAGCGCGAGCATGCGGGGTATGCTCGCTGAGATGCTTCCTTTTTTCTCCCCCAAGTGGATGAGCTCGCGCTTTTTTTGTCCTGGAATTATAGAGGCTTTACTGTTCCAATGAGAGTTCTCTCTCCCGGTAACTGGTAAAGTCCCCCCTTCCCCTCTAGTAGTTTGCATTCCTTTTTTTTTCAACATCGCTCGTCATGCATAACTCCGAGAAATGCCCTCTTTTCCCGGCCTTCCCTTTTTCTTTTTTTATAGGCACGGGTTTCCCCTTTCCATGCCCCCCCTGTTTAAGACTCTTTTTTCTTTGAGATGATCGGTATGTTTTTACGATAGTTCAACCCTTTCTCGATCGATTGACAAGGTGATTCCCCGTCCCCCCCTCCCACCCGAACACCGGGTCGGCCCGTTTTTTCTTTCTTTTTTTTGAACAAGTTCCTCCTTCTCTCTTTCGTGGGGGGAGCCTCTGCGGATACGCGAGCCTACCTGTGGGGCTATCCTGGTGGCCCGTGCTTTTTTGATCAAGCAAATTTCCATTAAGAGTAAGACAATTGTTTCGCTCTTTCCCGGTGCGCGCTTCCGCTTTCTGCGCGGTGACCTTTCTCCGAGAATGGTAGTGTTCACCGAGCCAGTATCGTCCCAACCCTTCTTTCCCCGAAAGGGCTCCCCCAAAGCCCGTTTCCCTTTCGGGCGTAAAATGGCGCGAAGGGCAAAGAGCGGTTTTTGTTTCCCCACCTTTTCTCTTCCCTCCACTGGCACGCCTCTCTCTCTTTTCCCTGTTTTTGTTGGAGAGTCTCTTTTTCCCCCTTCGATGAAGGTTTGTACCCTTTTCGTGCTAGAAAGTAGCGACATTTTACCTTCTCTCTGTCCGGCGGCTGTGTGGGGCCAGCCTTTCTCTCTCCTTTTAATACGTGCGACAGGGTGTGGGTGAGTTATTTTGTTCTTTAAGATTAATCTCCTAGGATAAAGAGTTTTGGAAGAGGAGAGAGGACCCGGTAGACCGTCTATCGGTCTGGGTCCCCGTTTCGGACGATGAATTCCCTTGGGATTTTCCTTCTCTTCCCCTGCAGGGCCACGGTCCCCCCCCTCCCCCCCGCTAGCCACCCTTTTCGAGTATCGCAGCGGGGCTTAGCACAAACGAAAGAGGGTGCTTTCTCTCTTTCTCTTCCCCCCTTCCCCCAGTAGAGCGGCCCTGTTTCCCCCTTTTTTGTTCGGGTGAGTTTTTTTTCAGCCTATGGAAAGCGATTGGTGAAAGATATTCATGTCACGCCATCCCAGACTCCCCTTGTCCTTCGATTCGTCCCCCGGGCCCTCCAAGAACAGTTTCTTCTCCGCCTTCCCAGCGACGAAGGATTAGGGCCTTTCGCTCAACTGCCTCCCCTTTATGCAGGACGATCGATTTTTTTTTCTTTTCATTGCGGAATGCCCTTCTTTTACTTCCCAGTTACCCGGGAGCCCCTGCGAATGAACAGTCATCTCTATACTCCCACCCCCATCTGCCAATAAGGGTCCCATCCCTTTTTTCTTAGAGGCTCCCTTCTTCAGCATCTTGATGTTCCACCTTGGGCTCGCGTTTTCCTTTTTCGTTCGCCATGCCGACCAGATTTGACTCCCCCCCCCCCTTTTTTTGGTTTTCGAAAGAGTCCCTTGCTCCTTTCCCGATTTAGTTGAAAACGGCCGGCTTCTGACACCGACCTATCCCAAATTAGTAACTTTCCCCAACATCCACCAGGAGCGATCTTCCCCTCAATCCGATCATCTTTTTTTTTTTTCTTTTATCAGTTGAACAGTGACCCTTTTCTTCCTCAAGGACAGATGAACAGTTCCCCCCCAACAACCTCTCCTTTCCTTCCCCCCCCCCGCCAATGAGCGCCTTTCCCTCCTTCCCCTTTGAGGAGGACCCTGTCTTTCCACCAAGGCGAATCTGACCTGGGAATATCCCGGCAGCCTCGCATAGCCCCTCTTCTCTTTCTTTTCGTTAGATCTATTTCTTGATTATGTCTCTTTCCTTCCTAACGATCCCCCCTTTTTCCTGCGCCGCACGACGTTTCGACACTTTGGAGCGTAACAAATAAATCCCGTAGTCCTCGAGTATCTTCCTCCCTCCCCTGAAGGCTCTCCCTTTCGCCGTGCGAGGCATTGGGACACCCTGTTTTCCCTTTCGGCATACCCCTTTCCGGTCCTGATCCCCCACTTTTCGAGAGCGTCTAGGCTTTCTTCTTTGGTTGATCGCCGCCTCTGTTTTTCGCATAAGCAGTATTCCTTTCCTCTAGCGTCGTTGGAGTTTTTTTTCTCTGTCGGCATATCAAGACGATGTGCCCTTCGAGTGTCTTCTTTTTTCGAGACTTCGTAGTGATAGACGGTTTTTTTCCCGCATCATGAGATGGGCGCCCTTTACATTATTTCCGCCTCCCATTCCTTTCCTCCCTGAGAAACTCGATTGTTCCCCTCTTCTTCTGATAAAGCCTTTTTCCCCGGCGCTAGCCCTGTACCTGTCTTTTTTCCTTCAGCCATGAGGTTACGGAGACTGTGCAGCTTTGACTTTGGGCAATTCCTTCACGAGATCTGTTCTTTTCCCTGAGGACATTTCGAAGAGATTCCTTTTCCTTTTTTGCGATGGGGATTCGAACCTTTTTTTTTTCCTTGAAAAGTCAAGACGATTTAGCTTCTCCCTTTCTTCTCTTAAGATTCAACGGCTTTTTCCCTATTTCACCGGGTGGGATAGCTTTTTGTTTCCGTTCCTCATTGAGATTGGCTGCGGGCGGGTGATGTGTCTTAATTTCCCCCCCTGATCAAGGGGTTCCAATAACTTTGTTTCCTTGTTCGACGAGATGAGCCGACCCCCAGTAAGTAATTGTACTCGACCTCTCGGCACCCCTCCCCCCTCCTCCTTTTCGAGGCCAATCAATTCCTTCCTTAGCATTTTCGATTTTCTCCTTTACCTGGGGAAATATGATTTTTGTATCCCTACTCCCGGCCTTTTCCCCCCGCGGTTCGTGGGCCTTTTCCACTCCCCCTCTTCTTTAACGCTCTTGTTACGGCCTATTCTCTTTCCCTTTTGGAGGGAAGGTAGTAAATTGTCTTTTTGAGAAAATAATTGGGAGAGATTTCCCTACCCAACCCCCCTGGATGCTGCTTCTTTTTCCCCTATCTTTCCTTTCCTCCTCTCCGTTTTTCCTTCTTTTCCACTCCTGATCATCCTCCCCGTTTTTTCTTCGGATGGCGCTCAGGAATCTTCAGCAACTTTCCGACTTCTCCTCCAAGCGGCTAAGGACCCTACGATGCGAGTAACCCGATTTTTTTCCCTTCTTGAAAATTCCACGAACCGCCCCGCTTTTTTTTGCTGCGGGAGCATCTGGGGATTCCCCCCTCTTCCGCCTCGACCAGGTTTTCACTCTGCGTAAAATGTCCAGAGATGATTTCCTCATCATCCGACGCCTTCTTTTTTCCTGCGAGGTCGAGGCCTTCCCTTTACTGTACGCTGCCCTGTTTTGCAACCGTCGAACATAGGTCCTGATCGCGTGGGACGAGGGCCCTTGGCATGACTCTCACCCGACTTCTACAACCTTCTGAAAGAGCCGCCGACCAGTATCTCCCCCTTTTCCTAAATCCGTGATCCCGCTGAAGGATGGAAACAGCTTCTTTCGGAATCTAACAGAATGGCGTATCCCCATGCCCCCCCTCTCCCTAGATGATCTCTTCGAAACTGTCCTTGAAGCTTTCCTGACAGTCCTCCTTTTCCCCTTTTTCCCCCTCTTCGCCGGACCTCAGGGCGGGCTAAAAACAAACACTCGATTAAGACAAGCGCTGATTTCCCTTTCCGAGCGCCTTGAAAAGGTCTTCTTCTCTTCCCTTCCACCGGGCAGACTTTTCGAGGGGCTCGTGAAAGTTTCCCCTGCATGAAAGACTTAAGGAGCCTCCCCCTGCTGCTGAGCTCGCGCCCCTTCCTCCTTGAGCACTAAGAGTCTCTCTTCACTCTAATCGGACGTTCTCTTCTTTGATATGAATAGGTGGCCCAGCCCCCATCACGCTCCCTTAATACGGATGATTCCTCCCCGATCCGAGGCGGCGATCCCCGGGGGCTCAAGAAGTAGAACTTTCCCAGTGAATGGAAGCAGGAACGATCCTCTCCTTGGTACATTCCGCTTTCCCTCCTGTTTCCCTCCGGCTGGGGTAACTTTTCGCAAGACTTCCTTCCGGATTTTTACCTTTTCAGCCTATAACGTCGAGACTATTTTTTCTCGGGATTTATTGGTTTACTTCCCGCTTCCCGGCCTTCCCTCGCAAACCTTTTCCCTGGCGTGCGGCGCTACGGAGATCGGTTCTTTTCTCGGACGAAAGCAGAGGAACTCTCCCCGCCAAGATCGCTATCCCTTTTCTATGCCGAGGCTTCCGGGTTTCTTTCTTTTTCCCCTTTCCCCCGGACTTTCGCAAGACCTTTTTTCCCTTTTCCTCAATGAAGGAATGGCTTCCCTTCGTAAAGACCAACACAAACTTCCCCCCGACACCACATTGTTTTTCTCAAGTCGAGTTGTTTCTTTTTTCTTTGCCGAGGGTTTCTCCCAACAAGTCAAGGTTCCCACGATACCGATGAAGCCGGATTTTGGGTTCCTCCTCCTCTTTTATGTTCAAGGAGTTTTCTGTGTCTCGATATCTGTTTTCCCAACATGCGCGCGGCTCCATATGAAAGAGGCTACGCGAACTTTCTCTACCAAAGTGTTTCATTTTTTTTTCCCTTTGGTCGACTGGCTACTCTGGATCCCACGAGCTTCTTTTATCACGCTAGATGTTTTTTATTGTAGAAGAGAAGGCCCAAAGGAGAATCCTCCCCTTTATTGGCCCTGGTGTCCCCTGTTTTTTCGGTTCCCCCTGAGCGCGTTCTCCCTCCTCTCCCGGGTAAACTGGGAAATCCCCCCCCCTCTTGCATTCGCAATTCGACGATTGGAGCCCGCTGCCAACATCGAATCATCTTCTTTTGTAACCAGGGCTTGAGGCCCTTCTTCTGGCGCTGAACGTTTTTTTTTCCCTGTCTTGGAAATGCCCGGGTTTTCATCGAAGCGACCATGTTGTAGTTTCTTGGTATTTCCTTTCATGAAGATCTTCCCCCTCTTCTCTCTGATTCTCCCTTTCTCAACCAGAACCTTTTTTTGAAGAGATACTTTGGAAAAGTTTCCTCTCATGATTCCCCCTTTTTGCTCACTCGTAATAGGTTCCCCCGCCTCTTCCCAACTGCCTAAATTTTTTTGCAGTGACAAGCAGGGAATGATTCATCCCATCCCCGGCATTAACCTTAGAGTTTTTCCGCCGCCGATCTTTGGCGGGCTCTAATGCTCTCCCCCCTCTCCGAGGCCGTAGGGATCCGACTTTTTAGTGCAGGTTACCAATCACCCCGAGCCTTCCCGGCCCCAGCCCTCTCGGCTTCCCACACATCCCCTCTTCCCGAGCTCTCGGGGCGGAAAATGGCGTTTGCCAGAAGCGGAGGGTGGGTACAAAACCCGTCCCTCGCGACATTCTTTCTTTTCTCTTTTCTTCCTCCTTCCCTTTGGCGTCGCTGATGGTGCCAGTTTCTCTATTCTTTTCCCCCAACCATCCGCCCTTTTTCCGTGCTCTACAGTAGGCCCATCTTCACGCCCCCTCTCCTTGTCTCCGGCGGCTTTTTGTGGGAAGAACTGTTCGATTGGCAATGGCTGGGTTTTTCGGTGTGATTACATCCTTCCCCCTCTCGGATCCCTTTTTTTTTTTTTTCATCGAGAGAGCCCTAGGAAAGAGTCCCTCTCGGCCGTCCCCTTTTCGTACGCTTAGGTGCCTTCTTTTCTTTTCTTTTTCTGCGGGCACGGGTCCACACAGTTTTTTCCCAATTTATGGCGTTGGTGCGTATTACGCCCGGGGTTCCTTATGACCTCTTTTACCCCCCACGAAGAGTCTCCTGTGTTCCTTTGTAAACCTTTTCCAGTTAGCGCGGCCCCGGCCACCTTTTTTTTTTCTGTGCCTGTTGCTCAGCCTCTTGTCTCCCCCTCCTGGTGAAAGACTGTCACGCCATACCCCTTTTTGGTAATTCGATTCGCCCGGGCAACATCTCCTGATAGTAATCCCTCACCAACGCTTTCATCGCCGCGCATATATCTGTCAAAAGAAATAGTTTCAGGACGACGCTTTTCGTCTTCCAATCGTTCTTTTTTTTTTCCCTGCCCGCTCTCGGCCCTTTTCCTTTCTTTACCAGGGAGATCTGGTTCCCAGTAAGCTCTATAATTACAGTCCACCCACCTCCCTGGCGCGAGCTTCATCCCTCTGCGACAATATTTCCTTTCGAAGCGATTTCTCGCTTGATATCATACTCGTCGTTCCGCCAGATTGAGATTCTTTTTCGAAAGGTACGGCGCCTCTTTCTTTTTTGCATAAAGACGTCCATGCTTGGTTCTCTAAAAAAGATTAGGTCGAACCTTCACATCCACGCCTTTTATTATTGGAATTAATCAGGCTTCATTCGGGATCCGTGTGGATTTCTTCCTTTTCACCTTTGACCTTTCTCGTCATCGGAGAACCTCCTACTACCGATGCCTTTCGAAATTGTAGAACCACCAACCTCCCCCACTCCCCCCCTCTCTTTCCTTTCCTTAATTCATTCAATTTTTACTCGGTTCCCCCCCCCTTTCTAAAAGTCTGAAATTAGATTCCCAGGAAATATGCCTTGATCTGGCCTTTTTCCTTCCCGATCTTTTTTTTTTTTTCTCTTTCTAGACTAATTCCTGATATTCAGTAGACGACTTCCTCCCCAAGTTGAGGAAGGAATCCTTTGTTGCGAGTAATCCCTCCCCTCGTCGTCCTTATCTCTACCTGCTGTCCAACGTCGAAAGCCTTCTCCTTTGCCCCTGAGCCTTTTCCTTTGGGAAAACATTTTACCGTCGAGGTACCTCCCTTCTTGCCCCTGCCGTTACTGCGGCCCTTTCTGGTGCGAGAATCGTCTATTCTCCTGCCCCGGCGTTGATCGCCTCTTTGTGGAGAGCCTCATCCGTCCCTTTCTATATAGCTCTGGTTTCTACTGAGGATATCACGCCTTTTTTTTTTGCCCCAGTCGATGATAATTTTTCTAGAGACTTCGTAGTGAGAGATTTTGTCCCCCCTGGCGGGGTCCGCTGCGCGGTCTCCTTTATGCATAATTTTCCCTCTTTTTCCCCCGATTGCTCACACGTCTTGACCTCTTTTCTTCTGACAGAAAGAAATTCACCTGGCGCTACTGTCATTCCTTTTTTTCTTCTCGAAAGGCCGCCTGAGTCCTTCTTTTAGCTTGCCCGTGGAATCTTTTGTCCGGATCTTCCGTAGTTCTTTGAGAAGAGATCATCGAGTTATCTTGTCGTTTGCGATGGTTTGTTATTCCTTTTTTTCGATTCCGAAGCCGGAACGCCTTTCTCTTGTACCCTCGGGTTAATCCTCAGTGCGTTCGCTTCACGCTTTGCGACCCCTTTTTCTTTTTCGGAGGGGATATGAGAAGTGAGATTTTTTGTTGTTTTTTGTTTGATGTCGTCATGGGCCCACTTTTTCCCCACGCTCTTTTTCCCTCACTGTGCGATTTCAGAGTTTTTCCCAAAAACGTGTTCCAGAGGCAGTGTCTGCCCTCGCCGGCCAACCTCCCCTTTCTTCCATCAATGCGGGACTCCTCCCGTTTCCGGCCGAGCTTCTTGAAAAACCCTTTTCCTGGAAATTTTTTTTTTCTCCTCCAGCTGCTCCCCCTCCCCTTCCCTCTCGGAGTTTCGGCCTTTTCCCCCTCTCTCGATTTTAACGATCGGGTTATCTCTTTTTCCTTCTTCTTCGGAGGAAGGTAGTCCATTGTATGGATTTTCTGGACGAGGAGGGACCCTTTCTCCCGTTTTCGATGAGTTCCTAAAAAAACCCCGG
>Ga0179593_1624178_pt1 | contig 16466 bp, 17 predicted proteins | sample CZODoug2_1_08_16_FD_185931 | JGI IMG/M metagenome (GOLD analysis project Ga0179593, IMG submission 185931) | Vadose zone soil fungal communities from Angelo Coast Range Reserve, California, USA - CZODoug2_1_08_16fungal (PacBio error correction) | ecosystem: Environmental > Terrestrial > Soil >... | reverse complement strand
GGCCTTTCCGAGTCTTCCCGAGCATCGCCGCGGTGCGTTCCCCCTTCCTCCGAAGACCCTCTCTCCTAAGGTCCCCTTAGTCTTCCCTTTTCTAGATTCGTACGGAAATCTGCAGTTGTGAAGCCCCCTTTCTGAACAATCCCCTTTCCCCCTTCCCTCCTAGCCTCCCTTTTAGCCCTCGGATTTTTTTTTTTTCAATTGTTCTTCCCGTATTCAACCATGATTTGAGTTTTTCTTCACAACTTTACTTAGAACGTTCTAGACTGACCTTTATGGAATAGATTCGCGCCCTGGCTTCAGCCAGACCTTCCCCGAAATCCTAGCAAGATGTGCCTTGAGGTCCGAATAGGACCCTTCTTTCCTTCCACAACCCCTTTTCTTTAAGTTCTCCCCGGATACACCAACTCGAACCCTTAATACCCCCTCACATACAAACCTCGACAAGGACCTCCTCAAAAAGCCAGGGCCCCCTTCAAAATCTTTTCTGGTATCAAAACTTTTTTTATCCCTTTTTTTTTTGGGAGCCCCCTTTTCTTTTCTTTACGTTTCTTTCTCCGGGATTTCCCAATCTTCTATCAATGCCCCCCCCACCCCTCCCCCAGGGTTCGTGAAATGCACCCGGAAAGGCTTGGAACCTGTTTCTAAAGCCCCATCCTTCCTTTTTTACCCAATTTTCTGCAGTACCACCAAAGATGGAACCTAGAACCCTCGACATATCTTCCCCTATCCTTTTTGTTCGATTCTTCTATTTATTGATCTCCCCCTTTTTTCGGATTATGACTTTACAGATAAGGACCCCTTTTTCCAAATGTGTCCTAAGTTTTAGTTTCCCTTTCAACTTCCTTTTTTCGGGCATTTCATTCCCTTTTAAGTTTTTCCCCTCTTCTAGCCCCGAGGCCCCGTTATCCTCTAGCGTTCCCCAACCGATTTTTCTGACTTTAAAGCGGTACCTTCCGGGTGTCCAACCTCGTGTGAGGTCTTCCCATCTCTGAACTTAGAATTTCCCTCTTTTCTTCGGCTCTTTTTATCTTTTTGCTTTTCCCTTCCAGCGCCCTTCCTAAGCTTTTTTGTTTAGAGGTTCCTTCTTTGTTCAAGCAACTCTCTCGAGAGTTTCTAGGATCTTCGGCAATCTCAAGATTTTCTTTTTTGTACCTTGTTCAGCCTTCTCCTGAGGGTCAAGTCACTTTCTCTTGACAGTAGTTTTCCTTACGAACACCTCCTTTTTCTTCTAAGCACCCTTGAAGTCGGGATTCCAGCATTTTCTTCTTATTTGTGCCAGGATTTTCAATTCTGACTTTCTCCACCCTTTCTCCTCCTAATAAGTTGTCCGCCCTTGGCCCGAGTCATCCCTTCCTCTGAGGCCTAGGATTCTGCTTGACTTTTCTCTCTTTTTTTTTCATTTTGTGTTCGTTTCTATCCAGTCTGGACATGATTTCGGTGTCAAAACTCTACCCTCTAATGTTCCCAGAGCCCTTTTCTTGATATTTCTTAGTATACTATGCTCTAGACTTCCCCCACATGGCCCCAGTCGGGTCCATTACTCTTCGTAGCCACTTTGCTTAAGAGCCCCAACTTCTCTCTTTACCACCCCCTTTTGACTCTTCCATACTTTCCCCCATCTGCACAGATTTTCTTCCCTTACTCAGCATTTAAAGATTTCCCCATCTTTTGCCAGCCTCAAAACCAGCTTAGGACTGTTTCAGGCCTTCCATAGCTCTTTTGCTCTTTTGACCTTTCCGATTTGAAATCGTTCTCGGGTACACCCGTCATTTCTCTTTTCTCCTTTTCTTATTGGGCTTCTTCCCTACCCATCTCCCTTTTATGCCCTATCCCCAAGATTCTTTGACCGCACGCTTTAGAACCAGATTTTATAGCAGGAGCCTCTTTTGAAACCCTCCCAAGTTTCGATTTCTAACCTTCTGAGGTGGCGACGGACCCCCATTCCTTTTGACCCTTTATTCCTCTTTACTTCCGACCCGAGTCAGCATCCTGCAACCCTTTGTCGTCTTTTGACCCTTAGACCTAATTATAGGCGTTTCCTTAAGACTCCTCTTTATCCGTCGAGGTGTGTACGCTTTTTTCCCTTTTCGGAGGCTCCGTGGGCCCCCTGGTTCGCTGATGTGGGGATTCCACCCATGTTTAGACTTCCCCCGGGGGACCGTTTTAAGTCTGTGCCACAGGGACGGTTCTGAACAGGTTCCCTTCTTAATCACCCCCCCCGTATTGCTCGGTTCTCATGAAGGATTTCCCCGGATTTCCTGTCCCCCCCCCCCTCGTGACAAGACCCCAGCGAATGCTTTCCGATTATCAGACTTGTTCTTGAGTTATTCTAAGAAGGCCTTTTTCTTAGGGGAGACAGGAGCCGAGCATCCGAAGTCCTCTTTAAGTACGGTGACCCTGACGTGCTTTTTTTATTCCTGAAAACCATTTTTTAATATTGCGGATTGAGTGTTTCTTCTCTAATCTGGTCTCCCTGGGTTTCCCTAGATACAGGCTTCTTGTGAATTTTAGTCGGTGGTTCTTTAGTCTCTGTTTTTCCCCTCAACTTTTTTCCAGTCTTCTAATTGAGCCCGGATTTCGTCCCCCCGATAAGCCCTCACCATGAGGGTTTGTAGTTTTTTTCTTCGTGACCCATCTCGGGAACCATCCCCTGGAGGTTCTTCCGTTTCCCCCTCGACCTTCGTTACCCAACCCCTGGTCCGTGGGGCCTTTCATCGGACTTTTAAACCGCGGCGCGGTGTACCTTTCCTTCCAATGCGGTTTTTCGCCATCGTTAGGACCTCTTCCGGACTGTTATAGAACTCCTGGGTGTTTGATACTTCTCCCCATCCTTCTCTTGAGATCCTCTACGCGCCTTGGATTTCCCTTTTATTGTAAATTCTTCTGTCTAGGTTCCGATCTTTCCGTTCAGCGGGGACTTTCTTTTCTACTTTGTCCCCCCAAACACTTTTCGGCCCATTTATGCGGTGCTTTCCTTTTTTCCTCACAGCGCCCCCTTCCCCCCGTTTCCCCCTCTTCAGTCTGCCCCGGCACCCTTCTGCTTGATCTGATGGATAGGTAGATTTTCTTTTTAGGATGTCTTTTCCTTTGCACTTTTGATCCTTTTAAAGTCCTCCCTCGCTGAGCGCTCACCCCAGTCTGATTTTTCCCTAACGACCACCTTCCGAGCTCTCCCCATTAAGTCCTTCCTCCAAAATGGCTGATCTCCTAGCCCCAGCCCTGAGACTCCCTCACAACTCCCTCGCCTCCCTGACCCCATCCTCTCCTTCCCCTCACCCCCCCTTGGTAACGTTTGCCGACTCAATTACCTCCTACCGCAGCAACCCTTCCGTAACCGGGCCCTGTAAGCGATGGTATAGGTGCGATGAACTGTCCCAAGCTATTTCCCAGAACTTTTCCTCACAGATCTGCAGGTCTTTTAACGGAGGTGAGAAATTGCCAGTCTTATGAATGCCCGCTTTAGACCCTAGGAGCTCTAGTAGCTAGCCCCTCAGTGTGTTTCCCCTAGTCCCTGCAGACCTTTTTGACATCATCTACAGGAAACCCCTCCAATTATCGTTGCGTAGGCCCCTTTTTTGACCTTCGTTTTCAGGCCTTAGAGAATGACTTCTCCGCGGAAAGCTCTTCCCCTACCCCCCCCCACAATTTTTTTCTTGTTGATTGTTCCCCATTCACAGCGAGTAGTTTACATCTCAGTGAGGCCTTTAGTTGTAACATCTAAAGCCTTCACCCCACCTCTTATCTTTCTTGGGGGAGTGGCGTCCCCTCGGAACCTAGGTCCCTTTTCTCAGAGCCTTTTTCCCCTCCCCTCCCCTCAATCCTGATTATTATTCACTTCCCTTCCGACTTTGTGACCTCCTGAGCCCCCCAGTCCCCTGGTTGCCCCCCCCGGTTCCTGCCTATGCCTCCCCCTTCGCGAGCCCCAAGAGTTTTCTGGTCCTCCGGCAGACCCTAGCGCAACTCCCAGAAGCAGGCGCCTCGCTTCCTGTTCCCCTCGATTTTGACCCCCTTCTCGAGGAGTTTAGTCCCTTTTTTGCCACAAAGATTCACTCCTCAACATGGCATAGTTCCGAAAGGCCCCCTTGGACCTTATCCCTTTCCAAGCTTTCTCTGGATGCGAGCCACCACTTTGGAGATTTCTACTTTCCCCCCAGATTCTGACACTGAGTTTCTCCCCGATTCTCTCTCTCAGTCTTTCCCTAGTACATTCGGTCCTTCGTTTCTGTCCCCCTATGATCACCCCACGGGTTACCTCTTCGCGAGGTCTTAGAATTATATTCGATGTTCAATTTTTTTTTCTCAGGAAGGTTTTGAAGCCCCGAGTTTTTTCATGTCTATTAAATTGCGCCTTCTTACGCCTCCTTTCGCCAAGCGCCCTATTTCTTAGTCCCAGTTCTTTCTCTATAAGCCCTTATTTATTTATTCACCCCACGACCTCCGCCTCCGTTGACCCTTCAGACCAAACTTTACCCCTGCCGTTCATACTTCTTTCTTTGAGGTACCCCTTTTTTGAGACCGTCTCACCCCCCCCTCCGAAGACTCCTGATACTTTTGACTGCTACCCCTAGATTTCCTCTGTCCGAGTATTTTCGTATTCAGTCCCCTAATAGACGCCAAGTTCACCGTCCTTGGACTCCCTTTTCTCCCCATTTGGTTGTAGCGGCCCTATCCCCCCTACCCAGTCCGAGGATTGACTCCCCTTGATCTTTCCCCCGGTCCCATGGCCCCCAAGGCCGCCGCCCATTTCCTCGACTTTCGCGGTTTTTCCCCTCCTCCGCCTCCCCTTTTTTTCATTCACACTCTTTTACCTCCCCTGCGGTCTTTCGTGTCTGCGCCCTTTAAATTTAACCCCCAAGCCCCCTCTCCCCTTCCCTACATTAACCCGCCACCCAGATAATTGAAAAACTTTCCCCCCCAAAACCTTCCGTTATGGTCATCTTTAGGCCTTCATGTCGGCGTTATTTCCTCTTTTTTCCGGTATGAGACCCCCTCTTTTTCTTGATGAAGATCTCTTTCTTACCAAATTTCACTGAAGTTTTTCAGGGCCCCGCAAACGCAACTGTGGGCCCACCGAAGACTCCCCCCCAACGAATGGAGTGAAAAATTTCCTCTTTGTCATAGTTAAACCCCCCCCGTGGACCTTTTTTAAGTATCCATTTCCTCTGTCGTTTCATTCGTTGTGCATCTTTCTTTCCCCTCTCCGTGTCTCTTTCCGTGAAAAACAGAAATCCTTTCTTTAGATTCTTCCCAGATTTTTTCCTAAAGACTTTTTTATTTTTGACGAACAAGGATTTCGACTCTACTGCCCCCTTGACCTTCTGAACATCCTCCTTACTTTTCCTTTTTTCTGATTTCCTCGAACACTTTCTGCCCCTATAAATACCTCCCTGAGTTCATACCCTCCTTAGCTTCCTGAAATATCCCTATGAGTAGCCGGTTTCTGGCTCTTTGATGTGAGTTCGTACCTATTTTTCTCGTTACTGGTGTTCTCAGCCTATCTTTCTCTTAAGAAGACGCAGAGAAATAGGGATCTGAGGCACCATGTTAAGCAATACTCTCTTTCCTCAGCGCTTCTTCTCCGAGATTTCTCCCTTTACTTCTTTTTTTTAACATGATTTCCTGCGAATTCCCCTTTTTTCGATTTGAAGCTCTTCGGAAGAGTCTTTTGGGTTTTTGTGTTCTTTCCCCACTCCCCCCGACCCCCCTTTAACAATGCTCACCCCTCTTTGACTCGATTTTGCCGAGTCTTCATTCTGAGTTCGATCCCGGCTTGTCAAAGCTGAAGCTATTTTCTCCCTTTTCCGATTACAGTTTCCTTAATTTTCGAGCTGTTCACCCCCTTCCTTTTAGCATGAATCAAATGGAGATAATGAATCCTTTATTTTTTTTGCGTTCCCCTGAGTCCTCTGAGAATTACCCCTTTTTTTTAACGAGTTTGGGTTTTTCCTTCCGATTTCAAAGACTTTGACCTTTGAACGTCTCTAAGAGGTGACGTGCTTTGTCAGAGAGGACCTGTGAACTCCCGGCTGAGTTTCAAGGGCTCTTTTCAGCCCCCAGTTTGCCTTTGCCCCCCGGCCCCGGAAGATGCACCCCCTGTGGTCGTTTTTTTTTTCCCTCTTGGTTTAAGCTCGTGAGAACGGAGCTTGCAATTATTTTGAAGCCCCCCCACTACTTTCTCCCCCTTTACCACTTTGACTATCAGTCTCAGCGTCTTGATTTTGTCTTATCTAGCCTTCCTGAAGGGTGATCCTCTTCCTTAACCATTTTTTCTTTCAGCTCCGTGAGGCTCCTCCCCAATTTTTTTGGTACTACCCCACATTCCCCTTCTAGGGATACGCTGAGGGTGTTTCTCTCACTTCAAGCTCAGAGCCCTCTCTCCTATACAGCGTCTCAGACCTTCTCTGACTCACCCCACTTTCTTAACTGCGCGGTACCCAGGTCAAGCTCGAAACCCCAAAGATTTTCTTCTGCATCCCTTTAATTGAGGGCGCTTGAACTTTTTTTTTCCCCTCCCCCCCCCCCCGACTCTTGAGTGTGAACAGCTCTCATTTTCCCCCACCTTTAACACCGTTTCTCCTAAGAGTGGTACGGACCCTGTTTATCCAGGCTCCCGGTCCCCTTCCATGATTCTCTGGCTATTCCCGAGCTTGGTCCCCGATAGCTATTTGGTTTGATCACAGGTCTCTGTTCTGGGTCCCCCGCTGGACTTTTGTCTCCCCCTAGGTTTCCCCTGACCCTCTCCTTCCCAACGCGGCCCCGAGACCACCTCTTTCTCGGAATTTAAATTCTTTGTTGTCTTTTTGTTTATCATCGTCCGGGAGCGGTCGCGGTTCTAATCCCTTTTTCCCTCCCCCTCTTGAAAGCTCTCGCTTTGACAGCTCGGTGTTTTTCCTCGCAGCCTTAATCCTCGGGAGACCCCCGGAGTTTTCCTTTATCCCCCTTTTGCGGCCCCAATCTCCCATAACCCTAACCGATTCATCCCGGGACCCACACTTTGAAGCCCTCATTTTAATAGTTTCCAGTGAGCTCCCCCCTTTTGAGTTCTACGACTGCTTTAGTTTCTTTTTGATTCGCTGCCGTGCCCAGTCTTTCTTTAGACTCCCCCTCCCCTTCCCCTGAGCCTCTCCCACAAGCATGCTTTTCTACATCGAGATCCCTGAAACCTTCTTCCTCTGGGCTCTCCTGTTCGTAGTTTCCCATCCCCCCTTCTTTCCCACCCTAGGATTCCCTTTGAAGAGGATTTCACCGTAGACGGAAGTGATTGGTTCATCCCCTTGGTGTTTTTCAGACAGCCTCGTTTCAGGAGCTTTTTTCAACCGATGTGTAACACCTCAAGCGATTAGACCCTTCATCTTTTTCCTTTTAGACCAAATTCTACTTTCCCTTTCTCAGCCCAGAGAAAAGTTTGCACGCGATTCTCATCGAAGCTTTTAGCTTGACCTTTCGGACATTAGATTTACCCGAACAAGGCGTAAACATGGCATCCCTACGTTTTTTCAAAACAACTGCTCGATGATCTTAGGAGTAAGGGATCTCGAGCTCCTTTATCGTGTCAGTTCCCCCTACTCTTTCTTTCCCCCCCCCATGTCTTCTGGCCAGGTTAACAGATTTCCCAAGCTTCCCTTGGTCACCCCTGGAATCCTTTTCCCCCGAACTTCGACGCAGACCTTCCGCACCGTTCCCCAATTGTATCCTTTTCTCCCCCTCTAGTTTCCTAAATGGGGTCTTGTTTCTTTTTTGCTAATTCTCCCCCTGGACTTTGGTAACGCAAGTCCCCTGCCCGGCACCCTAAGAACCGAACCCAGACCCCCGAAGCTTCCATGGCATGACCCTTTCCAACAACCCCCTTCATCATCCCCCGAGGACCCCCCTTGTTTTGAAGTACTTTAAGATACCAGTTCTTAGATGGCCTTCTATTCTCGGCAATCAAACACCCCTCCCAGACCGCGAACCTTCCTCCTTACTTCTGCCTTTCTCGAGGCGGACTTTTAAAGACCACCTAGCGCTCGCGAGTTTCCCTGTCCATGGATTTAATTTTTCCCTGACGCAACTCAATTCCTTCTTCAGATTCGTTTCGGTAAAACTCCTATAATTTGATCTCTCCCTTTAGTCTCGGCGAACTTCCCTTCTTTTGGTATCTCTTTTGACTTTCAATAAAGCCCCGAATTTTTTATCGACACCCCCCCTCCCCCTGTGTCCCCATCTGGACTTCTAACCTTCCCTCTTATAGGTCACTAAGCGGTTTTCTTCCGACTTCCCATTCCTCCCGTTCCTCCCCATCCCATAAATTCAGACGGATTAGATACTTCCTTCGGTTGGTGACCCCTAAAGGCCATCCGTTCCTCTCCCTTAAGGTTCCCCACCTTTCTGTGGGATCTCCCCCAGACCTTCTCCCCAGGGCGCAATTCCTTCCCGCGACTCTGGTCGATTTTTCCGTCTTCCAGTCTTTATCATCTCCCCGACGCTTTCGGGTATACCTATCTTGTCTTTTTTCCTCGATTTCTGGTGCGCCTCCCCACTAAGCTTTTTCCCAAAGGTAACACCCTCTCTCTGACTGGACGTTCTCAGCCATCTCCCCGAGTTGGTGAATCGCCACTCGGTCTGAGAACGCCTTTTAAAGACTCTTTAGTTATGAAGTCTCTTTTTAAACCCTTATAGGGATCTTCCCCGATCTTTTCCCCAGATCAAGGATCTTCCTGAACATAGCGGAGCCTGCTAATAATTTTTTCCCGTGGAACCTGGTTTGGACCCCTTCTGGAATTTGTTCTAGAACGGTATTCTTCCCAAATCAACTTCTAAAAGCCACCATTCCCTGCCTCGCTTTTCTTCGTCCCCAACACCGCACAAACCTCCGTCGGCGCTTTGGGATCGCCCCATATCCTACATTTCCTCGTATCCCTTCTCCAACCCATGACTCTCCCTCTTCTTTTGACCTCCTGCCACCGCCCACTTCTCGGCGTTATTTTTCTTCGTCTTAGGGATATCCTCGACTCAAGCTAGACCCGGATGGAGGGGTCCCCGAGAACCCCCTTGAAGGACTTTCTTTAGATTAGAGCTCTTGTCTTCATATTAAATTTTTCTGAATTCTTTCAAGACTCTTAAAATACGATCGGTATCCTTCCGTTAGTGGGGTACCTTGGTGTTTTCTCTCTTTGCTCCTTTACGGTGGTCCTTGTTCAGTTCCCCCGACGATAGACGCTCTGGTTTGAGAAACAAGTTCAATTGTTTTCTGCGTCCCATTTTCCCCCTTTAGCCCCCCTCAGCTCCAATTCCGCTTTCTCTTTCCCATGGCTACCGCTTTTCGCAGCTTTAGGGAACTTTGTGCTTCGGTCACTCCGCTCTTCAGAGATGTTACCCTTGACCCCCTGAACGCAAATTGCTCACCACTTCCGACCCCCCCCCCGGCCCCCTTGAATTTTCCCCCGACTAAAACAATTTTTTTCATGGTAATGCTTCCGTTACCCTCAACGCATAGGTTTTTCTCCCTTTCAGGTGGCAGTCTCTTCTCCCTATGAATTTTTTTGAGTGAACTTTTTCTGTTGACATTCCCTCCCTTCCTTTCTGTGTGAACCCTGATAGAAGACTCAATGGCTTTTTTCCCTGATGTCCTTTTCCCCCCCTTCCGGAACTCCCCCACCTCTTACGGTTCCTAGTCGTAAAAGCTCTCAATACTCTTTCTCGAGCTTCATTTCCGCGACCTTCCGCTTTTGAGGATACTCCCTAAATTTTTTTTGTAAGTAACCCTCTGGTGAACCTTCTCTCGTACCTATTCCCCCTTCCAAGCTCATTCCCCTCCGGCCTGGTGAGAATCACCTCTCGATGCCCACCGACTCCAACTCCCCCCTCGAGTTTCCCTCCACAGAACGATTGCTGGCCCTCATACCTGGCTATCTTGAATTCTGTTGCTTTGTTTTCCTCATCTCCTTTTTTTAACTTTCTTATGGTGTTAACCTGTGCGTTTTCCTGACGTCTGGATTTATTTTTAACAAAGTCAGCAAGCTTCTCTTTAGGGACGAAAGAGGTCCGTTGTGAACTTCCCGAGCCACTTTCGGATTTTGAGTTACTTTCAGGGAGAGCACGTTTTAAGTCCGCGGAGACTCCACTTCGCACGTCATTTCTAGGTCTGGGGTCATCCCGACAACCTCCAATTCAAGAAACTAACGATTTCCCCGGATTTGGAGGAGAATTCAGGAGCTTCCTTTTGTTTCTTTTAGTTGCAGCTCTTCACTTCCATTGAAGATCGTCCCGATCACCTCCTCACCCACGTGAAGGCGGACCTGCAGGAGGGTCCGAATACCCACGGGACGATATTTTTTTTTCTTGACCGGTTTTGCTCTACTCGTCTGAGCGTCTAGGGCGAAGCCACTGAGGCCCGGCGTTAGTTTTTTTCCCATCCCTCATGCCAGGTGCCGGAGCCCTTTTTGTAGTGTGTTTTCTAGTGCCAGCGCTCCCCTTCTATTTCCTTTTTTGGCCAATTCCGTTTCTCTCCCATTATCCAAACTTTCTGAAGATCGTCAAAATCTTGAACCCCTCCCGTAACTTGTTAGTCTCATTGCTCCTGATTTATAACACTATTAGCTTGAATCCCTTCCCCCGGCTCAGAGGTTTTCCCTCAACCTCTTGTCCCCTAAGAAAGCTTCTAATCTACTTTATCCCTAGGCCCTTTTTATAGTTCGCCGATCGGGGACCTCTCTTTTCGCCCCCAAACTCCGATCCTCCCTTTCACCTTTTTCATACCTCGATGTTCCACCCCCTTGATGATCGACTCCCGGGGTGCATCTTCTTCCCTTCTTCCCGATGCCTCACATCTAAGATAACCCCAAGAATTTCTTCCTTTTTGCCCGCTTGTATTACCTTGCCACCGACTCCCCCTTAAAATCCTTGGAGAGACTCCGTGTAAACTCCTCTGGAGTTTGCACCTTTTACTTTTTGAGCCGAACTTTATCTCTCCCATACTCCGGAAGCTTTTCTGTTTTTTTAATCTACCCTAATTTTTGACCTTTGATCCTTTTATAGTTTCCCCTTGTCCTGGTGAAGATAGTTCCTTGGTCCTAAGATTATCGTGCATACTTTCTTTTCTGTCCTATTTTGCTCGTTCCCCTGATGGTCCCCTTTCTAATTGAGTTTTATCAACCCCTCATGTTTTTTTCCCCCAACTCCCAAATAACTTAAGTTCGCAGCGTCCGCCCGTTTCCCCCTTGATCACCACCGGTAGTTCTTATCTGCGTTTTTTTTAGTAGGGGCTTTCGCTGAACCTCCTCACCGGAGACCTCGAAGACCCCTCGCCTAGCCAGCTATATCCCTGGATACCGTTTAAGTCAGCCGCTCATACTCTCAGACTGTCTTAGAGGTCTTGAGGGTCCCTCTTCGCTGATGGAACCAACCAAAGACAAAATGGCTCGTTTCCCGCCTTAAAACCAAAGTTTGCTCTCTTATTTGGACCCTGCGCGTTCGAATTACCCCTCCCCTGTTAGAGCTTGTAGCCGGGCTTTCCTTTCGATTGCGATCCCTCGTCCTCCCCCTTGAACGCACGCTTATTCCTCCCCACAGTTTACCTCCTCTCCACGCATGCTTTTCTCGCAAATTCCCCGATCCTTTTCGGCTCTTTCTCTCGGTCCTTTCTGGCCCCCTTTCTTCCATATCTTTCTTTTTTCGATTGGGACTCTCGGAAACTTTTTCATAGCCCCCTTTTTGGCGGGATTCCTGCCTAGGCGAGATTTTTTCTTGATGGAAAGCGTTCCTTACGCCATTTTACCCCCGTTGGACCTCCTTCTCCCTTACTTGTGCGGACTCCTTTTTTGCCTCGAGCCCCCCTACCTTTCTACCCTCCCCCTCCTCTTTTGTGTTGATCATAGTCCAGTTATCTGCTTTCCAATCTTCGCATTCCCCTTTGGAACTTTTCCCCATGGGCTCTTCGTAATTGATCTCTTCTCAGTAACTAGTTCCCCCCAGGCTCCCATAGGCCTCATCTACAGCACAACCATTTTCCTCCTAGTCCCCACCCCCCAGATCTATTACAGAACCTAGTCATACTCGCCTCTGTTTCGCATTCGGACTCTCCGATCGACTTACCGCTTGCAAGCATCCGTCTCTTTTTTATGAATTGAGTTTTTGCTTTTTCTTTTTTTTTATTCTCCCCCCTCCTTTTTGGTCTGACATTTTTTTTTATTTATCCCGCGGTTTCGTTCCCTCCTCCAGTCTTTTAGCAGGTTTCCTCTTTTAGATTTTCTTTCGGCTGACCCCGAGACTACTTAAGATATCCCCCCTGATTCTAGTCTTCTCCAACTCCCCCGCATTTCTTCCTTCCCCAATGCTTTTCCTTGAATTTAGGATGTTCTGATTTCGCGCCTCCGAGAGTTCTTCTCCCCATCCTTCCTCTTACCCTAAAACTTCTTTATGGATTGCTTAGTTCCCGTCCCCTTTTTTATAAGTTCGATTACTTTGCTTCTGCTCGGGTCATGGATTTGATGCGACAATTTCAACGGACAAAAATTGAATGCGTGACCGCATACTACCGTTTGATCGAGGACGCGGCGTTTCCCCCTTGAACACTTTGGATCCTTTCCGGTCCTCCGAGGACCCTTCCGGTTCCTCCCCCGAACTCGTTCCTTAGATGAAAAAGTCTCTCGTATCGCTCAACTCCTGATCAGTCACCAAGAGGCTTTAAGAGAGACCCAACTCCCCCCCTCCCCCCCCGCCCCCACCCTCCTCTCTACCTCCCCCCTCCTTTCTTGTAAAATGCCACTACAAGAAGCACTGTTCATGAAGCTATTCCCACTCCCTTGGGAGTACTAGAACCTTCTCCAAGCCAACCCTCCCAATCGTCAGAGCTGACTCTGAGGAAACCTCTCTTGAGGACCCGTTTACAAATCCAAAGTGGAACCGGACTCCCCACTGACTTTTTTTCCAAAGAGACTTCCCAGTTGTGGTACGGATTTTAGTTTTAGCTCAATATGCCTAGCCAATCCTTTCCATCTGGACTCGATCCTTGTCCCTCTTGTTTATTCGCTGATAGCTGAGCCTTTATTTCTCTCAACCCCTGAAGCGAACTTTTCCCCCCCCCGAGATGTTTCTATAAGCTCCTCTGTGTGATGTTAGCGAGTTGTCGGACTGAGAGACCCCCGGAGATGAGCCGCCGCAAAGACCCTTTCTGCGCGGTCCAGTCTCGTTCCCCCCTTTCACATTATACCCTAGCTTTAGAGCTGATCAAATAGATGCCCCCCTCAACGGACAGGGGTGCATAAATAGGTTCTCCCCCATTCCTCACAGACCGTCGTAAGACGTTCCCCGAAGTTGACGCTGGGCCTGTTGACTAGAAGAATAAATCTGAGTCAGACACAAGCGTTCAAGTTGGTAGATTTAACCGGATCGCAGGAAAGACCTATACTAGACGCACCCAATCGCACTGGGGAGGACAACTCCTCTCTTAATTTATTTAGGGAGTTTGGACCAAAATGCCTGATTGAAGCTCTTTAACCGACAAAAAGTCCAATCTTCCCTACCATTTTCACATTCTCGTATCTTGTGGCCCCTAGAAGTCTTAAGCTCTTATTAATCGACTCCCATTTCCCAGTTATCGTCTATTCCTAGTATGTCACCTCGTTGAAATCGTATCTAGTTAAAGTGTTTTTTCTCAACTTCCCCCCTATATTCGCAGACTTATCTCCTTAGATGCACTTTCATCCTCGTGCGCCGAAGGGGGCTGTTTCCCTCTTGATCGCACTCCTTCCTTGAGGAAAGAGGTTCCAAGATTCCTTCCTGTCATCCCCCACCTTCCCGCACCAGTCCATCTTCCAGAAATCGTCTCCGCCCATCTTTTTTGTTCTCCCATTAACTTCTTTACTTACCACTCGTCTTCCTTTTGCTCTTGCATCCTCCCCCCATTTGCCCAACCTCATCGAACTTGGACCGCAACCTCACGAACCCTTATACCCCACTTGATTAGCATTCCCCATGTAATTTTCCTCACTTGCGACTTCTTTCCCCCCTTACGACATCGCTCGTAGGCTTTATCCCCCTGATTTTTTGCAGTGTGGTGATTTCTAGGGTCATTTTTGATTTCTCGTTTCCCGGCGTAACCCAAGACTTTTTGCTTCCTCCCCCCTAGGCAATGACCCTTCTCCCCAGACTCCAAGCCGATTCACCCCTTTTTTTAAACTGCTGGGGCCCTACCCCACCCAAGAGGGAGTTTCCTTCCACCTATCATCCTTCACCTTCCCTTTCGTTCAGCCTCCCTTTTAATCGGTTGTTGTTGTTCCTAGATGCTTCCCCCCGAACTCTTTCTTCCTTTACCTCCCCCCGTATCTTTCCGGACTCCCTTCTTCAACCAGGCCCGTTAGTCCTTTTCCTGAGACTTTTTCCTATCTTTCTTGTCACGAAACGTCTTGGTGTTTTAACTTACGAACCGAGTCTGATTCCCATCTCTTTCCTATCTCTACCCACATCTATTCCCTGACACTCCCTCCGAATTCTTCCTCCAATTTGACCGAAGCTCCCCCCCATGGTTTTTTGCACAACCTGGTGATTTGGTTCTGGGTCATGATTCTCGTAAGTTTTATACATTTGCCTTTTGGGTTAGGTCCCGATGGTTTTTTGCAATCTAGAATCCACTTCGAGTTTAATTTGGAACATCCTGTTTTTCAGCCCCCGGCGGTAGTCCGGCTTGAATCAGAGCTTAAATATTTTTCTTTAATTGGTCCGAAGATTTCTTTTTTTGGTGATTCAGTCCTCGAATCCCGGACCTTTCTGGGCGAGCATCCTAGTCCACGTCCCTTTGACACTCCCAGTTTTCCCTCTAGGTCCTAGAAGGGGAATTATTGCTTCGTAGTGCTTGAGTGGTAAATTGAAGATTCTCTTGACGACTCTCCAAGATATCAAGCTTCTCTTCGTATATGGAGGACCCAGTATCGGTAACTCTCACGCATGCTGCTCTGCCCCAGAGAGTCAGACCTGTTCCCCAGTCTTGCTTCCTATGTCCTTCAGTAACGTTTTTGTAAGACCCTTACCCCCTTTGAATACTTTTTTTCTATCTCAGAGCCCAGCTTGACGATTTTTGATTTCATCGAGAATTTATTTCTCTAGGAGTTTGAGTCCCCCATAAGTTATTCCTTCATATTCCCCAACAGCAGAGACAATTTTGAAACATCTTTTTTTCGCATGTTTCTTAGCTTTTCATATCGAGGTAACTCCTTTCTAGTTGGACTCTCACCCTTTCCTAAGGTAGATTCGACCCCCAACTTTTCAGAATATATTACCTTAGCCTCCTTTTTTTGGAGTTTTTCTTCGCTCATCCGCCGCTGGGGGTCTTTTTAAAACCAGCGTTCGTCTGTATTCCCAGGCGCACCCCTTTTCGTCCCCGTGCTTTCCGCCCTTCGAGTCCAAAATAGGACCTTTTTCTTAGATGTTCCTAATCCTCTCAAGCCGAGCCAATTTCTGCGCCCTCCCAAAGATTTTCGATACTGGTCGATTGCTTTGCATTTCTGAAGCTGCCAGTAGCACGGCTTTTCAAAAGGCTGTCTTTGAACCCTGGCTCTATGGGCTCCTCTATGTGTCTTCGATGTCCCTTCCTCTATTCTTCCTTTCAAAAGATGGCCGTCCTGGAGCGAATCTTCTTCTCGTAGGTGCATTTTCATTTGCCTTTACCCTCCGACGATGACTCGCTTTCCTCCTCGCTGCGTTTTTATCGCCCGCTCCTATTTTTTGCGTATGTTTCCAGGTTTTTCTCCTTGTTTCCCACTTTAACATACTGCTCCGTTGACCGGACCGGCCCCAATACTTGCCTTCGTGAGTCTAAGGTCCTCTGACAAAGTCCTTTTGCTTTACGCTCCGTTCAGACATTTGAAGTTGAGCCCAATACCCTCCCTCGACACGACACTTAATTCCTTTCTCGCGCTGTTTTTCTTTTCATCTTCCGGCTTCGCCCCTCCCTGCCTCCCTTCATTAGGCTCTTTGTCTTTTCTACTTCTGCTGTGTTAGTAGATAGAGACCAATCAATCGACAGATACACGACCCTTTTTTTCATGTCTCTTTAGCGGCACCACAACTTTTTTCCTGGGTAGGTGAAGTTTCCTTTGTAGACTCCATTGTCTTTCAATGTCTGACTTCGTTGATTCCTCCCCTATTCTTTTGCATTAGGAATAATTTCCTTGAGTCTGCCCCCTCGGATTCCCCCTGCCCATTCATCCTTCCAAATCTCGTTCACGATGCCCTTCGTCCTACTTCATTTTTGGCCTCAGGTTCTCCGTTTAGTCTTCCCCACCTTTCCATGCCCCTCCCAACCCACTACCGTCTTTATTGCCTATCGCCGGAATTCTTTTGGAAAAAGGATCTACAGACGCGGGTGGTTTCTTACACCCGCAAGCTTCGGATACAAAGCCACTAGGAGCGTGTCGAGTTCCCACGAATCCACTGACGGTAGGTGTTACCTTTCCGATGCGTCATTCGCATTTATATCGATTACTCGAGAT
>Ga0179593_1462614_pt1 | contig 16466 bp, 16 predicted proteins | sample CZODoug2_1_08_16_FD_185931 | JGI IMG/M metagenome (GOLD analysis project Ga0179593, IMG submission 185931) | Vadose zone soil fungal communities from Angelo Coast Range Reserve, California, USA - CZODoug2_1_08_16fungal (PacBio error correction) | ecosystem: Environmental > Terrestrial > Soil >... | reverse complement strand
CCACTCGAATACAGTTCCCCAGCCTTTACTTTCCAAGAATAGAGTTTGATTGTTTGGACAAGGGCGCGGCTTTCACAGCATTGTGTTGAAGTCCCCTCCCTCCGCTACGACCACAACCTCTCTTCTTTCCTATTCTTTAGTTACGTAACAGCAGGATAGCTCCGCCGTCTCACCGTTCACGTAATTGTCCCCTTGGAAAGCCTCCAAAACGACCAGCTGCCTCCCAAGAGATTTTCCCTCGGGTTTTGTGTGCCTTCTTCGACCTGAATTTTTATCTCCCCCTGTTTTTTCAGTGAACAACGAGGGCGGCCCCCGTTCCTTCCCCTCCTAGGAACCGCAGAGAAACCGGCGTTGACTGTACATTCGAAAAATTCCGGTTTTCCCCGTACACCTAACCTATCAACCCGCATTCGCAACTCCCCCAAGTCCCCCTATCCCTCGGTTTTTTGAGGTTAAAACGTACGGGCCCCCCACTGCCTGTCCTTTGGGAATGAAGCGCAAAACTCGGCATAAGCATCTCCTAGTTCCCCCCCACATCCCCCGATGCCGCCTATGATCCACTCCCCCCCGTCCCCCCCCACCGGGTCTCTTAAGCCGCCCCCCCCTGTTTCCTTCACTGCCATCCCCTTTCTTCCCAAATGCCGAGCCAATTTTTTCTACCAATAACTATGATGGTACCTCCGCCCCCCCTCACCGTCGCGAACCCTTCTCTCTCTCAGGTTTCGGCTGTAGCTTGGGACTCCTCTTCTTGCAAACCTTTTTGACCAGATTCTCCCTATCCGGAATTCAGGTGGTCCAAACCCCTTGAATGTTAGACCGCGCGATTTTATGGATTTCTATTTTTTGTTTTCTTTCCCCCCTGCTCTCTCTCTTACGACGCTTCATCGAGACCACGATGGTACCCCCCCCCAATTTGAGTTTTTTTTTATTTTTCATGGGACCGCTTCCCTCGTGTTTACTCTCTCTCCGGGCCAAGTGCTTCCCCCTGCTGTCTCTTTATCATCCTTTGTTCTCTCACCCCTCGTTTCGCACTTGGCCTTGTTGGGTTCGTGCGATCGCTTTCCGATGTGCTCGCTGGCGCGTAAATATCAAGCAGCTCCCTGTTCTTTGCTCCCCCCCCCCCTTTCGCCGGTTTTGTATCTCGTCTTTCCCCCCCCTCCCTTTCCCATCTGCGCGACAACTCTGGTAACTTTTATCTTTTTTTTTTCGCAGCGCTTGGTGAGTAATATTCGACCTCTCCTTTTGGGCGCAAATGCCCGGCGTTTAAGTCACTCTCCGTTCCCCACCTTTGCTAATTTTTTTTTCCCGTTTTGGCTGTCTCACGAACCCTCAGTGCGGGCTTCAATTCTCGCTCCTTTTCGGCGTCTTCGCCTCCCCAGTCCTTTGACCTTCTTTTCCCCTTGGTCCTTTGCAAGCCACCGCGTCGACTTTCGTACGTGTGCTTCTCTCGTCTCTTTTCCCCTATTGTGCGGCGTATTCCGCTCTTTCTTTCAACTTATTTACCGTTTTCTTTTGGCGGATTTTCACACTCTCTCCATGAACGCCTGCCCCCCGGCCATTTTTGCATCTGACCCTTTGCTTTCAGTTGTGATTATTTAGCAAAAGCACTTTGTGACACGGAATTAAGTACTGCAGTTCCCTCCCCCTGAGTTTCCTGTCTCCTGTTTTGGAATGAGTGTTCTTCCCGGGCCGATTAATCCATCTCGTCTTCGGTCTTCAACGAAGGTCTCTTGCTATCTTCCACCACTCTGGCGCATCCCAAGGGAGAGATTGATACTGCTTCTTTTGTTGTGCCCCGGCTTTGTCCTCCCCCAGCGCTCTTTTGGTAATCATTGCGATGTTGTTCAACAAGTCAGTATCCTTCCGACAGCGGGTGTTTCTTACCCCCCCCCTTTGCGTGGTCATTGGCATCCCCTTAAATATGACCTCCCGCAGTTTCACCCCGTGAAGGCCATTTGCCCCTGGCCTTTGCCTTCATTCTCCGCGGGACCACCCAAATCGGTTGAAGGTTTCTTTCTCTTCGTGCATGGGTTCTCCGTGACCCCCCATTGATTGTGCGCTGGTGGTTCCTAGGTTTCCTCTATTCACAAGCGGTTTCGAATTTTCTCCCAACTCTTTTTTCCCCACGCGGGTGCGTTTGGCGCCAATTCTGCGGTTTCTTCCCCCAATCCCCCCCTCTGAGAAGATAACATTTCCCCGAGAATTTACTTTTTTGTTCCTTTTGATGTAAAAGCGGTGTCAGCTCCTACACCTATTGTTGGCTTTTTTAATTTTTTTTTTCTAAGAGCAATTTTCCTTTGCACATGCGCACCTCCTTTCCTGTTCCTACCACGAACGGTTTTCTGTTGTTTTACTTCTCTGAGCCTTTCACATCCAGAAACAGTCGCCTCGTTTCTGACACACTTATAACCCACCAAAAGGGCCCGCGGTGGTTTGTTTAGTCGCCGAGCCGCTGGTGTGCCAATCAGGGTCCAACCCTTTCCCGTCAAATCTCCTCTATCTAGTGACCCCGTTTTTCCTCGACTTGATGGTTCTTTCGGCCCATAGACGCCTCGGGGTCCACCGGAAATTTTTATACCGCTTTTGACTCTAGCTCATTCTTTTTTTACACAGATACCCCTTTCGCCCGTGTTTCACCGTGTGGCCACATTCCTCGACCTTTCGACGCTGGCACGCTTTTTTTCGTTCTTCTCTTCCCCCCATTGTTCCCAAATTATCTTCACGGTGAGCGCCTGGCTGAGTACGTTCGGTTCCCCCCCAATGACCCACGCACTTTGGGAAAACCTGCGTCTTCTATTCTCTCCTTGTTTCCAGCCTAGTGGATTTTCCGCCCCCTTAGTGGATGCTCTGCACAAAGCGTTCCACCTACCAACCCCCGCCGTCATGTAGATTAATCCCCGGACTCTGTAGCCTAGTGGTGGCTCATTCCCATAGACATTCCGCCCGGCGGCTTCCGACTGTCCTGGCGCCAAACAGCGCTTCGATTTTAATATTCCGTGCCGAATTCCCCCCATAAGCCAACCCTTCGCACAAGTGACCCGGCGTTAATCCATTTGGAGTTATTCATTCCTGAAACCCTTTCATGCATTTTGCTCATTGACCCCCCCTCGAACACAACTTTCAGCAAATTCGTGCCCCTCTTCCAATGGCTCGCGGCCTGAATTGAGAGCCCGTCCCAATTCCCTCCAATCTTTCCCGTCCTTTCTATTTGTCGCCCGCGGCATACATACCCCCAAGCTTGCCATCTTTCGACTCTCCTTGTCAGTCCACCCCTTCTCCTCCTGGCTTGCTCGATTCTCGATCCCCCTCCCAGGATTCAGTCGAGTCCTTACTTCCCTCCCCGTGGTCCTCCCGCCCATGCCGCAATGCTGTTCGTTCTCTTCCCAACAGAAATTTCACTGTGGGTACTGATCGGCTATTCACGAAGACGGTTCCCCATTTGCGTCCCCACCGTTGCTTCTTCTTTCCGTCCCCCCCCCCCGCGCCGTCGCAGGCCCTAGCGTTCCCCAGTTTCTTGGGCCGCATTTTGCCCAATGAGGCCTGAAGCGATTTTCACCCATCATTTCATTTTTTCCTCCCCGTATTCGGCTTTCTATTTACGCGCCCCTCTCATCCGCATCGTCCCCCCCCAACAAGTCAACATTTTCGGCTCGATGCTTGGCTGAGAAATCCTTCGTGAAAAAATCGTGGACGGTCCCATCAGTGGTAAGCACGTCCTAGAGAGGAAACCCCTCATTAGCGTGTGTCCCGTCCCAAAATCCTCAGAATGGGATTTGGTTTCGCCTCTTGTTTCTCGATGAGAGCGTAAGAGCGTAATTTTCCCCCCAAAACCACATAGCATCCTGTCTTTCGAGTCCCTGGGCTACAGGCATTTTCTTTCCCCCCATTCCTCTTTCCGGCGAATATGGTTCTTTTCAACATTTGTGTACTTTCGTTGTCCCCATTATGATTTGTTTTCATTTCTCCGAGCGGAATGGTTCTCCTTGCTGGGGTATGTTTGTTGACTCCATCTTTCTTTGCGACCTTTTCTTTCTTTCCTTTTTTTCCTTTTTTCCAGTGACATGGCCTCATTCTGTCGGCTCATCCCTCTTTGGTTTTTTTTTTTTTTTTTTTACGGCCTGGATCATAATGCGGGATACTCGTTGGTTTTTTTTTTCTTTGGACGTCCCGTTTCTGATATGCCGAATTCTTTGGCGAAGAATTCCCCAAACTCAGGCCCAGATCTGCCCTTCAACCGCCGGCTTATTCCGGTCTTTTTGGGACTTTTAGGGTGGATGCTGTTCGTTTCTGACCTTCCCTGTTGCTCTTTTCCCTCTTTTTCCGCACGGATTTCTGTTTCCTCGTTTTTATATAAACGTTGATTGCGTCCAGTTCCCGTAAACCAGTGGTTTTGAGCTACCAATTCATTGTCACGTCACTGCCGATTGACCTTGATGGTAGTGCGGCTGTCACCCCCTTTTGTATCACCTCCCTTTTTTCCCCCTTTAGCCTTTTTATTTTTCCGCTATCCAGAGTGCTGCTGCCTTCACTGAAATGAGTTGCACGATCGAGGTGATGTTTTTTTCTCCGTGGGAGTGCTGTTAGGAAGCCTTCGATTGCACTCCTGAACTCTTTTTCCCCACCCCAAATCTATGCTTTTTCTTTTTTGACCCCGATCTTCGTCCCCCTCTTGTCTTGAAACGAGGGATCCTCTTGTCCTTCCTCCTCCTTTTGCTTTTCGATCTCTCCAGCGCGGTAGAACCTCTCCTCTCTTGCCCCCCATAGAGTTGATTGGTTTTTTCAAAAATTTATATTCTTTCCCCTTCGCATTGTGCTTGGACAGAACTGCCCGCTACGCCCATCCCCCCTCTTCTTTCTATTCTTCTTTTTAGGTCACCCCGTCAGCTATCCCCTTGCTTAGCGCCTCCGTTTTTGCCCGTCCCCTTTTAATTGTCCACCGTTGCCGCCCGCCCCCGAAACGAACCCCTCCGCACGAGAAAAGCCGGCTGGGCCCTGTGTTTCTTCCCACCCTCATTGGTAGCCCCTGTTTTAATTTGTGCACCCCCACCTTGGCTGTCCACCACCCGGGACCTAGAAATCCGAGGAACCGCACTCCCGGAAAAAGTTTTTGTGCCCACACACCCCCCCCCACCCCCAAAAACCATTGAACTTGACTCCTGACTTCCCTGGATGACCTTCCCCCCCATTCGTTTCCCGTCAAGAGAGTACCATCCCCCCCCCTACGAGAAATCACCACACCTTACCTCTCCCCCTCTGTTTTTGCGGCCCACGACGGGCGCTTCTTTGGGGAATTTCTCCCAATCGGCCTTCCTTCAACTCCGTGCCAATAAACGATTATCACTCAGGCTTGATCCCGTTCTCCCCACCTATTGGCTGATTCCTCCCCTCCTGAAATGGTCAATGGAAATTCTGCCCCCTGCCCAGAGCCCAGGTGGCGCCCCCTTCCATTCTGTCCTTGCGCCATACCCCCCCCAAAGTCCAAGGCCGCGACCACAAGTTCAGTCGCTCCTGTTTCCCTCATTGTCAGATTTGGACTTATTACCCCCTGTACAGATCCCATTCCGGAATTCCAGTGTTTCTTCAACTTCGCCTGTTCGAAAGAGAGCAGCAAGGGATTCTCTGTTTTTTTTGGCCGTCTGGTTTCTTCTTACGCGCTATCATCGGTCCCCAAGATTTCTCCCCCCCCCCATTCCTTGTGAGTGAGTTTTTCCCTTTACCCGAGCTATCGTGTTCCTCCTTTTTTTCTAGATGAAGTGATAACCGCTTTTTCTCCTTTATCCCTCACTTCGTAGCCCTCCCCCACATCTGCGCGCATTTTCTTTTTTTGGGTCTATTCGGCTCGTGGTGCGTACATTAAAGACTCCTGCTACACCCTTCTCTTCTGTTTTTTAACTGCTCCCGTTCCTCAATTTTCAAATGCGCTGTTCCCCTATTCCCTTCTAGTGTCCTGCGCCCGGTGTCTGCCTCTTTTGACCTTAATCGGCCCCATCCGTGGTAGCACAATGCACGCTTTGTCCAGGCGCAAATATACACGCCCTCAGTGCCCACCTTTTTTCTGAAGGTGTTTTTTTTTCCGGAAACGCCCATAAAGGGCGGCATTCCTCGGCCGCCTTTTCGTCTCTCTTAAGGTCCCTGCCTAATGGAATGGATCGCACTGGATCGCGACCCGTCCAAATCAGGAGGATTTTTGTGCCCCTTCCTCCTCTCTATTGGCCTATGTTTGGCTTTTTGGCCTTGACACTATTACCTGAGTCCCTTTCTGTCGGATTGGTGAACAGCTCTCCAGTCCCTCCGAATTAGTGGGTCCCATTCCGTTATGACAGTGTGTGAAAGTTGCGATCCTTCTTCGAGCACAAAAGGCATTCGTGTTCAGGATTTAATCACTTGACTTACTCCCTTCTCATTGATTAGTTCTTTGCTCTATTGATGTATTTTTAACGGTGCACTCTTAATTCCTAGGTTTTCCGGAGTTGACACTTCATTTCTATGCCACACTATGGCGTCGCCAAGTTTTTTGCTCGGCACAGGTTTGTACGGCTTTTTTGGGCTGACCGCGTGTTCAGCCACTTTAGGGCGTGCGTAAATCCTGAGCTTTGGCACACCAGTGGTCGTACAGTTCCGCAGACGCTTTTTTTTCCCCCTTTCTGGTCAGGGTCATCCGTCACTTTTCGTCTTCACCCCTTCAAGAGTCCCCTTTGCCATGGCGTTTAGTAGGAAGCAGCGGACCCCCCTTTTGAATGGTCGTCATATCCTCCTAGGAATGCGTGCCCTACTTTTAACCATTTCCTCCTGTGCCTTGGTGGTTTGAACTCCTGGCGGCTTCCAAAGCGGTAGTGACCCCCAGTTTATTCCCCGGGGCCGCGTCGCTCCCTTTTTCTGGGCTTATCCACAAACTGTAATCTATACTCTCACGCCTGTGAGAGAATTTGTTTCTCTATTGAAAAGCGATCAGGCTCCTTCAAATAGTTTCGTGTGTGTTTTCTACTATTTTTCGCAGAGAACACTGTTTCTTTTGCCATGATCAGACTCTCTTTTTTCCTGCCATTCGTTTGTGTCTCTTTTAGATTCTATTTCCAAACTTCCCCAGTTTCAACAGGTGTTCGTTGACCAAAAAAGACTTTTACTCAACTGGTAAACACCCCAAGGCCTCCTGACTTTTTTAAGGTTTTTCTGTTCTGTCTTTCGCCGCTTTACAGGTTCCCAAACAAATTCCCTTCCCATTCTCTCTTCCCTAGGAACCGTTTTTTTTTCTTCCGCCTGCATCCTGGCGCCGCGCCCCACCCGCGTTTTCCTCCTTTTCTACCGCTTTCTATAGAAACTTTGCCCCCCCCACAGCGCACCCCCATTCCCTTCACTTTTTTCAATTCTCTTTTTTCCACCTTGCAGCGTTTCAGGAGATTGTACCGCTCTCTCCCTTCTTGTCTTGTCCCCTCTGATAAAGGCTCCTCCCAAGCCCCCTCTTTACACATTCTAAAATGTTTGCGCTCGGCCGGAATTTCAGGAGCCCACCCTCCCAAGCATTTTCCACCACGGGTATGCCTGCTCCCTCATTCGTGTAAGCATAGGTCACGTGCCCAGCTCCCTAAGCTTGATGGATGAAACTTTGTCCCCCTAACCACCCGCCGTGCCCTCTCTCCCAGTCTACTGCACGGAGGAGGTCATTGTTTTCCAGCCGCTGCCAGAATGGAGACTTGGTGGATGCTCATTTATAAAGTATTCCCTTCCCCAGACGACCCGCCCAACGATTCATTTTTATCTTTCCCGTCCTGACCGCCTCCGACTCCTACTCCCCCCACCCGTCGCAATGTGGTTCCCTTCTTCTTTCTGCCAGTGATTCAACCATAGGCCTTTTTTTTCGAGCTCTACCACCCCCTTTCCATCCCAACTTTCCCTCTCCCCTGTTTCTGCAGTTTTTTCCTTTTTGTAAAGTGGAGTCGGTTTCCACTCATCCCCCCCACGTGACCCCTTCCTTCCGCTTTCCGTCCCCTCCCTGCCCACTCAAGACAATGATTTTCCCCTTCCTGCCCGCGTGTGTCACTTTCCCCACACTTCGCTGCTTGTTTTGTATTGCTCGTTATGAAATTTTCGCATCCCTCCTTTTCTGATTTTCCTTTTTTGGGTAACTCGACTCGAAACCTTGGCTTCCGAGAAATCCGCAATCTGCTTTTTCGTTTTCAACCAAGGACCACCTTTTCGCAAATGTGGGACCTTGATCGTTTTCATAATGACCGCTGTTCCATTTGTTTACAACACAGTATTCCAAAAAGCACCTGGTTGTGGATTACGGTTCCCGTCGCCCTCTTTGCTGACATTCCACTTTAGAAGTTAAAGAGTTTGGCATTTGATTTTGACAATTCGTCCCTCCCCGCGTTTCACCACCTTCATGGCGAGGGTTTTTGTAGCCAATTCTCCGGTGGGTCTTATTCTTTGTACTCCTTCCCTCGTCCGCCCCCTGCCCCCCAACAGTTCCCCGGTTTCCTTCCGCTGTTGGATGCCCCCTCTTTTCGGCTACCCTTCAAGCAACTATTTTTATCCCGTCCTTTCCCCTCTATTGAGGACCACTTTTTTCTTTTTTTTTTTTCGATAGAGTGTTTTCCAGGCATAACTCCCTAAGTCCTGGTCTTTTGTGGCTGAGCCATCTGGGCTCCATATTTTTTTTTAAGCTCGTAATCTCGACTTCGCTCCACCAAAAAACACATAGTCCCTCCCTTTTCTTTTCCCCCTCCGCTTTTCCCCCCTGCGCCTGGGTGGGAAATGGTTTTTTTCTTGAACAACTTCCCCCGGATAGAGGCTTCTTTTGAGAGACTTCGTATTCCCCACTTCCCTTCTGCACTGAGAGCGATAGTACCCTCTTTGTTTCCGGAAGTATTTGGGCGACTTCCCTCAGTGATGCGCACCCCTTGGCTCATGGCATTTTCTTTTTCCATTTCCCTTTCCGTCTTGTCGGGCCATTAATGCTGTTTTTTACTTCTCTCCTCTTCGGTTTTGCTCATCGTTTTTAGTCGTTTATGCCGAAGTTTTCTGCGGAATTCAGGATGACCTTACTTTCCCCAACCCTCCCTTTTCTCCCGAGTCCTTTGGTGTTTTTTTTCTCTCGTTGTATTTCTTTTCTTTCCTGCCTTTTGTCCGATTTCTGTCCCCCTTTATCCTTAGGTCTCTTCGGTTTCCTCCTTTCTTCTCTTTTATTTCCCCCTGGTCTCGCCTCCCCCGTTGTTCCTACAACAATTTGTTTTCCACAATCCCCATTTTCACGCTTTCCTTCTTCTTTGCTTTCTGTTCTGTTTTTGCGGCGTTCCCCGGTGATCAATCCTTTTTAATTCTAACGGGCCTCTCCTTATCCGGTTGATTTTTTTATCAATGCTCGTCCCTATCGCGTTGCTTCTTCGTTATCGTTCTCTTTTTTCTACTTCAATGCACAAATGTCCGATGTCCGTCGCGTCCCCCTGCACCATAATATATTGTTGGGAACTTCGGTCCCCCTTTTGATGACCCGAGATGGATATAATTTTCATTCTTAATAAGTCTGGTGTTTTTAGAGTAGTCGAGCACAAAGCCGGTTCCCTCATCAATATGCGCCCTTGTGGATCGTTGACAGTTCCATATAGAGGATTTTTTGTAGTAAGTTGTTTTCCCCATCTCATGGGTGTCCCATTCTAATTGTGCTTGCCGCCCCCTCCAGTAACCCCCGCTACGACCAACACCTGTTCCTTAGGACTGTGACATCACCTCAAATTTCTTTAGTCCGTCGCCGTGCGACTTTCCATACCATTGACATCTTCAATGACTCCAAAGAAGCCCCGCCCCAGTTTTTATTGGTGATGAGTTGTGTTCCCTCCAGTTTCTTTTGCGCCCCCCAATGTGTTTTTCATGCCAACAATGGTTCGGAACCCCCACTTTCCAGTAATTAGAGTGAACCCTTCCCGGGGACATAGTTTCCCCCTTTCCCACAGGCTGTCAGAACATTCCACCCTTCAACCCCACCGCCTGTTACCCCCCCCCCAGTTCCCGATGACATCTTTTTTTTTTTTCCAACGTACGTCTTTTTTCCCCGCTTCTGTGACGTTCGCCAACTTCCTGCGAAACGCTCACCCCCAGACACACAGATTATCCGTTCTCATACGCAGTAAAACCCACACTTTTTATCCTCCCAGTTAGGGCCCTTGTACATGGAAACGCCTTTTTGGTTCAAACCCTGCCCGCTCCCCAATGTGTGCCCAATCGTTCTTCTCTGCAAAGACCCATTCTCGGCCCCAGGCCGGCTCTCTCCCGGTCTTTTTTTGCGCTTCAGATTGTTATAGCGATACAAAGGTTCCTAGCCTTTCCACTATCCGGAATTCACGTTTTTAAATCACCTTCTCCCTGTTCTCCGCGCTTTCATTCCTGGATTCTATTTTTTGTGGCGGCTCTTACCGTCTTCATCATGGGCCACCGATTTCCCCCCCCCAAAATCCCGATGATTGAGTTTGTCCTTTTCCTCTTCTTACTTTGTTTCCTATCTCCTAGTCCTTTTCCTGCGTTGCTCCCCTTTCTCCAGAATTAGTCGCTCCACCCTTTCCTCTTTAACCCTTGGCATTGTGGGTTGTGGTCCGCAGGGGCGGCTTTCGCTGTTCTGACAGATCCTCAGAAAGCTATTATGGGCTCCCCCCCCTCAGATGATGGTTGCAGTTCGACACCGGTTGATACCCCTGGGACGATGGGCGGCGCTCTTTAACTGCGAGTGCCTGCGCCTGCGAATTGGGGAGTACTCTTCTCCTTCTCCAGATTTTTGCGTCAATGCCCGGCGTTACTTCCCATATGCCTCCAGTCCCACAGGTTCCTTGACATTTCCTTTTTTTGGGATCCCACACCCCCTGCACAGCACCGTCTTCATGTCCCGCTGTCATCTTGTCTTTTTCTTACTAGCCATTTGAATACTGTCCCACTGTTCTTTTCCCACTGTGCCCTCGCCTAAAATCCACTATCATCCAGTATTTTGTTGTTTTTTGATTTCCCTATCTTTCGAGATGGCCCCCCCATTTTTTGGTCTCTTCTTTTTTCCCGTCGGGTGCCAGATTACTCCCGACTTGCCTTTTATTGGTACCCCGCGCGAAAATTAACAGCATGCCGCGTCCCTGCGGCATTCCCTTTGCTGTCATTTTTATGCAATTTTTGTGCTCGATCTCGAGAACCCAAACCTTCCTGGTGGATTTGTATCCCTTTAGTACTCCTTCAGTTTAAGCCTACTTTCCCTTGTCTCGTTTTTTTTGATATGAGGTGTTTATCCGTACTAGTATCCCTCGCTCGGAAGGGCCCACCCTATGGATTTCCCCCCACTTTCTTAAGATTACCTTTGCGAGTACGTTTTTTCCTGTCCGGTAGTTTTTTTTTATTGGACTGCGTGGTCATCCCTCGTAGAGATGGGCGTTCCCTTCACCCTTTTTTCGCTGAGACCAATTAAAGTCCCTGCAAGGACTCTGTCTGTTCCACTATTCTAGTGGTAATGTTCATCACGTCCCCCGAGCTCACCCATTTTCCGAGAACCTTGACTTTTCCGGTGAAGCAGCGAAGAGTTTTCCCACCAACGTGGACTTATTCCTATCCTTTTCCCCCCCTCCGGCTTGTGAGAAAGACCCGTTGAACAATTATTTGGACGTTGGTGTGCACTTGTCCCCTCTCTCACCCTTTTTATTCAACCAATTTCGGCACGCTTTGTGTGTCTTCCCCCAGCCCCCCTTTCTTCCGGTTCTCCCCCCCCCCCACCCCGTCTTTCTCCTCTACTCCAGCTCCTCAATTCGAGAATTTTGTGCATTCTTTCCCCTCTTATCCTTTCTACCCCCCTTCGGCCTGTTGGGGTTTTCCATTTTTTCGAGCTCCACTGGTCTTTGCATCCATCTACGATCCTTTTCAGAAGCATGTTTGGTTTTTTAGATAGATACTCCCCCTTGCACCCTCCAACCGGTTTCTCTTTTTCCTCACACCCAATCCTACCCCCCCCCCAGTGACGTAGAAAACCCCCCCCCCCCCCGGCCACCGCGGTTGTAGGAGATATCCCTCCTTGGACCTCAGGGGACACCAAAAGGAGAGGCTACTCTTTCTGGTAGTTTTTCCTGACAATGTTGAGTCGCACCCGTGCCTGCCCCTAATTGAGCCAGACCGCCCCCTGTGTACCTCAACTTTTTTCATAAATCGTTTTCGCTTCTCCATCTTGTCACCCCCCCCCTCTCCAACCCCTAGAACTTTTAAACTTTTCTTTCCACCCCTAAGAGGCCCCGGTTGAGCTGACGTATTCACCGATGTTTAAGATCTCTGTTGAAACTTCACTTGCAAATTCGTCTTCATGTTGTTGAGAAGTTTGCAGCATTGTAAGGATTTGCAAAATTGGCCCCCCAACGCACTTGGCCCCCCCCCCCCCGCGTATGCTTTTACTTCAATTGTGTCATCTTTTCAAGTATTCCTTTCACCCGTGAGGATGTATGCACACTCTTGTCACTACCACCCAAAAGCCAGGCTGGCCCCCTTTTATCCGTAATCGCCCTGAGTGGGGACCCTTCCTGAGGGGGGGCCTTCGCCCCGAGCTTTTTTTAGTCCGGCGCCAATCTATGGCTTTCATTCCTTTCGGTAAGACGAATAAGCCACCGAGCCCTGGTAATCTCGGCGGTAACGCAGGTTAGGAATGGTACCGGCAACCTCAGGCAATCTTTTGCAGAGATCGTAACCCCCTGTAATCACGATTCCTTTGATCCAGTTTCCTTCTTCTTTATTTCGAGAGGGTTAAACCGAAAACGTGACGGTCCCCTTTCCTCGTGCAGCCCTTGACCTACAGCCCCAATATTGCCACACGCGTTTAGTGACATTTAACATCGAAGATGTGGATCTTTCTCGATGCCAGAACTCGATTCCATATTCCAGGACCCCCCCTTTAGGAATACTCCGGTCCTTTTCCTGCCCCTTTGCAGCTGATTTTTCTTTCTCGGCCAACTTTCTTTCCTTCTCCCCTTTTTTCGATGTTTAATTTTCCTTCCCTTGTGCATTTTGCGTAAAGCGGGCTATAATCGTTTTTTTTATTACTTCCAGAGCCTCTCGGCAGTCCCCACTAGACAGTCGTTGGCTCGTCGTCATTTTTTCACCCTTCTTTTGCGCGTATCAAACCCGCATTACTCCCTGGTTTATGCCAGCTGTTCGCCTTTTTTTGACCTTCTTTCCGCGCCAGCGATAGCCCTAGATCACCACACAGTCCCATTTTCCCTTCGATGTTGCGTCTTTACGGGTCCGCATGGATGATTTTTTTTCCCGGAGAACTTTCCGGGTCAGCCTTTCTAGGCGGAACCCCCCCTATGTCCCCGGCCAACTCCCTCCTCCTTTCTTTTTCCCAGAGCATATTGGTTTCTCTGCTAGAGACCCCTTGCGGACGGGCAAACCCCCCTTTTAGAATACCATGGCTTAGCTCGGGTTCTGCGAGTTAGGGCTGAATCCGGATAGTCGGTTGAAACTTTGTTATTTCTGATCCCCCCCCCCCGACTGTCACCCGGAGCTTTGATTGGGGACCGGTTCTCTTCTTGTCTTTGTTGGCGGACGCCATCGTGATTTTTGACCCCCCCATTTTCTCTGGCCTTTTTCTAGGTTAACAGTCAATTTTATTTTTCTCCTCCAATTGTTTTCCCGGCTTTATATAGTTTGTTCGCTAAAGGGTTCTTTGGCTCGTTTTCGCTTTCGTTGGAGCTGCAGTTCCCAACGGTTTCGGCCGTTTTTCCCTCCCAGGGTCTCGTTAAGGTTGGGATTCTATTCGGGGTTTTTTTTTTCCTTTTTAGTTTCTTGACGGCTTTGTGCGTGGCAAGGGCTTTCGCCGGATTTTCTGCTTGATTCCTTCTTCTTTCTTGCCGCCCCGTGTCCACTTGCCAACCCGTGGGGCTCCCACTTCCGTTTTTCCCAGTTCTTGTTGAAGGGTCGTTTCTGCGGTCACATTGATAAATTAATTTCCCTTTTTCCACTGGCGGCTCTTCTCCCCTGGTGCCTGTGTCCAGTGCATCATCGGACCCGGATCTGTTATTTTTGTCTTTTTTAGTTCGTGCTGTCGGAATACACCATTCCCCCTCGGAATCCAGTGCATTGGCCACCCATCATCTATTTGGTTTCCAGCCTGTCGATTTGATTTATCTTGTCTCTCTTTCTCCCATACGTGTGTTGTTTATTTCTAGTCTCCGCTCGGTCAGCACCTCGTTCCCCCAGATTCGTTCCCATCTTTCGGTGGCGTGGTGGAACGTGGTTGGTCCCTCTCCCTGTTTTTTGGAACGCACGCCCGCTCCTGAAATCACCGCCCCGAGTTGCCTATTTGAGGGTTCATTCATCCGGCATTTTTCGCCTGCAAAGCCCGTTCAGCCCACGTTCAAGTAGGGATTACGTGCCACCTCACGCACGTGCACGCGGCTTTGCCTTTGTGACCCTTTTTTTTTCCCCCCCAATTTGAGGTAAGTCCCCCGTGGAGGCCACAAAACTGTCCTCCCCACCCGAGGCCACGTCACCTTCCTGCCAGAGTCCCCTCTCCCAGGCCCTTAGAAAACGAACTCCTCCCCCTCTCTTTTTTTGCTTTTTCAAATCCACAAGGACCTCTTCCCTATGTTTGATTTTAACGTACTTCCTTGCTTTGGTCGGAATGAATCTCCCCCAACTCGGCATGTCCCCCGATCCCCTCAGACGCTCCCCGCCGGCTGACCCCGACTTACAAAACACTCTGTTCGACGCCCTGTTTTCCCTGTCACTGTTTCACCGACTCCCCCTCCAGCTAAATTTTGTCGCCAATCACTTGGTGCCATCCCCCCCCCCTCCCCCTTCAGTTTCCCAGTTTTTCGGCTCCGGTTTGCTGGTCCGCTTGTTTGGCCTCGCTGCCTACTCCCCCAGGTTGTTCCAATCTCATAATATACTGTCCTTCAGTTTCATCACTTAGCATGTCGCCCCTCCCTCTAAGCCCATTTGTCCCCTTCATTGGTTTTTGTGGCCCGGTCGCTATTACTCCTGTACTCATCTGGACCCTATTTTCAAAAAAACCATCCTGACTTGGTTTGCCTGCGGACCTTGCTTTCCGTTCCCTCTTATCATGACCGTGGCCCCTACCCTCGTTCCTCCCAGTATCCGCCTTTTCCGTCGCATCCCCCCCCACCCTCAGAGTTTGCACCTGGACTTGTTGTTTTCTCTTTCCGTGGCTGTAAATTATACCATACCTTACGCTTTTCCCCCTTCGCATTGTGTGTTGTCTTTTTTCAGGCACTTCTCCCATGAGCCCTCACCCCTGACCCCAGTGCCTGCCGTCATCCGGTTCTGGGCCCTCCCTATTAGCTACTCCCATCCCGGTGGTTCACCTCGTCGGTTGTTCAGTGAAATCCTAGTTCCCCCCCCCCCTTTTTGGCATTTTTTTTTTCCCCCCTGACTTACCCGTCCCCTCTGGTAGACAGAAACAGGCACTTCCCTCCATTTCTTTTGTCCTCCTTTATGGAGTCTCCTCGTTTCCCGAATTCCTGGCCATAGACCTAAATGGCACCCGCTGCCCCCTCACAGCGTTTGAAGTTGTTGTCGTACCTCGCTATTGTCCAAATCTTTTGCTGGATCGAGGCACTCAAATCTCCTACCGGTTAACTTCTGCGGATTGGGAAAACGCTCCTAAGGTCAACCCGCCGCGCCTCTTCTTTCCCGTTTTTGACAGTTTTTTTATAGAGCTTCGCTCCCCAAAAAGGAGCGGTGTTCCCCGGTAGTATAATTCCCCCCTTGACCTCCTCCTTTTCAATTGTCTCGTTGGATGATGGAGTCTTTTTCCTTGCGTGGTAATATCTCCACTAGCCACCCTTGTTTCGTGTAAACAACTACCTGTTTTCCTTCGATGAAAACCCCCTTGAGAACATACGTGCCTCTTTCCTCCCTTGGCTTTTTTTTTTTCTACCACGCGTGTTTCCAGCCCATTCAGCCGCGTGGTGGCCCCCCCCCCCCCCCCCCCCCCCCGTGGTCTTACATTAATTCCTCCTTTTGTGTTTTTACACCATGTCATATCCCCGAGAGGTGTTAAAAAGTTGCGTGTGTTCATTTTCATTCCCGTCCCGCCGCCGCGACTCACCCCGTTGTTCGGTCGCCCTTTCAATTTTTTGGTGTGCCTTTTAGTGCTGGAACCCCAAATCGTGTAAACCTGCTTATTTCCTCTTTCCTATCTTTTTGTTTGCCCTACTGTGAACATCATCTTTTTGCTTTTTCTGGTTTTGCCAAGTGGCCGGGCTTCCCCATCCCCCCGTTGGTAGAAACTAGGAACGCGATTTTTTCTCGATGCCGCCATTCTTCAGGAGGTGGTCCCCCACAAACGGTTTTTCCATATCACGCAATTCAATGCTGAGAATTTCGGGACTGTTTTTATCTCCCCAGCTTTCCAGGCTCCACACCCCCCCTTCTTCGTGTGTTTTTTGTTTTTTCCCCTCTCTTTTAGACGCGAACATGTTTCTTGGCAAGGTGTT